>Ga0307372_10005438_pt1 | contig 19136 bp, 17 predicted proteins | sample OX1MG_FD_202533 | JGI IMG/M metagenome (GOLD analysis project Ga0307372, IMG submission 202533) | Soil microbial communities from Risofladan, Vaasa, Finland - OX-1 | ecosystem: Environmental > Terrestrial > Soil > Coastal area > Acid sulfate soil | place: Finland: Risofladan, Vaasa | collected...
TCGATCGGCACTACATCACGGTCGCGGCGCTCCGCTCGCTCGCCGACGAAGAGCAGATTCCCGCTTCCAGAGTCGATGCCGCGATCAAAAAGTACGGAATCGATCCGGAAAAGCCGAATCCCACGACGGTGTAATGCGATGGGCGCGCTGGTCGATATAAAGATTCCCGACATCGGCGACTTCGCCGACGTCGAAGTGATCGAGGTCATGGTCAAGCCGGGCGATCCGGTCCATGTTGACGATTCACTGATCACGATCGAGTCCGAAAAGGCCTCGATGGAAGTGCCGTCGACGGCGGCGGGCGTGGTCAAGGAAATCCGGGTCAAGATCGGCGACAAGGTTTCCGAGGGCTCGTCGATCGTCGTGGTCGAGACTGCGGCCGGTGACGGCAAACCCGCGACGGCCGCCGCCCCGCCCGCACAGGCGCCCGCGGCGCCTGCCGCCAAACCCGCGCCGCCGGCCGCTGAAGCGTCCCGACCGGCAAAGCCCCTTTCCGGCGCCGCCGCGACGGCGCCGGCGGCCTCTCCTAGCGCCGCGCCCGCGCCCGGCAAGCAGGCCGCCGCCGAGCCGCAAGCGATCGGCGAGGCCGGAGGCGACCACGAACGCAAACCGCACGCCAGCCCGTCCGTGCGCAAATTCGCGCGCGAACTCGGGGTCGATTTACACGCCATCCAGGGTACTGGATTAAACGGACGAATCTTCAGAAACGACGTGCAGAAGTTCGTGAAATCCGCGCTGGCGTCGGCGCCGCGCGCGCCCGGCGCCGGGGCCGCGCTCGATCTGCCGCCATGGCCGAAAATCGACTTCGCCAAATTCGGCGAGATCGAGACCCGTCCGCTGTCGCGTATCCGCCGGGCTTCGAAATCCAACCTGGCGCGCAACTGGATGATGATTCCGCACGTCACCCAGTTCGACGAGGCCGACGTAACCGAGCTCGAGGCATTGCGCCATGAGCTCGGTCAGACCCACGCAAAGGACGGCGTCCGCATCACGCTGCTGGCCTTTGTGCTCAAGGCGCTGGTCTCCGCGCTGACCGAGTTTCCTGAATTCAACTCGTCGCTCGATGGCGACAACCTCATTCTCAGGAAGTATTTCCATTTCGGCTTTGCCGCCGACACCCCTGAGGGACTGGTGGTGCCGGTAATTCGCGACGTCGATAAAAAGGGCGTGATGCGGATCGCGCGCGAGACCGCGGCGCTGGCGCAGGCGGCGCGCGAAGGAAAACTCAAGCTGACCGACATCCAGGGCGGATGTTTCACCGTGTCGAGCCTCGGTGGTATCGGCGGCACCGCCTTCACCCCGATCATCAACGCGCCCGAAGTGGCTATTCTCGGACTGTCTCGGTTAGCCACGAAACCAGTGTGGCGCGACGGCGCCTTCGTGCCGCGCCTGATGCTGCCGCTGTCGCTCGCCTACGACCATCGCGTGATCGACGGCGCGCTCGCCGCGCGCTTCGTCACGTACCTGAGCGCGACACTCTCCGACATGCGCCGCGCCCTGCTCTAGAACGGGCGCAGCTCAAATGACACCGGCTCATAGCGTGACCAGAAGCCGTATCAGAGGGGGCAGTTCGTGAATCAGCGTGACGAGAAGCAAGAACCCTTGCAGCTGGGCTTGTTTATGCCCAACTGCAGCAACCTCTATTCCTTCAGTTCTTACAAGCCTGTGCCCGACGATTGGACTTACGCATCAAACAAGGCGATTGCGATTGCGGCGGAAGATGCGGGCTTTGATTTTCTTTTCCCACTGGGAAAATGGCGCGGCTTCGGTGGCAAGACTAATCTCGGAGGACTCTCGCTGGAGACTACGACGTGGGCCAGCTCTCTGTTGGCGGTAACCAATCGGATCAAGATTTTTTCAACCGTTCATGTGCCGATGTTCCATCCGCTCGCGGTGGCCAAGATGGGCGCGACGATGGATCATATCGGCGACGGACGCTGGGGATTGAACGTGGTCAGTGGCTTCAGTTCCGAGATGACGCAGATGGGCACCGATCTGCTTCCTCATGACGAACGCTATCGCCGCACGGAGGATTACATCACGATCCTCAAGGGTTTGTGGACTTTCGAGCCCGGATCCTTCAACCACGAATCGCCTTGGTACAAAATCGTGAGCGGATACGTCAATCCTCCGCCCGTCCAGAAACCCCATCCACCCATCGCCAACGCAGGCGTTTCAGAAGCCGCACGCGAGATGAGTGCGCGGCTTTGCGACTGGTCATTTATCAGCGCACAGAGCGTTGACAACTGTGCGGCCATCGCCAGCGACATCAAGCAGCGCGCCGATCGTTATAGCCGCCATGTGCGATGCGCGTGCTATCCCTTTGTCCTATGGCGCGAGACTGAGCGCGAGGCGCAAGACGAACGGCGGAGGATTCTTGAGCATATGGATCGCGCAGGGGTCGAAAACTTTGCCCGTGACCTCGGCATCGGCAGCGGGTCCTACGACAATTTCACGCTGGAGATGCTTACCTTCGGGGCCGGAGCCATGCCGATTATCGGTACCGCCGAACAAGCCGCCGAGGAATTGGCCCGACTATATCGGTCAGGTGTTGACGGCGTACTGATGTGCTTCCTGTCCTACCTGGCAGACACCATCCGCTTTCGCCGCGAGATCATGCCTTTGCTGGAGCAGCTTGGCATCCCAATGACCAGCGCTCCGACGCCCCGGTAGTTGCCAGAAACCTAGGCTGCGGCCCGTCAACCGACCTATGGCGCAGGCGAGTGTGCCGTTTGAGGCCGGCCGCGGCCCGCCGGCGAATTCAGTCCCGCTCGGTGAGCCAGGCTCCAACCTCCGGCCAGAACTTCTTCTGCGCCGTGCCGCTCACGATCATCCCGACGTGCCCTGAGGGAAACGTCAGATTGCGTTTGTCCTCGCTGCCCACGAAATCTATCAGCGGCAGGCTCGAGGCCGGAAACACCACGTCGTCGAACTCGCCAATCGCATTGAGCAACGGGCAGACGATGTTGCCCAGCTCCACGCGCTCGCCGCCCACCTTGAACTCGCCCTTCTTGAGCAGGTTGTTCTGGAAGAAATCCCTTGTCACCTCGCGGAATATCCGCCCGGCCAGCGGCACGTCGCCGGCCATCCAGCGCTCGAACAAGTCAAAGAATTCCGCGTAGTCCTCCTTCTCCTTGTTGCGGTAGAGCGCGACGTATTTGTCGATCGCGTGATGAACGACGGCGGTCGCCGTGAACAGTCCTCTGATGAACCAGGCCGGGCAGTTTCCGTACACTGACGTTATCAGGTCGACCGTCTGGCCGCTGAACCTGCTCTCGAGATTGAATAGCGGATTGCCCTCGACCGCGGTGTCGAAGGGCGTCGTGAGAGTAACCAGGTTCTTGATATCCTCGGGATGGAGCGCCGCGTACAGCACGGTCAGCAGGCCGCCGAAGCAATAACCCAGCAGATTGATTTTCGACACGCCCGTGTGGCGCTGAACCGCGCGCATGGCGTCGCCAAGGTCCTGGTTCACGTAGGCGTCGAATCCCCGCCAACTGTCGGCCCGCGCCGGCGGAATCCATTCGACCATGTAAACGTCGAATCCCTGCCGGGTCAGATTCGCCATCACGCTGCGGCCCGGAAACATATCGAGTATGAAGGGCCGCTTGATCAGCGCATAAACGAAAACCAGCGGCGTGCGATGCGCATTCCCGCGCGCGGCGTAATGTCGCAGCTTGACTTTCCCGCCTTCGTAAACAATCTCGTACGGGGTCACCCCCGGCGGATCCTCGCTCAGTGGATAATGGTCGCTCAATCCCCGGCGCCTGCCGTCGAGCGCCCGCACGGCGCCGTCCATCCAGTACATCGGTAGTTCGGTCATCAGTGACATAGCGCGTGTCTCCTGGGTGGCGCGGTGATGCCGCCCTTGCGGTCTTATTGGCTGATGGAGGCCGATTTCTTGTCGCTGGTCAGATTTCCGTTTTGTCCGCGCCGGCTCCGGGGCGCGGACGCGCGCGGCTGCGCGGCGGGCTCGATCGGCTTCAGCGTCCCCGGCGCGGTCAGTTGCCGCACCTCGCGCCGCAAGCTTTCGATTCTATCGAACAGCGCCTGCGTCTCGGTCAGCGGCGTCAAACCGACCATCGGCCATAGCGGCGCGAACAGCGAGCCCACCACGGAGTTGCCGACCTGCGCCGCGCGCAGGAAGGTATTGAGAACCATCGCGGCCACGTCGCCCAGCGCGGGCGTCGCCACGACTTTCTCGATCGAGGCGTGCGCCGCGCGTACCCAAGCTTCGTAGGCCTTCCAGGCGGCGGCCTCGACCTCCTCGCGATCGCCTCCCGCCGCCGAAGCCTTGCGCAGGACCTCCTGCACCTCCGCCACCAGGGCCTGATACAGCGAAGCTATGTCGCCGCCATTTTGTGGCTGTCCCATTGCTCTTTCTCCTGACACCTTGCGGCCCCTGCGCGAGGCCGGCGACGCCGGAAATTTGTCGAGCTGGGGGTCCGATGCTCTCCAGGTATGTGGTGAAGCTCTCGCCGCGCGCGATTGTCCGGTTTGTGCTCCTCGTGTTCTTCAGCTAATCGGCGGCCACCGCTGAATCGCGTTTCAATGCCTGTCCGAGCGTGCGTATCAGCCGTTCTTCCACGGGCATCACGCTTTGCGCCGCGGCCCTGAGGTCCTCGAAGGCGCCCGCGATGCACGACTTCATAAATTCCACATCGGGCATCAGCCGCGGTTCCGCGACCGTTGCGAAGAACAGGCTCTGATTGTAACTCACGATCGCCACGCCGTAGCCGAGCGTGCCCGCCAGTGGAACGAGGCCGATGAAGTCGAGCATCCGCCGCCCGGCCAGGTACATCGGAACCTGCGCCCCCGGCACGTTGGTCGCAACGAAATTGATCCCCATCGGCGGTCCCACGATCATCCGGGCCATGCCGCCGGTAAACTCGGAAAGACGCGTCGCGGCCTCGATCGCGGTGTTGGTCAATTTCGAGCTCAGATCCTGCAGGCCCGGCGCGACCGAGTCGGCGGCCGCCGTTAGCAAGTCCATCCCCTGCGGTTCGCGCGCCGCCTTGATACGCTCGGTCTCGCGCACCACCGAGCGGTAACGCTCGATCGGGTCCATCGGCGTCGCGGCCAATTCGGGAAACATCATCGAGACCCGGTTGCCCATAGCGCCGGCTTCGCTATCGCGCCGCACGTTGACCGGACATCCGATACGCAACGGCAGACCGCCGCTCGCAACCTCGTGATGCTTCAGGTAGCGGGCCGCGCCCTCGCTCAGAATACTCAGAACGACGTCGTTGACGGTTCCTCCAAGTGCACTGCGTATTGCGCGCAAGTCGCCGAAGGAAACCCTGAGCCACGCCAGCGAGCGGGCCCGGCCTACGAGTCCCAGGTTCCATGGCGCAGGGACCACGGGCCGTGACATCATCTGGAACATCTGCGCCGCCGCACTCGCCATCGCGGCACTTCGTTCGGCCAGGTCGGCCGGCGCGCTCAGCAGTTTCCCGGCCTCGCGCACCTCATCGAGCCGGCTCTGAACCAGCGCGATCGCCGCATCCAGCAGCGACCTGGATTTGTCGGGCAGGCTCGCGGGCGTCCACGGCTCCGACGCGGGCGGCGGCGCTGGAGCATCGGGCCTCAGGTCCATTGCGATCGCAATGAGTTGCAACGCGGAGACTCCGTCGACGATGCAGTGATGAATTTTCCATAACAGCGCCGAACGTCCGCCCTCGAGTCTCTGGAACAGATGCAACTCCCATAGCGGCCGGCTCCGCTCCAGCGCGGGTTCGTTGGCGCGCATCGCTGCCGCGGCCAGCTCGGCGTCGCCGGCGCCGCTTTCGAGGGTGTGGAGCTTGAGGTGATTGCGCAGCGCGAACTCCGGATCATCCTCCAGGGTCGCATGCGCAAGGTTGAACGGCGCGAAGACCAGGCGCTGCCGATAACGCGGCAAAAGGTGGATGCGGCGCTCGAGATGCTCTATCAACCGATCGAACTCGATCTCGCCCTCGAAGGTTTGAAGGAGACCGACGTGAAGCGGGCCATTCGGCGTCTCGTTGTACAGGAATGAGGCGTCCTGGCTGCTCAGGCGGCGAGTAAGTTTGCTTGCCTCAGCCATTCTTGACGCTCCGGATCTTGTTTGCAGCTTATGCAGCCAACGATGCGCCCTTTTCTTGATTCCGTCAATTGAGAAAAGTGGCCATGCGATGCGCGGACCGCGCTGCAAAGACTCGACCGGTTTGATATCCTTCGTGTGTATATCGCTCTTCCGATTCCAATCCGACGACTCATCGGCGGCGCTCGCCGTGAGGGAGAAGCCCATGGCTGAAGAGGAAACGGGCGAAGGTTATGGCTATGCCGGAGAGTTGAAACTTTCCGACGGCCGGCGGGTATCGCTCAGGCTGATGGAAGCGGAGGACAAGCAAAGGGTTTTGAGCTTTGCGCAATCGCTCCCGCTCGATGACCTGCTCTTCTTGCGCACCGACATCACCGAACCCGCGCTGATTGACGAATGGATCGGAAATGTTGAAAAGGGCGCAACCGTGACCGTGCTCGCGGAAATCGGCGGCGAATTGGCCGGCTACGCGAGCCTGCATCTCGAGCAGGCGCGCTGGACGCGCAGAGTCGGCGAGATCCGAGTCCAGGTCGGCGTTCCGTACAGGCGCGCGGGTCTCGGCAGACAACTTGCCGCGCAAATCTTTCGCCTGGGACAGTCGCGCGGGCTCAAGAAAATGGCCGCGATGATGACGCCCGATCAGGCGGGTGCCCGTGCCGCATTCGAGAAGATTGGCTTCAGCGTCGAAGCGCTATTGCAGGATTGGGTGGTGGATCGCAAAGGCCGGCCGCGCGACCTTCTGATCATGAGCCACGATCTGGAGGGACTGAGCGACCGGGTGAATGCATAGAGTTTACGTTTCTGCGTCCAGTGCAGCGATACCGCGGGCCTGAAACGCCAGCGCAAGCCGCTCGGTGATATCGGTATTCGCGGCCGATATCCTGACAAGCTCCCGAGCTACAACGATCTGTCTCGACATCGTATCTGATGCTCCGCGCTCGCCCGCGGCATCGGCGAAGGTTGCCTGCCCAAGTTAGTGGCGCAAGCACAGGTAATGAGCAGTCCATACCCTTTGGGGGACAACGTTGCCGACTATGGATTGCTGGCAAGACGATGGCACGGATGGTGCTTGGTTCAACGACGCCTTTGACATCGTTCGCTGAACGCACACAGCGCGTTTCGCGAATGGCAAGGGCTTCGCGCCGGAGTGTATCGCCGGCGAACGAATGATTCGGAATAGTCGCGTTCAAGGATGATGAGGAAGCAAATATGTGGGCAATCGACGATCTATCGGATTACTCCGCGAGTGCGATTCTGCGCGATGGCACTCCCGTGCGTATTCGGGCAATTCGTCCCGATGACAAGGAAGGGCTCGCGCGTCACCTTGGCGGCTTGAGCTCCGATTCTCGCTACCATCGGTTCTTCGGCGTCAAGCATGGCTTCACCTCCCGCGAGCTGCGCTATTTCACGGAGCCGGATTTTCTGCGTCATGTCGCTCTGGTGGTAACGACCATCAACCACGACGACTCGGAAAACATCGTGAGCGACGGTCGCTACGTGGCATTGGAAGATTGTCGGTCTGTGGCCGAGGTGGCGCTGAGTGTCGTTGATGCCTATCAGCGCAAGGGTGTCGGCAAGCTCTTGCTGGAATGCCTCATCGGGTTGGCGCAACAGGTACAGCTCAATCGGCTGGAGGCCGACGTGATGGCGTCGAACCGGGGCGCCATGCGCTTCCTCGTCCGACGAGGCTTCAAGTCGACGGGCAGCTCCGGCGGTGTATGCCGTGTGGCGCTGTCCGTGCAGGGCAACGGCGGCCCAGGTTTTACCGTGGGCCGCCCCTCCCTAAACCAAAGCCGCGCCATGAAACAAGCGCGCGCCATGGGGCAAGACCGTGCGGCAACATGCCAGCCGTCTCCGGGACGCATCGGCTGGACACGCAACTGCGCCGGAGAATTGGCCAGGCGGCGCGGACGAGGTATCAATAGTCGGAAACTCCAGGCCCACGGAGACAGCGCATGCCAATAGGAGCCGGGAACGACGAGTACCGCTACGAGATCGTGGAAGGATGGGGCATGTCGGGGGCTACCGGCATAGACGGGACCTTCGACGTCGCGGGCGTGGGCGTTGACTCGAGAGAGCAAGTCTACCTGTTCAATCGCGGTGAACGACCGGTCATCGTGCTGGACAAGAACGGAGAATTTCTGCGGTCCTGGGGCGACAGGAAGATCTTCCCCAATGCGCACGCGGTCACGATCGGCCCCGATGATACCGTGTGGCTGACTGACAATCTCGACCACACCGTCAGAAAGTGCACGCCGGAGGGTAAGGTGATGCTGACGCTGGGGACCAGCGGCAAACCCGCCCGGGGCATGAGCGGGCTGCCATTTTGCCGCTGCACGCACGTCGCGATCCATCCGGGCACCGGCGAACTGTTCGTATCCGACGGCTACGGCAACGCGAAGGTTCACAAGTACACGCCCGACGGCCGCTTGCTGTGCTCGTGGGGAGAGCCGGGAAACAAGCCGGGGCAGTTCAGCCTTCCGCACAATATCTGCACCGATCGCGACGGCTACGTTTACGTCGCCGACCGCGAAAATCAGCGTGTCCAGGTGTTCACTCCAAATGGCAAGCTCGAAGACATATGGACGGACATGGGCCGCCCATGCGGGATGTATATCGACACCAGCGATTCGCAGTTGTGCTATATCGGCGAGCTGTCCACGTCATGGTGGTGTCAAATCGCTCCGGAACTCTGGAAGATCCAGAACCAACCGGGCTACGGCCCGCGGCTGAGTATCCATTCGCTCGACGGAACGTTGCGCGCGACGCTGCTGGACAACGCACAAGGCGAGGCGCCGGATCAGATGATCGCGCCGCATGGAATTGCGGTGGGCCGCGAGGGCGATATCTACGTGGGGGAAGTATCGGCGACGGCGGGCCCGTGGTTTCCGCGCAAGGATCCCACACGGCCATTTCGCACGGTGATCAAGCTCCGCAGGGTGAAAAAGGCCGCCGCCGTCCCGTTGGCCAACTGACAGGCGCGCGCGGCCCGCGCGCGCTCACGCGGCGCCAGCGCGTCTTTAGGGATTCGGCGCGGCCGCGCCGGCGTACGCCGGTGGCGCTCCCGGGCCGACCGTCACGCCTTTGCGCGTGCGCACCGTAAGCTCGGGTCTTCCCGGGATGTCCACCCGCAGGCTGCGATAGCCGGGCATCGAGGGATCCGGCACCACGAAGCCCGCGGTGTACTGCTCACGCAACTCGTTGCCGATGGCGACGCAATCCTGGCGCAGCAGTTCTCCATCGCCGACTTCGCGGAGCAGGTAGGTGCGCGCGCCAGTCTCGGTCGACAGCTCGCGCAGCATCTTGGCGTCGACGTGGTCGCGATTGCCGCCAAACAGCAGCGATCCGATGCCGAAGCCGCTCGAGTTCGGATCTCCAATTCCGATCGAGTAGATCAGCACGCCCCTCCGGCGCGCGCGTACCACGACCTGCAACAGCGTCGCCCGGCTCGCGTTGTCCATCCCGTCGGTCACGACCAGCAGCGCTTTCTTGTCGTAGCGGCCGCGATTGACGGTGTATAGACCATCGATGATCGTGTCGAAAATCGCCGTATCGCCGTAGGCGTGAAGCAAGCCGAGCCGGCGCATCACCAGCTCATGATTGACCGTGAACGGCTGCAACAGGAATTGCTGGTCCGAAAACGCGTACAGGAAAATATCGTCGTTGCTGTTGAGGTCACGGATGAACTGCGCAATCGCCGCGCGCGCCTGCGGAATCTTGGGTTCCATGCTGCCCGAGGTGTCGACCAGGATCCCGATCGACACCGGCGTGTTGGTGTCGCGGCGCAGAAACTCGAGCGGGCGCTGGATGCCGTCGACGTATATCCGGAAATCGCCCTTCTGCAGGCCGGTGACGTAACGGCCGCTCTGATCGGTCACCGTCACGGTCAGCTGTTCGTAGCCGCTCTGTCTGCGCAACGCGCGCGCGGGAAGTTCCAGCTCCGGGCCCTGCTGCGGCGCGAGCTGCGGCAGCGTCGGCGCATCCTTGCCGCCCTGGCTGGCCGGCACCGCCGGCACCTCGAGCACCGAGCCGCTCTGGTCGTGGATTATCGAAGGAGGCCTGGCGGACCCGCCCTGCTGCGCCGCCGCCCACGATGCTACGGAAAGCAGTAGGGCAAGGCCGATCGCCGCCGTCACCGTCCGACCATGCCGCTTACCGGGTCGCGGTCCGTATTTCTTGCCACCCCTTCGCATGGCGTCCTTACCTGGTCCCGTCGTCGACCTTCCCGCCGTGCGCCGCACTCTATCTCCGCGCGCCGCTTTCGCAGACCACTTTTTCATAGCCACTGCTGGAATAGAAACGGTCGGGGGGTGGCGAAAAGTTTCAGCCGTAGCTCCGTCAGGGGCCTCGAATAGGCGCAGCTGTCACACAATCGCAAAGCGACGCGAAAAGCTACAACTCCCGAATCCGCCGTTCGAGAAACCGTCGTTCGGGGTCTGTCGCTACGAGTTCGAGTGCGTGGCGATAGGATTGTTCCGCTTCGGCGTGGCGGCCGAGCCGACGGAGCAGGTCGGCCTCGGCGGACCACAACAGGTAATAAGAGTCCAACTCATGGCCCGCTTTCAGCCTGGCGATAGCCTTGAGACCCACCAGCGGCCCATACGCCATCGCGACCGCCACCGCGCGGTTCAGCTCGACGACTGCCGTCGGCCGCACTTGGAGCAGCGCATCGTAGAGCCCCGCGATCGTGCGCCAGTCAGTGTCGGCGGGGCGCCGCGCCTTGGCGTGCTCGGCCGCAATCGCGGCCTGCAACGTATATTGGCCGTGCCCCGCCGCTTGCGTCGCGGATGCGACCAGCGCCAGGCCTTCTTCCAATTGCTCCCGGTTCCACAGCGAACGGTCCTGATCTTCGAGCAACACCAGGTCGCCATCGGCTTGGATGCGAGCCCGGCGGCGCGAGTCGTGCAACAGCATCAGCGCCAGCAGTCCGCGCGGTTCGTGCTCACCGGGCAAAAGCTCACACAGGATACGACCGAGACGGATCGCTTCGCGGCAAAGGTCGGCGCGCACCAGCGCATTGCCTACCGTCGCCGCGTAACCTTCGTTGAAGACCAGGTAAACGACCGCAATCACCGCGTCGAGCCGTTCGGGCAGCAACTCGGCTGAGGGCAGCTCGTAGGGGATGCCGGCCGCGCGAATCTTGCGCTTGGCCCGGACCAGGCGCTGCGCCATCGTGGCGGCCGGCACGAAAAAGGCGCGCGCGATTTCCTCGGTCGAAAGCCCGCACAGCGTTCTCAGCGACAACGCAACCTGCGCTTCAAGCGCGAGCGCCGGATGGCAGCAGGTGAAGATCAGCCGCAAACGCTCGTCGGGCACCGGGCTTTGCGCTTCTCCTGCTATGGCGCTTTCTTCGTAGATCGCGTGGCGGCCGGCCAGTTCGTCCAGCTTCTCGGCGAAGCGTCCGTGGCGCCGCAAACGGTCGATCGCCTTGTGGCGCGCGGTGCTCACCACCCATGCGCGCGGGTTGATGGGCACGCCGTCGCGCGGCCATTGCGCGAGCGCCACGGCGAAGGCCTCCTGCGTCGCCTCCTCTGCCAGGTCGAAGTCCCCGACCAGGCGAATGACGGTTGCGAGTATCCGCCCGAACTCTTCGTGGTAGAGGCGCTCTATCGCCGATGAACTCATTGGTCACCGCCCGCCGAAATGCTGCCGCGGCGGGCGGCCGATCCGCCACAACCTACATGTGCATCTTCATGATCGGCCGCACCTCGATCGACCCGGTGCGGGCCCCGGGAATCCCGGCGGCGATCGCGACCGCCTCGTCCAAGTTCTCGGCCTCGACGATATAGTAACCGCCAAGCTGCTCCTTGGTTTCGGCGAACGGGCCGTCGGTGGTCAGCGTCTTTGCGTTTCGCACTCTTACGGTGGTAGCCGTGCTGGTCGGCTCGAGCGGATCACCGGCCTTGAATTTGCCAGCCTTCACGATGCCTTGGGTAAAAGCCAGGTACTCCTGAAAAAGTTCGCCCTGTTCTTCCGGGTTCATCTTCCGGCCCTCGGTGTCGTAGATCAAAAGCATGTACTGCATTGCCACCTCCGTCGTTCAGGCGTCTGTCTCATGCTCTATAGTCGAACGGGCGAGCGCCGGATCGACCCGGCTGGTGAAAATTTCGCTGGCGCCGGTCACGCAGTCCAACAGGCACGAAGTTCGACTTAATGAAGCGAGGCGGTTTTCCTGATATCCGCGGCGATCGTTTCCGGAGGTGTCGCGACGCCGCTGTAGCGGCGCACTCCAACGCCGCCGGGGCCGAGCAGAAACAGTTGCAGGACGTGGTCCGAATCGTCCTCTTCGGCCGCCACTCCATAGAGGGCCAGAAGGCGGCGGATCTCGGCGGGCCGCCCGGTCAGGAACATCCATCCGCCGGCATCCACTCCTTGAGCCTTGGCATAGGCGAGCAACTGGCGCGATCCGTCCTCTTTGGGCTCCGTGGTGATCGAAACCATCGTGACTTCGGACTTGAAGCCGGGACCCAGCCTCTGTGCCACCGACTTCATCTCGGCAGTGAGCATCTCGCAGGGCCCCTCGCACGAGGTATGGATAAAGGCGACCAGCGCCGGCTTGCCCTTTAACGACGAAAGCGGGATCACGCTGCCATTCTGGTCGGTCAGGCTCATTTTCGGCAGTCCGTCGGCGGGATTCGCCCCCGGCGCGAGTTTGCCAGGGACGGCGCGCGCCGCGAGTGGAAGCACCAGCACGAGTATCGCCACCGATGCGACCGCGATCGCGGTTAGGATACGCCGCCAGCCGAAACAGCGCCGCGCCATTTAAAGGTTCTGCCTCGCGCTTTCGGCGGCAATGCGATCGGCTTGCCTGATGGCCAGGGTGACAATCGTCAGCGTGGGATTTTCACCCCCACTGGTCGTGAACTGGCTGCCGTCGGAAATGAAAAGATTCTTCACGTCGTGCGTCTGACCCCACTTGTTGCAGACGCCGTCGCCGGGACGCTCGCTCATGCGGCAGGTCCCAAGATTATGGGTCGAGGGATACGGCGGAACCGCGATGGTCTTGACCGCTCCGACGGCGTCATAGACCGCGGCGCCCCGCTTGTATCCGTAGTTGCGCATCGCAACGTCGTTGGGATGGTCGTCGTAGTGCACATTGGGGATCGGAAGGCCCCATTGATCCTTTTCTTTCGGATGGAGCGTCACGGCGTTGGTCGCCTGCGGCATGTCCTCGCCAACGATCCACATCCCGGCCATGTTGGGATACTGCTCGAGCACGCTCGTGTAATCGCGGCCCCACGCGCCCGGATCCAGGAAGGCGGCGGCGAACGGCAGCCCGAGCGAGATCGTTTCCATCTCGAACCCGCCGGCGAAGCCTCGTTTGAGATTCAACTCGGCTTCGTCGGTGATGATGCCGGCCATCACGGTACCGCGATACATATGTACCGGCTTGTCGAAGATTGCGTAAACGGATCCCGTAGTGTGCCGCATGTAGTTCCTGCCGACCTGGCCGGACGAATTGGCCAGCCCGTGCGGAAACGTCGAGGAGGCCGAATTGAGCAGCAGCCGCGGGCTTTCGATCGAATTGCAGGCGACGCACACGATGCGCGCCTTCTGCATCACGTGCTTGCCGTCCTGGTCGGCGTACAGCACGCCGGTCGCTTTGCCGCTGGCATCGTGCTGAATCCGCAGCGCGAACGACTCGGTCCGCAGATCGAGCTTGCCGGTCGCCTCAGCCTTCGGAATTTCCGTATAGAGGGTTGACCACTTCGCCCCCGACTTGCAGCCCTGTAGGCAAAAGCCCAGTTGCCAGCAGGACGAACGGCGATCGCGGGGCCGGCTGTTGATCGCCATGTGCCCGGTATGCACGGTCTTGTATCCTACGCGCGTGGCTCCATTGTACATCACTTTGAAGTTGTTGTTTCCCGGCAGTCCGGGAATGTCGTTGGTCCGCGTAACCCCCATCTTGTCCTCGGCCCTGGAGTAGTAAGGGGCCAGGTCCGCGAGGCTTAGCGGCCAGTCGAGCAGGTTCGCGCCGCTGACGTTCGAATAGGTGGTTTTGGCCTTGAACTCGTGCTCCTGAAGGCGCAACGCGGCGCCCGCCCAGTGCACAGTTGTTCCGCCAACCGTCTTGCAAACCCAGGCCGGCAGGTTGGGGAAATCTTTCGCCACCCGCCAGGTGCCCGAGGTCGTTCTCTTGTCGAGCCAGGCCAGTTGCTTGAAGGCGAACCATTCGTCGTTACGGAAGGTCTGCGGCGACTGGCGCCGCCCCGCCTCGAGCAGGACCACCTTGAAGCCCTTGTGGCAGAGTTCGTTGGCGAGCGTGCCTCCGCCCGCTCCTGAGCCGATAATTACGACGACGGAATCGTCGTTCGAATCGAATCGAGCCACGGCGCAACTCTCCGTTCAGTCCGGTTTCGGGCTTGCCGCCTGGGGTGGTTCGGGCAGCCAGTTCAGGTCGTTGAAGCCGTGATGCAGGTAGCCGCCGAAGCGGTAGGAGGCGCCCTGGTAGCCGAAGACTTTCCAGACTTCCTGGTTGTTGTAGAGCGACACCACCTCGATGCTGCGAACCTTTTCGAAGAACGGCGTGTGTTGAATTTTATCGAGCGCGGCGATTTGCTCGCCACCGGGCCGGGCGGCAAATTCACCCTTACCCGAATGGTCGAGATTGGCTACTCCCGCGCTCAGCATTTTGGCGGTGGCGGGCTTGCTCGACGCCTCGACATCGAGGTCTTCGACTACTTTGATGTAGTAGCTATCGTCGAGGCGGTCGTGCGGAAAGATCTGCCGCACCATCTTGAGCAGCGTTTCACCCTCGTGCGCGCTCAGGGTCTTCAAGCCGGCGGTCCATTCGGCGGCAAAGCCCGCGACCGTTACGCCGGCGGCGGCCGCCGACACGCCGGCGACTACCAAAGCGCTCTTTTGCAGGAACTCCCGTCGCTTGATCTTCATGTCACTCCCTATCCAGCGGGGCGGGCAGGTTTAGCCCCTGGGCCGGGCTGGATGGCAGCCGGACCCAGGGGGGTTGCAAAAATTCCGCCTCAGACCGTCATCGAGGCGAGCGCGTCGGCGTTGCTCACCGGCTCCGGTGCGACGCCTGGGCGCAACAGGCGCGAGCCGGGTGCGCGTTTGAATGGGTCGACCAGCCCGAGCGTCTTTCCGTAATCGCGCATGGCCGGAATCACGTCGCGGTTGAGCAACTCCAGGCATCGCAGCCGGTCCTTGCCCGGGACCGGTCCGTCGAGCCAGAACGAAAAGATCCCCGGGCGCAGCACGTCGAGCACCTTGTTGAGCTTGGGAATCACGTTGTCCGGCGTGCCGGCGATCATTACGTAGTCCTTCAGCACGTCCGGGTAGCCGTCGTAGATATGCTTCTTGACGGCCTCGATCTGCTCCTGGGATTCGCCGTTGCCGCCCTCGCCGTAGAGCGATTTGGCGGCGGCGTTGGCGCCGAAATTCACTTCGGCCAGGCGTTTGGTCGCGGCCTTGGAATTGTATCCCGGCGGGAACATCCATTCCGGCCGCGCGAAGTGCGCAAAGGCGCCGCCGAACAGAATCCGCTTGCCAAGTTCTTCCGCCCGCTCCTGCGTATCGGCCACCACGACCGGCTGCAGGTAACCGAAATTCTCCGGCCCCGCCTGATAACCCTCCTGCGCCGCGGCCTTGGCATAGAAGTCCCACAACTCGAGCGTCGGCTGGAGCCTCGTCGCCAGGGCGACATAGGGATATCGCTTGCGCGCGCACCAGAAGGCGGTGTCGGGACTCACCAGGCCGGGGATCCAAAACGGCGGATGCGGCCGCTGCAGCGGCAGCACCCAGGGGTTCACGTTGCGGAAGTTATAGTGCTTGCCCTCGTAGCGAAAGGGGCCGGGCGTGGTCCACGCCTTGACGATGAAATCGACGCCTTCCTCGAACAGTTCGCGGTTCAGCGCGGGATTGGTGTTGTTGGCGAATTGCTCGGAGCCGGCGCCGCGCACCCATCCGGAGACCAGTCGTCCGCCCGAGATGAGATCGATCATGGCGAGCTCTTCCGCCAGGCGCAGCGGATTGGCAACGGTGGCGACCGGATTGCCGAGCAGAACCATCTTCAGCCGCTTGGTGGTTTTGGCAAGGATGGAAGCTTCGACGTCCATCACGGCGCCGAGGCAAAACGGCGTGCCATGATGCTCGTTGAGCATCACGCCGTCGAAATTCTTGAGCTCGGCGTCGGTATAGATCTTCTCGTCGAGATACTGGTTGAGCAGTTTCGCCCCGTGTTCGCGCTCGAAGAAGCGATTGGGGGTGTTGAAGAAGCTGCGCAGTCCGACGATCTGATTCTCCAGCGCATGGTACTTTGCCGGGTCGACCTCGGGATCGTAATGGTACGCCCGTTCCGTGAACCACATGAAATGCATCTTGTCTTTTCCGCTCCTTTAGCGATCTTGTGCGAAGGAATCGCAGTGCTTTCGCTTAGCCTTTGCGTTCCTGGATTGCCGAAACACCGGGATCAAGCTTATCCCACAATCGCCCCGCGAGGGTAATGGCGGCGCCGCGGGAAACTCGCCCTCTGGCGCCGGGCGCGATCGCGCTAGCGCGAAGCGCCATTGCGAACGATCGACTCGATCGCGTCCGCGCTGTAGCCGAGTTCCCGCAGCACCTCGCGCGTGTGAGCGCCGACGTCGGCCGCCGCCGTGGGTTTTCGCTTCTTCACGCCGGAGACGAAAAGCGGGCTGTTCACCGTCTCGAGGACGCCGACCCCGGGATAGTCCATCCTGATGATCGCCTCGGCGGCGCGCATCTGGGAATCCTTCACAACGTCGTCGAGCTTGGGCAACGGCGCCCATTTGATGTCGTTGCTTTTGAAGATCGTCCGCCACTGCGCCAGGTCGCGCGCTTCGAACTGCGATTGCAGGATTGCGTACAGCGCCGCCGCGTTTCGATCGCGTCCGTCGTTGTCGCCGAACAACTCGCCGGTGCCCAGCTCGGGCTGGCCGAAGGCCTGACACAGGCGCGGAAACTCGTTGTCCGGATCGATCAACACGAGCAGAAAGAGCTTGCCGTCGCGGCTGAGGTATGCGGCCGTGAGCGGGTTGGGCGGATGCTTGCCCGGGCCGCGTTCGGGAAATACCGCGTTCAGCAGCTTCGCCTGGATATCGCACGCGTTGGCCCACGCTCCGCTCGCCAGCAATGAGGTGCCCACTTTGGACCCACGCCCGGTGCGCTCGCGCCGGTACAAGCCCAACATGATCGCTCCGAAGAGCGACATCGAGGTCGGATGATCGCCCATCCCGGGTCGCGGTGCGCTGGGCGAGCCGTCGGCCCCCGTCACACTCATCATCAAACCCGAGCGCGCCCAGTACGCCAGCGCGTCGAACGCCGGATCGTCCGCGTCGTCCCCCGCGTCGCCATAGCCGGTGAGGTGCGCATAGATGAGCCGGTCGTTGACGGGTGCGAGGTCCTCCCAGGTCAAGCGGAATTTCTCGAGCAGCGTTCGCTGGTAGTTGGTCAGGAATACATCCGCCGTACGCACGAGGCGGATCAGCGCCTCGCGCCCCGCGGGTTGTCCCAGGTCCAGCGCGACACTTTTCTTGTTGCGGCTGGTGAGAACCCAGCACCAATCGAGTTCGGACTTGGCCGTGCCCGGGAGCTTCGAAAAAAGCCGCCACAGGTCGCCGCCGCCCGGGCGCTCGATCTTGATCACCTCCGCGCCAAAGTCGGACATGATGGTAGCGGCCGCCGGGCCCGCCACGTAGGTTCCGCAATCGATAACCCGGAGTCCCGAAAGCAGACCGCCGTCATTTGTATCGTGCGTATTGTTCGTGTCGTCCATCGTTGTGTCACTCCAAAAAAGTGGAGATCGAAAACCGGAGACCAACAATCACGCTGTAGTACAGAGAGTTAAGCGCCGCAAGGCGCGGAGTGACTCAGCGCAACTCGACGCGCAGCTCGCGGTATAGGCGCGCGCCCACATTGGTCAGTTCGCGCTCGCATCCGCCGGGTTGCCAGAGCACCGTGCTGGAAGCCAGATCGACCTCCTGCGAACGCTCCGCGCCATCGCGCACCTCGCACTCTCGCACCCGTCCGCCCTCGATCACGAACACGGCCGCGTCGCGCGGACACGCTCGAGGCCCGGCTTTGTCGCCCGGAGCGAGAGTCACCTCCAGCGCCCGGATGCGGCTGTTCTCGAGCAGCATCACTTCCCCCCGCTCGGGCGGTCTGCCGGCGGCGGCTTCGGTGAGCGCGAAGCCGGGGTTGGCGACACCCGGCGGCAGCGGCCGGCGAATCTCGAACAAGGCCTCGCGAAAGCGGCCCGCGCTGACGTTGCGAGCGCTTTCGGCGCCGCCCGCCGGGACATATGAAATCGCCCGCGCGCCCACTTCCAGCTCATAGGTGGTTCGACCGGGAAAGCGATTCGAGGTCATCGCGGGCGACTCCACCGCGATCCTGCCGCCCTCGAGGATGTACAAAACGTAGTCGAGCGTATGGCGATGGAGTCCGCACATCCGGCCGGCGGCCAGGTCCATTTCCCATACGCGCAGGTGCTCGTTCTCGAACCGCAGATGGGTCGCGATCGGGCCGTAATTTGTCTTCTCAGCCATGGATTTTCCCCCGCTGCCGGGCTACGACGAAGCCGCGTGGCCCTTCACCCATTCGTCGACCGCCGGAATCTGCCGCGCGCGGAAGTCCGCCGCTTCCATGATCTCCTCCCGGGCGCGCGCGGCCGCAATTCGTCCGCCGGCCGTTTCGTGCACCGGCGCGAAGTTGGCAAGTTCCTCGGCATGCGCGCGGTCGGCAAAGTTGGCCATCAGCCAGGACATGAAAAACGCGCGAAAGGTGGGACCACGCTTCGCGGCCAGCGCCTTGAAGTTCGTCTTGACGAAGGCCAGGGCGAGTTCGGGATGCTCCCCCGACGCCACCGTCAGGATGAGGCCATTGGCGAGGTCTGCCGGCACCTCGTCGGTCAGCGTGATGGCGAGCGTCTCCTTCGCCAATTCGGGATTGATCGCCGCGGCAAGTGCGACGTAATAGCGGACGCGTTGCTCGGTGTCGGTAGCCTTGCGGCCGAGCGCTCTCAGCTCATCATAGGTCGCGCGGTCGGCGTAACGGCCGGCCAGGAAGACGACCGGGCCGCGCAAATTCACGTCGAGCGATCCCG
>Ga0307372_10005440_pt1 | contig 19134 bp, 16 predicted proteins | sample OX1MG_FD_202533 | JGI IMG/M metagenome (GOLD analysis project Ga0307372, IMG submission 202533) | Soil microbial communities from Risofladan, Vaasa, Finland - OX-1 | ecosystem: Environmental > Terrestrial > Soil > Coastal area > Acid sulfate soil | place: Finland: Risofladan, Vaasa | collected...
AGGGAATCTCGCGGCCCTGACCCAGGCTCACGACGGCGGTGCCGGGGAGGTACCCGCGCCGGAGTCCGCGCCCGCCCGCGTGCCCGCCCCCAGCCGCCATCGGTAGCGTGGTCTTCGCTCCCGGAAGATTCCCTGGGGGCGGATCCAGAGAAAGGCGATGGTGAGCACGCCCAGGACGATCCATCCCAGGGCCTCGGTGAGTCCGGAGTGGGACCGGATCGGGGGCAGGAATTGGACGCCCTGGAGGAGGAGCACCGCGATCAGGAAGGTGCCGATGCTGACGCCGAAGTCGTTGCCCATCCCGCCCACGATGATCGCGGTGAGCAGGGCCAGGGTTTCCACGTAGGCCCAGCCGCCCGGCGACCAGCCCCCGATGAAGGCCACCAGGAGAGCTCCGCTGACCCCCCCGAAGGCGCCGCCCACCGCCTGGCTCATCAGTCGCAGCCGGACCACGCTGACCCCCATCGCGGCGGCGGCATGCTCGTCGTCGCGCATGGCGCGCAGCCTCCGCCCCATCGGTCCACCGGTGAAGCGGCGCATCACGAAGTAGCCGACCAGACAGGCGAAGGCGACCATCCCAACGTACACCCACGGACCGAAGGTGGAGTTCAGCGATGAGAAGGGATTGGGGACCAGGCTGAGCCCGGCCAGGCCGTTGAGGAACCCGCTGTCGGCGCCGACCACAGTGGCGGCCATCAGCGAGATGACCAGCATCACCATCGCCTGGTAGTCGGGGCGGATCCGCTTCAGCCCGGTGATCCCGATCACCATGCCAACCGCCGCCCCGGCCAGGGCCGCAGCGACGACTGCGACGAAGAACGGGAAGCGGAAGCCGAGCACGTACTGCTGGAATCCGCCGTTGCCGGTGTCGGGTCCCAGGCTCAAGATGGAGTAGGTGTAGGCACCCGCCGCGACCACCACGATGAAGGCCAGGTTGGCGACACCGGCGATGCCGAACTCCAGGTTGAGCCCCCAGGCGGCCAGCAGGTCGGTGCCCAGGTAGACCAGCAGCACCACGATGTAGAACTCGATCCCGCTCATTTCCTCACCTTCGGCATCTCTCCCAGGTTGCCACGGCTCAGGCGAGCAGCTTGCGGGACGACCAGTTGGCTCCGAAGAGGCCACGCGGGCGCACCAGCAGCATGATGATCAGGATCGCCAGGGCGACCACGTTCTCGTAGGCGGGGTCCCAGTAGGCGGCCGATACCTGGCTGACCACACCTACCACCAGCCCCCCGACCATGGCCCCGTAGGGCTGGCCCACGCCGCCGAGCACGGCCGCGGCGATCATCGGCACCAGGAAGATCGGTCCGATAGTGAAGTCGAACGATTCGATGGTGATCGCCAGGGCGATCCCGGCCAGGCCGCAAAGGACGCCGGAGAGGAACCAGGCGATGTCGCTCACCCGGCTGGTGGGGATCCCGCAGCTCCGGGCCAGGGTTCGGTTGGCCGAGGTGGCTCGCATCGCCCGACCCAGCTGGGTGCGGGTCAAGATCAGGTGCAGGCAGGCCATCAGAGCCACGGTCAACAGGATGATCACCACCTGGCCGGTGGTGAGGGTCCAGCCCAGGAAGTGGAGGGTGGCCCCCTGCAGATTGCCGTAGGACTGGGTGGAAGGGCCGGCGACCGCGACGATCACGTACTGGAGCACGATCCCAGCCGAGGCGGTGACGATGATCAGCGAGGTGCGCTGCATGCCACGCCCGATCAAAGGGGCCAGCAACCCCCGGTTGAGGGCGACCGAGGCGATTCCGATCAGGAGCCCCCCGATGGCCATCGTCAGCCAGACGTTCCAACCGAGGTTGATCATGAACAGGGCTAGGAAGGCGGCCAGACTCATCAGCGAACCGTAGGTGAGATTGAGCACATTGCTGATTCCGAACTGGAGGGTGAAACCGACCGCTCCCAGGGCCAGCACCGCCCCGCTGGCGACGCCGAACCCAATCGCTTCGATCAGAAGATGCACTTCCGGCTCCCACTCACGGTTTGGGCAGGGAGCCACCGAACCGCCCGAGCCGCGGCTCGGGCGGTTCCGCGCCCCCGGATGGTCGGGCTTACCCCAGGAGTCTCGAGACTTCGGCTCCTGAGATCACGGACAGCTGGTGGGCGTTGTTGGCGGCGGTGAACCGGGATGCCGCGAACTGTCCCGAGAAGTTGTGGTACTGGTTGAAGGCGACCGGTCCGACCACGCCGACGAACTGGATCTTCTTTCCCTCCGAGAGCGCCTTCTTCCCTTCGGCGAAGGTGTTGACCACGACCGCCCCGGACTTTTTGGAGACGACCTTGGGGATGTAGGAGTTGTAGACCGATCCCTTGATGCTCTTGGCCATCAGCATGGCCAGGGCCATGATGGTCATCCCGTCGTAGGCGGAGGCGGGCGGCCCGACCGTGGTGATCACATCGGCGATCTTGCGGGTGAGCGGATTGGCGACCATGGCGCCCTTGTAGGCCTTGAACGCCGGGGTGTTATTGCTGAAGTAGGAACCGACCAGGTAGACGTCGTTGAAGATGTAGCTCTTGCCGACCGCCTTCGACACCGCATTGAAGAAGTCAGGGGTGAGCGAATCGGTGGCGGTGATCATGGGGGGAAGATGGCCGTTGTTGAGCTGCGAGTAGTTGGCCATGAAGGTTGCGGTGGTCTGCGGATCGCCCGAGAAGATCAGCGCCTGGGGATGCTTGCTGATGATGGTGGAAACGACGCTCGAGTAGGACGTGGCATCAGCGGGGATGGTCAGGTTGTTGGTTATGGTGCCGTGCAGCTTGGGCATGGCGGCGAGGATTCCGGGCAGGTTTCCCTGCGATCCAATGTTGTTTTCGAAGACCACTGCGACCCGCTTGTAGTGCTTCTCGATCGCCCAGACCGCGAAGGCCACGCCGTTGGCGTTGTCGGCCGGGGTCAGCCGCCAGAAGTACTTCTCATGGGTGCGGTTGTAGGAGACCAGCCCGTTGGTGGTCACGTAGGGAATCCGCGCCTGGTTGACGATCGGTCCCGTGGTGGCGGCGGTGTTGCTCTCCAACCCGATCGCCATATCGAAGTTGGAGATGGTCGAGATCGCCCGAGTGACGTTGGGGACGGCATCCGCCGGATCCCCGGTGTCGTCGACCGGCGTGCACTGGAGCTTGTGCCCGAGCACGCCCCCGTCGCGGTTGATCAACCAGGTGGCGGCCTGGCACGGAGCCGAGAGCAACGTCCCAAATTCGGCGGCGGGCCCGCTGAAGGGAGCGATCACGCCGACGTTGATGGGTGCGGAGCTCCCCGAGCTGGCGAGCGCGGTGCTGGCCCCGCCCAAGGCGAGCGCGGTGGCCACCCCGATCGCCGGGAATGCTAGGTTCCGACGCATCTTCTTCCCTCCATGGTCTGAGTGAGCGCTCTCAAGAGCGCGCACGGTCCCTGACCGGAACAGGTTCCCCTCGGTTGATGAGGGCAACGCTAGCCCGGTGCCGGCGCGCGCCTGTCCTGCCGACCGACGCCGTCGGTCCGAAACGGGTCGTCAGGCGCGACTTGGACACTGGAATTTCCTTCCCCCCTACTTGAGTAGGCAGTAATATATGCCCACTTGGCCGAACGGCGCAAGCAAGGCCCCTCGGGGGGCCAGGAGAGCGGCCCCCGACTCGACCGGGTCGGCCGGGCGTACCCGGACAGCGCTTCGAGTAGGGTGGTGACGATGCAATCTCTCCGGCTCCGAATCAACGGTGTGGAACGGACCGACGAGGTCGAGCCCCGGCTCCTGCTGGTCTACTACCTGCGCGAGGTCTGTGGCCTGACCGGCACCCACGTCGGCTGCGACACGAGCCAGTGTGGCGCCTGCACGGTACACCTGGACGGAGCCCCAGTTAAATCGTGCAACATGCTGGCCCTGCAGGCCGACGGCAGCGAGGTGACAACCATCGAGGGGCTGGCCACCGGCCCCGCCCTGCACCCGCTCCAGCAGGCCTTCCAGGAGGAGCATGCGCTCCAGTGCGGCTACTGCACTCCCGGCTTCATCATGGCCGCCGCCGCCCTGCTGGCTTCGAACCCCAATCCCGGCGACGAGGAGATCGAGGCCGGCCTGGAGGGCAACCTCTGCCGCTGTACCGGCTACGTCAACATCCGCCGGGCGGTCAGGTCGGCGGGCAGAACCCTGCTTGAGCGGGCCGAGGTCCCAGTTGGCGGCTAGAGCCACCGGGGCAGAGCGGTGAGACCGGCCCCCTTCGAGTACTCGCGGGCCAGCACTGTTGCCGAGGCGGTGAGCCAGCTGGGCCAGGCCGGGCCGGAAGCCAAGGTGATCGCCGGGGGCCAGAGCCTGCTCCCGATGATGCGGGTCCGGCTGGCCCAGCCCAGCCACCTGGTGGACGTCAATCAGATCCCCGACCTGAGTCGGATCAGCGTGGCGGATGGAGAGCTCCACCTTGGCGCCCTGGTACGGCACGTCGATTTGACCCGCTCCGAGCTGGTCCGGCAGAACCTCCCCCTCTTGGCCGAGATCGCCACTGAGATCGGCGACGCGCAGGTGCGCACCCGGGGCACTCTGGGGGGCGTGGTTGCCCACGCCGACCCGGCCGGCGACTACCTGGCCCTGGCGGTGATGCTCGACGCCACCGTCGTCACCGACCGCCGCCGGATCCCCGCCGCCGACTTCTTCCAGCACCTCTTCACGACCCTGCTGGAACCGGACGAGCTGGTCTGCCAGGTGGTCTTTCCCATCGCCACCGGAGCCCATCGCTACCTCAAGTTCCGGGTTCGCCGATATGACTGGGCCATCGTGGGGGTCGGGGTCCAGGCGACCGACTCCGGGTGGCGGGTCGGACTCACCCATGTCGGTCCGACTCCGGTTCGGGCGCGGGCGGTCGAGGAGTCCCTCCGGTCGGGGGCCACCCCGGCCGAGGCCGCCGGGCTGGCGGCCGACGGTCTGGAGCCACCCAGCGACGTGCGGGCCTCGGCCGACTTTCGTCGCCATCTGGCCCGGGTGCTGACCCGGCGGGCGCTGGAGCAGGCCGCCTGACCCAGGTATGGCATTTAAGGGTCGGACCGGCCAGCAGTCCTCGCGCCCTCGCGGCCGGGGAACCAGGTTGAGCTCCCATGCGTGAGGTGATGCCGACTTTGGACAGCTGGGAGGCCGATACTCCGCGGGTGGCCATCGCAACCGTGGTGGCCACGACCGGTTCCACGCCCCGCCCGGCCGGCGCTCGGCTGGCGGTCGCGCCCGACGGACGCATGGTCGGCTCGGTGAGCGGGGGTTGCCTGGAGGCGGACGTCGTCGAGGAGGCGCTGCGCACCCTGGCCGGGCAGGCCCCTCCCCGCGTCCTCCACTACGGGATAAGCGACGAGATGGGCTGGTCCGTGGGGCTCGCCTGTGGCGGAGAGGTGGACGTCTTCGTGGAGGTCCTGGCCTGGAGCCGCGGCGATCCCCAGATCGCCGCCCTGCGGGCGGCGATCGCCGAGGACCAGGCGGTCGCCCTCTGCACCGCCCTGGAGGGGAATGACCCGGGGACGCGCCTGGTGGTGGTGGGAGGGGCGGTGGTCGGCGGTCTGGGCTCGGGGCCCGCGCCTGCCGAGCTGGTCCGGGCCGCCTCCCGGCGCCTGCTCACAGGGGTTGCCGGGATCGATCACTTGGAGTCAGGGCCTGTCTTCATCCAGCCGCTGGTGCCGGCCCCGAAGCTGGTGATCGTGGGTGCCGTCGACACCGGCAGCCGGCTGGCGGAGCTGGCCAAGCTGCTTGGCTACCACGTCACCGTCATCGATCCCCGCGAGCGCTTCTGCACCGAGGAGCGGTTTCCGGCGGTGGACAGGCTGCTGGTCGCCTGGCCGGGAAAGGCCCTGGCCACGATTGCCCTCGAGGCCCGCGACGCCGCCGTCTGCCTGACCCACGATCCCAAGTTCGACGACCCGACCCTGACCGCTCTCTTTGCGAGTCAGGTCGGCTACATCGGCGCTATCGGCAGCCGGACGACCCAGCAGCGGCGCCGGGACAGGCTGGCCGAGGCGGGAGCGACCCCGGAGGACCTGGCCAGGATCCATGGCCCGGTCGGGCTCGACCTCGGGGCCGCGACGCCGGTCGAGGTCGCCCTGGAGATCCTGGCCGAGATGCTCGCGGTCCGCTACTCCAGGTCGGGTCGACCTCGCCAGGCCGGCGCCCCCTCCCGGTGATCCTGGAGGCGACGGGCTTGGGGCGGCAACCGATGGTCCTGCTCGCGGCGGGCAGCAGCTCACGGATGGGCCGGTCCAAGCCGCTGCTGAGCTGGCGGGGGTCGACCTTCCTGTCCCATGCCTGCGCCGCCGCCCGAGCGGGCGGGGCCGGTCCGGTACTGGTGGTGGCCGAGAACCCGAAGCAGTTTGTCGATCGGGCGGGAGAGCTGGGAGAGGTCATCTGGGTGGAATGCCCTCAAGCCCAGCGCGGGCAGTCGGAGTCGCTTCGCAGGGGCCTCGCCGCGGCGGTACGGGAGGTTCCCCGAGCCGGCGCGATTTTGATCGGGCTGGTCGACCAGGTCGGACTCCGCCCCGAGTCGGTGCGGCTGGTCCTGGATTCCATCAGAGACGATGACCGGGATGCCTGGGTCGCCGACTACGGCGGAGAGGGGCGGGTCCCCGGCCACCCCGTCGCGCTCGGCCCGGCGACCTGGCCCTTGGTCCAAGCGCTGCGCGGGGACACGGGCGCCCGCGGCATCCTGAGCGCCCTGGGCGAGCGAGTGCGATGGGTGCCGATGCCGGCCGAGTGGCGGCCCATCGACTGCGACACCCCCGAGGATTACCGTCGCCTGCTGGCCCTCGATCGGGGCCGGCCCTGACCCGCCGCATCGTTCTCGACCTGCTGCTCGCCAAACACCGCACCGGGGCTCGGCTCGACCGAGCCTATCTGAGCACGCTCGGCCAAGGGGGGCTCCTGGCGCGGGAGCTCAGCTACCATTTCGCCGACTACGGGTCCGCCGCCAGCGAAGGGGAGTCCTGGTGATACTCGACAACGACTTCCAGGTCGGGCTGGCGCCCGAACAGCTTTGGCCACTGCTCCGCGATCTCGAAATGATCGCTCCCTGCCTGCCCGGCGGTGCCATCACCGAGCGGCTCGATCCGGACACCTACCGGGGCACCATCACCATCAAGGTGGGCCCGGTCACGGTCTCCTACGCGGGGACCGCGACCGTCCTGGAGGTCAGCCCGGAAGCCGGGCGGATGGTGATGCGCTGCGAGGGCCGGGAAACCAGGGGACCGGGCAGCGCCAGCGCTCTGATCACGATTGAGATACGGTCCGAAGGGGGCGGCTCGGCGGGGCACATCCAGTCCGACGTGGCCGTCACCGGCCGGGTGGCGCAGTTCGGCCGGGGGATGATGGCCGAGGTGGGGGACCGGCTCCTGACTCAATTCGCCAGGTGCGTGGAGTCCACCATGCGGGAGACCGCCGCCGGATCGACGGAGAAGCCAATCGAGAAGCAGGACGGGGAGCCCGGCCCGTCGCCGGCCCGTCCCCAGGCGGAGGTCCGGGTGCTCCGAATGCTGCTCAGCATCGCTTGGGATCGGCTCCGTTTCTGGCGGCGGCGGTAGGTCAGCCGTGCTCGCTCCTCTCGAGGGCTGGAGCCTTGTCCCGGCGGCGAACATCTGTACGTTGCAAGTGATAGCCTGGCGCGGATGACCAGCGCCTTCCATCCCGCCGTCCGGGCCTGGTTCGAGGGCCGGTTCCCCGACGGGCCGACCCCCGCCCAGGAGCAGGGATGGCCGCACATCGTCGCCCGCCAGAACACTCTGATCGCCGCCCCCACCGGGTCGGGCAAGACCCTCTCCGGATTCCTGATCGCGATCGACCGGCTCTACCGCGCCTTCGAGCGCGGTGAGGCGGTCGCCGGCAGCACCCGCGTCGTCTACGTTTCTCCCCTCAAGGCGCTCGCGGTCGACATCCAGCAGAATCTCGAGACCCCGCTCCACGAGATCGCCGCGATCGCGGCGAATATGGGGCTGGAGCCCGCTCCCCTGAGCGTCCAGGTGCGCACCGGCGACACCCCCGCGGGGGTCCGGGCGCAGATGCTGCGGCACCCGCCCAACTTCCTGGTGACGACCCCGGAGTCGCTCTACCTGCTGCTCACTGCGGAGCGCTCGCGGGCCCTGCTCAGCGCCGTGGACACGGTCATCGTGGACGAGATCCACGCCCTGGCCCGGGACAAGCGGGGCGCCCATCTCGCCTTCACCCTGGAGCGGCTCGAGCACATCTGCCAGGGACGGCTGGTACGGGTCGGGCTCTCGGCCACCCAGCACCCGATCGAAACGGTCGCCCGGCTGCTGGTGGGCGCCGGCCCAGATCGCGAGGCTCCCGACGGCCGGCCGCGCTGCGCGATCGTCGACGTGGGTCACCGGCGAGCTCTCGACCTGGCGATCGAGCTCCCCGACGACGAGCTGGGAGCGGTCGCCTCCAAGGAGCAGATGGGCGATGTGATCGAGCGGATCGCTAGTCACGTGACCGAGCACCGAACCACCCTCGTCTTCGTCAACACCAGGCGGATGTCAGAACGGGTCGCCCACCAGCTCGCCGAGCGGCTCGGCGACAGCGCGGTGGCGGCCCACCACGGCAGCCTCTCCAAGGAGCGCCGGACCCTGGTCGAGGCCCGGCTTCGCGCCGGTGAGCTGCGGGCGCTGGTGGCGACCGCGTCACTGGAGCTGGGCATCGACATCGGGCCGGTAAATCTGGTCTGCCAGGTCGGGTCGCCGCGCAGCCTGGCCACCTTTCTGCAGCGGGTCGGCCGCTCTGGGCACCATCTGGGCGGCACGCCCAAGGCCTACCTCTATCCCACCACCAGAGATGAGCTGGTCGAGTGCTGCGCCCTCCTGGCCGGGGTCCGCGCCGGCCGCCTCGACGCCATCCTGCCCCCGGTCGCCCCGCTCGACATCCTGGCCCAGCAGATCGTGGCCGAGTGCGCGGCCGAGAGCTGGGGCGAGGAGGAGCTGTTCCGGCTGGTAGGGCGGGCCGCTCCCTTCTCAGCGCTGCCCCGGGAGCGGTTCGACGAGGTGGTCGAGCTGCTAAGCGAGGGCATCCCCACCGGGCGCGGTCGGCTCGGCGCCTACCTGCATCGGGACCTGGTCAACCACCAGCTCCGAGGGCGCCGGGGCGCCCGCCTGGCGGCGCTCACCTCCGGCGGGGCCATCCCCGAGTCGGGGGACTACCGGGTGCTCGCCGAGCCCGACGACACCCTGGTCGGAACCGTCAATGAGGATTGGGCGATCGAGTCCATGGCCGGGGACATCTTCCTTTTGGGGAGCACCTCCTGGCGGATCACCCGGGTCGCCAGCGGCACGGTCCGCGTCGCCGACGCTCAGGGAGCTCCGCCCTCCGTTCCCTTCTGGCTGGGGGAGGCCCCCGGCCGCACCCGGGAGCTCTCGGAGGAGGTCTCCCAGTTGCGCAGCCGTCTCGACCAGCTGCTCGGCGAGGGCAATGCCGACGAGGCGGTGAGCTACGTCGAGAGTCACTGCGGGGTGACCAACTTGGTGGCCGCCGCGGTGGTGCAGTACCTGGCCGCCGGGCGAACTGGGCTGGGCCACCTGCCCACGCTCGAGCACATCGTCCTGGAGCGATTCTTCGACGAGAGCGGGGGGATGCAGGTGGTACTCCACGCTCCCTTCGGGGCCCGCCTCAACCGGGCGTTGGGGCTGGCCTTGCGGAAGCGGTTCTGCGCCACCTTCGACTTCGAGCTGCAGGCGGCCGCCAGCGACGACGCGGTGCTCCTATCGCTGGGACCCCAGCACAGCTTTCCCTTGGCGGACCTGCCCCACTTTCTCTCCTCCCGCACCGTCGAGGAGGTGCTCACCCGAGCCGCTCTGCTGGCCCCGATGTTCCTGGTGCGCTGGCGCTGGAACCTGAACCGCTCCCTGACCGTGTTGCGCTTCAAGGGCGGGCGCAAAAATCCTCCACCGATCCAGCGCATGGAGGCGGACGACGTGATGGCCGCCATCTTCCCAGCCCTGGTGGCCTGCCAGAACGAGAACCCCACCGGCCCGATCGAGATCCCTGACCATCCGCTGGTCCGGCAGACCATGTACGACTGCCTGCACGAGGTCATGGACGTAGAGGGGCTGCGCGAGCTGGTGGCCTCGATCGAGGCGGGGAGGGTCCGAGTCAGCTGCCAGGACACGACTGAGCCCTCGGTCCTGGCCCACGAAATCGTCAACGGAAGGCCCTACACCTTTCTTGATGACGCGCCCCTGGAGGAGCGCCGCAGCCGCGCGGTGGCCCTCCGCCGGGGGCTCCCGGTCGACCCTCAGAACCTGGGTACCCTCGACCCCGAAGCCATCCGCCGGGTCCGGCTGGAGGCGGCGCCTGACCCCCGCGACGAGGACGAGCTCCACGACCTCCTGCTCTCCCTGGTGGTGGCCCGGCCCGTCTCCGGCTGGGGGCCCTGGTTCGCCGGTCTCGTCGAGGCCGGCCGAGCGCTGGCACTGGAAGGAGGGGTGCCTCAGCTGTGGTGCGCCGTCGAGAACCGGCGCCGCGCCGAGGCGCTCTTTCCCGAAGCCCGGTTCCAGCCCGACCTCTACCCTCCCGCCGGGAGCGCCAGCGCCCTGCCGCCCGACCCCGGGGCGGTGGCCGCAGACGCCGTGCGCGGCCACCTCGAGCAAATGGGGCCGGTGACTCTGGAGGAGATCGTCGAGCGGACCACCCTGCCCCAGAACCTGGTCCGGATCGCGCTGGCACAGCTCGAGGGGGAGGGCTTCGCCCTGAGGGGAAGCTTCGACAGCGGGCCGGGCACGGAGCAGTGGTGCGCGCGGCGGCTCCTGGTCCGGATCCACGGCTACACCCAGCAGCGGCTGCGGCGCGAGATCGAGCCGGTTTCGGCGCAGGACTTCATGCGCTTCCTCTTACGCTGGCAGCGACTGGAGCCGGGCAGCCAGCGGGCCGGGCGGGCCGGGCTGGCCGCCACCATTGCCCAGCTCCAGGGACTCGAGATCCCGGTAGCAAGCTGGGAGGCCGACATCCTGGCTCGGCGGGTGGCTGGGTATCAGGCGTCCTGGCTCGACCAGCTCTGCAGCTCCGGCGAGGTCACCTGGGGCCGGCTGCGGGTGCGCGACGGGGGAGCCTCCGAGGCCGCCGGCCACGGCAGCGGGTATCCCTCGCGGATCACCCCGGTGACCCTGGCTCTGCGCGCCGACCTTCCCTGGCTGCTTCAGGCGGTGCGGGCAGAGGCCACCCCAGCGCTGCCCGCGGAGGGCGCGACCGGCGAGGTGGTCGACGCCCTGCGCGAGTTCGGCGCGCTCTTCCCCAGCGACATCTCGGTGCGAACCGGGCGGCTTCCCACCGAGGTCGAGGCGGCACTCTGGGATGCCGTCGGCAGGGGGCTCGTGACCGCGGACGGGTTCGCCGCCGCCAGAACCATGCTCAGCTCCGCCCACGCTAGATCGCGCCACGAGCGGACGGGACTGCGCCCGAGCGGACCCCAACTGGGCGGGGGAGGGCGCTGGGGCATGGTCCAGGCGGCAGGCACCCCGGTCGATCCGGACGCCTTGGCCGAGTCCCTCGCGGAGCAGCTCCTGGTGCGCTGGGGGGTCGTGTTCCGGGACCTGATGGCCCGGGAGACCTTCAGCCTGCCCTGGCGTGACGTCCTCTGGGCGCTGCGGAGGATGGAGGCTCGGGGTACTGCCCGGGGCGGGCGCTTCGTGACCGGCTTCGCCGGCGAGCAGTACGCCCTCCCCGAGGCGGTCGATGTCCTGCGCTCGGTGCGCCGCAGCGAGCGCACCGGCGCCACCCTGCGGATCTCCGCCGCCGATCCTCTCAACCTGGCCGGAGTGATCCTCCCCGGACCGCGGACTCCCGCCATCCGGGCCAATACGGTCCTGCTCAGGGACGGGTTGCCCCTCGACCCGCCGGACTCTCTGCGGCAACCAGGGAGGGTGAGCTCGGAGCTGACCGCCTAGCGGCCGCCGACCTCGAGCGCCGGCCCGGCCGGGCGGCCCCGGACGGGCTGGGAGACCCGGAGTTCCTGAATTGGAGTAGCCGACCCCGAGCACCTCGACGCCCCGCTCTTTCCCAGGTCCCGGCCCATGGGCCGGCGTCGTCCCGGGCTGGCCATGCCACGAGAAGGCGGCAGCCGGCTCCGGAATCAGGGGTTGACTAGTTGGGGGCCACCCGGCGACGGACCCCCGCCGGCTTTCCGCTTCAGCTCCGGGAGCCGTTGGCGGCCGGCGAGAACCGCCTGGAACAGGTCACCTCGAGCTCGAACCCGCTCCAAGACCGCGCTCAGGTGGAAGGCGGCTGGATCCAAGTCATCGAGCTCCTCCCAGGCCAGCGGGGTCGAGACCAGCCCGCCTGGCAAAGGACGCGGGGAGTAGGCGGAGACGAGGGTCTTGCCGACCACGTTCTGGGTGTAGTCGATCCGGACGAGTCGCTTCCGATCGCGCACGGTCCAGGTCTCGGTGATGAGTTGGGGAGCTGCGTCGAAGAGCTGGTGAGCGAGCTCCCCGACCCAGGCCCGCACCTGGTCCTGATCTGGGCCTCGCCGGATCGGGACGTAGATATGCAGTCCCTTCTGCCCAGTCGTCTTGAGCACCGAACTGAGGCCCAATTGGTCGAGGGCGTCCTTGACCATGCGGGCGACCTGAACCACCTGGCCGAAATCGGCGCCCGGGCTGGGGTCGAGGTCGAACGCGGCCCAGTCCGGCTGGGTGGGACGGTCACGCCGAGAGTGCCAGGGATGGATGTCGATCGCCCCCTGATTGGCCGCCCAGACCAGAGCCCCCGGTTCCTGGAACAGTGGGCAGATGGTGGGGGTGCCCGGTCGCGCTCGCCACCTGGGAATCCACCTGGGAGCGGTCTCGGGTACCGAGCGGCGCCAGAACGACTTGCCCTCGATGCCGTCGGGAAAGAGCCGCAGGACGACCGCGCGGCCCCTCAGGTGAGGGAGCAGAAAGGTCGACATCCGTAGGTGGTAGGCCAGCAAGTCACGCTTGCTGATCCGATCCCCCGGCCAGATCAGCTTGTCCAGATGGCTCACTTTGACCTGCCGCCGCCCCACCTCCAGCAGGCCGCCTTGGGACGGCATTCGAGCCAGCTCCGCGAGCGCGGACTCGATCGGGGCATCCGAGTCGAGCTCCACCGCTGCCGGGCGACGAAGGGAGAAGGGGTCGGACACGTCAGTCGAGGATCTCACGATCCAGACCCCGGGCTGGCCGCCCTGGCCCCGGCCCGCTCGGGCTGGAAGAGGCCGGTGCTAGCATGCCGGGAGAGACCCAGACACGAGAGGTAGGCAATGAGCTCCAGCCCCGCCGATTTCAATCAGATGGTGATCACCGAGTTCCGGGCCAACCAGGGCAAGGTGGGAGGGAATTTCGAGGGGGCCCCCGTCCTCTTGCTGCACACGAAGGGCGCCAAGAGTGGCCAGGAGCGGGTCCACCCGATCATGTACCTGGACCTGGATGGACGACGATTCGTCTTCGGCTCCAAGGGTGGGATGCCATCCCACCCCGACTGGTACCACAACCTGGTCGCCAACCCGGACGTCACCGTCGAGGTGGGCACCCAGACCTATCCCGCCACCGCGGTCCCCTTGGAGCGCGCCGATCGAGATCGCATTTTTGCGATCCAGGTGAGCCGCTTCCCCGGGTTTGGCGAGTATCAGGAGAAGACGACCCGAATCATCCCGGTGGTGGAGCTGACCCCTAGGAGCTGAGCGGCTGGGCTCGTCGCCAGCGCTCGAGCGGCCGCTGCGGGGAAGGCCCCTCTCAGCCGCACCTCCCTACTTCCGCTCGGTGGCAGCCTCCAGCAGGAGTCCCAGCCCGATTCCCAGCATCCAGACGTCCTTGCTGACCGCGATCCCCTGGGGGCTGGGCCAGACGCTTCCCTCTTTGTGCATGGCGGGAGTTCGCAGGTACATCGTCATCAGGGCTCCCGAGAAGAGGGTGAGCGCCCCCCCGGCCAGCGCCGCCGGAACGAACGGGGCCAGCAGAGCGGCTCCGGTGGCGATCTCGCCCGCGGCCAGCAGCCGGCCGAAGCGCCGAGGCGGAATCCGGCCCACCAGCGGCAGTCCCGCGCTCGCTGCCGCGTGGAGCATCTGAGCCCGCTCCTCGGTGGCGTCCCACTTCTCGATTCCAGAGTGGAGGATGAAGGCGCCGGTGGCCACCCGGGTGGGGACGTCGCGGGCTCGCATGGGAATTCGCATGGTCTCCTCCGACCTCAGAAATCTGGGATGATTGCTCAAGCAACATCATACCGCCGGACCTCCCGAGCCGGGCGGGACAAGTTCCCGCCCAGTCAGTCCCACGGCCGCCGCCGGGGGGACCCAGCCCGTGCGGTCCGCTTCAGCAGGCCACGTCGCCATCGAACGGCCCCAGCGGGAACTGCGCCAATAGGACCTTGCCACCGGTCAGGGGAGGCCCCTGGCACTCATTCTGGGCGGCCCCCTGGGAGCCGGCTCCCAAGATCCAGCTCTGGAGTGGGTAGAGCGGGCCCGAACTGGAGGTCTGGCTGGCGCCGGCGATCTCCAGCCACTGCTGCGGGGAGGCGTAGACGCCTATCCGGGTGACGCCCGCCACCCTCAGCGCCGCGACCATGCCCTCCAGGTCGGCCTGATTCATGCTGGTCGAGTCCTGCCAGGTGTTGGAGGTCTCGACGTCGAGCCAAAAGGGGTACTGGGCGGGCTTTGAGGGCAGCCTGGCCAGAGCGGCCGCCTGCCCTAGCCAGATGGTGTCCTGCTCGGCCTTCATGAAGCCGAAGACCCAGGCACAGGCCACCGAGGTCTGACCCGGGCCGAGGACGTGGGGAAGGGCGACTTGAGGCAGGCAGGAGCCGTCCGGGCTGTCGCCAGACCTGGGCCAGTCCGGGACCGGCTGGCCCAGGTACGAAGTGCCGGGGTCGCCGGTGTTGAGGTAGACCGAGGCCCGGGGTTGCGGGGAGGCACCGGTTGTCTGCTCGACTGCCCAGGCCAGCTCCTCGCTGAGGCACGGATTCAGAGTGTCCGCCCGACCGCCGTTTACACCCACCACCCCGAACGCCCGGCCGAACGGAAGCGCTGCCCCGCACTGGGGATAGGAGATGTCGGCCCCGCTGGGAACCTGGGGCCGGTCCGCCAGGGCGAATGGCTCGGAGAATCCTTGGGGAGGGCTCACCCCTGCCCGCGCGGTGGTGGCCTCAAGCCCGAATTCGGCGCTCCCCACCAGTCCCGCCAGCGTGACGGCGATCAGGACCCGGTTGCCCCACCGCCCTGCCCCACCCACCTGCCCGCGAGCGCCCGCCCTAGTCAGGCGGCTCCAGGCGGACTGGACCAACGATCCGACCCGACCCCGGGACGGTGGGTGCGCCGTCCCGCGCCGCGGGCTCCCTGGTTCGCTAGCTGACCTCAGGCTGCCGCCAGGGCCCCAGCTCTGGGCGACCGGCGCCGGCGCCGGCGGGGCCGGGGCCACTCGTCCCGCTCCAGGTCGAGGTCGGGATACCGTTCCCGGCGGCCGGGGACCAGGGAGTCGAGCACGCCCGACTGCCAGTTCAGCAGCGCCGAGTGCAGGTCGTAGGAATTCCGCGCTGCTTGGACGGCCTCCGGAGGCTCCTCGGAGATCACCCCGGTCAGCTGGGCGACCACCTTCCGGCAGCCGTCTCGGCGGGCGATCTGGACTCCTCGGGCATGGAGTTCCTCGAGCCGGGTGAGGCACTCGTCGATAGCGTTCAGGCAGCGCCGTCGCCCCGATTGCACCGCGCTCTTCCGCTGACTGGCCTCCAGCGCCATCTGGATGTCCCGGTTGGCGAGGTCCAGCGAATCCGGGCTGGGACGCCACCCCAGATTCGAATTGGCCCACCCGACTGTACTACCGGTAGGCCTCAGGGTCATTGTTGCTGACAACTCCTCTCCTCCTACTTCCGGAACCGGCCATCGTTTGGACCCGCTCTCGGCCCAGGTGGCGGCACTTCCGCCTTCGTCGAGCGAGTTGCCGCAGCTCCGGTGTCGTTACGGAATAACGCCGATTAGGAGGCCCGGTTTCGCTGTTTCGGTGGCGAGTTCGCCATTTCACAAAGTTGAAAATTGGCGGCCCTGCCGACTGAGTGAATCGACTTCAATTTCGCGCCGAGTACTTAGCTATGCGTACATTCCGGATTCGGAATTAGCAGCCCTGCGCACTGTCAGTGGACTTCAATATTACCATAAAAAATAAGGGTTTTTCGTGGTGAATCGCTTGCAATCCCGGCGCCCCCTGTGCTAGCTTCCCGTTGTTGGCGGTGACGCGGCTTAGAGGAGGCAGTTGCATTGACCGGATGCTCGACGGCCGACGCGGAGCCCGTGTCGACCACTTCTGGACCCGTGAGCACCGCCGAACAGTTGGCCGCGCAGATGTACTCCGAGCACCACGCTGATGTGTTCCGGTATGTGCGCGCCCGGGTCAGCAGTCTGGCCGAGGCCGAGGACCTCACCAGCGACGTCTTCTGCAAGGCAGTCGCCGGCCTCGGTAGCTACCGGCCGATGCGAGCTTCGGCGCTTCCCTGGTTGTACACGATCGCCGCCCACCGGGTGATCGACCACTACCGCTCCTCCCGGCCGGTGAGCGATTTGGACGCGGCCGCCCACGTGGCCGACGGAGGTCCCAACCCGGCCGATGTGGTGGCCACCCGCCTGATGGTGCGGGAGGTCTGGGAGCTCTCCAAGAAGCTGCCCCCGTCCCAGCGGCGCGCGCTTTGGCTCCGCTACGGCGAGGAGCTCGAACTGCGCGAGATCGCGGCCCTTATGGGGAGGAGCGTGGAGGCCGTGAAGTTGCTCGTCCATCGCGCTGTGCGGGGGGTGCGCAAGGGGCTGCCGGCCGGGGCTCAAGTGGGCAATCTTCCGATCGGCTCTGGAGAACTGGCCATCGTCCGGCCGGCGCCGACGCGGCGGCCAACTCGTGACGCGCCGGCACTGGCCGCCTGAGGCGCTTCGTCCGCCCAGTTGGAGCTGCCCGTCCCCTGCTGAGTGGGCCAAAGACTGCTCAGAACTTCCCAGGCGAGTCCCGACCCGCCCGCCCGAGCCTGGGTTACGCTTCGATCAGCTCCAGGCTGGCCGCGACGAACGCAGGGATGTCCTCCGGTTGCCGCGAGGTCACCAGGTTGCGGTCCACCACCGCCGGCTCGTCTACCACCTCGGATCCCGCCTGTTGGAGATCCCCCTGAACCGTTTTCCAGGCGGTCATGCGGCGGCCCCCGACGCGGCGGGCGCTGAGGAGCAACTGCGGTCCGTGGCAGATGGCTAGCACCGGCTTGTCGTGGTCCATAAAATCGCGCACGAAACCGACCATCCGCTCGTCGGCCCGGAGTCGATCCGGCGAATACCCGCCGGGAAGAAAGAGCGCGCCAAAATCGTCCTCCGTGACGTCGCCGATGGCCTGGTCGGTGGTGGTGGTGACCCTCCCATTCTCACCGGTCAACTCCTCATGGGCCGCGGTCCCGATCACGGTCACCACATGCCCCGCCAGCTGAAACTTCTCGTAGGGGTCCTGGAACTCGGAGTCCTCAAAATCCTTAGCCAGAAGGCAGGCTATCTTCATCGTGTGCTCCTCTCGAATGCGCCGACACAAGTGTCACGTTAGCGAGAGTGCGACTGCGCACCGCTTGAACAGTTCGCGACCGCCCTCGGCGATGATCGCGTCGCCCCAGGGCCGTCCCATCGCGGTGGCCACCGGCTCCGGGGCTGTTCGCAGGTCAGCCCAGATTCTCGCCCGTCTTCCAGAGCTGGGGAATCGGACGCCGGGGTTTGCTGGCGAGCAGGATCGGCAGCCCGTCCTCGGCGGGCATGCAATAGTCACAGTGGGTGATCCCCAGCCGGTGCACCGATCCAAAACTGCGCGCGACCTGATTCGGCGGCAGGCCAACTGTGACCACGACCCGTCCCGAGCAGCGCCCCGGACCGAAGAAAAAGAAGCTGTTGCTGCCGCTGACCGCCGGAGGTAGGCGGGACCCCGCGCCGTAGAAATCAAGTGCCGCCGCCTCGCCGTAATTGGCCGTGAAGATGCAGGCGGCCGGGCGCTCGGAAGGCGGGAGCTGCAGCATCAGCAGGGAGACCCGGCGGGTCAGGGACCGCCACCCGAAGCGGTCGGCCAGCCACTGGGGCAGCGCTGCGCCCTGGTGTCGCTCCATCTGAGCGCCCGCGTCGGTGCCCAGGAAACTGTAGGCGGCGGCGAAGGTCGGGGGCGGCAGGATGGGCATGGCGATGGGGGCGAGCAGGAGTCCGCTCAGAGCCAGTCCCCCGAGGCAGACGGCGCCCGGCCAACGACTCCCCTGACGAGTCAGCTTGGGGGCCAGCCAGACGGCGCCGGCGGCGAACAGAAAGGGATAGGCGGGGGCGAGGTAGTACGACTTCGAGGGTCCAATGCTGAACCAGAGGAAGAGCAGGGCGAAGGCGATTCCCAGGGAGCGCAGCGCCGGGCCGCCCCGGCCCCGCAGGAGCCAGGCCTCGCCCCCCAACCAGAGGGGCAGGGTGAGCGGATTCATCACGTAGGCCTGCTGGAGCAGGAAGTCGACCGGGCTGTGGCCGACCAGAGTCCCCAGGTAGCTGTGCCAGTAGGCGATCGTGGCCCACCCGTTCTGGAGCTCCCAGATCAGGTAGGGGAGAAGGCCGCAGAAGGCGATCGCGGCGCCCAGCCAGAGCCACCTGGAGCGGAGCTGGGAGCGTCCCGGGGTGGCCAGCAGCCCCAGAAGCAGGGCCGCCAAGAAGAAGAGGATGGTGACCTTGGTGAGCAGCCCGATGGCGGCCACGGCCCCGATCACGAGCCAGAGGCGGGGCTGGTCCCGGTGGAGCAGCCGAATCAGCAGGTAGGCGATCAGCGTCCACCAGAGCTCATCGAGTGAGTCCATTGAGAAGATGGACGCCGTGGCGAGGAAGGTGAGGCAGACCAGGCTGGCGCCGGCCGCGAGTGCCTGGGCCAGCCGCCGCCCGCCCAGCTCTCTGGCGATCAGGCCGGTGACCAGGATGAGCAGGCAGTTGGCCAGGGCGGGGACGACGTGGATGGCGATCAGGGAGTCGCCCGCGACCAGCCGCAATCCCCAGGCGAGGACGGCAATCAGGAGCGGAAAGTCCACGTAGCCGAGGGCCAGGTGGTGGCCGGCCGCGATGTAGTACAGCTCGTCCCGGAAGTAGCCGTAACGCCCGGCGACCAGCATGTGGCCGAGGAATCCGAGGGTGGGGATCCCGCCCAGCGCCAGAAATTCGAACCGCTGGCGAACCGGGAACCGGAGCGTC
>Ga0307372_10005442_pt1 | contig 19126 bp, 18 predicted proteins | sample OX1MG_FD_202533 | JGI IMG/M metagenome (GOLD analysis project Ga0307372, IMG submission 202533) | Soil microbial communities from Risofladan, Vaasa, Finland - OX-1 | ecosystem: Environmental > Terrestrial > Soil > Coastal area > Acid sulfate soil | place: Finland: Risofladan, Vaasa | collected...
CAGGTCTACATGCTGCGGCGCCGGTCCACCATGGCGTTCGCGCCCGGCGCGTTCGTGTTTCCCGGCGGGTCGGTGGATCCCCGCGACGCCGAGATCGAGGTCGGCTGGGCGGGCCCGGACGCGGCCGCGTGGGGGCGGATGATCGGCGCCCCGGCCGACCTGGCGCGGACACTGGTCTGCGCCGCCGTGCGGGAGACCTTCGAGGAGTCCGGGGTGCTGCTGGCGGGGCCGACCGCGGCCACCGTGGTGGCCGACACCCGGGGCGAGGACTGGGAGGCCGACCGCGCCGCGCTGCTGGCGCGCTCGGTCTCGCTGGCCGGGCTGCTCCGCCGCCGGGGACTGGTCCTGCGCAGCGACCTGCTGCGGCCCTGGGCGCGCTGGGTCACCCCGGTCACCGAGGAACGCCGTTACGACACCAGGTTCTTCGCCGCCGCCCTGCCCGCCGGCCAGCGCGCCAGGGATGTCAGCGGGGAAGCCGACGAGGCGGACTGGGTGGAGCCCGGGGAGGCGCTGGCGGCGGCCCGCCGCAAGGAGATCGTCCTGCTCCCGCCCACCGCCGTCACCCTGGGCGAGCTGCGCGCCCGCGGGGACGTGCCCGCCGCGCTGGCCGCCCGCCGCCGCATCACGGCCCTGATCCCGGAGATCGTCGTGGCCGACGGGGCGGTCTGGCTGACCGTCCCGCCCGGCCTGGAGTACCCGCTGTGAGCGGGCCCATCGACGGCTCGGGCACCGCCCGGGCCCGCTGCCTGCTCGCCCCCAACCCGTCCCTGATGACCCTGGACGGCACCAACACCTGGCTGATCGCCGAACCCGGTTCGTCGTCGGCCGTCGTCGTCGACCCGGGGCCTGACGACGAGGGGCACCTGCGCCGGGTGCGGGACCAGGTGGCCGCGGCCGGCCGGCGGGTGGCGGTGATCCTGCTCACCCACGGGCACGCCGACCACTCCGGGGGAGCGGCCGCGTTCGCGGCCATGACCGGGGCGCCGGTGCGCGCGGCCGACCCCGCGCACCGGCTCGGCGACGGGGGGCTGGCCTCCGGGGACACGATCACCGCGGCCGGCTGTGAGCTGCGGGTGGTCGCCACCCCGGGTCACTCGCCCGACTCGGTGAGCCTGCTGCTGCCCGCCGACGGGGCGCTGCTGACCGGCGACACCGTGCTCGGGCGCGGGACCACCGTGATCGCGGGAGACGGCAGCCTGGCCGACTACCTGGGCTCGCTGGAGCGGCTGCGGGCGCTGGCCGACGAGGCCGCGCTGCGGGTGCTGCTGCCCGGCCACGGCCCGCTGCTGGCTGACCCGGCGGGCACGCTCGACTGCTACCTGGCCCACCGCCGGGAGCGGCTGGCCGAGGTGAGCGCCGCGCTGGCGGCCGGGGACCGCACGCTGGCGCAGATCGTGGCCCGCGTCTACGCCGACGTGGACCGGGCGCTGTGGCCGTTCGCGGAGTGGTCGGTCCGCGCCCAACTGGACTACCTGGCGGCCGGCGGCGGCCTGCCCCCCGGCATGACCTACTGACCAGCCGGGGCACCAGGTGCATCAAACCGCGGTTTGATGCTGTGCCAGCGACATCAAACCGCTGTTTGGTGTCGTAAGGTCAGCCGGGTCAGGCGTGGCCGCCTAATCTGGCCCGCTTCGCGAGGCGCTCGCGGTCCAGGATCAGCACCGACTTGGCGGACAGCTGGAGCCAGCCGCGGGTGGCGAAGTCGGCGAGCGCCTTGTTGACCGTCTCCCGCGAGGCGCCCACCAGCTGGGCCAGCTCTTCCTGGGTGAGGTCGTGGTGGACCTGCAGGCCCTCCTCCTGCTCCTCGCCGAACCTGTCCGCGAGGTCGAGCAGGGCCTTGGCGACCCGGCCGGGGACGTCGGTGAACACCAGGTCGGCCATGACGTCGTTGGCGCGGCGCAGCCGCTGGGCGAGCGCGCTGAGCAGGTGCAGGGCCACGTCGGGCCGGCCGGTCAGCCAGTGCCGCAGGTAGTCGTGGCCCAGCGCGGCCAGCCGGGTGTCGGTGACGGCCACCGCCGCGGCTGTCCGCGGGCGCGGGTCGAACAGCGACAGCTCGCCGAACATCTCGCCCGGCCCGAGCACGCTGAGCAGGTTCTCGCGCCCGTCGGCGGCGGTCCGGGTCAGCTTGATCTTGCCGTCCAGGACGACGTAGAGCCGGTCACCGGCGTCGCCCTCGCCGAACAGCCGGTCACCCCGGGTCAGCTGGACATCGACGACCCCTGCCCGCAGAGCCCGCGCGCCCTCCTCGTCGAGCGCCTCGAACAGTGGCGCCCGGCTGAGCACATCCTCAGCGTGAGCCACGGGTGCCTCCTCGCACATGTTCTCTGATTTCAGTGTCGCGCATCCGGTGACGTGGGTGCGACCAGAGGGCTCAGCCGGCTGGATGTGCCTGCGCCCCGGCCCGCCGGCGGCAGTTCCCGATCTCCTTCTCTGCCGCCGCCCGGTCCACCCAGCTGAAGCCCTCGACCGCCTTGCCGGGCTCCAGGGCCTTGTAGACCTCGAAGAAGTGCTGGATCTCCAGCCGGTCGAACTCGGACACATCATCAATATCGGACAAGTGCGCCATCCGGGGGTCGGTCGCGGCCACGCACAGCACCTTGTCGTCGGCGCCCTTCTCGTCGGCCATCCGGAACATGCCGATCGCGCGGCAGCGGATGATGCAGCCGGGGAAGGTGGGCTCGTCCAGGATCACCAGCGCGTCGAGCGGGTCGCCGTCGTCGGCCAGCGTGTCCTCCACGAAGCCGTAGTCGGAGGGGTAGCGGGTAGCCGTGAACAGCATCCGGTCGAGCCTGATCCGGCCGGTCTCGTGATCCATCTCGTACTTGTTGCGCTGGCCCTTGGGGATCTCGATGACCACATCGAATTCCACGATCTCGCTCCCTGTGCGCGAAGATGGTTGACTGGCGTGCCCGCAGTCTCCTGCCCCAAGCATCTCGTGAGAGGACAGGTGGTGGCGAACCGCCTCCGGCTGACCGTGCTGCTCGCGCTCGCGATGCTGAACGTGTTCACCCTCGGCGCCGGCGTGGCCGTCGCCGGGCTGCTGCCTGCCCGGCTGGCGCTGTGGCAGATCCCCTGGGTGAAGGCCGCCCCGCTCGCCGCCACAGGCACGGTGCTGGCCCCCGCGGACCCGGCCGGCGCGCTCCCGACCAGGGCGGGCCTGGCGTCGGTGCTGACGTCGCTGATCGCCTCCCGGTCCCTCGGCACTCACGTCGGGGTGGTGGTCACCGACCTGGCGTCAGGCAGCGTGCTCTACTCGCTGGCGGCCACCACCCCGGCCACCCCCGCCTCCAGTGCCAAGGTCGCCACCGCGGTGGCCGCGCTGAGCGTGCTCGGCCCCGGTGCGCGCTTCACCACCCGCGTCGTGAGCGGCCCCACCCACGGCTCGGTCGTCCTGGTCGGTGGTGGCGACCCCACCCTCGCGGCGGGCCGGCCACCGGCGGCGGACTACCCGCGGCCGGCCACCCTGGCGTCGCTGGCCGCCCAGACAGCCCGCTGGCTGCGCGCCAGCGGGCTGCAGACGGTGCGGCTGCGCTACGACGACTCGCTGTTCACCGGCCCGGCCACGGCGCCGGGCTGGACCACCAGCTACATCACGACCGGCAACGTGACCCCGATCAGCTCGCTCGAGGTCGACCAGGGGCGGCTGACCGCCGCCGGGAAGCCGGAGGACGCGGACAATCCCGGCAACTTCCGGCCGCGGTCGTTCACCCCGGCTGCCGACGCGGCCACCGCCTTCGCCGGTCTCCTGCGCGGCCAGGGCATCGCGGTGCTGGGTGGGGTCACGCCGGGCCGGGCGCCGGCGGGTGCCGCCACCGTCGCCAGTGTCCGCTCCCCCTGCCTGTCCGCCATCGTGGGCTGGATGCTCCGGGAGAGCAACAACGTCATCGCCGAGGACCTGGCCCGCCAGGTGGCGCTGGCCACCGGCCGGCCGGGCTCGTTCAGCGGCGCGGCGGCGGCGGTCACCGCCGCCGCCGTACGGCTGGGCATCAGCGGTATCCACCTGGTGGACGGCAGCGGCCTGTCCCCCCTGGACAAGATCAGCCCGGCGGCGCTGGCCGGGCTGGTCCGGGTGGCCGCCGGCGGCCGCCAGGCCGCGCTGCGGGCGGCCATCACCGGCATGCCGGTGGCCGGCTTCTCGGGCACGCTGGCCGCGGGCCAGAGCGTGTTCGGCGGTTTCTTCGGCCCGGCGGCGCTGGGGATGGTCCAGGCCAAGACCGGCAATCTCACCACGGTGGTCAGCCTGACCGGGATCGTCACCACCACCGCCGGCCGCCTGCTGGCCTTCGCCTTCATGGCGGACCAGCTGCCGGCCGGCCAGCTGGTGCACGCGGCCGGGGTGATCGACCAGATGGCCACGGCGCTGGCCGGCTGCGGCTGCCACTGACCGCCGGCTGCCCTTCACCGGCCCGCCGCGTCCACTGCCGCCCTCCGAGCACGTACCGTGGGGGGGTGAGCAGCGGGCAGATGATCGACTGGGATGTCGCGACCGCGACCGGCGTGCGCTGGGTTCGACCGGGGCCGCAGGTGAGCCTGTCTGAGGCGAGGGCGGTGGTCACGGAGCTGCGTGAGCTGGCGGTCACCGTTGCCGAGCCGGTCCAGCAGGTGACCGGGATGATCAGCGCCGAGGACGCCGGGCGGGTGGCCGTGGTGGACCGGCCCGGGTGGATCCGGGCGAACGTGGACGGGTTCCGGATGGTCCTCGACCCGCTGGCCCAGCACCTGCGTGAGCACGGCCGGGCACCCGACCCGGGCTCGGTGATCGCATCGGTCGGGTCACGGGTCACCGGGATGCAGGCCGGGCTCATCCTCGCCTACCTGGCAGGCCGGGTGCTCGGGCAGTACGAGCTGTTCCTGCCGCCCGACCCGGCCGCGCCCGACGGCGCGGCACCGGCGGGCCGGCTGACCCTGGTAGCGCCCAACATCGTCATGGTGGAACGCGAACTGGATGTGGACCCGCACGACTTCCGGCGCTGGGTGTGCCTGCACGAGGAGACCCACCGCACCCAGTTCACCTCCGTCGCCTGGCTGCGCGGCTACGTGCAGCGTCAGATGACCGAGTTCCTGCTCGCCTCCGACCTCGACCCGGCGACGATCCTGGACCGGCTGCGCGCGGCCGCCGACGCGGTGGCCGGCGCGGTGCGCGGCGGCGACGGCGGCGGCGACAGCCTCATCGAGGCCATCCAGACTCCCCGCCAGCGGGAGATCCTGGACCGCCTGTCCTGCGTCATGACTCTGGTCGAAGGACACGGCGACTACGTGATGGACGCGGTGGGACCGCAGGTCGTGCCCTCGGTGGCCAAGATCAGGGCCGCGTTCAACGCCCGCCGCGGGGCGGCGGGCAGGCTGGAGCAGACCATCCGCCGGATCCTCGGCATCGACCTGAAGATGAAGCAGTACGCCCAGGGCTCCCGGTTCGTGGACACGGTGGTGCGCGAAGCCGGCATGGACACCTTCAACCGGGTCTGGACCTCACCGGAGACGCTCCCGACCAAGGACGAGATCACCACTCCGGCCCGCTGGCTGGAGCGGGTCGGCGGGGGCAGTGCGCAGGCCCTGGGCAGCTGACCCGCGATGGGTCCCCATCCCGCGGTAGCCGAGGTCCGCCGCGGTGTCCGCGGCGGCCTGGCCGGGCTCGCTCCCGGCGGCCTGGTGCTGGCCGCGTGCTCGGGCGGGGCCGACTCGCTCGCGCTGGCTGCCGCGCTGGCGCACGAGGCGCCGCGCCAGCGGCTGCGGGCGGGCGGGGTCACCGTCGACCATGGGCTACAGCCGGGTTCGGCGGAGCGGGCCCAGGCGGTGGCAGCGATCCTGGCCGGGCTCGGGCTCGACCCGGTGGAGACCGCGGTGGTGACGGTCGCCGCCGGGGGTACCGGAGCCGGTTGTGGCGGCCCGGAAGCCGCTGCCCGCAGCGCCAGGTACCAGGCGCTTGACGAGGCAGCCGCGCGCACCGGCGCCAGCGCCATCCTGCTCGGCCATTCGGAGGACGACCAGGCGGAGACGGTGCTGCTGGGCCTGGCCCGGGGCTCGGGCAGCAGGTCGCTGGGCGGGATGCCGGACCGGCGTGGCCTGTACCGGCGGCCGCTGCTCGGCGTGCGGCGGGCCACCCTGCGGACCGCCTGCGAGCAGCTGGGCCTGCAGCCCTGGGACGACCCGCACAATACCGACCCCGCCTTCACCCGTGCCCGGGTGCGGCACCAGGCGCTGCCGGCGCTGGAGGTGGCACTCGGCCCAGGGGTGACGCAGGCGCTGGCCCGCACCGCCCGGCAGCTGCGCGCCGACGCCGACGCACTCGACGAGCTGGCGGCCGGCCAGGAGCAGTGGCTGCGGGACGGCGACGGGGCCTGGCGGGCCGACGCGCTGGCGGCCGCCCACCCGGCGGTCAGGAGCCGGGTGCTGCGGCGGGCGGCCATCGCTGCCGGAGCCCCGCCGGGCGCGCTCACCGCCGCCCACATCGACGCACTCGACGCCCTGCTCACCCGCTGGCACGGGCAGCGCTGGGCCGACCTGCCCGGGGGGGTACGGGCCGTCCGCCGGTATGGCAAGCTGATCTTCACCGACCAGGCGGAGGCCGTGGGTGGACGCGAATGACGTGGGAGCCGACCTCAAGCAGGTGCTGATCCCGGCTGAGCGGGTGCGGGAGCGGGTCGCCGAGCTCGCCGCCCAGATCGACGCCGATTACGCCGGCCGCGAACTGCTGCTCGTGGGTGTGCTCAAAGGGGCGGTCATGGTCATGGCCGACCTGGCGCGGGCGATCCGGCTGCCGGTGCAGATGGACTGGATGGCCATCTCCTCTTACGGGTCGGGGACCAGGTCGTCGGGGGTGGTGCGGATCCTCAAGGACCTCGACGCCGACATCTGCGGCCGCCACGTGCTGGTGGTGGAGGACATCGTCGACTCCGGGCTCACATTGTCCTGGCTGATGGGCAACCTGCGCTCGCGCGAGCCAGCCTCGCTCCAGGTCTGCGTGCTGCTCCGCAAGCCAGCGGCGGTCCAGATGGACGTCGAGGTGGCCTACACCGGGTTCGACATCGCCGACGAGTTCGTCATCGGGTACGGGCTCGACTATGCCGAGCGATACCGGAATCTCCCGTTCATCGGGACCCTCGCGCCCCACGTGTACGGTGGGGAGCGTACCGGGCCGTCAGGCGGGGAACACGATCAGCGATGACGAGCGTTGATGGCAGGAGAGGTCCACCGGCCATCGCGTGGCGCCTCTTGCGCCCAAGGGGTCCCGGGCGCGGTGTACCGTCAAATATCCCCGCACCACAGCCGGGAATGACAAGGAAGCCGGGCATGGTCACTGGGACACATGGAAGTCCCGCCGGGGGTCGGCGGGCCACGACGCTGGTCAGGAGGGACCCGCCCCGAACAGGCGGGGTCGTTCATCGATGGATCTGAAGCGTTATTTCCGCGGGCCGTTTGTCGCGGTCCTAGTGATGCTGCTGCTGTTCTTCATCGTGTTCACGTACGCGAACCGCGGCACCACATACGCACCGAGGGACACCTCGGAAATCGTCTCCCTCATCAACCAGGGCAAGGTCAGCTCGGCGACCATCACCGACAAGAACCAGACGATCCAGATCACCACCGACAACGGGCAGCGTTACCAGGCGTCGTGGGTGTCCGGCCAGGGCCACTCCCTTCAGCAGGCCCTCCAGACCCAGGTCCAGCGGCACAAGCTGCCCAAGGGCTACAACGTGGTCGTTCCCAGCGGCAACTCGGTGCTGGGCCTGATCATCGGCTTCCTGCCCTATGTGCTGATCATCCTGTTCTTCTTCTTCCTGATGAACCAGATGCAGGGCGGCGGGTCGCGGGTGATGAACTTCGGCAAGTCGAAGGCCAAGCTCATCACCAAGGACACGCCCAAGACCACGTTCGCCGACGTGGCCGGCGCCGACGAGGCGATCGAGGAGCTGCAGGAGATCAAGGAGTTCCTGCAGAGCCCGGGCAAGTTCCAGGCGATCGGGGCCAAGATCCCCAAGGGCGTCCTGCTCTACGGGCCGCCCGGGACCGGCAAGACCCTGCTCGCGCGGGCGGTCGCCGGCGAGGCGGGTGTCCCCTTCTACTCCATCTCCGGCTCCGACTTCGTGGAGATGTTCGTCGGCGTCGGCGCCTCCCGGGTCCGCGACCTGTTCGAGCAGGCGAAGGCCAACGCGCCCGCGATCGTGTTCGTGGACGAGATCGACGCCGTCGGCCGGCACCGCGGTGCGGGCTTCGGCGGCGGCCACGACGAGCGGGAGCAGACCCTCAACCAGCTGCTTGTCGAGCTCGACGGGTTCGACGTCAAGGGTGGGGTCATCGTCATCGCGGCCACCAACCGGCCCGACATCCTCGACCCGGCGCTGCTGCGCCCGGGCCGGTTCGACCGCCAGATCGTGGTCGCCCAGCCCGACCTGGCCGGCCGCAAGGGCATCCTGCGGGTGCATGCCCGCGGCAAGCCGTTCGCGCCGGACGTGGAACTGGACCTGATCGCCCGCCGGACGGCCGGCTTCACCGGTGCCGACCTGGCCAACGTCATCAACGAGGGCGCGCTGCTCACCGCCCGGGCCAACGGCACCCAGATCACGATGGCCTCGCTGGAGGAGTCCATCGACCGGGTCATGGCCGGCCCCGAGCGCAAGAGCGTGCTGCTGTCGGAGCGGGAGCGCAAGCTCATCGCCTACCACGAGGGCGGCCACGCGCTGGTCGGGCACGCGCTGCCCAACGCCGACCCGGTGCACAAGATCACGATCATCCCGCGCGGCCGGGCGCTCGGCTACACCGCCTCCGCGCCCAAGGAGGACAAGTTCCTGGTCACCCGCTCGGAGATGATGGACCAGCTGGCGATGCTGCTCGGTGGCCGGACCGCCGAGGAGCTGGTGTTCCACGAGCCGACCACCGGTGCCGCCAACGACATCGAGAAGGCCAGCTCGATCGCGCGCGGCATGGTGACCGAGTACGGCATGAGCGAGCGGCTGGGTGCGCGCAAGTTCGGCACCGGTGACGGCGAGCCCTTCCTCGGCCGGGAGATGTCCCACACCCGCGACTACTCCGAGGAGATCGCCTCCACGATCGACGAGGAGGTGCGCCGCCTCATCGAGTCCGCGCACGACGAGGCGTGGGAGATCCTGGTCCAGTACCGGGAGGTGCTCGACGACCTGGTCCTGCAGCTGATGGACAAGGAGACCCTCAGCCGGCAGGAGGTCCTGGCGATCTTCGCCCCGATCAAGACCCGGCCATCGCGCGGCTCCTACACCGGTTACGGCAAGCGGCTGCCCTCCGACCGGCCACCGATCATGACCCCCAAGGAACTGGCGCTGACCGCCGCCGACGCCAGGGACCTGGCGGCACCGGGCAACGGGCAGTCGGGGGCCGCGGGCGCGCACGGCGGTTCGGGTGCGGTCATGCCCGGGCTGAGCTCGGGCGAGGGATCCGGCGAGTCACGTTGACCGACCCGATCGACACCGCGCGTATCGAGCGTGCGGTGCGTGAGATCCTGCTCGCCATCGGCGAGGACCCGGACCGGGATGGGCTGGCGGAAACCCCCGCCCGGGTGGCACGTGCCTACGCCGAGCAGTTCTCCGGGCTCGCGCAGCGGCCGGAGGACGTGCTGGGGACGGTGTTCGACGCCGGTCACGACGAGCTGATCCTCGTCCGCGACATCGAGGTCTACAGCACCTGCGAGCACCACCTGGTGCCGTTCTTCGGGTTCGCGCACGTCGGCTACATCCCGAACGAGAAGGGGCAGATCACCGGTCTGTCCAAGCTGGCCAGGCTGGTGGATGTGTACGCCCGCCGGCCGCAGGTGCAGGAGCGGATGACCAGCCAGATCGCGGACGCGCTGATGAACGTGCTGGAGCCGCGCGGTGCGCTGGTCGTGATCGAGGCCGAGCACCTGTGCATGTCGATGCGCGGTGTCCGCAAGCCCGGCGCCAAGACGGTGACCTCGGCGGTGCGCGGGAGCATGCGCGACAGCGACCGGACCCGTGCGGAAGCGATGAGCCTGCTGCTGCGCCGTAGCTGACGGCGCGGCCGGCGGCCAGCGCAGCGGCTGGAGTTCGGTGACCGGTGCATGGTTCGCTGGGGGAAGAGGGCCAGGGTGGGTACCCCTATTGCGGGAGATAGCCCGCGCCGTGGACCGGCGGGACTACGCTGATCCCCCGTGATGCAGGGCCTGAAGCAGATGCCAGACACCAATGAGCCCAGCGCCCCCCCTGCCGCCCCAGCCACCGGGGGTGATGAGGGGGGATCTAGCCGGGCGCACGCCACGCGTGCGCCCGACCGTCGGCATCAGCGCAGGTGGGTGCCGATCACCACGGGATGGCTCTGCCTGCTGATCGGGCTCGCCGACATTGTCGGGGTGGCGATCCCCAGCCTGCACCTGCACCACCGGCTGCACCGGCTGGCTGTGTTCGTGCCCGGCACCATGACGAACGTCACCAACACGGCGACTGTGATCATCGGCTTGCTGCTGCTCCTGCTCTCCCATGGACTGCGCCGACGCAAGCGCCGCGCATGGCAGGCAGTCACCCTGCTCCTTGCGTTCAGCGTCATTATTCACGTCGTCCACGCCCCCTACCGGGTGCAGGGTGCGGCGGCGGCGGTGGTGCTGGCGGTCCTGCTGTTCTTCCGGGACGAGTTCTACGCGGTCGGTGACCCCCGCACCCGCTGGCGGGCGGGCGGGGTCTTCGTCGCCCTGGTCGTCGCCGACGTCGCGATCGGCCTGACCTACATCCTGCTGGCGCGGCACCTGGCGCAGTCCTATTCGCTCTGGCAGCGGTCCGTGCACGTCGTCTACGGCCTGGTCGGCGTCTCCGGCCCGGTCCAGTTCGTGCCGGAGGCCCGCGCCGACCTGTTCAACCTGCTCACCAGCACGCTCGGTATCTTCACCCTGCTGGTGACGGCGTACCTGTTCCTGCGCCCGGCCAGGCAGGCGGCCGCCCGGCTCAGCACGGCGGACTCCGGGCGGATCAGGGAACTGCTCGACCGGCACGGCGACCGGGACTCGCTGGGGTACTTCGCGCTGCGCAACGACAAGAACGTGGTGTGGTCATCGACCGGCAAGGCATGCATCGCGTACCGCGTGGTGTCCGGGGTGATACTGGCCAGCGGCGACCCGATCGGGGACCCGGAGGCGTGGCCGGGAGTGATCCACGCCTTCCTCGACGAGGCCGCCCGGCACGCCTGGGTGCCCGCGGTGATGGGGTGCAGTGAGCTCGGGGCCGAGATCTGGTGCCGCGAGGGCAACCTGACCGCCCTGGAACTGGGCGACGAGGCGATCGTGGAAGTGGCCGACTTCACCCTGCAGGGCCGGGCGATGCGCAACGTGCGCCAGATGGTGGCGCGGGTGGGCCGGCAGGGGTACGTCGCCGACATCCGCCGGATGGACGACATCAGCCGGGACGAGATCGGGCGCATCATCGCCCGGGCCGACTCCTGGCGGGGCAGCCCGACCGAGCGTGGTTTCTCCATGGCGCTGGGCCGGGTCGGCGGCCCGGGAGACGGGCAGTGCGTGATCGCCACCGCCACCGAGAACGGGGTGCTCCGCGGCCTGCTGCACTTCGTGCCGTGGGGAGCGGACGGGCTCTCGCTGGACCTGATGCGCCGGGACCGCAGCGCACAGCCTGGCGTGAACGACTTCCTGATCGTGGAGGCCATCAAGGCCGCTCATTCGCTCGGCGTCAAGCGGGTCTCGCTCAACTTCGCTGTCTTCCGTGCCGCGCTGGAACGCGGCGAGCGGATCGGTGCCGGCCCGGTGCTGCGGATCTGGCGGCGCTTCCTCGTCTTCATCTCCCGCTGGTTCCAGATCGAGTCGCTGTACAAGTTCAACGCCAAGTTCTGCCCGGTCTGGGTGCCGCGCTTCTTCGTGTTCCCCGGCACCAAGGACGCGATCCGGGTCGGCATCGCCGCGCTGGAGGCAGAGGCGTTCCTGGTCTGGCCCAAGCTGGAGCTGCGGCGGATGGCGCGCAAGCTGGGGCTGGTGACCGCATGGCACCGCCTGCGCCGGGCCGGCCAGCGGCCGCCGGCCGCGCCACTGCCCGGTCACTGAACCCGCGGTCACTGAACCTGCGGGCACTGCCGGCGCCGTGCCGGGCGGGCGCCGCATAGGCTGACGATCATGGCAAGTGACGCTGAGACGGGCGTCCCGGGCCGGCCGGCCCGGGCGGAGCGGCCCGCCAGCCCGCCCGGGCTGCCGAGCGCCGATCGGTGCCTGGTGATGGGCGTGGTGAACGTCACCCCCGACTCCTTTTCCGACGGCGGCTCCTGGTTCGCCGCCGACGCGGCGATCGCCCGTGGCCTGGAACTGACCGCGCAGGGTGCGGACATCGTGGACGTGGGCGGGGAGTCAACCCGGCCGGGGGCACAGCGGGTTTCCGCGGACGAGGAGCTGCGGCGGGTCGGGCCGGTGATCAAGGCGCTCGCCGGGGCAGGCGTGCCGGTCAGCGTGGACACGATGCGGGCCGAGGTGGCGCGGGTGGCCCTGGAGGCGGGCGCGGCGCTGGTCAACGACGTCAGCGGCGGGCTGTCCGACCCGGAGATGCCCCGGCTGGTCGGCGAGGCCGGGGTGCCCTATGTGGTGATGCACTGGCGCGGGCACAGCCACACGATGCAGGACCGCGCCGTCTACCGTGACGTCGTCGGGGAGGTGTGCGAGGAACTGCGGCGCCGGGTCTACGCGGTCGTGGCGGCGGGGGTGGACCCGGCCCTGATCGTCCTCGATCCCGGCCTCGGGTTCGCCAAGCTCCCCGAGCACAACTGGGCGCTGCTGACCAGCCTGGCGGCGGTCGCCAGCCTCGGCGGCAGCGGTCACGCCTTCCCGGTGCTGATCGGCGCGTCCCGCAAGCGGTTCCTGGGCAGGCTGCTGGCCGCCCCCGACGGCACCCCGCGCCCGTTCGCCGACTGTGACGATGCGACGGTCGCGATCACCGCCCTCGCCGCGACGGCCGGGGCCTGGTGCGCCCGCGTCCACGAGGTGCCGGCCAACGCCGACGCGGTGCGGGTCGCCCAGGCCTGGCAGGAGGCCGCGGGCGGATGACAGACCGCGCGCCAGCCCAGGGCCGCGCGCCGCTGCCCTCGCCGCGGCACCGGGACCGGATCTGCCTGCGGGGGCTGCGGGTCTTCGCCCGGCACGGGGTCCGCCCGCACGAGCGCCGCGACGGGCAGGAGTTCATCATCGACGCGGTGCTGTGGCTCGATACCCGGGCCGCCGCGGCAAGCGACGACCTGTCCCTTACCGTCGACTACGGCGCCGTCGCCGACCGGCTGGTCGCCCTGGCGAGCGGGCCGCCCGTGCGGCTGGTCGAGACGCTGGCCCAGCGGCTGGCGGACGGCTGCCTGTCGGAGCCGGGTGTGGAGGAGGTCGAGATCACCGTCCACAAGCCACACGCGCCGCTGGCCCACCGGTTCAGCGACGTGACCGTGACGATCAGGCGGGAGCGGCCGTGACCGGCCGCGGGCAGACCGTCGTCATCGCGCTGGGCAGCAACCTCGGCAACCGGCTGGAGAATCTGCAGGGAGGGGTGGACGCGCTCCTCGACGCGCCGGGGTTCGCCCTCATCGCCATCTCGCCGGTCTTCCAGACCGCTGCGGTAGGCGGCCCGCAGCAGCCGGACTACCTGAACGCGGTGCTGATCGCCAGGACCGCGCTCCCGGCAAGGGCCGTGCTGGAACGGTGCCACGGGGTGGAGGCCGCGTTCGGCCGGGTCCGGGACCAGATCTGGGGACCGCGCACGCTCGATCTCGACCTCATCGTCTACGGTGACCTGGTGAGCCAGGACCCGGAGCTGACACTCCCGCATCCCCGGGCCCATGAGCGGGCTTTCGTGCTCGCCCCCTGGCACGCCGTGGACCCGGGCGCGGCGATCCCGGGCCGGGGGCGGGTATCGGACCTGCTGGCCTCGGTCGGCCTCGATGGTGTGCAGCGGCTGGACGACGCCGTCCTGCACTCGCCCCGATGACGGCCATGGTGACCGGCCGCCTGCCAGGAGAACACCGATGACCCCCACCAAGGTGCGGACGCTGGTCATGGTCGCGGTCGGCTGCGCGCTCGTGGCCTGGCTGCTGCTGCGGCAGGTGTATTCGGCCCTGCCGCCGCTGCCATGGACAGCGGTGCCCGCGCTGCTGCTGCTGGCAGTGGCCGAGACCTGGAGCGGCCGGAGCCTGCGGACCCGCCTGCGCGGCCGTGGTGGCAAGCCGGTCCAGCCCATCGCCGTGGCCAGGATGGCCGCCCTCGCCAAGGCGACCTCGCTGGCGGCCGCCATCATCGGCGGGCTCGCCGCCGGGTTCTTGCTGTATGTGGCGGCGTCGCTGGACAAGGGAGCCTACCGCGCCGATGCGTTCGCGGCGGCCGGCACCTTGGGTGCCGCCTTCCTGCTGGTGCTGGCGGCCCTCTACCTGGAGTACGGCTGCCGGGTGCCCACCAAGGGCGGCAAGCCCGATCAGCCACCGAACGATCCCGGCCCGCCGCACTAGTCTTCGCGGGCTGAACGGGCTGAACGGGCTGAACGGGCTCAGCGGTCCATGTCGCCGACGACGAAGAACAGCGAGCCCAGGATGGCCGGCAGATCGCCGACCAGGCTGCCCGGCAGGAGCTCGGACAGCACCTGGACATTGCTGAACGATGCCGAGCGCAGCTTCAGCCGCCAGGGCGTCTTGCCTCCCCGGGAGACCAGGTAGTAGCCGTTGAGCCCGAGCGGGTTCTCGGTCCACACGTAGGCGTCCCCCTCGGGCACCTTGAAGACCTTGGGCAGGCGGGCGCTGATCGGCCCCGGCGGCAGCGCGGCCAGCCGGCTGGCGCAGGCATCGGCCAGCTCCAGCGACCCGGCGACCTGGCCCAGCAGGCATTCGAACCTGGCCAGGCAGTCGCCTTCGGCCCGGGTCACCACCCGCAGCACCCCCGCCAGCTCGCCGTAGGCCAGGTACGGCTCGTCCCGGCGCAGGTCGAAGTCGACCCCGCAGGCGCGGGCGGCGGGCCCGCTCACCCCGTACTGGCGTACCTGCTCACCGGTGAGCACCCCCACGCCGCGGGTGCGCTCCCGGAAGCCGGCGTGGCCGCTGACCACGGCACCGATGTCCGGCAGGGCCGCCCGGACCTGGCCGGCGGCGGCCTGGACGCGTCCGAGCCAGCCCGCTGGCAGCTCCTCCTTCAGGCCGCCGACCCGGTTGAACATGTAGTGCATGCGGCCGCCGGAGACCTCCTCCATCACCGCCTGGATCAGCTCCCGGGCGCCGGAGGCAGCGGCGGCGGCCCGCTCCGTGAGGGTGGCGCCGCCGGGCGCGTGGGGGTCCGCCGCGGCGATCTCGGGCGGGTAGGAGCTCAGGAACGCCAGGTGGCTGAGCACGCGGTTCAGCTCAGCCAGCAGGGTGCGCGCCCAGACCGCGCGGGGTGGCACGTCGATGCCGGCCAGCCGCTCGGCCGCGAGTACCACGCCCAGCTCGCTGGCGAAGGCGCTCAGCCAGTCGTGCCGGTTGGCCAGCACGATGATCTGCCGGTAGTCGCGTGCCTCGAACAGTTTCTCCGCCCCGCGGTGCACGTACCCGATCACCGGCTCGGCGGCGGTGATCCGGTCGCCGTCGAGGCCGAGCCGGAGCCGGAGCATGCCGTGTCCTGACGGGTGCCCCGGCCCGAGGTTGATGACCAGCCAGTCCGGCTCCGGTGCGGCCCAGGCGCCCGTCACCGCGTCGGTCCGGCGTTCGGCCATGGGCATCATGGTCCCACGCGGTGGGCTCAGCCCGGCGGGGCCAGACCCGCCAGCGGGGCCGGCAGGTCCAGCCCGACCGCCTGGACCAGCCAGCCGAAGCCCCCCAGCCCGCCGGCGTCGATCAGCTCGGCCTCCTCCGACGCCTGGCACAGCGCCCGGGCATAACCCAGCGGGTCGCTTCCCGCCTGCGCCAGCGGCGGCCGGCGGCCGGCAATCCCCAGCGCCCGCAGAGCCTGACGCTGGCTGGTGAGCAGGGTCGCCCCTGCCCCCGCCCGGCCGCCCGCGTCGGCGCAGGAGTCGAGCGCCACGTGCGCGGTGATGTCACGGGACCCGTCCGGGATGGGCCGGACCGCGCGCCCGTCCCGGTAACCGGTCAGCGTGCCCTGGCTCGGCCGGCCCGCCCGGTGGTGACCGTAGTCGGCGGCGACCGCGACGCCGCGGGTGATCCGGCGCAGCACACCTGCCCATGCCCGGCAGCGGGTCCGGCCGATCTCGGCCCGGTCACCCGGCTCGCGCAGCGGCCACCAGGCACCCAGCCAGTCCAGGTCGGCGGGCCGGGGCGGCGGGCCGGGCCGCTGGGCGCCGGTCGCGGTCTCCACCAGCATCAGCCGCGGCCCGTCCGGGGTCAGCTCGGCCACGTCCAGCGGGATGTTGTCCAGCCACTCGCTGGCGATCACCAGCCCGGTGATCGCGCCCGGCGGTGCCGCCTGCCAGTGGATGCGCGGGTCGGGCCGGCCCGGCCGGGGCCTCAGCTCGACCGCGCGGGCGGTGATCCGCCGGGCCAGCTCGCGGTCTGCGGCGGCCGCGTCGAGCACCTGCCCGAGCAGCTCGCCCTGGCCGGCGCCGATGTCCACCAGGTCGAGCCGGCCCGGGTGGCCGAGTGCGGTGTCCACCTCGCGCAGCAGGCTGAGCATCGCCTGGCCGTACCGCGGTGAGACATGCGCCGAGGTGCGGAAATGCCGCGCCGGGGCCTCCCCCCGCGCGTAGAAGCCGTCCGGGCCGTAGAGGGCGGACCGCATGGCCTGACGCCAGGTCATCCACACCCCGCCGACTGTAGCCGGGCTGAACCCGGGCCGCCGGGCGTGGATATGCTGATCAGTGCCGTCCGGTACCCGGTGGCCTGCCAGCGGGTTGCGGCCGTGAGCCGCAGCCTCCCGCGGACCGCTATCCAGGACTGGAACGAGAGGGACACTGACGCGATGCCGAACCCGGCGGGCCCGCCTGCCCCATCCCATCCCGCGCGGCTCCGGGTGGGTGTCGTCGGCGCCGGGCGGGTGGGCTCCATCCTCGGCGCCGCCCTGGCCCGGGCGGGCCATCAGCTCACTGGCGTGTCCGCGGTGTCGCAGGCGTCGCTGCAGCGGGCTGAGCGGCTGCTGCCCGGTGTCGCGGTGCTGCCGCCGCCGGAGGTGGTCGCCGGCGCCGACCTGGTCCTGCTCACCGTCCCCGACGATGTGCTGCCCGGCCTGGTCGCGGGCCTGTGCGCGACCGGGATCACGCTGGCCGGCAAGCTCCTGGCTCACGCCAGCGGCAGGCATGGCCTGGCCGTCCTGGATCCCGCCACCCGGCTGGGCGCCCTCCCGCTGGCCCTGCACCCGGTGATGACGTTCACCGGCCGACCCGACGACATCGACCGGCTGGCCGGGATCAGTTTCGGGGTGACCGCCCCCGCCTCGCTGCGGCTGGTGGCGGAGGCGCTGGTGATCGAGATGGGGGGCGAGCCGGTCTTCATCGCCGAAGCCAGCCGGGCGCTCTATCACGCGGCGCTGGCCAGCGCCGCCAACCACCTCGTCACGCTGGTCGTCCAGGCCGCCGAACTGCTCGGCGTGGCCGGTGTCCCGGATCCGGCCCGGATGCTCGCCCCGCTGCTGGGGGCGGCGCTCGACAACGCACTCCAGCTGGGCGACGCGGGGCTCACCGGGCCGGTGGCGCGCGCCGACGCCGACACCGTCGCCGATCACCTGGCCGCCCTGCGCGAGGTCTCGCCGGAGGCGCTGCGGGCGTATGTGGCGCTGGCCAGGCTCACCGCCGACCGGGCGCTGGCGGCGGGCATGCTGCCCGCACCGGACGCGCAGCGCCTGCTGGATGTGCTGGCGGGGGTCCCGCGGTGATCCCGATCCTGGCCCGCACCAGGCTCGGGCTGGCCGCCGCCCGCCGCGGGCTGCCCGCGCCGGTGGTGCTGGTGCCGACCATGGGCGCGCTCCACGACGGTCACCGGGCACTGCTCCGCCGTGCCCACGAGATTTCCGGGCCGAACGGATCCGTCGTGGTATCGGTGTTCGTGAACCCGCTCCAGTTCGGGGCGGGTGAGGACCTGGACCGGTATCCGCGCACCCTGGACGCCGACCTGGCCATCTGCGGGGCCGAGCAGGTGGCGGTGGTGTTCGCGCCCACCGCCGCCCACATGTACCCCACCGGGCAGCTGATCACGGTGGATCCGGGGCCGGTGGGGCAGGTGCTGGAGGGCGCATCACGGCCCGGCTTCTTCACCGGGGTGCTCACGGTGGTGCTCAAGCTCTTCGAGCTGGTCAACCCGCACGTGGCGGTGTTCGGGCAGAAGGACGCCCAGCAGCTGGCCCTGGTGCGGCGGATGGCCGCCGACTTCGAGCTGGGGATCGAGATCGCCGCTGTGCCCACCGTGCGCGACCCGGACGGACTGGCCGTTGCCAGCCGGAACGGCTACCTGTCGGCGGCCGAGCGCCACCGTGCGCTGGCCCTGCCAGCCGCCTTGCGGGCCGGGCGGGACGCACAGGAGGCCGGGCCGGAGGCGGTGCTGAAGGCGGCGGCCGCCGTGCTGGACGAGGCGGCCCAGGCGGATCCGCCGCTGGTCACCGACTACCTCGCGGTGGTGGATCCGGGCACCTTCGCACCTGTGGCGGCTGCCTCCGGTGACGCGCTGCTGCTGGCGGCGGCCAAGGTCGGCACCACCCGGCTGATCGACAACATGCCGCTGGTGCTGGGAGGCCGGAGCTGATCGCGCGACGCCTGCTGGCCCCCCCACCGGGCTGGACGCTGCGGGCCGACGTGGTGGTGGTCGGCTCCGGGGTGGCCGGGCTCAGCACGGCCCTCGCTGTCTGCCGGCGGCTGCCCGGCGCCGCGGTGGTGCTGGTCACCAAGGCACTGCTGGAGGCGGGCTCCACCCGCTGGGCGCAGGGTGGCATCGCGGCAGCGCTCGACCCTGGCGATTCCCCCGCCGACCACCTCCGGGACACGCTCACGGCCGGGGCCGGGCTGTGTGACGCCGAGGCGGTGCGGGTGCTGGTGACCGAGGGACCGGAGGCCGTGCGCGGCCTGATGGCGCTCGGGGCCCGGTTCGACACCGGCCCAGGCGGCGAACTGGCGCTCGGCAGGGAAGGCGGGCACCTGCGGCGGCGGATCGCCCACGCGGGCGGGGACGCCACCGGGGCGGAGATCTCCCGTGCCCTGCTGGCCGCGCTGAAGGCGGCTGGCAA
>Ga0307372_10005446_pt1 | contig 19118 bp, 21 predicted proteins | sample OX1MG_FD_202533 | JGI IMG/M metagenome (GOLD analysis project Ga0307372, IMG submission 202533) | Soil microbial communities from Risofladan, Vaasa, Finland - OX-1 | ecosystem: Environmental > Terrestrial > Soil > Coastal area > Acid sulfate soil | place: Finland: Risofladan, Vaasa | collected...
TTCGAGATGGAGATGACACCGCCCGCGACGTCGTCGAGGCCCAGGCGCCCCTCCCGCGCCAGCGCGGCGAGACGGTTGATCTCGGCGGTGATCGAGCGCAGATCGCGCCCCGCGCAGTCGCGGACCACGGGGACCATCAAGCCCGCATCGGTATCGACGGCGATACCGATGTCGCTCCCGCCCCCGCCGGCGATTGTTGGATGATCGCTCAACGCGCGCGCGATGGCCAGCGCCGCCGCGGCGGTCCAAGAGACGTCCTTCCGTCGCCGGATCAGCGCCGCGAGCTCGGTCGCGTCGACCTCGGTGGAGACGTCGGCGATCGGGAGCGCGCCGATCTCGGTCATGTGGCGGTAGATGGCCCCGCGCACGCCCGTCGGGATCTCGGCTCCGGGCGTCGCCGCGGCGGGGCGCGTGGCGCCGGCGGCCGTCGCCAGGTCGGCGAGCGTGATCCTGCCGCGCGGGCCGGTGCCGCGCACGCCGCGCAGGTCGATCCCACGCTCACGCGCCGTGCGGCGCGCCACCGGCGAGGCCAAGATGCGGGCTCCGGCGGCACCGTTCACCGGGGTGCGCGCCGCCGCTACTGGCACCGCGGCGGATGGCGGAGCCGCGACCGCCGAAGCAGCCGCCGCGACCGGCGCCGCGGCAGGCGCCTCGCCCTCCCCGCTTCCGGAGAAGTACGCGATCGTCGCACCGGGGGGCAACTCGCTGCCCTCCGGGGCCTCGATCCGCTCGAGGACGCCTTCGAACGGCGACTCGTACTCAAAGGCGATCTTGTCCGTGGAGACCTCGACCAGGGGCTCGCCCTTGCGGACGCTCTCGCCGGCGGCTTTGTGCCATTTCGCGACCACGCCGCTGGTCATCGTCAGCCCGAGCTTGGGCATCGGCAGCGCGCGGCTCATCCCACTCGTTCCCCACTCGCTTCGCTACGCTTCGCTCGCGGGGACCCCGTGGCTCCAAAGGTTCCGGCGCACTCGCGCCGGATTGCAAGGGTCGCTCCGGGGGCGCGAAACCCCATTCGGGGCACTTTGTTGCGCGAGACGCAATTGCTCATAGCTGCTTGCGCACCAAGCGCCGCGCGGCGTCGGCGATCTCGCCGGCTTTCGGGTAGACGTGCTCTTGAAGCACCGGCGCGAACGGCATCGGCACGCGAGCCGCGCCCAACCGCACGATCGGCGCGTCGAGCTCGTCGAAGAGCCGCTGGGCCACCATGGCCGCGATCTCGGCGCCGACGCCGCCGACGCGCACGGCCTCGTGCACGATCACGAGCCGGTGCGTCCGCGCGACGGCATTTGCGATCGCGTCCCAGTCCAACGGCGCGATGGTGCGCAGGTCGAGCACGTGGGCCGAGATCCCCTCGCTCTCCAGCTGCGCGGCCGCCTCCAAGGCGCGGCCGACGGCGATGCCGTAGGAGACGATCGTCACGTCGTCGCCCTCGCGCGCGATGCGAGCCTTGCCGATGGGAATGACGTACTCGTCGTCCGGGACGTCGCCCTTGGTCGCGAAGAGCGCCTTGTGCTCGAAGAACAGCGTGGGATCGTTCGAGCGAATCGCCGCCTTGAGCAGCCCCTTGGCATCGGCCGGGTTCGAGGGGATCACCACCTCGAGGCCCGGCGTGTGCAGAAACCACGCCTCGAGCGACTGCGAGTGCTGCGCCGCGGCGGACTTGGTGATGCCGTCGGGGGCGCGCACCACCAGCGGCACGCTGCACTGCTCGCCGAACATATAGCGCAGCTTCGCCGCCTGATTCACCACCTCGTCCATCGCGCACGTGATGAAGTCGGCGAAGTGCATGTCCACCACCGGGCGCGTCCCCGTGAGCGCGGCACCGACGCCGCTCCCCACGATGGCCGCCTCGCTGATCGGCGTGTCCAGCACGCGCTGCAGACCGAACTCGTCCGGCAATCCTTTGAACTGGCCGAAGATGCCGCCTTGCTTGGCGATGTCCTCACCCATCACGAAGACGCCGGCGTCGCGACGCATCTCCTCGCGCATCGCTTCGAGCGTCGCCTCGGCGAACGAAATCGTGTGCATCAGGCGTCCCACCCTCGGTCGTTGGGAATCTCGCGGTCGCGCGCGAGGGCGCCCACCAGCGCCTCGCTCGGATCCGGGAAGGGAGAGGCTTCGGCGAAGGCGACCGCGGCCTCGAATTCCTCGGCGGCCTCCAGCGCCACGCGCTCCAGCGCCGCCCGGTCGACGCCGTGCTCGGCAAGGACCGCCTCCATGCGCACGATCGGGTCGTCGGACTTGTGGGCGTTGACCTCGGCGCGCTCGCGGTAGCGCTCGGGGTCGCCCACGTAGTGGCCGCGCATGCGGTAGGTATCGAACTCCAGGAACGTCGGTCCGCCGCCGGCGCGCGCACGCTCCACGGCACGCTGCGTGGCCGCCAGCACCGCAAAGGCGTCGAAGCCGTCGGCGATCTCGTACGGAATGCCGTAGGCATCGGCGCGCACCGCGAGGTGCTCGATCTTCGTCGTCTCGCGTGTGGGCGTCGTGGAGGCGTAGGCGTTGGCCTCCAGCACGAAGATGGCGGGCAGGTTCCAGACGGCGCTCAAGTTCAGATTCTCGTGGAACGGTCCGCGGTTGGTGGCTCCGTCGCCGAAGAAGCAGACGGCGACGCCGTCCTTGCCCAGGACCTTCTGGGAGAGCGCCGCCCCGGCCACCAGGCCGAAGCCGCCGGCGACCACGCCGTTGGCCCCCAGCATGCCGCACGAGAAATCGGCGACGTGCATGGAGCCGCCCTTGCCCTTGCAGAGGCCCGTGGAGCGGCCCATGAGCTCGGCGGTCATGCGATCCATCGGCGAGCCCTTGGCCAGCGTGTGACCGTGGCCGCGGTGGGTACTCGCGATGTAATCGGTGGGACGGAGCACCCCGCAGACGCCGGCGGCAACGGCCTCCTGACCGATGGAGAGGTGCACGAAGCCCGGCACGCGGCCCGCGAGAAAGAGAGCCTCGATCCCTTCTTCGAACGCGCGGATGCGGCGCATCGTGCGCAACAGCCGGAGACCGAGGTCGACGTCGACGGCGGTCGACGGAATGTTAGGCGAGGGCGAGTGCTGCAAGATCTCCTCCCAGTTGCCGCGTCGCTTGCCGGGCAGCGTCTCGGACGGCGCGAATCAGCGCTGCCTGTGACGGCTCGAATCGGTAGGTCGGTACGGAGACGGAGACCGCGCCGACGACCGCACCCTGCGCCCCGAAGATCGGGGCGCCGACGCAGCAGACGCCTTCGCAGAACTCCTCCAGATCGAGGCTATACCCGCGGGCGCGCGTGGTCTCGAGCTCGCTGCGAATGGCCTCGAGATCGGTCTTCGTGGACGGCGTGAGCTTCGGCAACTCCTCGGAGAGGAATTGCGAGCGCGCCTCGCTCCACGGCAAGTGAGCGAGCACCGCCTTGCCGAGCGCGCGCGCGTGGATGTTCTCGCCGTAGCCGGGGTGGAGTCTCTCCACGCGGACGCGCTGCGTGCTCTCCACGATGTCCGCGATGACGATCTCGCGCGCCTCACGAACCGCGACGTACGCGTTCTCGGAGGTGACCCGCGCAAGCTCGACCACCACCGGACGGACCGCGGGGAGCACGGCGAAGCGCGCCGAGTATCCCTGCGCCAGACGCCCCACGCTCGGCCCGAGGCGGAACGCCGTGGTCGCCGCGTCGCGCACGGCGTAGCCCTCGGCTTCCAACGTGTTCAAGACGTGGTAACAGGTGGAGATGTTCCAACGCAACGCTCGCGACAGCTCCTTGGGCGTGGCCCCGTTCGGCTGGGTCGCGAGGTAATCGAGGGCGCGCAGTCCTCGAACGATGGTGCCGAGCAGATCCTTCTTCGGCTGTCTAGCCATCGGCCAATAGCCTCGTTTCAGAACACGAACTGCATTTCATACACCCTCATGAGGGACGTTACCACCAGCCGAGCGTTCCTGTCAATGAACGGAGCATCAGCTTGGCGAATTCTTGTGCATGCCCAAGTTGACAAGAATCTACACGCGCACCGGCGATGCGGGAACGACCGGACTGGTCGGAGGACAGCGCGTCCCCAAGGACCATCTGCGCATCGAGTGCTACGGCACCGTGGACGAGTGCTCGTCGACGATCGGCCTCGCGCGCCGCGCGCTGGCCGAGCGCGAAGGCCACGGCCACGCGCGCACCCTGGACGCCTGGCTCGCGTGGACGCAGGACGTGCTCTTCAATCTCGGCGCCGACCTCGCGACGCTCAAGGAGAACCGCTGGGAAGGGATGCCCCTCGTCCAACAACGCGACATCGACTTCTTGGAGCGCGCGATCGACCGCGCCCAGCAGGATCTCGAGCCGCTCGCGAACTTCATCCATCCGGGAGGATCGTACCCGGGCGGATTCCTCCACGTCGCGCGCACGATCTGCCGACGCGCCGAGCGCCTGCTCGCCAGACTCCAGCGCGAGGATCAGCTCGACCCGCTGCCGCTGAAATTCGTCAACCGCCTCTCCGACGCGCTCTTCGTCTGGGCACGCTGGATCAACCACGACCTCGGCGAGCCCGAGCACCTCTGGAACCCCAAGACGGAGCCCCCCGAGATCCCATCGTAGCTACACCGTTGCCGCGAGACGCCGTGTGCACGCGCGCTCTGCGGGAGGGTCAGGGATGTCAGCCGAGGACGCTCCGACGTCCGCGCGGAGCCAGGAGGGCGAGAGCGCGGACGCGGCGCGAGTAGGAGGCGCACAGGATGTGCGCCGACGAGCGTTCCGAGCGATGGCATCCCTGCCCCTCCAGCATGGGGACACTCCGCCGGGATCGCTCGCTCGTAACGATTACTCGATGCGCAGGATGCCGATGGCGAAGGCGTAGCGCGCGAGGGCGACGATGGTATCGGCGTCCTCGATCGCCCCTTCGAACGCGCGATCGAGGGCTTGGTCGAGCGGCATGCGCACGACGTCGATCGCCTCGGTGCCGTCGGGCTCCGCCTCGATCTCTTTTAGTCCCGTGGCGGCATAGAGCGTGGCGCGCTCGTTGGTGATGCTGGGGAGCGCCAAGCGATCGCCAAGCGGCAGCAGACGCTTGGCATCCAAGCCTGCTTCCTCGCGCAGCTCGCGGCGCGCCGCGTCCTCCGGAGACTCACCGTCGTGGCGTCCACCCTTGACGATCTCCAGCACGTCGCGGCCGATGCCGTAGCGCGGCTGGCTGACCAAGAGCACGTCGCGCCCATCCACGGCGAGCACGCCCACGGCCGGCGGCAAATCGACGAAGAGATGCTCCCCCGCCGAACCGTCGGGGCGAATCACCGCATGCCGCTCGAGCGCCCCCCACGCGTTGTGGTAGAGCCGCTCTCGCTCCACCGTGGTCCATCGGCCACGACGATCCCGCTCAACCATCTCGGGGCGAGCCTCCACAGACTATTGATGCTAGCGATCGAGCCGCTGGGCTCCGGCCTCGACCATGCCCGGCACCGCGAAGTCGAGCCGGTAGTGTTGCGAGTCGAACGAAACGCGCGCGCCCAGTTCGCGTTCCACAAAGCTCACGGGAATCATCATGCGGCCCCGTTCGATGAAGGGAGCGTGCGTGAGTCCCACGCGCTTGCCGTCGATCCTGGCGATCGGCAGTCCCGCGCAGAAGACGATCGTGTCGTCGCGGCTCACCGCGGTGAAGCTCTGCTTGTGCGCGTCGAAGCTCATCCGCGCCCCGAGCTGCTCGAACAACGCACGTGCGGGAACGAAGGTCTCGTGCCACGCCGTCACGGGAGGCACGTCGAGAGGAACGTTGCGGCCGTCGACGGTCATCTCGACCGGACGGGCCAGCGCCAACAGCGCCGAGAGGAACGAGCTCACGACCAGCGTGATCCAAACGTACCGTTGTGGCGGCAGACGAAGCGCCATGGCTACACGGTACTCGGCGTGAGCATCGTCAGCTCGCGGCGGTACTCGGGGTACTGCTCGTCGATCACGCGCTCGATCTCCAGGCGCAGCGCCCCGAGCAGCTGGTCCTCCGCGAACGTACCGACCAGCGCTCCCTTGCGGTAGATCGCTCCCTTGCCCTTGCCGCCGGCGATGCCGACGTCGGCCATCTTGCTCTCGCCCGGGCCGTTGACCACGCAGCCCATCACCGCCACCTTCACGGGGGCCGTGTACTCCTTGGCGATCGCCTCGACGGCGCGGGCCAATTCCACGACGGCGATCTCCGCGCGCCCGCACGACGGGCATGCCGTGATGTCGAGTCCCTTCTCGCGCAATCCGAGCGCGCGCAGGATGCCCCAGACGACGGGAACCTCCTCCACGGGATCGGCGGCTAACGAGACCCGCACCGTGTCGCCGATGCCTTCGCTCAAGAGCATGCCGATCGCAATCGAGGACTTGATCGTTCCCTCGCGCGGAAGCCCCGCCTCGGTCACGCCCAGGTGCAGAGCGTAGGGGACGCGCTTGGCGATCAGGCGATACGCCTCGACGGTGGTGCGCACGTCGTGCGCTTTGAGCGAGATGACGACGTCCGTGTGCCCGAGCTCCTCGAGGATCGCCACATGGCGCAGCGCGGACTCGACCATCGCCTCCGCCGTATGACCAAGGCGCTCTTCGAGGTCCGGTGCCAGCGAGCCCATGTTCACCCCGACGCGAATGGGGCACTTGGCCTCGATCGCCGCCTTCACGACCTCGCGGATCTTCTGCTCGTCGCGGATGTTGCCCGGATTGAGACGGAGCTTGGCCACGCCCGCCTCGATGGCCGCGAGCGCCATGCGGTGATCGAAGTGCACGTCGGCGACGATCGGCACAGGCGAACGCGCGACGATGGCCGGCAAACCCGCGGCGTCCTTGGCATCCTGCACGGTGCAGCGCACCACCTCGCAGCCGGCCATCGCCAGGCCGTACACCTGCTCCAGCGTCTTCTCAACGTCGGCGGTGTCGGTGGTGGTCATCGACTGGACGGCGACCGGTGCGTCTCCGCCTACGGTGACGGAAGGAGCGCTCGATGCGGCGCGGTTCTTGAGGACGACGGGCTTCGACTTGCGGCGGAGATGGATCATGGCATCCCTAGATCAGGCTCTGGTGCATCAGCAAGCGCTGGATATCGTGCAACGCGACGACCACCATCAACGCCATCAGCACCACGAAGCCGACGACATGCACCAGCCCCTCCTTCTCGGGGTCGACCGGCTTTCCCCTCAGGATCTCGGCGATGAAGAATGCCGCCCGCCCGCCGTCGAGCGCCGGCAAGGGGAGGAGGTTGAAGAACCCCAGTAAGATGGAGATCGACCCGGCGAAGACGAGGTACGGGCCCCAGCCTTCCCGCTGCACCTGCGTGGCGACCTCACCGATCCCGATGATCCCCGAGAGCTGCGGCGCCGTGTGCGTGAAGTTCGTCACCAGCTGCACCAGCGAGCCGACCGTCGACGCGAGCACGAGCGAGGTCTGGTCGAAGGCGTCGGGAATCGCTTGCCCCAGCGGCTCCGGCACGCTCGCGAACGCCGGCGCAAAGCCGGTGAGGCCGACCTTCTTGCCGTTGATCACGCCCGCGGTCGGGGTGACGCGGATCGTCAGCTGCTCGGCGCCGCGCCGCACGGTCATCGTCAACGGCACCCCCAGCGAGCGGTAGATGCGCTGCACCATCGCGGCGCCGTCGGAGACCGGGGAGCCGTCGATCGCGACGATCGTGTCTCCCGGCCGCAGCCCGGCGCGAGCCGCGGGCATCGTCGGTGAGGTGAGGGTGGCGACGGTGGTGGTGGGAACTTGGCGGCCGATGCCGGCAAACGCCGCGACGAAGATCGCGAACCCGAGCACGAAGTTCATGAGCGGTCCGGCCAGCACGATGGCCAGCCGCGCCAGCACGGGCTTCCCCTGGAAGTCGGTGCCGTACTTGCCTTCCTCCGCGGCCACGTCGACCGTGCTTGCGGTGACGCCCGCCTGCTCCGCCTTGCGCCCGTCTTCGCCGAGCATGAGGCAGTAGCCGCCGACCAGGAACGGGTTGATCCGGTAGTTCGTCCCGTTGAAGCGGATGGTCACGAGCGACGGGCCGAACCCGATGGCAAAGTCCGTCACGCGCACCTTGGAGAGCTTCGCGACGATGAAGTGCCCCCACTCGTGGAGCACGATCAGCACGCTCAGCGTGACCAGGAACGTAACGATCCGAAAGATGAGGCCCAAGTCAGCGTGCATGCGTCTTCTCTATTGCGTCGAGGAGTGGCGTGGGCGTGCGGTCCGCTCGGCGAAGGAACGGGCCCAGGCATCCGCCCGGCGCACCGTCTCCAGCGTCGCCTCCTCGGCTTCGTGCGCGTCGAGGGCGGCTCCCACCAAGCGCGGTATCTCCGTGAAGCCGATCTCGCCGTCCACGAACGCCCGGACGGCCACCTCGTTGGCCGCCGATAGCACGGCGGTAGCGGTCCCGCCGGCACGCAGGGCTCGATAGGCCAGGGCTAGACATGGAAAGCGCTCCGGATCCGGCTCCTCGAAGGTGAGGACAGGGTGCTCCCCTCCGCCCAGCAGCGCGAGCGGCTCCAGCGGGATGGGCGAGGTCTCGAGGCGCTCGGGGAAAGCCAGTGCATACCCGATCGGCAACCGCATGTCGGGGGCCGCGAGTTGCGCCTTGACGCTGCCGTCGGTAAAGATGGCCAACCCGTGCACCACGCTCTGGCGGTGCACCAGCACGCGGACTCGCTCGGGGGGCAGGGCAAACAGCCGGCAAGCCTCGATCGCCTCCAGCCCTTTGTTCATCAACGTCGCTGAGTCGATCGTGTTCTTCGTCCCCATTTGCCAGGTGGGGTGGCGCAGGGCGCCTGCCACCGTCACCCCGGCCAGCTCTTCGGAGCCGTATTCCCAAAATGGGCCGCCGCTAGCCGTCAAGACGATGGAGTGCAGGCGGGCGCGGTCCTCGCCCAAGAGGCACTGGAAGATCGCGCTGTGCTCGGAGTCGACGGGAAGGATCCGCGCCCCCGAGGCGGCCGCCTCGGTCATGAGCGCCTCGCCGAGCGAGACCACGACCTCCTTGTTGGCCAGCGCCACGTCGATGCCGCCGCGCACGGCGGCGAAGACGGCCTCCATCGCCACGGCCCCGTCGGTGGCGGCGAGGACGATGTCGGCCCCCGACTCCAAGGCGCAGGCGAGCAGGCCGCGCCGGCCGCTCTCGACGCGCGCGGCGGGAGCGGCGCCCCGCACGCGAGCGGCGTCGGCCGCCTCGGCCGTGGAGATCACGGCGGGCGCGAAGGCACGCGCTTGCTCGATCAGGCGATCGGTACGGCGCCCGGCGGCGAGCGCCACCACCCGGAAGCGCCCGGGGTTGGCGGCGATGACGTCGAGGGCTTGGGTGCCGATCGATCCCGTGCTGCCGAGGATCGCCACGCGCTTCATGGGAGCAACCGCTCCAAGCGGCGCCGCCTACCGTGCAAGGGGGATCCCGCGGAGGAGGTGGAGGGCCCAATAGTAGGCGATACCGCTGAACAGGTAGGAGTCGAAGCGGTCGAGGACCCCGCCGTGACCGCTGATCGCCGAGCCGGCGTCCTTGACGCGGGCATCGCGCTTGAGCGCCGACTCCACCAGATCGCCCAAGATCGCCGCCAACGAGGTCACGCCGGAGATGAACGCGGCCTGCCACGGCGCGAAGTGCAGCGGCGCGAGCGTGCCGCCCACGACGCCGACGAGCACCGCCGCGGCGAAGCCCCCGGCGGCCCCTTCCACGGTCTTGCGCGGCGAGACCGGCGTGAGGCGGCGGCGGCCGAAACGCACCCCCACCAACATGCACGCCGTATCGGTGACCGCCACGAGGACCACCACGTAGACCGTCAGCGCCAGGCCGTTGGGCACCATGTTGCGCAGGATGATGTAGTAGCTGATGAGCTTGCCGATGTAGAGGACGGCGATGACGGTGACGGCCGTGCGCAGCAGGTAGCCGCTCCCGGCGCGGACGAGGCCGAACACGAACGAGACCAGGATCGTGAGGCCGATGAGGTCGCGCTCGTAATGCTGGAGCTGGCCGAATGACGCCAAGGCCACGTAGCCGGTCACGGCCGCGAACGCGACGGGCCAGTGCAGGGGCGATCCCTTGCGCTCGTCGAGCTTATGGAGCTCCCAGAGCGCGCCGACCGCGATCACGTAGACCAGCACGTCGAACGCGGGCCGATAGAAGATCGACCCGATGCCGACCATCGCCAGGCCGATACCCACCACGACGCGCCGCCGGAAGCCGGCCTGGGCGACGTTCTTCCGCGTGAGTTCGTCGGTCGTCGCCATGCCGGATGCTCGCACGGTCACGCGAGACGCTCGTAGCCTTCGTAGGAGACGATCACTCTAGACCTCCCCTCGGCGTCCGCAGGGTCCACCCGCAGGACACGCAGCTCACCGATCCCCACCGCCGGGTGGGGTGGAGCGAGCACGACGAGACGGCCGATGGGGCCAAGGGCGCCGCGCGCCTCGCGCAGCGGGGTGAGCAGCAACTGCCCGTCGATCGCCGTATCGTGCACTCCGGCTACACTTCCATGATCTCTTTTTCTTTGTGGGCCACCAGCGCGTCGACGTCTTTCGCGTACTTATCGGTCAGCTTCTGGACGTGATCCTGCCCCCGCTTCTGATCGTCCTCCGTGACCTGGCCATCCTTGAGGAGGGCCTTGAGCTCGTCGACCGCCTTGTGGCGGATGTTCCGGACCGCCACCTTCCCCTCTTCGCCCTTCTTGCGGACCACCTTGACGAGGTCCCTGCGCCGTTCCTCCGTGAGGGCCGGCACGACCAAGCGGATCACCGCTCCGTCGACGTTCGGCGTGAGGCCGAGGTCGCTCTTCTCGATGGCCTTGCGGACCTCGCCCACCGTGTTCTTGTCGAAGGGCTGGATGACCAACGAGCGAACATCGGGAGTGGTGACCGTCGCCAACTGCTTGAGCGGCATCTCCTGCCCGTAGGCCTCCACGGTTAGGCGGTCGAGCAGTGCCGTCGAGGCGCGGCCGGTACGGATCGAGGCGAACTCCTGGCGCGTCGCCTCGACGGCCTTGGCCATCTTGGCCTCGGCATCCTTAAACACTTGCTGCAGCATCCTGCCGTCTCCCTACGTAGGTGCCGATCTCCTCGCCCCAGATCACGCGCCGGATGTTCCCCTCCTGCCTGAGGTCGAAGACGATGATGGGGAGCGCGTTGTCCATGCAGAGCGTGAGCGCGGTGTTGTCCATGACCGCGAGGCCCTTCTGCAGGACCTCGAGATAATCCAGCGTCCGGTAACGGGTAGCCTCGGGGTGCGTCTGCGGGTCGGCGGAATAGACCCCGTCGACCTTGGTGGCCTTGAAGATCGCTTCGGCGCCGACCTCGACCGCTCTCAGCGCCGCCGTCGTATCCGTGGTGAAGTACGGGTTCCCGGTGCCCGCCGCGAAGATCACCACGCGGCCCTTCTCCAGATGGCGCACCGCCCGGCGGCGGATGTACGGCTCGGCGATCTGGTGCATCTCTATGGCGGTCTGGACGCGCGTCGGCACCCCCACCCGCTCGAGCGAATCTTGGAGCGCCAGCGCGTTGATGACCGTCGCCAGCATCCCCATGTAGTCGGCCGTGGCCCGCTCCATGCCGTCGTGGGCTTCGGCTTCCTTGCCGCGCCAGATGTTGCCGCCCCCGACCACGATCGCAACGGCGACCCCGTCGTCGCGCACCTGCGCCACTTGGCGCGAGATCGAGGCGGTGATCGACGGGTCGATGTTCAGACCGCTCCCGGCGAGCGCCTCGCCGGAGAGTTTCAACAGGACGCGACGATACTTGGGACCGGACACGCTCTACTCCCTGGCCGACGACACCCGGCCTCCTGCTTGCCTACTCTCCGAGCGCGAAACGCGCGAATCGCTTGACCCTGATGTTCTCCCCGAGCACGCCGGCCACGCCGCCGATCAGCTCCGCAACGGTCTGCCCCGAGTCGCTCTTCACGAAGGCCTGGTCGACCAGGCAGACGTCGCCGTACCATTTCTCCAGCTTCCCGGTGATGATCTTCTCCTTCACCTCGGGCGGCTTTCCGGCGGGCACCTGAGCCTCGAACTCCGCCTTCTTGGCCGCGACCACGTCGGCCGGGATGGCGCTGCGGTCGACGTAGAGCGGGTTCATCGCGACGACCTGCATCGCAACGTCTCGAGCCAGCGCCACGAACTTCTCGCCGCGGGCCACGAAGTCGGTCTCGCAGTTGATCTCGACCAGCGAGCCGATCTTGCCGCCGGCGTGGACGTACGCCTCGACCAGGCCCTGGTTGGCCGTGCGCTCCGCCTTCTTGGCCAGCTTCTCGGCACCGGAAGCCGCCAGCTTGGCCTTGGCCTTCTCGAAGTCGCCGCCGACCTCGACCAAGGCGTTGCGGCACTCGATCATCCCGGCCTCGGTGGCCTCGCGAAGGGTCTTGACCTCTTCGGCGCTGGGCTTGTAGGTGGTTGGGCTGCTCATCTTTTTCCCCGCTCGCTCGCTTCGCCGCGAGACACGATTGCTTCAGTCTTGTCCTGCTTGCCAACTCGGACCGCACGAAAGAGAGGCTGCGTCAGCCTCTCTGGTGCGGTGGATTCGGTTGGCGATCCGGGGCGGCTATGCCTGCGCCGGTTCGCTGAAGGCGAAGTCCCCCACGCCCTCGGCGGTCTCGGGATACCCCTCGGCGTACTCCGCCTCGTGCTGGCCTTCTCCCGCCGCGTACGCATACGCGCTCTCGGCCTCCGTCCTCCCCTCGATGATCGCGTCGGCGATCTTGCCGCCCATGTAGCGGACCGAGCGGATCGCGTCGTCGTTCCCCGGGACAGGGTAGTCGATCTCGTCCGGGTCGCAGTTCGTGTCGATGACGGCGACGATCGGGATGTGGAGCTTGCGCGCCTCCATCACGGCGATCCGCTCCTTCTTGGGATCGATGATGAAGACCGCGTCGGGCAGGCGGTGCATGTCCTTGATGCCGCCGAAGAACTTCTCGAGCCGCTCCATCTCATCTTCGAGTTTGGCCACTTCCTTCTTGGGCAGGAGGTCGAAGGTGCCTTGCTCCTTCATCCCCTCGAGCTCGCGCAGGCGCGCAATGCGCTTCTGCATGGTCGAGAAGTTGGTCAGCGTGCCGCCGAGCCAGCGCTGGTTGACGAAGAAGGTCCCGGCGCGCAGCGCCTCCTCCTTGATCACGTCCTGGGCCTGCTTCTTGGTGCCGACGAAGAGGATGACCTTACCGGCCGCGGCCATCTGGTAGACGGCGTCGTAGACCTGACGGAGCATGACCACCGTCTTGGCGAGGTCGAGAATGTGGATGCCGTTGCGCTCTTGGAAGATGAACGCCTTCATCTTCGGATTCCACCGGCGCGTCTGATGGCCGAAGTGGACGCCGGCCTCGAGCAAGGCCTTCATGGAAACGTTGGCGGGCATGGGTACGCCTTTCTGGACCCTGGTTCGCCCCTCGTGGGCTCCCCGTCTTGGGCCATATACGCCCCCCATCCATAAGGGGCGAGATGGGAAATCAACCGACAGATTCTACCGCAGGCCGCACGTCCTTGGCAAGCGGCGGGCGAACGCGGCTCCCCGCCAGCCGTGCCCCTCTAGGAGCCTGTCGGACGATGCTCCCGCACGGCGTTGTCGGCACCAGAGACCCGCCGGCAAGACGCGAGGAGCGTGGAATGACGAGTCATTTGAGCGACGAGCAACGCAGCCGGCGGGTCCCTGGTGGCCAACCCTTCGGGCTGCGCGTATGGGAGCGTAGTCCGAAAGGCTCCTAGCGCGGGGCCCCGGCCGAGACCATGGCGCGAAGCGCCTCCAAGACCTGCTCCTGATCGCCGTCGGTCATCCGCGGATAAAGCGGCAGGGACAACATCCGGCGCGAGGCCTTCGTGGCGTTGGGATACTGCTCGGGACGCAGGGCGTAGCGCTCCACGTAGTACGGCTGGAGATGCATGCCGTAGTAGTGGATGCCCACGCCGACGTCGTGCCGCTGCAGATAGTCCATCGCCTCGTCGCGCGCGATGCCCAGCTGATCCTCGTCGAGCTCGATCACGTAGAGATGGTAGGCGTGGCGACCCGGCATGGCGTGAGGAATCGGCCGCACGCCCGGGATCTCGCGGAGGGCCTCGTCGTACCGCTGCCACATGGCGCGGCGCCGCTCCCACCACTCCTCGAGCTTGGGGAGCTGGGCCAGGCCGATCGCCGCGAGGAGATCGAACATGTGGTACTTGTAGCCGCGCTCCAAGAGCGAGTAATGGGCAAAGCCGTTGGATCCGTAGCGCTTCCAGGCGTCTTTCGAGTTGCCGTGCATCGACATCCGCATGAGGTAGGCGCCGAGCTCCTCGTCCATCGTGGTCAGCATCCCGCCCTCGCCGGTGCTGATGTTCTTGGTGGGGTAGAAGCTGAAGACGGTGACGTCGCCGATGGTGCCCACTTTGCGATCGCGCCACGTGGTCTCGATGGCGTGCGCCGCATCCTCGACGATCTTCAAGCCATGGCGCCGCGCGATCGCGCCGATCGCATCCATGTCGCAGCTCTGCCCGTAGAGATGTACGGGCATCAGCGCCTTGGTGCGCGGCGTGATCGCCGCCTCGATCGCCGCCGGATCGATGAGATACGTCTCGGGATCGACGTCGGCGAAGACCGGCGTGGCGCCGGCGTGCTCGATCTCGTTGGCGGTGGCGCAGTAGGTGATGGGCGTCGTGATCACCTCGTCGCCGGCGCCCACGCCCAGACAGACCAGGGCCAGGTGGAGGCCCGAGGTCGCGGAGTTGACCCCGACGGCCGCGTTGCTCCCGACGTACGCGCGAAAGGCGTCCTCGAAACGCTGGGTCTTGGGTCCACGCGTCAGCCAGCCGGACTCGAGCGCCTCGGCAAGCTCACGCAGCTCCTCTTCGCCGAACCAGGGCCGGTGGAATGGCAAGAATTGCGTCACGACGTCTCCTACTTTGCCGCGCTCGCTCTCGCGAGCGGCTGATCGGTGGTGGGGGGCGCGTAGCTGCCGGGCACGTAGCCCGCATGCACCGGCGAGCCGGCGCCGGCCGCGCGAACGTCGACGCTCCCGTCGATGGCTCGTTCGGTGAAATCCGCTGCGGATGGGTCGACCACGAACTCGCGCACCGTGCGGTGCTCGTAGCGCTCCGTCTTGAGGATCGCGACGTACGTGAACCGGATGCGTTCCCCGGGGCGGTGCGGCACCGTGAGGGCGTAGCGCACCAACCGGCGCCGGAAGAGCTCGCGATCCGCGGGGTAGTACTTCAGGGTGGTGAAGATGCTCGCGAGGCAGATGAACTCGGCGACGTGCCCGTAGCGCAGACCCCGCGAGACGTCGTACGGCCGCATGCGAAAGTACGGGCGAAGCCCGGAGCCCTCCGCGTCTTCACGGTCGATGCGCACGTAGAAGTTGACGACGTCGATGGTGAAGACGCGCCAGATGATCAGCCCGAACGTCCTCGTCCACCCGTCGAGCGGGCGCTGCAGCCCACCCGGGAGTCTGCGGCGGCCGTAGAAGTTGAGGTACATACCGATGTATGCCAAGGGCAGAGCGGCGAGATACGCCGCCAGCACGGCCGCCACGGCCACGGCCAGCCAAGCGCCCGGACCGTCCGAGGCGGGAACGCTCGGGACGGCCGGGATCACGCGGGAGAGAAAGCGATCCGCCACATCGCCCGGGTTGACGAAGAGAAGGCAGCACGCGGCCATCATCTCCGCGAGAAACGTGAGGCGGATGTTCAGGGCGATGAAGACGAAGCTGGCGGCGATCGCCGCCGCGCCCCACAGCATCGTCGCGGGGAAGAGCATGGCCACGCCGCCGACGATCTCGATGGCGTATGCCAGATGATTGAGGAGGGCGAAGGTCCGGTCGTACGGAGGGAGCTTCGCGTAGAGCCCCGACCAGTATCCCCAATACGGGTTGACCAACCCGCGCTCCATACCCTCGTTGCGCGTGTAGCCCGCCGTCAGCTTGTAGATCCCCGCCGAGACCATGATCAGGCCGAAGTCGACCCGGAACGTCACCACGGTGAGATGCCTGAGGATGCCGTGGACGTCGAACGCGCGCGAGAGGGCAAGGCAGAACGTCAGCGCCGCCAGCCAGTAGTTCATGTGGCCCGGCGCGCCCATCCCGCGCAGGATGCTCCTCCAGCGCGTCGCCAGGAAGAAGTACCGGCAGAGCACGACGTTCATCGCCGCCGCGGCGAGCGTCCAGACGCCGAAGAGGATGCCGCACGCCGAGGCCAGCCACAGGGCCATCCAAAGAGCCACGGCCGCCGGGTGTTGGATGACGTCGCTCACGGGCCCGGAATCCGCGTACCCCCCGTAGCGCTCGGCCGAGAAGAACCGGCGCGCGTGGGGCAAGGTCCACACGAGCTGGGCGAGCAACAGCGTGCCATACGCCACGCGCAGGGCGGTCTCGGCCGAGGCGGAGATCTCGGTCACGGGCGGCAGGCTCCCGAGGAGCACCCGAAGGCGTGCCGGTTACGAGCGACCCAGCCGTAGATGCGCGTCCCCAGAGGCCGGATCCCCGGGAGGTACATCAGCGGCGCGAGCGCGGCCAGGATCGGACTGACCCACATGGCGCGGCGAAACGCGTCGAACCCGCGGTAGCTGCGGCCGTCGGCCACGGCGTACATGGCGGAGGCCAGATCCGCACCAGCGAGCTCCGGGAAGGCCGCCAACGCGCGCTGGGCGTCGGAGCCGTCGAAGAACTGGAGCCGGCCAAAGAGGTCGAACGCCCGGAAGAGGCGCAGCGACCGCACGCAGAAGGCGCAGGCTCCGTCGTAGACCATCACCACGCCGCTCCGGCTCGAGGCGGTCATGCCGGGAGGGCGACCGCGGCGGGTCCCGAGAATAGCGCGCGCGCCTCTTCCGCCCCGAGGCTCAAGAGCGCGTCCACCGCCGAGAGGTGCGAGACGAACGGCTCGAAGCACTGGCGATAGGTGGGGTGCGCATACTCTTGCCACTCCACCTCGATGCCGTTGCGGGTGAAGAGCTCGACGTCGAGATAGGCGCGCGCCGCCGCTCCGCTGAGATACCGCGTGGCGCCGAAGTGCCGGCAGAGGTCCAGGAGGCGGGTGTTCCGGTCACCGCCGATGCCCAGCTCCGAGCTCCGGAACACGGGGGTCTCGATGCCGAATGCCGCGGCCGAGGCTCGGACGCCGGCCATCGCCACCTCCGCCAGGCGGTCCTCCTGCCCGTCGAAGAGCGCCCCGAAGTAGCGCTCGAGCAGCTCCAGGTGCCCGGCCCGGCCGTATGCCAGCTCGAGGGCGCGGCGGTGCTTGCGGCGCCACGGCATCCGCGGGTCGATGCGGACCTCGAGGATGCTCGGGAAGTCGCGCTCCAAGCGAACCGGGATCGTGAGCCAGGACCAGCCCGGCTCGCCCGGGGTCCGGATACGGTTACGGTTGCGCCAGCCGTGACGGTCGAACTGGACGTCGTCGTAGAAGACGAAGACGTCGGCCCGAGCAACCTGGTCGAGGTAGCCCAGCCAAGGCAGGTAGCTCGGCTGCAGCACCACGAGGCGCTTCTCCGTTCTCGTCGAGGCCATGCTACGAAGGTTGTCGGCCCCGGAGGGGCTCCAGTTGAGGGCCCGGATGCAGGGCGCCATGCGCTCTGCCGATACCTAAGGAAGCATGTTGGCCGGAGAGCGCGTACGCCTGAGGGCGTTGGAGCCGCGCGACCTGGAGCGTTGGCGGGGTTGGGTGAACGACCCTGAGATCGCCGCGTTCGTGGACCGCGTCCTCCCCGTGAGCCCACCGGAGCACGAGAGCTTCTTCGAGCGCTGGGTCGTCGGCAACGAGCATGCCGTCTGGTTCGCGATCGAGGGCAGCGAGGGCTCCGGGTACCTCGGAAACGCCTGGCTGTGGGGCATCGACCACCGTCACCGGCGCGCCGAGGTTCGCATCATCATCGGAGAGCGCTCCGCGTGGGGCCACGGCGTCGGCTCCGAGGCGCTGCAGCTCCTCTCCGATTACGCGTTCGGCAAGCTCGGACTCCACAAGCTCTTCGCCTACGTCATGGCCAGAAACCCACGCGCGCGCGGCGCGTTCCTCAAGTCCGGCTTTCGCGAGGAGGCCCGTCTGACCGAGGAGGTGTTCTGGGACGGACGCTTCGAGGACGTCTGGCGCTTCGCGCGCTTGGCTCAAGGATTCCACCGCTGCTCCGATATCTAACAGAGCCCCGCGCTGCCGTATTGCGGGGAGTCACCAGGGGGTAGGCGTGGCATGTGCGGGATCTACGGGATAGCGGGCCGGCAGAACGCCGCCGATCTCGCGCTCGCCGCCGCCATGGACGAGCGTCTGCGCCATCGTGGCCCCGACGACACCGGACGGCGCGAGTCGCCGCTGGGCGTCTGCGGGATGCGGCGGCTGGCCATTATCGATCTCTCGTCCGGCAGTCAGCCCATGGTCAACGAGGCGGGTGACCGCTGGGTTACGCTCAACGGTGAGATCTACAACTACCGCGAGTTGCGCCGCGAGCTCGAGGCGCGCGGCCATCGCTTCCGAACCCACAGCGATACCGAAGTGGTGCTTCACGGCTACGAGGCCTTCGGCGACGGCGTCGTCGATCGCCTGCGGGGCATGTTCGCCATCGCGGTATGGGACGAGCGCAAGCAGCGTCTGCTCCTGGCCCGCGACCGCGTCGGCAAGAAGCCCTTGTACTACGCCCTGCGCTCGGGGAGGCTGATCTTCGCCTCGGAGCTCAAGGCGCTGCTGGCCGACCCCTCGGTCTCGCGCGAGATCGACCGCCGCGCACTCTGGCATTACCTGACCTTCAAGAACGTGCCCGCACCGCTCTCAATCTTCTCCGACGTCCGCACGCTGCCGCCCGGTCATCTGGCGGTATTCTCCGAGGGCGAGTTGGCGATCCGCGAGTATTGGCGTCCGTCGTTCACGGGGACGACGGCGCTCGGCGAGGAGGAAGCCGCGGCGCGCCTCCTCGAGATCCTGCGCGAGGCGGTTCGCCTGCGCGTGCTCGCGAGCGACGTCCCCGTCGGGGCCTACCTGAGCGGCGGCATCGACTCGAGCTTGATCGTGGCTCTCATGGCCGAGCTCGGCGGCACCCGGCTCGCGACCTTCTCGCTCGGGTATGCCGACCGCGTCGCCCACAAGAGCGACGTCGAGTACGCCCGCATGATGGCCCGTCGGCTGGGAACCGAGCATCACGAGATCATCGTCTCCACGGACGAGATCGCCGCCGAGCTGCCGGCCGTCGTGCGCGCCTTCGACGAGCCTTTCGCCGGGACCATCTCCTCGTTCTGGCTCTCCCGGGC
>Ga0307372_10005447_pt1 | contig 19115 bp, 18 predicted proteins | sample OX1MG_FD_202533 | JGI IMG/M metagenome (GOLD analysis project Ga0307372, IMG submission 202533) | Soil microbial communities from Risofladan, Vaasa, Finland - OX-1 | ecosystem: Environmental > Terrestrial > Soil > Coastal area > Acid sulfate soil | place: Finland: Risofladan, Vaasa | collected...
AGTCGTTGCCACGGCGCCTGCGCTCCAGCAGTCGGTAAAACGCTGCGCCTCCGCGTAGATCGAATTGCCTGGTGACCCAGACACCGAGAACTCACGGCCTGTGCGTCGCGCCGATGATGGACTGGACTGATTTCATAGAGCGGAATCGCGTCCAGGTACACCGTGCTACACCCCGACTCGAGACTGCGACTCCATAGTTCGTAGGCAGCGCAAGGCGGATACGCGGCTGATTTATCCAGCTGGCGCCACTAGGAACTGCTGGGGACATACGGGGGAGCGAGCCCCCTATCTTTCCATGGTCCCTTTTCCTGTCGAACAGTCTTGTACCGTCCTCCTGAAAACTTCCACAAGAAGTGGTAGGTCTCTGGGTGACGACTCCATGTCTCGATGTCCGCGTAGCCGTTTTTTGATCGCTTCGAAATCACAAAGCCGCCCTGAATCTCGCCAATCGTTCTCCATCGATTACCGCTTTTCCGCAAAATGGCGAATTGCGGTCCTCCACTAAACGGCTCGCCCGACCGCACAATCAATTCGTCACTGCCATCGCCGTCGAGATCAACTGATGCGAAGGCAACAGGCCCAGACCAGGTGGGCACCCCATCCGCATCTTTTTTTGTCATCCACTTAGGAAGCGCATCAAAGGCCGCCTTCGGAATGTCGCCAGCCTTCCAACCCAGATCCGGCGCATACGCTTGAACTTCGTTCCATGGCCGCCAATAGGAGGGAGTCGCGCTATCCGCGGCCTTTCCGCCTTGGGTCGTCGAAATGAACAGACCCGCAGCAAAGAGAACAAAGAATAGTGAACGCACGAACCGAGGCATATCAGTTACGACCAATGGATTGACTACCTCGCCACTTTCACGGCGGCACGGGTTCATCATCCGCCCGCAGTCCGCGTCTTCCGATTTTCGCTTGTGCCTGCACACACTAGCTGCAACAACTCAGACCACACCACTGAATCTGGATACCGGATAAACAATATCGAGGGCGCGAACATTACAAATAGCTTTTCAACTGCCGCGTCGTCGTCTATAAAATGTGTCAGATTCCAAGTGAGCGCATAGTCAACTTTTTGCCATAAATACTTCTCGAACCAGTTCAGTCGGGTATGCGGGCACAAGCTTTGCGCTTGCGAAATTGCTGGCAGAAGGTATAGCTCGGAGTAGTTGACTCCATACTTTTCTAGCTCTTGCTCCGTGTCTTGCCTCGATTGAGCCGAACGGCTCGTGACGATCCGCACATCGGCAGTCAACTCGATTAGGCGCTTCGATAGGTCCGCGAATCGATTCGGATCGGCTGTAATTACGCCATCGATGTCAAGGCCGATACGGATCGTCATTGCAAACGCTCATTCATTGGATACGACTTCGCCACACTCCCACGGTGGCACGGGCTCATTATCCACCCACAATCCACGCTTCGCCCCCGTGCCTCGTCCAGAAGCCGGTACAGGCGGCGCTCAGTCAAATAGCGTTCATATATCCAAGCCTTCGACCACCGAGGGTGCGCTCAAGTTGGCGCTTGGGTAACGCGGCGCAAGCGCAGGCCCTCGCGAGCGAAGAAAATCACTAAATCCACTGGATCAGCCCGCGCCCAGTAAGACAACGCAAGTGGAGTGATTGACACGGGTGCATTAGAGGGCTATGTTATGCGCTGCGCCGATTTGATTTCAGCTTGCGGGCGCTTAACAAATACAGCTAAAGCGAGCGAACCCGCTCATGCGAAAGCTGTGCGGGTTTTTTGTTGGTGCGTACAGGTTGGCCCACTTCACGGGCTGGGGGATTTGATTCCAGCTTGCGGCCCCCGCCACATCGGCAAAGCCGCTAAAAGGAGAGTTCTCATGGCGTCAGACTTTAGCCGGAAAAGTGATCTAGGAAAGTGTTGCGACCCTTCCCGCGACGACCGGCCACTTTCAAGGCGAGCCTTTGGATTAGCAGCCGGCAGAACGGCGTTGGGGCTCTTTGGGCTCTCATTGATCCTTACCGTGACGACCAGCCACGCGACGAGACAACTGACCATGAAAATTACTCGCCTAAGAATCAGGCTGGCTCGATGGAAGGAAATTCCGGCCACCGCCGAGAACGATTACCCAGCAGAGGCAATCAGGGCCGGCGACAAGTTCTACTACCGGGCTAAAGGAGTCACGGTGCCAATCACCGCGTACGAGTTTCAGATGGTAGTTGCCAATCCGTTTACATATTACTTCTCGACGGCGTTGAAGCTGGAATTGAAAATCAAGCGGGCAAAGGAGGAATTTGATTCCGTCCTACTGGGCCAACGACCTGCCAATTGATAACGCCCTTTATCGCCACTGGCAGGGGTGTTGTCCTGAACTACTGAATGGAGTGGCCCACCTTACGGGCTGGGGGATTTGATCCAGATTGCCGCCCCCGGCATCTTGCTAACGCGGCTAAAAAGGAGATTGACCATGACCATTCGCAACGGCCTCTTTTCATCGGAATCCGTTTCCGAAGGCCACCCCGATAAACTCGCCGACCGTATCTCGGACCGGATCCTCGATGCTTTCCTAGTCCGTGACGCCCATGCACGCGTGGCCTGCGAAACCATGCTCGCTGATCAGTGCGTGATTGTGGCGGGCGAGTTCAAGACCCATCGCAAAGAAGACTTCGACGCCATTCAGGGCGAAGCGGAGTCCCTTGTTCGCCAGGTTCTACGTGACGCGGGCTACAAGAGCAGCGAGACCGGCATCGATCCCGATGCCTGCGAAGTCCAGATCCGCTTCAACCGGCAGTCAAGCGACATCAACCAAGGGGTGGACCGCGACGACGGCGTTATAGGGGCCGGCGACCAAGGTCTGATGTTCGGCTACGCAACCGATGAGACACCTGAATTGATGCCGGCCCCCATCGTGTACGCACATCGCTTGGTTCGCCGTCAAGCTGAATTGCGAAAAAAGGGCGCGCTACCTTGGATCGAACCCGATGCCAAGTCACAGGTGACCTTCCGCTACGAGAACGGGCAGCCGGTGGCGATCGAGGCCGTAGTGTTGTCCACCCAACATCATCCGGACATCAACACAGACACCCTGCGTGAGTTGGTAAGCGAACTCATTATCGCGCCAGTGATCGCGAAGGCATTGCGTAGCCCGAACTATCGAGAACTGATCAACCCAACGGGCCGATTCGTTACCGGGGGTCCCAAGGGAGACACTGGCCTCACCGGCCGCAAGATCATCGTGGACACCTACGGAGGCGCCGCACCGCATGGCGGCGGTGCCTTCTCAGGCAAAGATCCTTCCAAGGTTGACCGGTCAGCCGCCTATATGGCGCGCTTTTTTGCCAAACAGGTGGTGTCTCGGGGGTGGGCCAAACGCGCTCTGGTACAACTGGCTTACGCGATTGGTGTGACTGAACCGGTTAGCTTCCTGGTAGATGCCGAGGGCGCCGGTGCCGACCGGAACGCGGAGATCGCAGCTGCGCTGCGCAAAGAATTCGACCTCACGCCCGCCGGCATCATCCGTCAACTGGATCTGCAGAGGCCCATCTACTTTCAGACGGCCGCCTACGGGCACTTCGGGCGTACCGACATCGAGCTGCCGTGGGAGTCAATTTGCTAGGCGCTAGGCAGTTACCGTGGATGGTGCTTTGCGATCGACGTTGACGGAAGCAAATGGTTTTGGTGCCCGCCCGTAGCAGTCCCGTTACGGCCTATTATTCGGTCGAATCATGTCCGAACCCTGATCGATCAATAGGACAGAAGCTGAATCGTCTGAACCGCTCTGGCGAAGGAATCGGCGACATGCGCGGAGACATGCGCACGGAAGACATCGATTTCAGTGTCGGTGCGAGTGCCATCGAACCATTGAATTCGTTGCCCCTCTTGCGTGTAACCTTTCCGTACCCGAATGAGGAAAAAAATCGCCAGCGCGTCCGGGTCAGATAAGTCTTTGATGCCGGTCTTTCGATACGGAGAATTGAGAAAGCTGTCGTACACGGTACGAAATGTCCCGTACCCATCTCGATCCAGCTTGGTATTCAATCCCGTCTTAATCACCAGCGATACTATCGTGCGCGCGACAATTCCTGACGAGGGCTTCGGGAAAGGTTTTCTAGACGCAATCCATTCCTCAATCAGCAGGTGAGCGAGTCGAGATTGGGAACTGGGATGGAGCCGTTCGCTGCCTCGAATCGCCTTTTCAATAACGTACAGCACTAAGTGTTCGACTTCGCAATATAGTTCGAACGAAGGGCTCGGGTCGAGTTCATCTGCAACGCCCGGTGTGCAGAGGGCATGAAGTATCGTCAACTCGCGTGCAATTTTTTGCAGTACATCGTCCGGATAGATTGCACTAGGACTTTTCATTCGGCTTCTTTTTGCTATCGATTATCGAAATGAATCGTTTTACAGCATCAATATCTTCAAAGGCTTGGTAAATCTCATCATCACGAATCTGTTTCGCGGACGGGCCACTCTTGCTCGTGGCGCCCCGGACTCGAAGAAGTTGAACTGCCTCGTCATGCTTATAGAAGATCGCGAGGTCAAGCGCAGAATCGCCATCTTGATCCAGTAGATTGACGTTGGCGCCGAATTGGACAAGCAAATCCGCCAAAAATGACACGCCCAACCCTTCTTGAATGGCGATCATAAGGGGCGTGCGGCCCAACTCGTCTTGTTGGTTCGGATCTGCCCCTCGCTCTAGAAGTAGCCTGCATGCCTCAAAGTCGCCCACAAGGGCAGCCGTCAACAGCGCATCTGGCTTTTCAAAATACTCGGAGCGATCAAGCATCGGGAAGAAGCGCTAGACGCCAACGCCAAGCACGCTCTTTAGTGCCGTCTTTGACTCGATGCCAAGGAATTCCCGGGCGAAGAAAACTGGCAGAAGCAAGGAAGCCGTAGAAAGACCCATGACAGAGCGCACGACCTCCCGGTATCTATCGTTCGTGTCGAGACGCCATGGATGTTTGGGCTCAGCGCTCACTCTTCGAATCCCTATCCGATCACCGTTTTTAACCTTGTCTGGACCGCCTTCGACAGAGCTTTCAGACCTTCCTTGTTGGACAGATAGCGCACGTACCTAAGATGGCCCAGGTCGAATGGAACATCATCTTCCGACTGGGCAATAAGGATCACTTCCTTACCGAGCGAATGCGCGATGCCGATTTCGTAGAAGACATTGGGATTCTTGCCCGAGCAATCGCAGATAACGACCCTCGCCTTTGAAATCAAATTGACGATGTCTTGAATGACGGCGTGATGTTCCCAAATATCGTCCGCGCGTACGCACCGAAGACCAAGCGCGTTGGTCGATGACTGGAGCGCCGCAAAGACGGAATCAAACTCCGCTCGGAACGGCATCATCACCGAAATCAAATCATCCTCCTGTTGATAAATGGAATCGGTGGAAAAGACCTTGGGACCCGTTCCACTCTTCCCCATTGCGCTTTTCTGCTGGCTTAACAATAGAACTCGGAAGAGATCCGCGTCACAAACGCGCCAATGCGTGTGTGACAGGGTTTGCTTGCTTATACCCAGCTGGCTGGAGAATCCTTCGAGGTCCTCGTTCGAGATGGGGAGGATGCTGCTATCAATCGCGTACTGAAGCGCGGTATCGCGATGTCCTTGGACGAGTCGGTTTATGTAGGCGACCTTCGCGATTTGCGGACCATTGCCGCCAGTCTCAGTCACGAGCAGGGCGGGAATTCTGCTCACCTTCGAGATATCAAGTTTGCCATCGGTCAGAAAGGCATCACCTGGGGCCTCGTCCGCCTTGATGTAAATGCGCCCCGTCGGAATCGACCCGCCACCATCAGGCCATCCCTGGTACGTTACGAGCAGATGAAACATTCCGCCCCCAAATAACAAGGCTGCATTTAGCTTGGGCCTCAGCTAGGGTCGACACTTTTTCCTTAGGGCAACCAGAAGGTGCTAAGTCTCTGGCCCCCGCCTATGTAACACGGGCGCTCATAGATACCCAAATCTGATCGTCGATCCCAATCGTAGACCTCGCTCGAAATCCAACCGGAGGTACGACAGGCGTCTCTCATGGAGCAGTAGGACTGACCGCACTCGTGGCCGCTGACGGCATGGTTCGTCCCTCCAAGCCTCGAATCGCCTCGATCGCTGTAGTTCCGAGCGCCGGGTCGTCGCTGAGCTTGCGCAGAACAACCAGGTCCTGCTCCTCGCCGAGTCTGGCCAAAACCTGTATTGCAAAGACGAGGTGCCCTTGTTCACCGCCTTCAAACACAGCCGGAAAATAGCCCTGCCGTTGCCGAGTCCGGGTCAGCGCCGCCCGGCAAACCTCCGCCGCCTCCTGCGGAAAGCGGTGGATCAGGGAACGCTCGTCAGCCGGCGCCTGAAGCACCGTTGCCATGCCGTGTCGCAACGCGCTCTCGCAGGTCATCAGCGATGCAAGCGCAGCGCCCTTGTCGTGTTGCATTAGTACGCCCCAGCATGCATCACATTGCCTGGCCCGCTCGTCGCCGGGAATATCCCGCCGGCTAACCCAGTAGAAGAGGCGACCGCATGCAGAAAGAGCCTCCGCCGAATCATCAGCATCGGTCGGTGAATCAGACGGCAGCGCGCAGCCCAGATGTCCCAATGCAATGTGAGCCACGACGAACACTGCAGCCGCCTCCTGCGGCATGAAGCTGTTGCGTGCCGGCAGCTTTGCCCATCGCTGAAGACTGGGACCTGCCGCCGGATTGCCGCACTTGGCGATATCGTTGATCAACGGCGCGAGAAAAAATCCCGTCTCCGACGCAGCCTCGCAGGCAAGCAGCATGAATCGCTCCTTTTCCTCGGGCTCCAGTTCGTCAACCACCTCGATATAGCTTCTGGACAGCGGATGATCAAACTGGCCAATGTAGATGGACCAGGCACTTTCTCGATGGTCGGGCGCCGATTCGTTGCTCAACAATTCCCGCATCTGGGAGCGGATCGTTTCGATATGTTCGAGATGCGATGGCTCGACCGCACCGAGATTGTCCAGGCATTCGAACACGATGCCGGACAGCATCGGGTTCACTTTCGGCAATATGGTTTCAAGGGCATCGATCAGCGCAGTGCGGTGGGGCTCCTCGAGATCCCAGCACCAATGCACACAATCAAGCAAATCGAGCTGCAGATGGTAGGGATGCAGCGACCATCGCTCCCCCAGCAGATCAGGAAGGTAGGGAGCGACGATGGCGCCTGGGTCTTCCTGGTATTTGGAAAGCATCAGAAGAAAGTAAGTCTGCCCCGGCGTCAGCAGACGCTTCCACGCCGCCTCGATCAATTGCCGCACCGCGCTGTCCTTTGGCGCGCGCGATCCCATCCAACCGCCATGGAGCATGCTGCTGATCTGGGTCACGCCGGCGACATGCGATCTTCCAAATAGATACGCGTCGGCAAAGAGACCGGACCGGAGGGAAATCTTCCTCGTGCGAGCTTCCGCGCGAAGATCATCGAAACCTCTTCGCAACGCGCTGTCCAGCTCGCCGACGGCCTCAAGGTAGAGATCCAGTCGCTCGGCATTGCGTAAGCCGTCGGCGATCACGCCGAGGATCGCCCGATCCGGCGGTGACCATTCCCAGACCGTGGCCGGATTCGCCGCAACCTGCCCCCAGCCTGAGTCGCTGAACATGAACGTCAGTTGAGCCGCTTCCCCTTTCAGGCGTGCGGCGACTTCATCGCACCGGCGATTCACCCAGTTCCGCGCTGCGTGGCCACAGTCTCCCTTGGAACACGCCACAAGTAACTCTGACGACGTCAACTCCCGCAGGATGTGGTCAAGCAGGGCGTCGTCGTCGATTGCGCCAAGAATGAAGGTCCGGCTTGCGTGATATCGGGGGGAGGACAACGCAGCAAGAATGCTCTTCGCATCGCCATTTGCTTCGCGTATGACTGATTCAGACGCGAACGCCGCGAGGAAAAGCTCGTGCCTAAAACTCACCCGATCGACGTGCTTTACGAGTAACCCTTCCTCCATGAGCCGTCCGACGATAGACGGGGACGCACCGGAAGCGTCCGCGAGACGGTCCAGTTCCCTAATCGGGAGACTGAAAGAAATCCGTTGCACCAGCGTGGCGGCAAAGCGCGCAAGCTGCCGGATGCCTTCCGGAGCGTCGGTTTCGAGACGGACCCGGGCAAAGGCATCGAAGAGGTCGAACCGCCCCGCCCCCGCCTTTAGGCTTCGTCCCACGTCTCGGACCAGGCGCGCCTCCAGGCCACTGGACACCGAATTCAGTAAGATCTCCAACCCGTCTTCATGGTGACATGCCGAGCCCAAACCCGCGATTGCTGCCTTGACTTCAAAACTGGGTTCAGCGACCGACACCGTTTCCAGACTGAGAAGATCACCGCGCTCAATGTCAGCCTGCGAGGTTACGATCACCTGTACACCGTGTCGAAGCGCCATCGCGCGCAGTCCCCGCGTGAGATTGAGACGATCACGGCACTCGTTGTACCCATCCGCGATCAGCATCAGCGGCTTTTCGAGAGTCTTCGCCGCGCGCAGGAGCGCAATGGCCGACGAAACACCGAGCAGGGAGGCTTCGCGATCAAGCAACTCCTGAATGCTGCCGTCGTAGTGTCGGACTTTCAGCATGAGGGGAATGCCTCTCTTTGCGAGAAAAGACACGGCGATCTGAGTCGCAAGTAAAGTCTTCCCACAACCAGAAGGTCCTCGCAGCAAGGCGTCGGCATGTGCGTCCAGAACGTGTTGGATCACGTCGGCGGAAGACGTGGCCTCCCCGCCCATGGACAGCGTGTCCGCAATCAATGAGGCGGCTACGGGCCCATAGGTCAGCCGAAACGACTCCGAGTACGTTTCAAGGACCCTCTCCGCCGCCAAGAATTGGCTGCTGCAAGCGGCTTCCACCGTTTGCACCCGCGAAAGCCGCAAGGTCGCGGCCATATCCCTCCAGCGCTCGAGCGGCCATTTGCAGGCAGCGACTTTCGAGAGTTGCACGCCCAGGCTGCTCAAGTCGCATATGGCGACCTTGAAATCACCGGCACCAATCTGCGAGTCCGCAGGAATATCCGGCGCAATCACCAGCGCTGCATCAGGATAGGCAACATCTTCTCTGGACCACGCCCGCATCTCATCGCGGAAGGCATTCTTCGCCGTCAACGCTTGGGCGTAGGGATTCCTGATCTTTCGCCAGCCGCCCGCGGCAGTCTTTGTCTCCCAGAGGCCGTTCGCGTTGCCTCGGACAGGCCTCGAATACCCCTTAGCCTCGACCACCAGCGTGACCTGGGGGGCAGCAACAAAGAAATCTACTTGCCGACTGCGAACATTGAAGTTGGCAAGAATGACCGCGCTGCACCGCCGCGCCTTGAAATGGTCAACGAGATAACTGAGGACACGGCGTTCGGATTCATGCTCGATAACATCCCCGAGATAGATCTCGATGCTGATGTCGTCGGCGGATGAATCGCCGACCTTCACGGCTTCGAAGTCGGCCTGGCGCGCGGCCAAACCTGACGCGCCGCGATTTGGTACAAGCGGTCGAATTCGCGCCAGCCCGTAGTAATGGGCTTCCGAAAAGCAATCTTGCCAGGTTCGGCCGGCGGGTCTTCCAGCTTATCGAATTCTCTACTTTCATCCTCCCAGGCCTTAACAGTCCGGGGGGTAGGATACCGGCCGCTCCACGTCAGCTTCGACTTGAACAGAAGCAGCCGATACTGGTCCTCTCGCCCCAGAGCTGGAAGTCCCGCTTCGACCCAAAGGGTGGGTATGTCATGCGTGGCAGGCACGCCTGCCTGCACGGGATTAGCGCGTGCCGCAATCAACCTGTTAGCGATGACCGCCTTGATAATTAGCTCCATCGCGACTGCGCTCTCGCGGTCAAACGCTTCCGTGACAGCGAGGCTGGCGTCGCCGCTGGGGTAGTCGCATTCGCGAATAGCTTCATCGAGCCGCGATTTATCGTGCAGCCGCCAGAGCGCAAAGGCGGCAAAGCGTGCCTTTTGGGCACTCGATGACCAATGGCCGTATCTCCGCCATTCAAAAACGTCGCGCTCGTTGCCCATGTTTTCCCTAGTCGATTTTCCCCGCTTCCGTAACAGCCGTCTAGACGAGCGCACTCCAGCTAGGCCGCTTTCCTGGACTTTTGCGCTCAGCGCGATGAAATAGGCGTCTTCATCGGCGCGCGATTTGAACGGCGATGCGCTCTTCGGCTTCCGAGATGCCGCGCCTCGCGTCGCTACCTTCGCTGCCGGTTTCGATGCTGCCATGACGCGACCCTTCCCAAGTCGGCCTTCCCGGTAGAGCAAAACCAGTCAGCCAGGACGGGGGAAGGGAACCGTCTTTTCGAGAGCTACCCTAGGCTGGTGGCGGCGTTGCGGGGAGATTATTAGCGCCGCCGAGCGCTCGCGAATGCAAAGCGCTCAGAAAGACAGGTCTTCGGCGCTCGACGCGCTCTACGCGCTCCAATGCCGTGGCCGCTTCGTACAGGGAGCGGACAACCTGCGGACGCTGATAGGGGCTCTCCGGCGGGAATACTTCGCCCGATTCCGGGTCGACCCCATTGGCAAGGCTGCGAACGACTGCGAGTGCTTGGGCTGAATTCATCGTAAATCTCCTTTAGGTTGGTTGGAGAGGCTCGAAAAGTGATCCTCTCGCTGAACCTCTCTTCGCTCCCGCCCTGGGGCGGGCGGGGGGTGGGGAGATTTGAAGCAACGAAAAAAGCGCACCTTGCGGCGCGCTCTGCTTTTATCCCCCCACAGCCCCCCTTCGAAGAAGGGTGAGGGGGCTGTGGCGGGATAGAGGGCGCCGGTATCTGTGCGAGGAGCGGTAGGGTGGTCCTTACGAGCCGGTGCGGCGGCTCACGGCCCGTGACAGGCAGCCTCATCCCTGGCTCGGGTCGTGAAGCACCGACTCAGGAACGCCGTTCAGCACAAACGGCGCGGCTCCGCTATTGCCAAACTACGAAGTTGCGAGATGAAACGGAATAAACGGATCCACGCGTTCATCCAGGAACACGTCGCGCAGTGTGGGTAACGCGGTGCGAGCCATAGTTGATCCTTGGCCGGCCAGTTCGCCGATCACTGAGGCGCTATCAAGATTGATTTTCCCTTCCGCGACATCGAGGCTGTACCTGAAAAGCTTTGGCAAACTCTCGGTGTGCCCGGCGAGTAATTTTGCTGTTCCAAGTGATGCGACCGACTGGCCCTGCTGGAAGAACGTATTGAGGCTCAGCGCGAAGTCCACCCGTCCAGCGCGCGGCGGACAAGTGTAGAGAGGGTCCGTACATCCAAGGCTCAATATCCGAAGGCTTTCGCCCGGCCAGCCAAGCACGCTTACCGCCTCAACCGCGGCCATCCCTGTGGGATTGTTCGCCCAGACACCGCCGTCCACCAGCAGCGCGCCATCCGCGAGAACGTGCGCCGGAAAATACGTCGGGGCGGCGGCTGTGGCAAGCGCCACATCCACTGCCTTCTGCTTACGATCGACTTCAAAGCGCTGATGGTGAGCCGTCTTGAACACGTAAACGCTTCGCGTCCCGATGCTGTAAGCGGGAATGACCAGGCGCACGCTGCTGTCCGCCAACCGCTTGTCGCCGAATGCACTCTCCAACGCCTCTCTCAGCGCCAGCGGATCGTAGGCCGGCCCAACAAGCTGCCGGGCCCGGCGACCTTGCCTATCCGCATACGATATGAGGCGGCTCAATAGGCCGACACCTTCTGGCGCTTGCCCGAAGATCCGCCGCCCGTGTTCCTCGTAAAAGCGCAGGACATCCCGAGCGCTCAGGCCGAGCCCCAGCCCTAAGGCAATGATTCCGCCTGTCGATGTGCCCGCGATCAGATCAAAGTGATCGGCAATCCGCCTGCCCGTCGCCTCTTCGATCGCGGCGAGAAATGCTGCCGCGAACGCGCCTTTTACTCCGCCGCCATCGATCGCAAGAATCTTTCTCTTCTTGCTGATGGTGCCGGCGGATGCATCCCCCCGCCCGTCCATTCGCCGCTCCTAAGCCACACTTCGAAGTAGTACAGCCACAGGACTGACCACGGCAGCATGGTGTCCACCAGCGTTCGCTGCGGCGTCCACTCCCCCGTCCACGGAAGAAAGAGGCAGGGCCGCGCCGGCTGTTGCTCGTATACGTGCGGCAGGTCCTTGCCGCCAGCCAGCACATTGAGATCCGGCGCCCTTACAATCACCTGAGGGAAATCGCCTTGGCGGTACTTGAGTTCCATCTCGTACAGCCGTCCGATCGGGGTCGGGCGCGCCGAATACAGCCAAATAAGCGATCCGCGAGATAGTTGGCCGGAGCCGCCGAACCGATTCGCTGTGCGCAGTACGTAGTACTGCTGCGCGGCCGTGAGGCCAGCCGGGCGATATGCGGGGCGCATTATCTCCGGCCATAGAACGTATTGCCCCGAATCGGTGCCGCGTACGGCGAGCTGGACACGCCGGCGGCGCCCAGAACGCCTAGGGTTCGCACAGCGCGTGCCGCGTTTACGGCGCGGTTCATCTCAGCGAACACCGGCTCGACTACCGAGCCGCCGAATGCCTCCGACAGGCGCACGCTCACCTCGTCCTCACCCTCCGCCCGCACGAACTCTTCGAGCGTTTCAACCAGATTTTCGTGCCACTGGAAAAAAGCCTTCGCGCGGCGCGGATCTTCGTTCCACTTCTCAGCGAAATTCTCTCCGCTGGTCGTTTCATTCGGGATGACGTAGATGGTCTGCCCAGCGATCTGCGTAACCTGGATGAAATTTGGCATGCCGCGCACCGCCTCCATCAGGAGGTCCAGTTCATCATCGTACTCGCGCGACCGCACGCACTCCTCGTACGACCAGCCCAGGAGCGTAGTGATGATGATCGAGATCGGTGCAAGCGATGAATCCTTGTCCGTGAACCGAATATCGCGGTGCCGCTTGCAGAGCTGCACGCCACGTTTCAGCGGCCCTTTGTAATACTGGCGCTCGGGCAATCCCTCAATATCGGCGCGCGCCTCGGTGAATTTCACGATCCGATATCGGGGCTGAAGTCGCGCTCGCGTCTCGAACTTGTCGGCAAATGCAATCGGGTGCGTAGTCTTCCAGACGCGCAATGTCTTGTCCGGGATCAGCAGGCCGCCATTGGCGCACCTTGGATTGCTGATCGCGGGCGTCACGTCCAGGTGGAATTCGCCCTCGTACTGCAGCTGCCAGCAGCGGTTTTTCTCGACAAGTATCTTTCGATAGCGCTCGTTCTCCTTCAACCGGTCGCCGACAAGCTGCTTCACCGCCGCGGGGCTCGATTGCTCCGAAATGCCCGGAAGCACATGCAGCAGATCAACGTCGAATTCGGAACGAGCGAAGGGCCGGTTTGCTGTCTGAATGCGGATTGAGCCGTGCGGTGAAATACTTCCATCTTGAAGGTGCGGCGATTCGGCCTCGATCAACCACGCGCCAACGGCTTCGTAGCTGGTTTGCGCGCGCTCGTATTGCGTTTCAGTGAGGTCCAACCGTTGCCCGATTGCCTCCAGATAGCCGTAAAGCTGCGCCTTACGTTTAGCAGCGAGTTCTAAGGTAGGGAGCACAATCGCGTTCCTTTCAAGAAATTTGGCCGAGTTGGCCGAGAAGTGGCAGGCCCATCGGCGTGGTGGCATCGGCGCAGAGATGCGTCATGTAGCCGAGCCCGATGCCCAGGAGTGCATCGCGCATAAATGCTTCTCCCGGAGTCGCCGGCATCCAGTCGTAGAGCTTTCTCATGCCGGTCGCGACAAGCGCGGCAAATGCGGCGCTGTGGCAGAACTGGCGATGGTGCGGAGTGCTCGCAGGCTCCAACACGTCGGGCAGTCCCGAGGTGATCGCCGCCACTACCGCCGCGAACACGGGGTCAGGCAAACGCGCCGCAGGGTGGCGCTGCCGGAGCATCGAGACCGCAGCAAAAGCCGAGGCCCCGGAGATCGCGGCGTGAGCAGAAGCACGCATTTCAACGCTCCTTTCTCACGCCCTTGAACGGTGTCTCGTTCGCCTTTTGATCGACGAACTTGCCGGTGGCGGTGTCCCGCTTAACCCAGCGTTCAATGTGGGGGTTGAATACTTGAGATCGCTCCCGCACCGCACCTGAACGGCGATGATCGCCAATTGGAGGATTCTTAGCCATAATGTTGTCCTAACTCATTGAGTTAACGAGAAAAGTATTGACAGAAGAGGTTTCAAGGAGGATAGTTTACAGAATTCTTGTTTTTATGTCAACTTTGTAAACTATAGGGGATGAACATGATCGGTGACCGCATAAAGCAGGCACGTAAAGCGGCAGGCCTGTCGTTGCGCGCGCTGGCGGATGGTGCGGGTGTTACCGCGATGGCGATATCGAAGTACGAGACGGGGAAATCCACCCCCTCGTCACGAGTCCTGCTTTCCCTATCGAAGGCACTGGCCGTACGTACTGAGTATTTCTTTCGGCCAGTGAAGGTCGAGCTGCAGGAACTTAAGCACCGAAAGCATTCTCAGTTGCCAAAGAAGGCACTTGAGCAGATCGAAGGCGACGTAAAAGAGCAGCTTGAGCGGTTTATCGAACTTGAACAATTGCTGCCGAATGGTCCGCTACAGGCATTCAGGCTCCCCGGCGACCTTCCCGAATCGATCACGACTCTCAATGACATTGAGGGCCTTGCCCGACAGCTTCGGAAGTCCTGGGAACTCGGCGTCGATCCTATTCCAGTGCTGACCGACATGCTTGAGGAACGCGGGATCAAAGTGTTCCAGTCCCAAGCAATCAACGAGCGGTTCGACGGCATGGCTGCAACGGTCGATGGCATACCCGTGATCGTTGTCGGTCGTGGATGGCCCGGTGATCGCCAGCGATTTACGCTTGCACATGAACTCGGGCACTTGGTTCTGAAGGACCGCCTGGCGCCCAACCTCGACGAGGAAGCAGCGGCGAATCGTTTTGCTGGCGCCTTTCTTGCGCCTGAGGCTGAGGTCCGTAAGGAACTTGGCGCAAGTCGTTCTTGGCTAGAGCCCCGCGAACTTGAAGTGCTCAAGAAAACCTATGGACTGAGCATGCAAGGCTGGATGCATCGCGCAAAGGACTTGGGAATCTTGCCCGATACGCACTATATCGAGATGCGTAAGTTCTTTAGTGCGCGCGGATGGAACAGGAAGGAACCAGGCGATCAATATTCTCCCGAACGTCCTCAGCTTTTCGATCAGCTCGTATATCGCGCGTTGGCGCAGGATCTAATCAGCGAATCCAAGGCGGCCGAGCTATTGCGCATGCCGCTCCTCGAATTTCAGAAGAAACGGAGCATGCAGGATGCCCGCGCGCCTGCTCGTTAGCGATGCAAACATCATCATCGATATGAACACAGGCGGGCTACTCCGCCTGATGTTCCGGCTCGATGCGACGTTCGCGGTCCCAGATACCTTGTTCGAGGAAGAACTTCGTGCGCATCACCCGGAGTTGCCCCGCCTTGGGCTCAGATTGTTGGAGCTACGCGAAGAAACCGTTGTATATGCGGAAAGGCTCGTCGAAAAGTACCGAGGCCTTGGCGCCAGCATTAACGACCTACTGGCGCTCGCCCTGGCTTGGCAAGAGAAGTGCCCGCTGTTGACCGGCGACAGCCGGCTACGCACCGCAGGACAAACGGAAGGCGTCGATCTACATGGCTCGGTCTGGCTTATCGACCAAATGCTTCAGGCGGGCACAATCACGGTCAGACAAGCCGCAGCCGGATATGAAAAGATGCGGAATGCTGGACGTCGCCTGCCTTGGGACGAAATCGAAAAGCAACTCCGCACGTTCAAAAAATAGTTATGTCAGCCGTCCGCACGCTCATAGCCGCCTGCGATTGACATGTTGTGGTCAGAGATGCTTCTTGTAGTAAGCCCACTGCAGCCGAGTGAGAATTGCGAGGGTTGCTGCAAGCAGTAGGCCAATCCAGCGGACATCAACAGACGCCGGCCAGAATAGGCCAATCAGCAAACTGGTTGCCATCAGCGCAACCTGAAGGTGCTTGGCGCGGTGGTACAAGCTCGCCGATTCCCGCCCGCCAGAGGCCCGGCGTATCGCGCGCTGCGTCAGTCCATCCGCCCCTGCGATGATGTAAATGAGCACGAGAAGTGGCACCATCAGGGCCAGCGTTGCTAGGCGGACACCAAGCAACTGTGTTCCGATCATTGCCACCTCGATTGCTTCGATGTTGGCCAGATAGGTGTTGCGCACGATCGTGTCCGGAATGGAAAGCGCCGCACCTTCCGCGAATCGCATTCCCATGTCGTGGATTCCCGTGAACCGGAAGACCAGCGCATAAAGAAAGTTCGCCGTCCCTGTCACGGCGCCCGGCACACCGCCCTGCCACGTCGCGAGGTCGCGCGCGTGAGCGAGATCTGCCGCGAGGATGCTCCTCAACCGCTCGATTCCGTCCGGCCAGACCTTGAACACGAATATCCAATCGACAATCCAGGCGACAAGGGTGATTCCGACGAGGGTGAGAACGAGCGCAAAAACGAGTTTCAGCGGTGCGAGAAGAGCTCCGGCGAATCCGCCCTCGTGAAACGACGCATTCCTAGAGGCCAACTGTCGCTTCCGTCGCCGTTTCGTCGTGCCGTGCCCAGTGTGAACGACTATCCATCCGGCCCTTCACTTCCTTACCGATCGCTTCGAGGCTTGCTGGCATCAGCGGATCATGGCTAGCATCCGGCAACGGCATCCGGATCTTGTGAAGCTGCCCGCCGTGGATGAGCGCGAAGGCCTGCCCCTTGGGCAATTGAACGAGGTCGCTCGGGGAAAGCATCTGGGCGCTTTCCGTCGTAATGCGGTCCTCGTTACGGCTGGCGAAGTCGGCGAATTCACCGGGATCGTTCGTGTCGGAGACCGAGGACGAGACGATGGTCGAGACGACGCGCACCTCTGGGAGCTGGCTGGTCAGTAGCTCCGCCGTCGCGACTTCCTTGACGCGCAGCATGATCAGGGTATTGAAGTTCCCGGCGATCTGCCCCGCCTTGGCCCGGGACCCGATGCGTGCCTCCACGTCCGACCAGGTCTGGGTGTACGCCGTCACCTGGAATCCCGCCCCGCCCGCCTTGTTCAGGAGCGGGATGAACTCGTCGCCGATCAGCTCGTTGAATTCGTCGGCGTGGATCGCGATGCGCCGCGCCACCGTTTCGCCAGGAAGCCCCCTACCTGTGCCGAACTTGTAGAGACTCCCCGCTACGCTGGTGAGGTCCGCGAACATCGAGTTACCCACCGCGGCGGCCACCTCGTAGTCGGACAGGGAATCGAGTCCGATATAGACGATGCCGCCCAGGTTGATCACCGAGGCCCAGTCGAATACGGGCCGCCAATCGCTGGCATCGTCGAGATCCGGCGACAGTAGCGACGCGGTGCGGCCAGTAGTGAGCTTTTCCATGAGGGGAAGGAGGGATGCCACCAGTTTGTCGAAGTAGCTCTTCTCGTAATTGAGCGTCGAGGCGAGCGCGTGCGCGATCGGGTCGTAGAACTTCTTGCGCCGCGCGTATTCGACCAGCGTCACCGCGCGGAATCCGCGCGTCTGCAACCCCTTGTCGAGAGCCTTCTTGTCGATCGCCATGGATCCGACTTCCTCGCGCCAGCCGGCGGCGCCCTGCTCCCGGTCAAGCCAGTGCTCGAAGTAGTCGATCAAGAGCGGCTCGACGTTCGAGGCATAGCGATTGATCTGCTCGTAGTCGGGCTTGCGGCCGAGCGCCACCAGTGCACGGGCCATGACATTGACGAAGCGCCAGACGAACTCCTTGAATGCCGCGGACTGACCCTCGGAGGGAAGCTGCCCGGCGATGCGTGTTGCCACCTCGGTGATTCGCGAGAAATTCCCCACCGGGTTGTAGCGTGCTGATAGCTCGGGATGTCCCAGGTGGAACATGAAGAACTCGTTTTCTCGTCCCGCGCGCTTGGCCTCGGCGTAGACGCGGCGAAGCAGGTCGATATCGCCCTTGGGGTCGAACACGATCACCACCTCGCCCCGGCGTATGTCCTGCGTGAGGAGTACTTCGGCGAGCCGGGTTTTGCCGACACGGGTTGTGCCCAGGACCAGGGTATGTCCGACACGGTCGCGGATGTCCATCCAGATGTCCGACTCCGCCGGCTCGACACCGTGGATGGCGGGATCTCCGCCGACGGCGGATTGCTCGGGCGACGGAGGGCGCAGGAAATCTGCGATCCGTCCGATGAGTCGGGGCTGCAGCATGTCCCGCTTTTCGGGGAGTCTCGTTTCATGCAGCCGCTGCGTGTGTCGCTGGTCCCAGTGGAAACCCCTGCCCAGAAACAATCGCTCGGCCGACCATGGGATCTCTTCGGAAGCCACCACATAGAGGCGTTGGCGCCGCAGGTTCGCGCGGTACCGGACGATTCCCAATCCGGCGTAGGTTCGCCAGCCCGCATGGCAGGCCAGAATGCCGGCGAGCCCCCATGCCAGCTCCGGCGGTAGGAGGAAGGTCGATGGGCTTGTCAGCACCGCCGCCACGCCAAGGCATGAGACAGCCGCTGCGCGTAGTTCGTAGGCGGGCCGCAGCAAGGATTCGAGCGGGTAGCCCATAGGCTCAGGCGTCTGCCTGCTCGTCGCGCAAGCGCACGAGCAACGGATTGCTGGGGGGAACCGGGTCGACGAATCGCACCGGATTTCGGATGACTACGCCGGACAGTCGTGACGCCGCGCGATTCCCTCGCGTCACCTGATAGGTCAGGATGTTGACGCCCTTGTCGGCACGCAGATGCCAGCCTTCCCGCAGGACCTGGCGCTGGATCGATTTTGCGATATCCGGCTCGCCAGGAGCGTTCGCCGGACCGCCGCCGACTTCGCCGAAGTTCTTTGCAAATTCCCGGAAGATGCGTGGTGACACGAGCAACATGCCCTCGTCCACGAAATGCACGAGCGCGCCGGCCTGATTGACCCGGAGAGTTCCATCGGACAGTCCTTGCTGCAGCCAGCAGATGAAGCGGCGTGCCGCATCGGGCGCTTGCGCGAACGCGGGATCGGTCGTCAGCGCTTTCTGGTGTGGTGCCGGTTGCTCTTGCTCGACATCTTCGAGGTACTCCGGCTCCTCGTCCGGAAGTGTCAATTCATTCGGAGCCACGGTCGCGGCGCCGGCATCGGCCTTCACATCGCACGGATTGGTGGGCGGCGGAACCTGCTGCACAGTTAAGTCACCTTCGCCGCGCGGCAGAAGATCGCGCCCCCCCAATTCGGCGGCAGCTCGCAGTACCA
>Ga0307372_10005451_pt1 | contig 19108 bp, 17 predicted proteins | sample OX1MG_FD_202533 | JGI IMG/M metagenome (GOLD analysis project Ga0307372, IMG submission 202533) | Soil microbial communities from Risofladan, Vaasa, Finland - OX-1 | ecosystem: Environmental > Terrestrial > Soil > Coastal area > Acid sulfate soil | place: Finland: Risofladan, Vaasa | collected...
GGCACCCCGAGGCAAGTCTCGGGGTTCTCGCAGCGCCTCTACCAGCACTTTCGAGGTGGGCCGTACAGGACTTGAACCTGTGACCCCTTGCGTGTCATGCAAGTGCGCTACCGGACTGCGCCAACGGCCCTCGATCCACCGACGCTAGCACCCGGAGCGCGCGTGCCCCGTGCCATCCCCGCGGCGCGAAGGGTCCCTGCCGACCTGCTCGGTAGTATCAGCGCGTGCAGACCCTCCGCCGCCCGGGGAGCGCGCTGCCCCCCGAGTCGCACGCCGGCGGCGCCAGCCGCGCATGGGGCGCGCGGGTGCGCCGCTGGTGGTCCGAGGACCGCGCCGGCGTCGTCGCGTCGGCGACAACGGTGGCGATCGTCACGGGCGTCACCGCGTTCGTGCTCGCGCAGCTCCAGCCCGGGCTGCTGTTCGGACCGAACATGGACGTCGGCGGCGACACCGCGGGCCACGTCGTCGCGGTGAACTACCTGATCCACGACCTGTTGCCGAAGTTCCAGCTCTCCGGGTGGGACCCCCAGTGGTTCGGCGGGTTCCCCCTCTACGTCTTCTACTTCCCGCTGCCGGCCGTCGCGATCGCCGCGCTCACGATCGCGTTCCCGTACGCGGTCGCGTTCAAGCTCGTCACGGCGCTCGGGGTGCTTCTCATGCCCGTCGCCGCGTACAGCTTCGGGCGCCTCGCGGGCTTCCGCCGACCGATCCCCGCGCTCATGTCCGTCGCGATGCTCCCCGTGCTGTTCAACTTCGCGAGCGCGGCCAACCCGAGCGTCTACGTCTCGTGGAACATCGACGGCGGGACGATCGCGTCGACGATGGCCGGCGAGTTCTCCTTCACGCTCGGGCTCAGCCTGTCGCTCTTCTTCCTCGGAACGTTCGTGCACGCGTTGCGCACGGGGCGGCTGCGCTGGCTCGCCGCGCTCCTGTTCGTCGCGACGCTCCTGTGCCACGTCGTGCCCGCGCTCTTCGCCGCGGGCGCCGCGACCGTGCTCACGATCGTCGTCGGACGACCCCGCACGATCCGCACGGTGCTCGTGCCGGTCGGGGTCGTCGGCGGCCTGCTTGCAGCCTTCTGGCTCCTGCCGTTCGCCGCGTACCTCCACTACTCCTCGTCGATGGGTTACGGGCGCGTCGGCAACGACTGGCAGAACCTGGTGCCGCAAAACGCCGAGCAGGCCGTCCAGTGGATGGCACTCGCCGGGGTCCTGCTCGCGCTCGCGCGGCGCGAGCGGGTGGCGATCGCGCTCGCCCTCGTCGCGGCGTGCAGCGCGCTCGGATTCCTCTTCCTGCCCTCGGGACTCGTGTACAACGGGCGCTGGCTCCCGTTCTGGTTCGTCACGACAGCGCTCCTCGCGGCGTACGCGCTCGCGGTGTCGGCGCGCTACGCGTGGGCGGCCGCGGGGCTCGCCGGGCGCGCGTGGGAACCCGTCGTGACCGGCCCGCTCGGCGCGCTCGCGGCCGTCGCGCTCGTGGCCGCCTGGCTCGGCGTGCTCCCGCTCTACACGACGCCCTCAGCCGAGCGGAACCCCGTGGCCGGCTGGGTCGCGTGGAACTACAGCGGCTACCAGGCCAAGCCCGGCTGGACCGAGTTCTCGAACCTCGTAGCGATGACCGAGCGCGTCGCGAAGCGGTACGGCTGCGGCCGACTCGACTACGAGTACTCGCCGAACATGACGAACGAGTACGGCTCGACGCTCGTCCCGATGTCCTTCCCGCTGTGGACCAACGGCTGCATCGACACGACCGAGGGCCTCTACTACGAGTCTTCGACGACGACGCCGTTCCACTTCCTCGACCAGTCCGAGCTGTCGATCGCGCCGTCGAACCCCGTCGTCGGCATTCCCTACCAAGGACTGAACGTCGCCGACGGCGTGCGGCACCTTCAGCTCACCGGCGTCCACTACTTCCTCGCGAACTCGCCGAGCGTCGAGCGCGCCGCCGCGGCCGACCCGTCGCTCCGCCTCGTCGGCTCGGCACCCGCGAGCGCGCTCGTCGTCGACGGGCTCTCCTCGGGCGCTCCGGCTCCGCCCAACAGCGAGTGGCAGCTGTACCTGGTGCGCGACGCCCCGCTCGTCGCGCCGCTCACGTACGAGCCGGTCGTCGAGGCCGGAGCGTCGAAGCAGGCCTTCTTGGACCTCGGCATCTCGTGGTACCAGGACGAGGCCTACTGGCCGGTGCCCGTCACGCGCGCGGGACCCGCGTCGTGGCGCCGCGCGCCGGTCGGAACGCTCGTCCCACCGATCAAGGCCGTCGCGATCGCCCCGGTATCGGTCTCCTCGATCCGCACGACCAACTCGTCGATCAGCTTCGACGTGTCCGCGACGGGGCGGCCCGTGCTCGTGAAGGTCCCGTACTTCCCGAACTGGCGGGCCACCGGCGCGACGGGGCCGTACGAGGCGACGCCGAACCTCATGGTCGTCGTGCCGACCTCGCACCACGTCGCGCTCAGCTACGGCACGACCGGGATCGACTGGCTCGGCAAGGCCGCTTCGGTCGCTGGGCTCGTCGGCGCCGGCGTGCTTCTCCGGCCGACCGCTCGCGCGGGCGCACGCGACGGTGGGTCCGCGCCCGACGACTGGCCGGGTGCACCCCGCGGCGGCCTCCCGTGGAACCGGGCGCCCCGCACAGCCGAGGCCGACGACGAAGAGCGCGCGACGCACGAGCGCCGTCGTGCGCGCATCGCCGGACGCCGGCGACCCCGGCGCGCGCCCGGCGACGGTGGGCACGGCGTCGGTGCCGAGCCGCACACCGGCCACCCGGGGTACGCGGGCCGGGCGGGGACGGCGGGCCCGGTGGGCGGCGGGCCCGAAGACCCCGCGCTCGAGCGCACCGTCGACCGCGCAGTCGGCGGACCGTGGGAGGCGCCGCCGCCGTGAGCGCTCCCCTGCTCTCGGTCGTGCTCCCCGCGCACAACGAGATCGCCCTGCTCGGCTCCACGGTCACGAACCTCGGCACGGGTCTCGACGCCCGCGACGTCACCTACGAGATCGTCATCGTCGAGAACGGCTCGCGTGACGGCACGCTGCGGCTGGCACGGCTGCTCGCGGCGCAGCTCGACGGCGTCCGGGTCATCGCGCTTCCGGTCGGCGACTACGGCGCGGCGCTCGCGGCCGGCTTCCGGGCCGCGCGGGGACGATACGTCGTGAACTTCGACGTCGACTACTACGACCTCGCGTTCCTCGACGCTGCGCTCGCGGTCCTCGAGGCACGCGCGGCCGACGTCGTCGTCGCGAGCAAGCGCGCACCGGGCGCGAGCGACCGGCGGCCGATCCTGCGCCGCGTGCTCACCTACGGGTTCGCGAACGCGAGCCGCGTGCTCGTCGGGCTCGCAGTCACGGACGCGCACGGCATGAAGGCGATGCGTCGCGACGACCTCGCGCCGATCGTCGAGCGCTGCGTGACGCGCGGCAGCGTGTTCGACGTCGAGATGGTCGTCCGCGCGTCCGCGGCGGGGCTGCGCGCCCACGAGATCCCGGCCTCCGTCGTCGAGCGGCGCGCCCCGCGCACACCCGTGTCCCGCCGGAGCGTGGAGTCGCTCGCCGGTCTCATGAGGCTCCGCCACGTGCTGCGGCGCGAGTCCCGCTCGGGCGCGCCGCGCGCCTGAGCGCCGGCGGCGACACCCGGGCGCGAGCGCAGCGGCCCAGGCGGCAAGTGCCGGCGCCGGGGGCCTTCGGCCGCTACTTCAACAGCGTGCGGAGCAGCCGCAGGATCCTGTGGTTCGACGAGAGGCCCGGCGCGGCGAGCAGCCGGACGATGCGCCGCTCGTCCGCGACGGCCGTCCGCACCCGGTTCCACCCGTCGGAGATCGCCGCCTCGGCGGTCGAGATCGTGGCCTCGGACGGCGTGTAGCTCGCCGGGTGCATCGCGAGCACCGCGGCGAGCTGGGTCTGGTCCGTGCCCACGACGGGCGCGAGCTGGTTCACGAGATCCCGGTAGATGCCCTGCGCGGACGCGCTCGCGCTGCCCGACTGGAAACCGGTGGTGATCGCGGCCTCGAGCGCGGCCTCGCCCGACTGCAGGCTCGTCGTGCGCTGGATCTGGTTCGAGAGCTCGATCGAGTCGCGCACGAGCGGCGTCACGACCGCGAACACACGGTACGAGAGCACCATCGAGGAGGCGACCCCTTCGAGCGTCGAGAGCCCCGCACCGCCCGACGCCTCCGCCTGGAGCGTCGCGATGCCGGCCGCGTCGGCCGCGAGCAGGTCCTGCAGCGTCGTCTGGGCGGCCGTCGAGAGGTTGTTCGCTGCGGTCACCTCGTTGCCGAGCTGGTTCAGGCGATCGGCACGAGCGCCGAGGGCGGCGGCCACCCACCGCCCGATCGCGCCGACGGCCGTACCGTCGGGAAAGGTCGGCACGGTCGAGTCGTCGAAGACACCGGGGAAGAACGGCGGGAAGGGCGAGTCGGTCGGGACGCCGAGACGGCCACCGGACGTGCCATGGCCTGCGGACGCGTGCCCCTGCGCGGCCGCGCCGACCGGCACGACTCCCACGACGAGGAGCGCGCAGAGCAACGCCCCGGCGGCTGCGAACCGCGCCCGATGCCGCTGCATGCGGCCCAACGGTGCGACCATCTGCGTCCCGATCCTCTTCTTCGCCGGCGCGCGTCCCGCGCCGCCCGGGATTTGCGGCCGCCGCCGTCCACCCGTTGGACGGGTCATCATTGCGCGCGCGTATTCGAGGGGCAATCGCTATCTGTGATGACTCTGTGAAGAGTCGCGCGCCGGCTAGCGCGGAGGGCCGGGGCCCCGCCGCCAGCTCGTCGCAGGTCGCCAGTAACCTCGTCGGTCGTGACCGATGGCCTGCCGGCGCCGTCGCCCCGGCCGAAGCGCAGCGAGGTGCGCGGCACACGCATGCCGCGATGGCCGAGCCGCGCGGCCGTCCGCGGCGGTCAGCGGCGCTGGCCCCGCCGGGTGATCGTCGGCGGCGCATCGCTGCTCGTCCTGATCGTCGTGGTCGCCGTCGCGGTCTTCCTCTACGCGCGCTACCGCTTCGACCAGATCCACAAGGCGAAGGTCGCCGGGCTCGTCGCGAAGGCGCCGGGCAAGCCGTTCGACATCCTGCTCGTCGGGTCGGACTCGCGCTCCTTCGTCGACAGCGCCGCGCAGGCCGCCGCGTTCGGGTCGAAGGCGACCCAGACCGGGCAGCGCAGCGACGTGATCATCGTCGCTCGGATCGACCCGGCGACCCGCCAGGTGAAGCTCCTCTCGATCCCGCGCGACACCTACGTCGACATCCCGGGCCACGTCGCGTACGTGTCGGGGCCGAACCGGATCAACGTGGCCTTCAACAGCGGGCCGAGTCTGCTCGTCCAGACCATCGAGCAGACGTTCCACATCCCGATCACCTACTACGCGGAGGTGAACTTCCCCGGCTTCGCCGGCATGGTCGACGCCCTCGGCGGCGTCTACCTCGACTTCCGCTACCCCGTGCGCGACGCCTACTCCGGCCTCGACGTCACGACGACCGGGTGCCAGCTCGTCCACGGGAGCCAGGCGCTCGCGCTCGTGCGCAGCCGCCACCTCTACTACTTCGAGAACAGCCAGTGGAACTACGACGGGCTCTCCGACCTCAGCCGCATCCAGCGACAGGACGCGTTCTTCCGCGCGGTCGTCTCACGGCTGCGCGGCGCAGTGACGAACCCGCTGACCTTGAACAGCTTCCTCGGCGCGGCGACGAAGCACGTGACGATCGACCAGACGCTCAGCGAGGGCGAGCTCGTCTCGCTCGCGCGGGTCTTCCGGAGCTTCAACTCGAGCGAGCTCGCGACCGAGACGCTGCCGACCGCGCCGGTCACGATCGCCGGCCAGGACGTGCTCGCCCCTGTTCCGGGCCCCGACGAGCAGATGATCGCGAAGTTCCTCGCGTTCGGCGCGACGACCGCCGCGTACGTCCCACCGGTCCCGGCTGCGCGGCCGACCGCCGCGCAGCTCACGGCCGCGCTGGTCGCACCCGTCACGACCCTGCCCGGCACGCCGCCTCCCGCGCCGGGCGGCATCGACTACAACACCCAGGCCGAGCCGTGGAACCCCGTGCCGTGCACCCCGTGACGGGGCGCGACCGCTGAGACCGTCCGCCGCGGTCCCCCACGGGGGCGCGACTGCGGATGCGTACACTCCCCCCGTGGACCTCGCGGCACCATCGCCGCCTCCCGGGACGCACCCCGAGGACGCGTACTTGCGACCAGTGCGCTCCGGCGAGATCCGCTACGCGGTGCTCGACGTCGAGACGACCGGTCTCGACGCGCGCTCGGACCGCGTGGTCGAGTGCGCGGTCGTCGAGCTCGACCGCTCCGGGGGCGAGCTCGACCGATGGTCGTCGCTCGTGGCCGTCCCGGGCGACGGCGAGATCGGCGCGTCGTTCGTCCACGGGATCACCCGCGAGATGCTCGCCGGCGCACCGAGCTTTGCGGCGCTGGTCCCGGAGCTCGTGCGCAGGCTCGCCGGGCGCGTCGTGGTCGGGCACGTGCTCGCGTTCGACCTCGGCCACCTCGCGCACGAGTTTCAGCTCGCGGGCGTCGACCTCCCCGACGTGCGCTCCGGCGGCATCTGCACGCGCGACCTCGCACGCCGCCACCTGCCACCGGGGCCGCGCACACTCGAGCGCTGCTGCGCCGCGACCGGCGTCGTCGCGAGCGACGCGCACACGGCACTCGGCGACGCGCTCGCGGCGTCCGGGCTGCTCAGGTGGTTCATCGACCGCGGCTACGAGGGCGAGTGGCGCGGCGCAACGGACGCCGCGAGCGCGCTGCGTTGGCCCGCGGTCGACCGCGGGACCGACCCGGCGCTCCCCCGCCCGACCGCGCTCGACGTGCCACAGACGACCGTGCCGGCGCTCGCCCCCACGGTGCGCCGGGGTGAAGTCGGCGGGTCCGCGCAGGCGCCCGGGCGCTGAGCCGCTCGACCGCGCTCCGGCTCGGCCGCTCAGCCGTCCCAGTCCGCGTCGAGCGAGCCACCGGGCCCCGGACGGAACACCGGGATCGCCCCGAGCGCGCGCACGAGCCGCTCGTCCGCGCCGAGCGCGTCGCGCCACGCGCGCGTCTCGGTCACGAGCGCACCCACCCCGACGACCTCGGCGCCCGCTCGGCGTAGCAGCCGGAGAGCGGCGACGGCGGACGACCCCGTCGACACGACGTCGTCGACGAACGCGACCCGACGCCCCGCGACGTGCTCGAGCCGGGCCCGATCGAGCCGGAGCTGCTGGAGCGGCCCGGTCGTGATCGACCGGACGTCCTCGACGAGCGCGTCGCGCAGGTGCGTCTTCGGCGTCTTGTGGAGCACGATGTAGTCGTCGAGGCCGAGCGCCCGCGCGACCTCGATGGCGACCGGCAGGCCCATCGTGGCCGCGGTCGCCACGGCGTCCACGCGCTCGGGCTCGAGCAGGGCCGCGAGCTCGGCACCCGCGCGCGCGAGCACGGAGATGCCGTGGTCGACGGTGATGAGCAGCGCGATCGTGAGGTCCGGCGCGAGCTCGACGAGCGGCAGGTCGAGCACCTGGCTCCCGACCTGCGCGCGGTAGGTCGCGGCCGTCGTGGCGCCGGGATCGCTCACCGGGCCTCCCCGTCGCCCGCCGCCACCGGCGCGGCCGGATCGTGAGCCGGGGCAGCACGCTCGCCGTCCGCAGCGGCGCGTGAGGTCTCGACGAGGCGCGCGAGCGCATTCGCCGCGGCGCCCGAGTCGATCGAGGCGTACGCGGCGTCGAGACCCGACGCGAGGTCCTGCGCGATCCCCGCGACCACGAGCGCAGCGGCCGCGTTCAGCGCGACGAGGTCGCGCTGCGCGCCAGGTTCGCCACCGAGCACCGCGTGGGCTCGCGCCGCGTTGTGCGCCGCGTCTCCGCCCCGCAGCGCCGCAGGATCGGCGGGCGCGATGTGAAGCGCCCGCGGGTTGACGACGACGCTGCGCCGGCGCGGACCGCTGCCGTCGTCCACGAGCTCGATGATCGTCGAGGTCGTCACCGTCGAGAGCTCGTCGAGGCCGTCGTGGCCGAAGCAGACCATCGCATGGACCGTACCGGTCGCCTCGAGCACGCCCACCATCCGCTCCGCCATCGCGGGGTCCCCGACCCCGACCACCTGACGGGAGACGTGCCCGGGGTTCACGAGCGGGCCGAGGAAGTTGAACACGGTCGCGATGCCGAGCTCGCGGCGCACCGGCGTCGCGTGGCGCATGGCCGGGTGGAAGCGCGTCGCGAGGCAGAAGCCGATCCCGGCCGTCGCGACGCAGCGCTCCACGCCGGGCGCGCCGAGGTCGATCGCGACGCCGAGCGCCTCGAGGACGTCCGCGGAGCCCGCGCGCGAGGACGCGGCGCGCCCGCCGTGCTTGAGCACGGTCGCGCCGGCGCCCGCGGCGACGAGCGCGGCGATCGTCGACACGTTGATCGTGCCGCTGCGGTCCCCGCCCGTGCCACAGGTGTCGATCGCACCCTCGCCGGGCGACACGTCCGACCCGTACGCACGCATCGCCGCGACGAGGCCGCGCAGCTCCTCGACGGTCTCGCCCTTCACCCGGAGCGCGGCGGCGAACGCCGCGATCTGGGCGTTGGACGCTCGACCGGCCAGGATCTCACCAAGCGCCGCCCCCACGTGCTCCGACGAGAGGTCCTCGCGGCGGAAGAGCGCGCCGAGCAACGCGGGCCAGCCTCCGGCGTCGGCGAACGTCCGGGTCTGCGCGTCGGCCGCGTCGCCGGCGCGGCTCACCTCGTCGCCGGGGTTTCTCGGCTCGATCGCGGCGACAGGGGCACCCGGTGGCGTCAGGCGCTCTTGCGCCGCTGGCGCAGGGCCCGGCGCCGCTCGCGCTCCGTGAGGCCTCCCCACACGCCGTCGCGCTCGCGGTGCACGAGCGCGTGCTCCAGGCAGAGCTGGTGCACGGGGCAGCTGGCACAGACGGCCTTCGCCTCCTCGGCCTCCTCGTCGGAGGGCGGGTAGAAGATGTCGGGGTCGAGGCCCCTGCAGGCTGCTCTCTGGCGCCAACTGGCGGTCATCGGAAGATCACTTTCTTTGGACTCTGCTCAGGTCACTTCAACGGCAGCCGGACGTCGCCCCTGGAGGTCGAAGGCCGGCCGGCGCCAACTCGTGACGGCCGCGCCCGCGACACGAGCTAGGCTCGGGGTCTCGCGTGCGACGGGTCCCGGGACGCCGGTACCGCTCCGCTCGGCGCCGGACCGCTGCGCCCACGGAGTTGGAGCATCAATAGTGCCGTGCCGTGACGCCGTTGTCCAGAACTCCCGGCTGCGATGCCCTCCTACCAGGACGTTCGCTCGACGTCGTCGGCGCTGTGGCGCAGCGCAACGGGCGCGTCGGCCGGACGGGGCGCGCTATGCCCCCGCTCCCGGCGCGTCTGCGTCGGACCAGTCCGCGAGCACCGACGCCTTCGCCGCCGGCGGGAGCTCCACGCCGTGCCGGTAGTCCGGGTGGTCGATCGCGAGCTCGACCCGCTCGGTCGCGAAGCGCGTCGCGTCGGCGGGCGTGAGCGAGACGCGCACGTAGTGGACCGACGCGGTCACCTCCTCGCGGGTGAGCTGCGACGCGTGCGCCGGGTCCACCGTGCACGGGACCTCGTGCACGTCGTCGCCGGCGCCGATGCGCACGACGACCGAGCGCTCGATGCCGACGAGCTTCGGAAGCCACTCGCGCAGCTCGGCCTCGGAGGTCAGCTCGACGAACAGCGTCATCGACAGCTCGCCAGGTCCCGGCAGGAGCGGGTTGTAGACGTCGAGCTCCTCCTGGACCTGCTCGTCGGTGCTCATGCGCTCGGCGCGCGCCATCTCTTCGACCTGGAAGCGCACGGTCGTGCGGTTCTCGAGCACGACGCTCACGATCGGGCCGATCTCGAGGCGGCGCGTGCGCTTCAACGCGATCACCTCGCGCCGGAACGCGTCGCGCTCGCGCTCGTACTCACGGCCGTCGCGGATGTCCGCGAGCGTGAGCGGCCTCATCGCTCCTGCTCCGACGCGACGCCGTACGCGCGGGCGAGGATCTGCACGGGATGGAGCGGGCGAAGGCCGGTCTCCTGGAGGATCGCGGTGTTCGCGAGGTGGCAGTCACCGCAGACAGCGTCCGCCGCCGCGGCCGAGATCTCCCGGGCGAGCGGCTTCGCGACCTTCCGCGCGAGCTCGTAGTTCTCCGCGCGATAGCCCCACGTGCCGTCGATCCCCGAGCACCGCTCGACCATCGAGACCTTCGCGCCCGTCAGCTGTACGAGGTCGCGGCCCTTGAAGCCGACGTTCTGGGCGCGAAGGTGGCACGCGAGGTGGTACGCGACGCTCCCGACGACCTCGCCGGGAAAATCGGTCGAGAGCCCACCGCCCTCGCGACGGTGCTCGTTCACGAGGTACTCGCTCGCGTCGAAGCTGTGCGCGGCGACGAGGTCGGCGTCGACGCCCGGCGCGTAGATCGGGTAGTCCTTGCGGATCACGTAGGCGCATGTCGGCTGCGCGACGACGACGTCGCGCCCCGCTCGCACCTCGGCGGCGAGCGCGGAGACGTTGCGCCGGGCGACGCGCTGGAAGCGTGCGACGTCGCCACCGTGGAGCCAGGGCGCTCCACAGCAACGCGTGCCCTCGGGGAGCGAGCAGGCGATCTCGTTGCGCTCGTAGACCGCGACCAGATCCTTCGCGATCGCAGGCTCCATGTACTCGACGAAACACGTCGGGAACACCGCGACCTCGGCGCGGGGCGACTCGACGCCGGGAGCGCTCCGCCGGGCGAACCACGTCGTGAAGCGCTCACGCGCGTAGGGGGGTAGGACGCGCTCCGCGTGGATGCCGACGGTCTTCTCCATGACGCGGCGCGGGAACGACCCGACCTTCGACGTGATCGCGTTCACGACCGGAGCCGCGGCCGACGAGACGGTGCCGAGCAGGTCCGTGCGCCCGAGGAACTGGTCCGCGGCGCGCTCCGCGAGCGGCCGGCCGGGCTTCGCGTGCTTCACCGCGTTCGCTCGCATCATGAGCCGTGGGAAGTCGAGGTCCCACTCGTGCGGCGGCACGTACGGGCACTTCACGTAACAGAGCTTGCACTGGTAGCACTCGTCGACGACCTTGTCCTGCTCGGCGGTCGTCATCGCGGCGACGTCTCCGTCGTGCCTGTCGACCGCGTCGAACAGGGTCGGGAACGACGGGCACAGGTTGAAGCACAGGCGGCAGCCGTGGCAGAGGTCGTAGACGCGCTCGAGCTCCTGGCGCAGGTCCGCCTCGTCGAGGTAGCGCGGGTCGTGCGGGTCGTAGGTCGTCGTCATCTCGATCGTCTCCGTCCGTCGTCGGGCACCCTCGCACCCGCGTGGCGGCCCAGGTGCAGGCTCGCGCACCTACCGGTCGTGCGCTCACGGCGCGCGTCGCCCCGCCCGGGCCTCCCGGCCCGCCGTGCGGCGCGACGCGCGCCCGTGGTGTCGCGTGCTCGGGCGATCAGCCGCCGACGGAGGCGAGACCCTGCTGGAAGCGTCCCGCGTGGCTCTTCTCGGCGCGTGCGAGCGTCTCCATCCACTCCGCGACCTCCTCGAAGCCCTCGTCGCGGGCGGTCTTCGCGAACCCCGGGTACATCTCGGTGTACTCGTAGGTCTCGCCGGCCACGGCCGAGCGCAGGTTGTCCGCGGTCGGACCGACAGGCTCGCCGGTCACGGGGTCGCCGACCTCGCGAAGGAAGTCGAAGTGGCCGAACGCGTGGCCCGTCTCACCCTCGGCGACGGAGCGGAACAGCGCTGCGACGTCCGGGTAGCCCTCGATGTCCGCCTTCTGGGCGAAGTAGAGGTAGCGGCGGTTCGCCTGGCTCTCGCCTGCGAACGCCTCCTTCAGGTTCGCCTCGGTCTTCGAGTCCTTGAGCTGTGGCACGGTGCTCCTCTCGTCCGCGGCCGGTCCGGCGGATGCCTGTGACTCGGCCGCTGTGTTCGTGAACGTCCTCCAATATTAGTACCGTTCTAACAATGTTCGCCAGGCCGGGCCCGCCCCTGTGGCACGCTGTGCACCCGTGAGCGTCCTCGTGGTCGACGTCGGCACGAGCAGCGTGCGCGCCTCGGTCGTACGGCCGGACGCGAGCTTCGCGTGCGTGCACCGGGTCGCGGTCGGGGCGCGCTCGGCCGCCGCGGGGTTCGTCGAGATCGACCCGGTCGCGATCGGGGCGGCAGCGCTCGCCGTCGCACGGGCGGCGCTCGAGGACGCGGGCGCCGTCGACGCCGTCGGGATCACCGCGCAGCGCGCGTCGACCGTCGTCTGGGACCGCTCGAGTGGCGAGCCCGTCGGCCCGGGCATCGGCTGGCAGGACCTCCGCACGGCGGGCCGATGCCTCGCGCTCCAGGCGGACGGGCTGCGCCTCGCGCCGAACCAGTCGGCGACGAAGCTCGCGTACCTGCTCGACGCGCACGATCCGCAGCGCACGCGCGACCTGTGCTTCGGCACCGTCGACTCGTGGCTCGCCTGGATCTTGTCCGCCTCGACGCTGCACGTCACGGACGCGACGAACGCGGGCGTGACTGGCCTCGTCCTCCTCGACGGCTCGGCCTGGGACCCGCACGTGCTCGACGTGCTCGGTATCCCCGCACGCGTGATGCCGGAGATCGTCGACTCGAGCGGCGTCGCCGGCCGGGCGCTCGCGCTCCCCGGCGCCCCGCCGATCGCCGGGATCGTCGGCGACCAGCAGGGATCACTCGTCGGCCAGGGCTGCCTCGCACCCGGCCAGGCGAAGGCGACGTTCGGGACCGGAGCGATGCTCGACTGCGCGACGGGGCGCTCGCGCCCGTCCTTCCCGGTGAAGGGCGCCGCGGGGACGTTTCCGATCATCGCCCGACGCGAGCGCGGCGTCGTCCACTGGGGCATCGAGGCGATCATGCTCGCCGCGGGCTCCTGCGTCGACTGGTTGCGGGACGGTCTCGGCGTCATCTCCGACGTGGCCGACACGGACGCGATCGCGGCGTCCGTGCGCGACGCGGGCGGCGCGATCTTCGTCCCCGCGCTCGGCGGGCTCGGCACGCCCGTGTGGGACTTCGGCGCGCGCGGCACGCTCGTCGGCCTGAGCGCGTCGACGACGCGCGCCGAGGTCGTACGGGCGGTGCTCGAGGGGGTCGCGCACCGGGCCGCGGACCTGTGCGAGGCCGCCGAGGCCGACTCGGGACGGTCGATCGAGCGCCTGCGCGTCGACGGCGGCATGAGCGAGAACGCGACCTTCGTCCAGATCCTCGCGGACGCGATCCGCCGCCCGATCGACCTGGCCCCGGTCGCCGAGGCGACGACGCTCGGGGCGGCCTACCTCGCGGGAGTCGCGACGGGCACCTGGTCGTCGCTCGAGGAGGCGACGACGGTCGCCTCGCCGCGTGCGGTCGTCGAGCCGCGGCGCCGGCTCGACCGCGAGCGATGGCTCGACGCGCGCGCCCGGTCCGAGGCCACGGTCCCCGCGATGACCGCGATCAGCTTCTGAGCGAGGCCGCGAGCGCGAGCGCCTCGTCGAGTGACGACGGCCGCTCGAGCAGCGCCCGGAACGCCATGAGCCGGCGCGGCATTCCGACGCACGAGGCTGCGACGAGCGCCCCGTCGCGGGCGTGACACGCGACGAATCGCGCCGAGGTGACCGAGCCGTCGACGACCACGACCTCGTCGTCGGGCCCGGGCAGGCCGATCGCCTGGATCTTCACGCCGAACTGATCGGACCAGAAGTACGGGACCGCGTCGTACGCGGTCGCGAGCCCGGGGGGTGCGAGCAGCGTCGCGGCGGCGTGGGTGCCGTGCTCCGCCGCGTTCGTCCAGTGCTCGAGCCGCACCGGCGCCGCCGCGAGCGGGTGGGGGAAGCGCGCGACGTCACCCGCGGCGACCACGCCCGGCGCCGCGGCGAGCGTCGCGTCGCAGGCGACGCCGCGGTCGAGCGTGACGCCCGACCCTTCGAGCCACGCCGTCTCGGGCTCGACGCCGATCGCGACGAGAACGACGTCGGCCGCGATCGTCTCACCGCCGTCGACGACGACGCCCTCGACCCGTTCCGCCCCCGCGAAGCCGGCCACAGAGGTCCCGGTCCGCACGTCCACGCCGTGCGCTTCGTGGAGCGTGCGCACGGCCTCGCCGAGGACGGGGCCGGCGACGCGCCCGAGCGGGGTCGCGAGCGGCTCGACGACGGTCACCTCGCTTCCGAGCGCACGCGCGGTCGCGGCGACCTCCATCCCGAGGAAGCCTCCACCGACCACCACGAGGCGGCGCGCACCGCCGACGAGCGCGTCGCGCAACGCGTCCGAGTCCTCGATGCGCCGGAGCGTGCGCACACCCGAGGGGACGGGGCGTGGCCACGGCCGGGCCGCCGCGCCGGTCGCGACGACGAGGCCGTCGAACGCGACCGCCGTGCCGTCCTCGAGAGCGACCGCGCGCTGCGCGAGGTCGAGCGCGGCCGCCCGCTCGCCGAGGCGCAGCTCGAGGCCCAGCTCGTCGATCCGCTCGCGCGTCCGGAGCTGGACGCGCCCCGCGTCCCACTGCCCGGCGAGGTACTGCTTCGACAGCGGCGGGCGGTCGTAGGGGAGGCGGGCCTCGTCGCCGAGCAGCACGATCCGGCCGGCGAAGCCGTGCCTACGCAGGGCCTCGCAGGCCCACAGCCCCGCGAGAGAGGCGCCGACCACGAGGACCGTGCTCGACGCGTCGAGGCCCGGAGCTGCGCCGGGCGCGCTGCGACCCGCCATCGCGGCGAGCGTAACGTCCCGCGCGGAAGGGCGCGCGTGGAGGCGGCGCGCCCGGCGCGCTCAGCTCCGGGGCACCTCGCTCGCGCCCGCGCCTGCCGGGCCGCCGCCGTCGGCGCCTCCGACCGCCTCGAGCCGCGGCATGAGCGCGTCGACGCGCTCGCGCGCCCCCCGGATGCGGCGGTCGAGCTCCTCGACGATGTCGATGGCCCTGCGGAACCTCGCCTCGAGCAGGTCGACGTCGACGAGGCCCTGGTCGAGCTCGTGGATGATCGCGTCGAGCTCGGCCGAGGCCTCCGCGTATCCGAGCTCGCCGGCCGGCACCGTCACCTGGTCGTCGCCTTGCATGCTCACGTACGCTCCTCGTCACTGGTCTCGGCCGCGTCCGCGGCGGTGCTGGTCTCGGGCTCGTCCGCGGCGGTGCTGGGCTCGGCCGCGTCCGCGGCGGTGCTGGTCTCGGGCTCGTCCGCGGTCAGGGGTGCGCGCGGCCGCTCCGGAGCAGTCTCGCCGATGCCGGTCACCGCGGACGCGACCTCGCCGTCCGCGAGGCGGGTGACGATCGCGGCGCCGATCTCGATGCCCGCCACCGACCTGAGCAGCCGGCCGGAGGCGTCGCGTGTGAGCGACCACCCCCGCTCGAGCTGGCGCGCCGGATCGTACGCCCGGAGGACCTGCGTGAAGCGGTCCCGCTGCTGCTCGGCCGCCGCGAGGGCACGCGCACCCGAGCGCGCGGCGAGAGCCGCAGCAGCGCGCACGTGGCCCGACTCGCGGGTGAGGAGCGCGACCGCGGCGCGCGTCGAGGTCGACCGGCTCGCGACGAGCTCGTCGTGACGGCGGTCGAGCTGGTGGCGGGCGCCGCGCGTGAGCGCGCCCGCTTCGAAGTGCAGCCGCTCGCGTGCCCCGTCGAGCTGCGCGCGCGCGAGGCCGGCGAGCACCGCGGCCCGGCGGACCGTCGCGTCGAAGTAGTCGGCCACGACGGCCACGACGGCCTCGCCACACGCCGTCGGCGTGATGAGCGCGCGCTGCGCGACCTCGTCCGCGACCGACCGGTCACCCGTGTGGCCGATGCCCGTCCAGACCGGGAAGGGAGCGGTCGCGATCGCCCGCGCGACCTCCTCGCTGTCGAACGCCGCGAGGTCGCCACGAGCGCCGCCGCCGCGCACGACGACGGCGAGGTCCGGCGCGAGCGGCGCGAGGCGGGCGAGCGCGGCAGCGACCTGGCGCGGTGCGTCGGGTCCCTGGACGAGCGAGGGCTCGAGCAGCACGTCGAACGCGAAGCCCGAGCGGGTCAGCTGGCCGACGAAGTCACGGTGCGCCTCGGACCCGGGGCTCGTGACGACGCCGACGCGCAGCGGCACGAGGGGCAGCGGCAGGCGAGCGTTCGCGGCGAGGAGTCCCTCGCGCTCGAGCGCCTGGAGCAGCCGGTGGCGAGCAGCGGCGATGCCGCCGAGCAGCGCCTCGACGTCGAGCGCCGTGAGCGTGAACCGGAGCTTGCTCCCGCCCTCCCAGACCGACACCCGTCCGCGGACGCGCACGACGCGCCCGACCTCGAGGCTCACGCCGGCGTCCGCGAGCGCGGCCGCGACGGTCGGCCACTCGCGCGACCAGCACACGACCTCGAGCTGCTGGGCGGCGCGGCCCGTGGCGTCGGAACCCTCGTCGGCGAGCTCGATATAGCGGTGGCCGCGCCGCTCGTTCAACCCGCGGATCTCGCCGGTCACCCAGATCTCCCCGACGAACGCCCGGGCGAGCGCGCGCTTCACCCGCTCGTAGAACTCCGCGACCGTGAGGGACTCCTCGCCGGACGCGTCCAGCTCCTCGTCCTCGCGCTGCTCGTCGTCGTCCCGGTCCTGCACCGCGACGCCGGCGGCCTCACCTCGCGCGCGATCGACGGCCCCGCCGGGGCCGGAGTGCCCGTCGTCGTCGGACGCCTCGCCGACGGGACCCTCACCGTGCTCGAGGCGCGTGACCCGACCGCCGTGCGCGACGGCCGCGACCTCCTCGACACGCCGCTGGAGCGCGCGCGCCACCGCGTCGTCCTCGGCATCCGCGGGCACGCTGCGCGTCGAGGACCGGCGGGCGCGACGGGAAGTCGGCGCACCCGCGGGCGCCTCGTCGAGCGACGGGAGGCCGAAGTCGAACCGCTGCTCCTCGGGCGCTCCGGAACGGGCCACGCGAGCAGGCTACCGGCTCGCTCACCTGCCGCATGGGACCGGACGGCGGGGCCGCGCACGGCCTCCTGCGGCCTTTGGCGCACGGCCTCCGGTGAGCCTGTCGGCGTCGCCAAAGCGCCGGGACGGCCGCGCGGCCACGCCTGCCCATGGGATACTGGAGGTGGCGGTGAGTCGGCCGGGTGGTCGCGGCACGGCCGCGCCGGAAGCGCGGCGGTGTCGAGGAAGGTCGGGGCTCCACAGGGCAGGGTGCTGGCTAACGGCCAGTCGGGGTGACCCGCAGGAAAGTGCAACAGAGAGCAGACCGCCGATGGCCCGCCACGGGCACAGGCAAGGGTGAAACGGTGCGGTAAGAGCGCACCAGCGGCCGGGGTGACCCGGACGGCTCGGCAAACCCCACTCGGAGCAAGGCCAAGCGCGGGACGGGCTGCCCGCCCGATGTCCCCAGGTAGGCCGCGTAGATGGATGGCCACCCTCCGGTCCGAGGACCGGAGACAGAACCCCGCCTACAGGCCGACTCGCCGCCGCGACCTCGGGCCGGGCCCCACGCCCCGCCTACGGGCCGCCGTGGACCCACGGTCGCCGGCGGTCGTGGAACCGGTTCGGGCCGACGTCGCCCTCCCAGGGGCCGGCCGACCTCGCGTCGGCCACGACGTCGGTGAGCCACAGCGTCTCGTCGGGATCGAAGCCGCTCAGGCACGTCGCGCCGCCCGAGACGGGGAGCGCCCGGTAGGACGACCCGAGGTAGGCCGCGGTGCTCAGGTGGACGCCGTCGAAGGCACCGGCGACCCGCTGCCAGTCGGGGATGAACCACCGTCCCTCCCAGCCTGTCCATCGCCACCAGTCGTGCCGTCGCGTCAGGGTCACCTCCCTGGGGAAGCGCTCGGTCAGCTCGCACCACGCCCGCGGGCCGTCGACCTCGAGGATCTCGGCACCCGCGGCGACGTCAACCTCGAACACCTCGACCGCGTCGTCGGGCGGGCCGTCCTCCATCAACGCCAGGGTGACGGCGGGGAGCCCGGGCAGTGCCCGGCTCGTCTGCACGATGCTCCGGAAGGGCGGGGTGGACCACCAGGTTCCCGAGTACAGGTGACGGTCACCGCGCGGCGGGAACGGGACGTCCGCCAGCGGGCGGGCGGCCTCGCGCTCGTCCTCGGAGCGCGCCCAGTCGGCGAGCGCCCGCCCCGCCCCGGCCGGCGGCCGCTCGGGGCCCCGCTCGAAGCGGATCCAGCGCTGTGCACCCAGGTCGCACCCGTCCCACCACCACGCCGCGCCGGGAGCGCGCGCGAGTGCCTCCGCGACCGGGGCGAGCGCGTCGACGGCCGGGGCGAGCGCGTGCCTCGTGAGCTCCTCCCCGCCCGAGAACATCACGTCGTCGATCGCGTCGACAAGGCTCGGGATCAGCGCGAGCTCGTCGCGGACCGCCGCGAGCGCGGCGAGGTCGACGGCGGCGACCGCACGGGCGACCAGCTCGGAGGCGCTGGGCACCGGGTCGGCCTCGGCGTCCCGGGCGCGGCGCCGAAGCGCTCGCCACGCGGGCGGGCGCCAGCCGGGGCGTCCGGCGTTCGCCGACTCGTACCGCGCGAAGGTCGAGCCCGCGACCGGGCGATCGAGCGCGCTGGTCAGGCGGAAGCTGTCGAGCCCCGCGACCGCCGCGCACAACGCCCGGCCGCGCGGACCGGCGAGGAGGCGCGCGGCGGCGTCACTCGCGTCGAGGTCCACGCCCGGAGGCTAGGGCACGGCGCGCGCGGCCGGTCGGGGCGGAAGCGAACCCGAGAATCGCCGGCGCGCCGCGGACCGGGCTCGGGGCCGGGACGACCGGCCGCGCCTCGCGCCGACGCCGTAGAGTCGGCGCCCGTGACGGTGGTGCACACCTCGACGGGAGACGCGACACGATGACCACGGGCGACGACCTGAAGCAGCGCAAGCGAGGCACGATCTCGATCGACTGGGTCACGGGTGCCGACCCGGACGACGCGAGCACCTACGGCTGGGAGATCCGGTGCGAGCCCGCGCTGCGCGACGGGCTCGTCGACGAGATCCTGCGGGAGATCGTGAAGGTCTACTGAGCCCACGACGGCGCGGTCGGGCCGCACCCGACGCTCCGCTCGCTGAGGTCAGCGGCGCCGGGCGCGCCTCGTCTTCAGCCACCGCCAGAGCTTGCGCAGGATGAACATCACGAGGCGAGGCTAGCGCCACCCCGCGACGTCGGCCCGGTCGGCCCGGCCGGCCGGCCCGGGCGCCTCGGCACCGGTCGGCGCCCGGGCCTCCGGTCGGCCGTCACGCCCGCCC
>Ga0307372_10005452_pt1 | contig 19107 bp, 15 predicted proteins | sample OX1MG_FD_202533 | JGI IMG/M metagenome (GOLD analysis project Ga0307372, IMG submission 202533) | Soil microbial communities from Risofladan, Vaasa, Finland - OX-1 | ecosystem: Environmental > Terrestrial > Soil > Coastal area > Acid sulfate soil | place: Finland: Risofladan, Vaasa | collected...
TATCATCGGCAATGTCCTTGGGCTGCTCAAAAAACTCTGGTCCATCAGCGGATTGGAGAGCTCGCTTCTGGTGAGCGTATGGCTCATCGGCATCATGGTAGGCGCGCTTTTCTTCGGATACCTGGCCGACCGCTACGGCCGCCGCAAGCTCTTTCTCCTGACCTTGGCGCTCTACTCGGCGTTCACGCTGGCTTCGGCCGCCGCGCCGGGGTATTTCTGGTTCTTGGCGTTCAGGTTTTTAACCGCCATCGGAGTGGGCGCGGAATATTCCGCGATTAATTCCGCGATCAGCGAGATGATTCCGGCCCGTTTTAGAGGACGCGCCAACGCCATGGTCATGAACTTTTGGCCTTTGGGCGGAATTCTGGCCGCGCTGATCACAAGCTTCCTCATCAACCTGCTGCCTCCGTCCGTGGGCTGGCGCCTGGCCTTCGGCTTTGGAGCCGTCATCGCGATTTTCACGCTGTGGGCCAGGCGGGCGCTTCCCGAATCGCCGCGCTGGCTCGCCAAGCAAGGAATGAACGGCCAAGCCCGGGCGGCGATGGAGCAAATCGAGGGAGGAGAGCGCGCTTTTTCGGGCGTTTTGAGCGCGCAAACGCGCCCGGTCGGATTCTGGACGCAGATCGCGAGTCTTGCGCGCCGCTGCCCCGGGCGGCTGGCCTTGGGCTGCGCGCTTGATTTCTCGGAAGCCTCCGGCTATTACGGCATCTTCGCCTTTTTGCCGCTGGTCGTCCTGCCCAAGCTGGGCATCGCCGAAGGGAGGGTTCCCTGGTTTTTCATCGTGGGCAACGTCGGCGCGGCGTTCGGAGGGCTTCTGGCCGCCTGGGCCCTGGACCGCGCCGGGCGCAAAACGACGGTGACGGGCTTCTACGTTCTGGCCGCGGCTTCCATGCTGGCCATGGGTCTGGCCTCGCGGACAGGCAGCGTTCAAGGCGTGACCTGGACCTTCATCCTGGCCAATTTCTGCGCCACGGGGTCCTGGATTTCGGCCTATCCGACTTTCTCCGAGATATTTCCGACCGATCTGCGCTCGACGGGCATCGGGTTCTCGGTGGCCTTCGGGCGCATCGGCGCGGCCGCGGCGCCTCCGCTCTTGGTCTATCTCGCGGGACGCTGGACCCCGATGGCCGCTTTCGGCCTCTTGGCCGCGTTCTGGCTGATCGGCGCCGCGGCGATGATCCCGTGGTGCGTTTGGGGGCCCGAAGCGCGCGGCGTTTCCTTGGAGCTTTTAGCGGAGACCGCGTCATGAACTTGAGTTCTAACGCCGCCCCTGATTCCGCGGCCGCGGCCAGCTATCCCTTCTCGCCTCTTTTCGCCTTGGACACGCTCTGGCTCCAGGTTGCCGGCACGCTCTGCAACTTGACCTGCACGCACTGCTTCATCTCCTGCTCCCCTAAAAACCACAGCCACGAGATGATGTCCCTGGAGGAAGTCCGGCGTTATCTGGAAGAGGCCAAGGAGTTGGGCGTCAAGGAATATTATTTCACCGGCGGCGAGCCGTTCATGAACAAGGACATCCTGCGCATTTTAGAATCGACTCTGAAGCAGGGGCCGGCTTCGGTCTTGACCAATGGCCTGCTCATCACGCCCAAGCTCGCGGCACGCCTTAAAGAACTTTCCGACGCTTCCGAATACAGCCTGGAACTGCGCGTGTCCTTGGACGGCTATGACGCCGCGACTCACGACGCCGTCCGCGGCCCGGGAACCTTCGCAAAAACTCTTAAAGGCATTTCCTTTTTGGCGACCGCGGGCCTGAACCCCGTCATTACGGCCGTTGAAGTAGAGGACAAGCTGGGCGCGCAAGCGGGCCGGACCCAGTTCCTGGCGTTTCTTAAATCCATCGGGCTGGCCCAGCCGCGCCTTAAAATCCTGCCGATTTTGCGCTTGGGGGCGGAAACCCGGCGCACGCGCGCCTACGAGGCTTGGGAAACCTTGAGCGGCCGGACATTGACGCCGGAAGAAGGCGCCGCCTTGCAGTGCGGCTCCTGCCGCATGGCGACGTCGAAGGGAGTCTACGTCTGTCCGCTTTTAATCGATTCGCCGGACGCGCGCATGGGAGAAACGCTGCGGGAGAGCATGCGCCCCTTCGAGCTCAAGCACCAAGCGTGCTTTACCTGCCATGCCACGGGGTTCTCATGCCGCACTTGACCTCTCCAACCGTCGAGGCGGGGGCCTTCAAGAGCGTGGCCTTTATCGGGGGAATCTATTCCAATTATCTCGCCTTGGAGAAGGCCCTGGAAATGCTGCGCGGAAAAGTCGAGGTCGTCGTCGCCCTGGGCGATTTCGGAGCCTTCGGGCCCCATCCGAACAGGACGCTGGAGATTTTGCGCGAGAGAAAAATTCCGGCCATCCGGGGCAACTACGAGGAAGCCCTGTCCGCGGGCGCCGACGACTGCCGCTGCGGCTATACCGATCCGCGCGACAACCATTTCGCCCAAATTTCCTACGACTATACCCGCGCCAATACCGCCAAGGAGCACGTCGACTGGATGGCGGATTTGCCGGGCCATATCCGCCTCAACATCGCGGGGCGCCGGATTCTTCTAAGCCACGGCTCGCCCAGGCGGGTCAATGAGTTTCTCTGGCGCAGCGCCACGCCCGAGCCCTTCATCCGCAAGATGCTGGATGATTACGACACGGACGTCGTGGTCTGCACTCATACGGGCCTGCATTGGTCGCGCTTTGTCGCGCCTGGGCGCGGCGTCATCAACGCCGGAGCCCTGGGCCGGCCGGCCAACGACGGCACGCCGCGGGTCTGGCTGGCCGTCTTGGAAGACAAGAACGGAAGCTTGGCCGCGAGCTTCCTGCCGGTCGATTATGATTTCGAGCGCTTGGCCCGGGAAATGGACTCGGAAAATCTGCCGCGCGAATTCTCCGAGACCATCCGCACCGGCTGGTGGACGACCTGTCTTGAGCTGCTGCCCGCCAAGGAGCGGGCCGCGGGACGGTTTTAGCATGAGGATATCCGTCGTCATTCCAACTTTAAACGAAGGCCGCGCGCTCGCGGAGGCTCTCAGGCGCGTCCGGGAAACCGCGGCGGGCTCTTCTTCGGTGGAAATCATCGTAGCCGACGGCGGAAGCCAGGACGGCTCCGAGGCGGCCGCCAGCGGCTTGGCGGACAAATTTATCGTGGAAGTCCCGCCCGGACGGGCGCGGCAGATGCACCGGGGCGCGCGGGAAGCTTCCGGCGATCTCCTGCTTTTTCTCCACGCGGACACGCGCTTGCCCGAGGGATGGGCGGCAGCGCTTGAAAGCGCCTGGGCGGCCCGGCCGCGCCCTTGCGCCACCGCCTTTAGCCTCCGCTTCGATAGGGACGGCCGGTTTTACCGGCTCATCGCTCGGGCGGCGGCCTGGCGCAACCGGTTGACCGGAATCCCGCTGGGAGATCAAGCCCTCGCCGTTTCCAAGGACGCCTATTTCCAAGTGGGGGGATTTCCGCCGGTGCCGCTGATGGAGGAATATTTCCTCATCGGCAAGCTTAAGCGCCTGGGACCCGTGCGAATCCTGCGCGAGCACGTCATCACTTCGGCCAGGCGCTACGAAAAAAACGGCAGAGCTTTCCAGGCGCTGCGCAACCTTTTCATCACGGTCTTGTTCTACTTGGGAATCCCGCCGCGCATTTTGGCCGGCATGTACCGATGACCAAGGAAAAGAACGCCGTCATCGTTTTTGCTAAAGCGCCGGTCCCCGGCCGCGTCAAAACGCGGCTATGTCCGCCCTTGTCGCCCGCGCAGGCGGCCGGACTCTACCGCGCTTTCATCTTGGACACGCTGGAGGCCTCGGGCGGGGTTTTGTCCGCGGAGCTGCATGTCGCCTATGACTCAAACGGTTCCTCTACGAATCCGGAATGGCTCCGGGATCGAGAGCCGGTCAAGCATTTCGATCAAGAAGGCGGCGATCTGGGCGAGCGGCTCATTCACGCGTTCGGGAGGACTTTTTCCGAGGGCGCGCAAAAAATCGTTGTCATCGGCTCGGACACCCCTCAGATTACGTCCGCGCTAATCGAACAGGCCATCGCCGGATTGGACCGGAGCGACGTGGTTTTTGGGCCGGCCGAGGACGGAGGCTATTACCTCGTCGCCCTGAAGAAGCCGCGCCCGGAGCTTTTCCGAAAAATCCCATGGTCAACGGCCGAGACGCTCGCCGCGACGCTGCGCCAAGCCCATTCCTCGGGCTTAAAATCGCAGCTGCTTCCCAGTCTCCCGGACATGGATACCTTCGCGGACGTCGCGGGTTTGGCCCGGACGCTCCGCTTAAAGCCGAGAAACGTCTGTCCCGTCACACGAAGCGCGCTCAAAACTCTTATTTCAAAGGAGATCTTCGATGAAAGCTCTTCGCTCTAGATGGCTTGCCTGCGCCGCAGCGGGCGGAGTCTGGCTCGCGCTCGCCGCCCCGGCCGCGGCCTTCGATCAATCCCACGCTCTTTACGCCAAGGTGCTCAAAGCATACGTGCATGACGGCAAGGTCGACTACGGAGCGCTCTCCCGCAAGCCCGGATACCTGGACATATACCTCAAAACCTTGGCCGATGTCCCGAGGGGAGAATTCAAGGGTTGGCCGAAAACGGAGCAGCTGGCTTTCCTCCTCAACCTCTACAACGCGGCGACCCTGCGCCTCATCATCAGCCATTATCCGCTCAAGAGCATCAAGGACATCGGACATTTCTGGCAGGGCCCTTGGGACTTGCCCGTGGTCCATCTCTTTGGCGGGACCATCACGCTCAACGATTTGGAGCACGGCATCATCCGCAAAGACTACGCCGAACCCAGGGTGCACATGGCCCTGGTCTGCGCGTCAAAAGGCTGCCCGCCCCTGCGCGACGAACCCTATGCGGGCGCTCGCCTGGACGCCCAGTTGGACGGCCAAGCCCGCGCGTTCCTCAGCAATCCCGAAAAGTTCCGCATCGACCGGAAGGACGGAGTGGTTTATCTCTCCTCCATCTTCAAGTGGTACGGGCAAGACTTTATCCCGCGGTATTTGCCGGCTTCGGGATTCGGCGCGGGAAGCGCCAAGGAGCGCGCGAGCCTCAACTTCATCAGCCGCTATTTGAGTCCCGCGGACCGCGCCTACTTGGCCAAGGGCGGCTACAAAGTGGACTATCTGGACTACGATTGGTCCCTGAACAGCTCGGGGAAATAGCCATGCACCATCTTCTGGAAACGGCTTTGCGAGAAATCGGAAATTTAGGAGCCTGGGGTCCCGCCGCCTTCATGGCCCTTTACGTCTTGGCCTGCGTGGCCTTCATCCCCGGCTCCATTCTGACCTTGGGAGCGGGCGCTCTCTTCGGCGTTCTATGGGGGACAATCTACGTTTCCCTCGCTTCCGTCACGGGAGCGTCCTTGGCTTTTCTCATTGGACGCTATCTGGCCAAAGACTGGGTCGCCGGCAAGATGGAAAGCAACCGGAAACTCAAGCGGCTTTCGAAAGCCGTGGCCAAGGAGGGGTGGAAGCTGGTGCTTTTGACCAGGCTCTCTCCGGTCTTCCCGTTTAATATCCTCAACTACGCTTTCGGGCTGACGGAAGTCTCGGTGAAAGATTACGTGCTGGCATCCTGGCTGGGCATGCTGCCGGGCACGATTCTCTACGTCTACCTCGGGTCCCTGGCCAAAGACTTGACCCAATTGGGGCTTGGCCGCGGGCGGCACAAGAGTCCGGCCGAGTGGGCGTTGGAAATCGCGGGCTTGGCCGCCACCGCAGCCGTCGCCGTGCTCGTTTCGCGCGTGGCCAAGCGCGCATTGCAGGACGCCGGAACCGCGTAAGAACACTCTGGAGGTAAAATGAGCGACAATTTGACTATTGAACCGTTCGACGAGGCGAATCAAGCCCTCGTCTCCAACGCCCACCCGCGCGACTGGAAAAACCCGAAGCCGGCCGGCCGCTATCATCTGATCGTGGTAGGCGGCGGAACGGCGGGCTTGGTGAGCGCGGCCGGCGCCGCGGGCTTGGGCGCCAAGGTTGCCTTGGTGGAGAGGCATTTGCTGGGCGGCGACTGCCTCAATGTGGGCTGCGTGCCCTCCAAGGCTTTGATCCGGGCCTCCCGCGCGGCCGCGGATGTTCGGAGCGCGGGGGAATTCGGCGTGTCGGTCCCGGCGGGAATCTCCGTTGATTTTCCAAAAATCATGGAACGCATGCGCCGGCTGCGCGCGCGGTTAAGCCCCAACGATTCGGCCGCGCGCTTTGCAAGCTTGGGAGTAGACGTTTTCCTAGGCGAAGGAAAATTCACAGGCCTTGATACGATTGAAGTCGGCGATGCAAAACTTAGATTTTCCAAAGCTATCATTGCTACGGGGGCAAAAGCGGCCAAGCTGCCGATTCCGGGCCTCTGGGATGCGGGCGGACTCACGAACGAGACCGTTTTCTCGCTGACCGAACTGCCCCGGCGCCTAGCCGTCATCGGCGCGGGGCCCATCGGCTGCGAATTGGCGCAAGCCTTCGCGCGCTTCGGATCGCAGGTGATCCTTCTCGAGGCGGCGGCGCAGATTCTGGGCCGGGAGGACGAGGACGCGGCCGGGATTGTGGAGGCCGCGCTGAAAAACGACGGCGTCCGGATCATGACCTCCTGCAAGATTGACGGGGTGGAAAAGCGCGGGGACGAGAAAATCATCCACCTGGAGCATCAAGGCCGGAGCCTTCAACTCCCCGTGGAGCAAATTCTGGTCGGCGTCGGGCGTTCGCCCAACGTCGAGGGCTTGGGCTTGGAGGCCGCGGGCGTGGACTACGACCGCCGGACGGGCGTCAAGGTGGACGACCGGCTGCGCACCGCGAACCCCCGCATCTTCGCGGCGGGAGACGTATGTTCCCCTTATAAATTCACGCATTCCGCCGACGCCATGGCGCGCATCGCCATTCAAAACGCCTTGTTCGCCGGCCGCAAGAAAGCCAGCGCGCTCGTCATCCCCTGGTGCACCTACACCGATCCGGAAATCGCCCATGTCGGGCTCTATGAAAAAGAGGCGCTCGCGCGCGGCATCAAGGTGAGCACCTTGGTCCAGGAACTGAAGGACGTGGATCGCGCCGTCTTGGACGGACAGAGCCAAGGCTTCGTCAAAGTCCACCTGCGCGCCGGCACGGACGAGATACTGGGCGCGACCGTCGCGGCTTCCCACGCCGGAGAGATGATCGGGGAGCTGAGCCTCGCCATGACCGCCAAAATCGGGCTCAAAACCATCGGAGCGACGATTCACCCCTACCCGACGCAGGCCGAGGCCGTCAAAAAAACGGCGGACGCCTATAACCGCGGACGCCTGACGCCCTTGGCGCGGCGGATTCTGCGCCTTTGGCTGGGAAGGCCGTAAATGCAAGCGCCATGCCCAATCCCTTAAGCCGTTTATTCTGGAAAATCGCGATTCAACTGCGCTGGCTTTGGCCCTCGCCCAAGAGCGCCGGTGTCGAATTGGGCCGGCGGATTCCCGATTTCGTTTTGTCCAATTTGGAGGGCCGCGCATTTAGGCTTTCGTCCGTCTTCCCGCAAAAAGCGGCGGTTCTGTGGTTGACCAACCTCTGTTCCGGCTGCCAGGAGCGCATTCCTCTCTTGGAGCGGGCTTATGCGGCTGAGGAGAAACGGCTGCAGATTTTCGCCATCTCCACCCTGGGGGCGGATCGACAAACGCCCTCGAAAATCATGTCCGCCCATCGCATGAGCTTTCCTCTGCTTCTGGATCCGGAAGACTGGGTGGGCAAGTCCCTGGGGCTCGAGCACCCGTCCGGGGCCTGCCCCATGTATAATCTTCTCATCCTAGATCGCTCCGGACGCGTGCGCCTGCGGCACCATCTTTCGGCCATCGCGGACGAGCGGTTCCTGAGCGAATTGCGCTTGATTCTGGAGGGCGGATGATCGGCCCGAACTTAAACGCGGCGCGGGAAAAATACCGCCGCCACGCGCCAGGTTATGACGCCAGCGCGCGCCGCACCGAGCCCCTGCGCCGCCGAGCCATCGAAGCCTTGCGGCTCAATCCCGGAGACACGGTGGCCGACGTCGGATGCGGGACGGGCTTGAGCTTCGATGGCCTGCAACGCCGCATTGGGCCACAGGGCACCTTGATTGGCATCGAACCATCTCCCGAGATGATGACCCTGGCCCGCCGTCGTGTCCGTTCCCTGGGATGGAAGAACGTGATCTTGCTGGAATCGCCGGCGGAGGGGGCGCGATGGGATGAGCCGGCGGACGCCTATCTCTTCAATTTTGCCCATGATGTCCTGCGCTCGCGGGCCGCGCTCGAGAATCTATTCCGGCAGGCCGCCCCGAACGCCAAAATCTCGGCCTCGGGCATGAAGTTCCTGCCCTGGTGTCTGGCGCCCGCAAACCTCATCGTAAAGCGCATGGCCCGGCCTTATTTGACCACCTTCGAGGGCTTTTCCCGGCCCTGGACCCTTTTGGAGGATTACGCGCCGCGTCTGGAGGTCGCTAAATCCGGCTTGGGGCTTTTCTACCTCGCGCGCGGAACTTTTTCCGGAGCAAGACCCCGATGAAAAGACGGATTCTGCTCTTGGCGCCCAGCCCCTGGGATTTGAAAGAAATTAAAAAATCGGCGCATCAAGAAAAGTACGAATTTATCCCGGTCCCGATGGAGTTTTACCAAACTCACCCGCTTTTAATCGGCCTGCGCTTCGATATCATGCACTTCATCGCCAAGACCGTCCGCCTGGGCCGCAAGACGGGAGTCTCGGGCGTGGTGGGAACCCACGATTATCCGGCCTCCCTGGCCGCCGCGGCCGTCGCCGCGGAACTGGGCCTTCCCGGGCCGCACGTCGAGGCGGCTCTTTTATGCCAGCACAAGTATCTCTGCAGGCTCAAGCAAAAAGAGATCGCGCCCGAAGCAACGCCCGCCTTCGGCCTCCTCGACCCGTTTGATTTCCCGCCGCGGCGCTTGCCGCTGCCGTTTCCTTTTTTCGTCAAGCCGGTCAAGGCCACTCTCTCGATGTTCGCCGGAGAAGCGGCCAACGACAGAGAGCTTGCGGCCCTCGTGAGGCTTTCCTGGCTGGAGCGGCTCGGAGGGCGCATCGCCCTGCGCCCGTTCAACCGCATGCTCGCCTCCTACTCCGATTTTAAAACGCACGCGAATTTTTTTATCGCGGAGGAAGTTTTGCGCGGCGCCCAGGTCACCGTCGAGGGCTTCGCGCACGAAGGCCGCCCGAGCATCATGGGCGTCGTGGACTCGGTCATGTACCCCGGCACGCGCAGCTTCGAGCGCTTCGAATATCCATCCCGCCTGCCGCTCCAGGTCCAGGAGCGCATGGAAAGCCTCGCCCTTCGCCTCATGTCGTCAGTCGGATTTGATAACGGCTGCTTCAACGTGGAGATGATCTACGACGCCCCCAAAGACTCCATCCATATCATCGAAATCAATCCTCGGATCTGCTCACAATTCAGCGACCTCTACGAAAAGGTCGACGGCACAAGCGGCTACGCCGTGCAGCTTTCCATCGCGACCGGAGAGCGCCCGACGTTTTCCAGGGGGGCGGGGAAATGCGGCGCGGCGGCCAGCTTCGTTCTAAGAACATTCGAGGACAAGAAAGTCCTGCGACTGCCTAGCGCGGCCGAGATATCCTTCGTGAAAGAACGCTTCCCCGGCACGCGGGTCATGCCGTTGTGCCGCGAGAACGCCTGGCTCTCCGTCGAGCCGCAGGATCGGGAAAGCTTCCGCTACGCCGCCATCAACATGGGCGCGGCCGGTTTTGACGAGCTCTACGCCTCTTTCCAGGCGGCGCGCGCGGCCCTGCCTTTTGAATTCGCCGGCGAGCCGCTCAGGAAGACGGATTATCGCTTGTCGGAGAGTCTGACCTAGCCCGGCTCCGCCGATAGACGCCTTGGGCAATGTAGCTGGCGCCCATCCAAACTTGGCGGACGCTCAAGTCCGGGATATACTCGGACTGCAGGAGGCTCCAAGGCCGGCCCAAATCCTCGGTAGTCGTCATGTAGTTCCTGTTAGCGATGCGGACGTAGAGGTTTAAAGGGGAAAGCCACCACGGAAAAAGCTTGGTTCCCGCCAGGGCCACCCGCGCCGCATCCTTGGCGGAGGCGAAAATATTGGCCAGCGCGGCGGGCGAACGCAGCACGTCCTGGGTATAGTGGAACAGGGCCGCGTCCCAAGCCGGGATTTTCGCGGACTCCATGGCCGCCTGGATCAGTAAAATGTTTTTCCAGCCCGCGGCATTGACGCGTTTGCAGGCCAGGTCCAGCATGTCGGAGCTTAATTCCACGCCGATAATGCGGCCGCTGGAACCGATCCGCTCCTCGAGATAAGGAAAGCACGCGCCCGTGCCGCAGGCGACGTCAAGCACGACGTCGCCTGGGCGCAAATCCAAAGCCGCGACCGCCCGAGCGCGCACGGAAGCCGCCCGCCGGGTGGCATGGTCGTAGTTCGCGGACAACTCGCGGTATCGGGCGGCGGCAAGCGCGGGATCCGGTTTGTTCGTCATACTCAGGAAATTCTACCACGCACGCCTAGAGCCGCCGCAATTTGGGCGACGCTTGGCGCTCCCCCGAAGCGGCAGGACTCAGCGCCGCGCGCGAATCCCCTTCCCGTCGCGATGTCGCGGCCGTTTATCAGGATGGTCGGAGATGGAAAGCCCCGCCATTTCTTCGGGGCATTCCCGGAGCGAAGATCGGTTTCCACCCAAGTCAGGGCAAGATCTGCCCGCGACAGCGCCGTTTTCAAATTTTCGCGAGCTTCTTCGACATTCGGGCAGCCTTCAAAATATAGTAAATGAATCTTCACTCGGGTCGTTCCTCCTCGGCAAAGATATTCTCTAATACTAGGTAGCGAGATGGAATCATTTGTTACAGCACCCGGAAAGGGGAACAGCCGTTAAGTCCTCCATCCCGCAGCCAAGTTCTGCTCGATTAGAGAAGGACATTCCACACAAGCGCCTCACACCCGAGCGGTCATGAATAAATTTTATTATGGACTTTTCAATTTGTTATAGTCCTAACTTCACCCATGATGACCTTCGAAGAATTTCAGAAAAAATCCGCCTTTACCCAGGAAGAGCTCGTGGCCTATTCCCGGGGCGAGCTCATTGATGGAGGGGCCCAACGCCGCTTGAGCCGGCTGCCGGGCTCCCTGCTCTTTCCTTTTCACGAAATAACCCTCATCCGCTGGTCCGAAGAGTCGGGCACCGGCCGCATCGAAGCCGTGCGCCGCAACCGCTTTGACGAATGGTTCTACGCCTGCCATTTTTTGGGCGATCCGGTCATGCCCGGCTGCTGGGGCATCGATGCCGTCTGGCAGTGCCTGAAATTTTTCGCCGCCTGGCGCGGCCTTGAAGGCTGCGACAAAACCTTGGGCATCGGCGCCGTTTCCTTTACGGGGCAAATCCGCCCCGGAGACCGAGACGTCGTCTACGCCGTCGACATTCTGGGCGTCAAGCGCATCGACGGCGAAACCCTGATTTCAGGCAAGGCCTCGGTCTCTGTCGACGGGGCGCCGGTTTACGCCGTCGGTTCCGTCGAGATAGGCACGGCCTACTGGGAAAGCGATGAAAAAGCGCGCCGGGCCGGCTTGAGCCCGGAGCCCCCCGCGGGCGCGCAAGCGCTCTTGGGCCGGGCCCTGCGCTACGACGAGTTTCGCGCCCGAAAAAGCTTTTCCCGCGCCGAAATCACGGCGCTCTCTCAAGGCACGCTCATCGAAGATCCCCAGGTGGAAACCGGCCTGCTGCCTTCCGCGCTTATGCTGGAAATCAGCCGCGTGGAGAGCCTGCGCTGCGACGCCGCCTTGGGCGAGGGGGAAGCCGTCGCGTTCAGGGACAACACGCCGCTGGAATGGTTTTATCCCATGAATGACGGCATCAAGCCCGCCGCGCTTTCCATTGACGGGGTCTGGCAAATTCTGGGCCTATTTTTGGCCTGGGCAGGCCACGCCGGGACCGGGCGGGCTCTGGGCCTGGAGCGCGTTGAAGTTTTCAGCGAGATCACGCCCCGCGACCGCCTCATCTCCTACGAAATAAAAATCCACAGGCTCTTTCATGCCGAAGCCACGGGAGGCGCCATTGTTCACGCCGACGCCTCGGTCTGGGCGGACGGCCGGCCCGTCCTTCAATGCTACGGCGCCAAGGTCGGCTGCTATAAGAATATCCGCTACGCCGGATATCCTCGATCTTCGGAGATGGCCTTCGGCGGCAGCCTCAAGGTTGCGGCGTAAGCCGAATTTTCGGACGCGGAACGATTGCGCATATAATTCCACTTCCGACTCAAAGTCCGGAGAGCGCCGGCAGGACCAGCGCGCGAAAAATCCCATTGACTTCCTTCGGAGCAAGCCGGCTTTTATCATCGATCCACCGGTAATTATCCCTTGACAACAAGTAAATCTCCTGTTATACTAAAGTCATGAAATACACAATCAAAGACTTCAAGAAAGACTTCCCCGACGACAAATCGTGCTTGGCGCATATCTTCAAGAACCGCTATCCCAAAGGTCTTGAGTGCCCTAAGTGCCAGAAGAGAGACTTTTATCCCGTTGAAGGCCGGCGCTCTTACGCTTGCTCCTGCGGATACCAAATCTATCCCACGGAAGGCACGATTTTCCACAAGAGCCCCACATCTTTGGTTTCTTGGTTCCATGCTATTTTCCTTATGAGCCAGAGCAAGAACGGCGTAGCGGCCAAGGAGCTTGAACGGCAGCTTGGCGTAACTTACAAGTGCGCTTGGCGCATCGGAAACCAGATTAGAAAGCTGATGCAGGGAAGTGCAGATCCGCTTTCCGGCGTGGTTGAAATTGATGATACCTACATCGGGGGGCAGAAAAAAATAAAGGTTCGGAAGGGATACTGGACAGCGCAGGGAAAGAGCATTGTTTTCGGAAGCGTTGAACGAAAAGGACGGATTAAGGTTAAGGTCGTTCCCAATCGGAAATTGAGAACTATTAAGCCCATCGTGAACGGCGATATTGTTCCCGGCTCCAAGGTCATGACCGACGACTTCGCCACCTACCGCAAGATCGGAAGCATGGGCTATGAGCATGAAATGGTTGACCATGTTCATGGCGAATATGTCCGAGGCCAAGCCTACACCAACACCATTGAAGGATTCTGGTCGCAGATGAAGCGGTCTTTTAACGGGACTTTCCACCATGTTTCCCCGAAGCATTTGCAGGCTTACGCCGACGAGTTCGCTTTCCGCTACGATCATAGGCAGGACTCGGTTCCGCTACCTTTGACGATGTTTTCAAGGGTTGGGAAGCCCGCTTAAGAAGATCAAGAAAGTTTTTCTTTGACATTATTCCCCCGTCGTAGTATTGGCAGTTTGAATATTGTTGGGCGGAAGTATTGTATTAAGGACACCCTCTGTTGAATAGAAAAACCAAAGCAGAACGATAGCCACGATTGGGGCGCCGATGATAATAGATTTAGTTTTTCCTGAAATCTCATGACTCCCCGAGAATATTTCTGGAGGTCTGATTATCATGTATGCTGCCAAGACTAAGAAGGATGCCAGATATGTCAAAACACTCCATGCAATTCCATAGTAACGGCTTGGGTATCTCTTAAGAGAATCGTTGTAGACATAAAAAGCGCAAAGGCAACCTATGATGTGCGCGACAATTAGTTCAATAAACATTCCGTTCCCTTGTTAATTAAGATTTTCTGGTGTGATTTCATCAATCATCTTTTGCAATAAATTTATATGCGGCCCAACTGCATTTTTTGATATTTCCCGAAAATCTCCCACTACCCAAATGGCGGCATTATACTCTGGATCAAAGATTCCATATCTTCCTTTTTCAAATCTAATTTCCCATCCCTCTACTCCTAGACGTGGTTTTACCCATTCTTTGATAATTCGCATTGTATTTTTTTTCCAAATTATAAAAGACTCTTCAGATTTCACTTTTGAAGACTCTTTTATTTGTCTATTTATAAATTCTCTGAATCTTTCAATTTTTGATTTAAATTCAGAAATTCCAAAAATCTGGCCATAAAGGAAAATGGCGATGGCACACCCGAATAAAATGTATCCTATTATTTTTCGATTGGGGAATAGCATATTCATAGCTTCCCCAAGAAGGCCAATAGTAATTGAGGATGTGGTAGATTTTTGCATCCCTTCATTATACCACCATCCATACTTGTCTTGAAGGGACAATTACCGATCCACCAATGGAGGACGAGGATGAACGACGAAGCCAGGTATTGCGCCAAGAGTTCGGCTGGGACCGTGCCCGTCCACTTCCGGCTGCCGGAGAGAGCCCCTTTCTTAAGTTCACGCGAGACGAGGTTCGCCAGTATTTGGCGCAGACGCTCATGAAGAATAAAAGGATGAAGAGGAATCCATCTGATTACAGGCCTCCCTCGATTCGGCGCGCCTGCAACTGGATTTGCTTCTGGGCCTGCCGCTTAGAACCCCGAGCCTCTAGCGCCTAGGAGGCGCATTTCTTCAGCGGATCGGTTTCTGGCTTACTCAATCCCGCGCGACAATCGCCCGCCTCCCAGACGGGAAGTGCCGCTAGACATTCTTTACCTGCACCGCAGCTAAGTTGCACTCGCTCCAGCGCCGAAAAAATTGTATTTTATGCTTGACTTGCAATGATTTTTCGCCCCTGTAGCTCAATGGATAGGACGCCTGCCACTGCTACGGGAGATGGAAGAATTTATCTAAGGTTCATCCTAACAGCAGAGAGCAAGTCCTGATGTCAAATACGCCGACGTCCGATTACCTCAAAGCCTCAACGCAGGAAACACTCCGTCTTCTGAAATCGAGCCCGGAAGGCTTGAGCGGGGCCCAAGCCGCCGAGCGGCTTAAACTCTACGGCCGCAACGCTATCGAAGAGAAGAAGGCGAACCCTTTTCTCCAGTTCATCTCCCGCTATTGGGGCCCGATGCCCTGGCTCTTGGAACTTGCCATGTCGCTGTCGGTGTTCCTAGGGCACGAACTCGAAGCGGTCATTATCTTTTTCTTGCTGACCGTAAACGCCGTCATCGGGTTCGCCCATTCCTGCGGCTCTCAAAAAGCCGTCGAACTGCTCAAGAAGCGCCTCGCGGTCAAGGCCAAAACCCTCCGCGACGGGGCCTGGTCGCTAATCGAAGCGAGCGGCCTTGTCCCCGGCGACGTGCTGGTCCTGAAGCTGGGCGACATCGTGCCGGCCGACGTCAAGATTCTCGCCGGCGACATTTCGCTGGACGAATCCGCGCTTACGGGTGAATCCCTGCCGGTTGAGAGGGAAGGAGGGGGCATCGCCTACTCCGGCTCGGTCGTCCGGCGCGGAGAAGCGCGCTGCGTCGCCGTCAACACGGGCGCGCGCACCTACTTCGGCCGGACCGCGGAGCTAGTCAAAATTGCCAAGCCCAAGTCACACCAGGAAGAAGTCATGCTGGCGGTCGTCCGCGACATGATGTTCGTGGGCGTTGCGGCCTCGATTGTGGTGGCGGCCTACGCTTGGACCATCCACGTCAGCCCAATCGTCATCATGACCTTCGTCGTCATCTTTTTGATGGGCGCCGTGCCCGTGGCCCTGCCTGCGGTGTTGACCATCGTGCAGTCGGCCGCCGCGATGCAGCTCGGCGATGAGGGCATCCTCGTCGCACGGCTTGACTCCATCGAGGATGCCGCGTCCATCAGCGTTCTCTGTTTGGATAAAACCGGCACCATCACGCAAAACAACCTTTCGGTAGCCGACTGCACGCCCTCGCGGTGCCGCACGAACCTCGACGTAATTCGCGCCGCGGCCATGGCCTCCCGCGCGGAGGGGATGGATCTCATCGACTTGGCGATTCTTGATTACGCCAAAAGACTGGGCGCAACTCCGGATGTAGCCCGACAGATCAGCTACACGCCGTTTAGCCCGTCGACGCGCCGCACGGAGGCAGTCGTCGATGACGAAGGGACGCGCCGCAAAGTCGTCAAGGGCGCGGCCGCGACGGTGTTGGAGTTGTGCGGCGCCGCGCCAGCGGAAGAGATCGCCGAGACCCACCGGCGCATCGACGAACTTGCGGCGAAAGGATACCGGACGATTGCCGTCGCCCAAAGCACCGGAGACAACCTGGAGATATTAAGTTTCATGGGGTTATTATCCCTGGCCGATCCCGCCCGCCCCGATTCAAAAAAGATGATTACGGAAATGCGCGCTCTGGGCATCAAGCCGATGATGCTTACCGGCGACAGCCTCCCCATCGCGCGCGAGATCGCACGCCAAGTGGGGCTGGGAGAGAACATCATCCGCCTCGCGGATCTCGAAGGCCTGAGCGCCATGGAGCAGGCGCAGAAGGCGGCGGCCAGCGACGGTTTCGCGGGAATCTATCCCGAAGACAAGTTTAAAATCGTCAAGCTGCTACAGTCCCAAGGGTTCATGGTCGGGATGACGGGCGACGGCGTCAACGACGCGCCGGCTTTAAAGCAGGCGGAAATGGGCATCGCGGTCAGCAATGCGGCGGACGTGGCGAAGGCTTCCGCGGCCGTCGTTTTGACCGAACCCGGCGTCAGCGTCATCGTCGAAGCCATCAAGCGCAGCCGGGAGACGCACCAGCGAATGCTGACCTGGGTCATCAACAAGGTGACCAAGGTCATCCAGGTGGTCGGCGTCCTCACCGTGGGATTTTTCATGCTGCACTCGATGGTGCTGTCATTGCTCGACATGTCTTTCCTGGTCTTCGCCAACGATTTCGTCACCATGTCATTGGCCACCGATAACGTCAAGCATACGGCCGCTCCCAATCATTGGAAAGTCAAGGACATCACTCTCGCCTCGCTCATCATCGGCGGCCTACTAGTCGTCGAGGGCGTCGCGGCCATCTTGGCAGGAGACCGATATTTCCACCTCGGCCTGCCGCGCCTCCAGACTTTGATGATGCTAACGCTAGTCATCACCAGCCAGTTTCGGGTGCTCATCGTCCGGGAGAGAAGTTTCTTTTGGTCCTCCCTGCCCGGCAAGGCTCTGCTGGCATCGAGCGCCGCCGCGATCGTGGCTTTCTGCCTGTTGAGCGCTTACGGTATTTTCGTTCCGTCGCTGTCCTGGGGTCAAGTAGCCGCCTGCCTGGCGTTCTCCATGATTTTCACTTTGGCCATGGATACGCCGAAAGTTGCCGCTTTCCGTCTGTTCCGGATTTAGCTCCGAACGTACGTAATATACAGGACTACCCATCGGCCCTCCAACCTGTTACAATCCCATCTAAAGGCCCCCGTAGCTCAATGGATAGAACGCCTGCAACTGCTACGGGTAGACGAAAAAGAAAGAAAAAGTAAAGACTTTTTAGTGCGGCTTTTAGGCAATCCCTTTGTTGGGCTCCGTTCGTAAGAGGAGAATATTTCAGACCCTTGACAAAAAGAATTATCAGACGTACAATGTGAGTACCAATATGACTACCGCAACTGTAAGACCGAAACGCACGAAACGCCTGAACCTTCGAGCGACCCAATCCGAGAAGCGGTTGCTTGAAACGGCTGCATCAAGGCAGGATTTGACTGTCAGCGAATTTGTGCTTGAAAGCGCCTGTTCTAGAGCCGAAGACGTCCTCGCAGAAGAACGACATTTTGCACTGTCTCCCGAGCGCTGGAAGGCCTTCGTCTCTGCTCTAGATCGTCCCATACAGCCCAAACCCAGGCTCCGCAGACTTCTCACAGAGCCCAGCGTGCTTGAGCGCTAGTGTCCAGCAAGCCAAATTCCGCAGGCTCGTTCGGGCCTATCGAAAAGCTATCAAAGGCTCACGATTTGTCCTCATTTGATTGCGGGAAAGAGAGCCTAAATACTTGGCTCAAGAAATTTGCCCTGACAAATCAGCAAAGCGACTCATCGCAAACTTACGTTGTTCATCGGAATGGAGTCGTCATTGGATACTACGCACTGACCGCCGGCAGCGTTCGACCAGAAGACTCCCCGGAAAGGATCGCAAAGGGCCTTGCGAAAAATCCGATCGGAGTAATACTGCTGGCCCGGTTGGCAACAGACAAACGCGAGCAGGGGAAAGGCTTGGGCAAGGCTCTATTGAAAGACGCCCTACTCCGAATCATATCTGCAGCGGACGCAATAGGAGCCAGAGCCGTTCTCGTGCACGCAATCGACGAAGAGGCCCGGAGATTCTACGAGAAGTTTGAATTTGAGAGATCTCCCGTTGATGAATTCGAACTCATGCTTTTGATGAAGGACCTCCGCACCCAATTTAAATAATGAAACCGACAATGCATACTGAAAGCGGCCTCTCAAAATTCCTCCGCAACGCCCTAAAGAACGACAAAGATTTCCGGAAACTCTTCCTTAAACTAGCAGAAGAGTACCCTATACCAACACGTCGCCGGATTCTACAGGATTTTCCATTCCTGACTAAGCGTCGCTCGCCTTCTAATTAGCCCGTATTTCGGCATTGTTCGACGAGAACGTATCTTATTGGCGCATTCACCCGTAGCCAAGTTACATTCGATCTAAAGATTCCCAAAATGGTATTTTACGCTTAAGTTATAATTGCTTTTCGCCCCCGTAGCTTAATGGAAAGAACGCCTGCAACTGCTACGGGTAGAAGAAAAAAAGACGGAAAATAAAGTCTTTTGACACTCTGCTTACATACCCTTAAAGACTTGGGCACCGCCTAGACTGCCTTGATAAATCAAGACCGCAAAGACAAGCGCCCCGAGCGCAAGATAAACGCGATTAGGCCTGCGTCCGCACGCGTAAAACCGCCAGCGCCACAGCATCAAAAACGGAATAAGCGCCGCGAGAGCCGTCCCCAGCCATTTATGGATCGTCATGCCCGGAACGCCCACGTCGTCCTTCATCCAGAAAAGCCACCCCGTCGCGGCGGTCAGGGGCGTGACGCAGGCGGCGTAAAACATGGTCCACCACCCGGTTTCTCCCAAGGATTTTTTGCCGGACATCCTTTCCAAGAGGTCGCTTCCCAGGGAGATCGGAACCAGCGCCGCCGTGAAGTTCACCAGAATCGGATGGATTTTATACTGCGCGACCAACTGCCTGAGCGCGATTTCCAATGACATTAATCCTCCTTAGCAGTCATCTCCCAACGCCATTTCCAGATCGTGTAAATCGCGGGGTAAATCAGGAGCTCCATGATGAACGACGTGAAGATGCCGCCCACCATGGGGGCTGCGATGCGCTTCATCACGTCGGCCCCGGCTTCATAGGCGGGCGCCCACATGATGGGCAAAAGCCCCATGAAGAGGCAGCTCAC
>Ga0307372_10005453_pt1 | contig 19107 bp, 13 predicted proteins | sample OX1MG_FD_202533 | JGI IMG/M metagenome (GOLD analysis project Ga0307372, IMG submission 202533) | Soil microbial communities from Risofladan, Vaasa, Finland - OX-1 | ecosystem: Environmental > Terrestrial > Soil > Coastal area > Acid sulfate soil | place: Finland: Risofladan, Vaasa | collected...
GTCTTGCGCCGCTACAGAAGAGAGATTGACCACCAGCAGCCCATTCCTCACGCTCAGCCGCGCGGGGCGTTCGGAAAAATCGAGAATCCGTTCAGTCATGGGCTTCGGTCACCTCCCCAAGCGGGCTGACGACGACCTTGCGGGGATTCAGTTTTCTAAGCGGGTTCAAGAACGGCGACCAGAATAGGCCCGCCTTCAGTATGTCCTTCTTTTTGCGCGCGTCGTTCAATGGAACGAGCAAGAGCCTCGGCCCGCTCTCATAAGAAGCGACGCCCCTCGACACCCATAGAGCTCGCCCGTCCTTCCCGTCATCACACTCGATCACTTCGCCAGGAGCCAAAGAGAATTTGAATCTCACCAGCGGGCCATGATCGCGCTGGACGACGGGCCTCCGGGCTCTGAGGCGCTGGTAGGCTTCGGACATGGAAATCACCTCGCCGCCCCATTTCCCTTCATTTCCGTGTTCGTCAAGCTCAGCATAGATTTCAACGTGATGGTTTGATTTGCTGGTCACATGCCGCGCGGTGCGGCCTTTGCCGAGCGCGAAAGTGGGAACGGCCTTGCTGATTCGCGCGCGCTTGATGGGAATGCGTTGACCGTCCTTGGTCACAAAGCAGGGAAAACGGTCAACGTTTTCACGCTCTTCTGGCGCGGGGAATTTCTTGGGGTCTCCGCCCAGTTCTTCGAGCTTTTGCTGGACCAGTTTCCTGACGCCCTCATCGGCGATCTTTTCAACTTCGGGCCTGGTCAGCGAGGCCAGCGGCTTGCGGACGCGGACCTCTGTAGCGGTATTTGGCCGCCGATCCGCCGGTGAGGACACCGGCGCTACAGTAAAAGGCCGGGAGTAGATGGTTTCTTCGTGCAGCGCCCCGGAAACTTTTTTTGAGACGCGGTGCGAGACGATGATTTTCTCAATTTCAGCACGGACGGTGTCCGTGAAATTCGGCCAGGGGGCTTCAAGAGAGGCGAAACGGCGGCGATGTTCGAGCGGGGCGCGCTGGGCGGCGTCGCTCAGGCGCTTGATCATGGCGGCGTCCGTCAGGCCGATGACGACGGCGTCCACGGCGTGATGGCGGTGATCTTTGCGGGATTTTGGAGCGTACCCGCCCCGGGTGGTGGGACCGTCATTCAGAATCGAATTCAGCTTCCAGAGGCTGCGGAAGGATGAGGTGGCCTGGCCGGAAGTTGCCTGCACCCGCCGCCTGCCGTCGGGATCGATGACGCCGCCGTACAGCAAGCCGAGATACTTTGCCGCGATCGATGCGGCATAGGCGGTATCGTTCAACTGGCGGTTGCGGAAATCCTCCAGGAAGCCTTCGAGTTCATCGTCGCCCATCGTGAAGCGTCTCAACTTGGCGGCAGCGGTCTGGCGGTCGCCGCCGAACTTGCGGACCCGGTCGAGGATGGCTTCGTACCGCTCCGGGTTGCCCTGGTACGCCTGAGAAGGGGTCTTGTTGCCTTTAATGCTGCGGTTTTCCGGAACGTAGCAGAGCGTGAGGTTCTGGAAAGAGTTATCCATGGAGCGGCTGAAGGGAAGGATGTGCTCGATGTCAAACTGCGGCTCGGGACCGAACAGTGCTTCTCTTGAGATGGTCTTTCCCGTGTAGGGGCACTGCCAGTGGCATTCTTCCGCCAGCAGGAATTTGCGGATGTCGTCGGGCCTTGGCTGGGCGATGCCTGGGTTTGCCAACATCTCCCGCGCTGCGTCGGCTCGGGCTTTTTCGTTGTGGCGCATGTTTTTTGAGATCGTCTCGCGCTGCTTTTTCGACTTTTTCAATTCGCGGGCCAGCTCGATGTGGACATAGGCTGGCTTGCCGTACCGGCGCACAGCCGCGTTCACCACCTTGCGTAATTCTGTCAGGCTGCGCATGACGGCAGGGTTGCGAATCTCAGTGAGGGCCCGCTCGACCGGCGGGAGCAGCGGCTTGGGTTCCTGCGCCTCGAAAGATTCGGGATACATCTGCTTGCGGGCCTCGGCGTAGGTCATTCCGGTTTCGAGCAACGGCAGCAGTTTTTCGATGGCCTTGCGGGAAAGATTGAAATAATCCGGCTCCGGAGAAATCGCAACAAACTTCTTTGCGGACTCTTCGTCCAGCTTCCAGTGTTGGACGGCCCGGCGCTGGAGAGCGCCTTCCTTCTGGATGCTGAGAACGTCATTCAGGGCTTGATCGTGCTCTTCGGCGGACATTTCCTCCAGCCAGCGTTGCTGGCCGAAAACCGCACAAAACTCCGCTGTGGTTCGGTTGCCGCGCAGAGTCTTTTCTCCACCGCGTTCGATGGTAAAACGCGCATCTTTCGGAAGCTTCAACAGCTTCCTGGCCTGGGCGAAGGTGCGGTCGCCTTTGATCTCAAGCTCCTGCACGAGTTTGTCTCTTTCCCCGGTGGTAAGGTTTCGCTCAGACCCGTCCGGCAATTCAATCCTGAGATTGTTGACGGCCTGAAGCAGGCGAAAGCGTTGCGCAACGAAACTGGAACGCGGGGCGCGCCGCTGGCCCGGTTCAAGCTCGCACTGGCCGACGGTGTTGGGGTCAAACCACAAAGGACGCTGGTAGAAGATGGCGTTGTAAACTTCCTTTTTTGGGGCCGCAGTGAGCAGGGCGGGGTGATGTGCGGCTTGCGCGTCCCAGATGGCGGTGAATTCCTGCGCGTACATGTCACGGGCGGTCCAGCGGGAGCGAATCCGCTCGCTGGACGGCGCGAGGCGCGAAAGATACTCGCCAAGAGTCCGTGCGTGATTTTCCTGCATGGCCTTGCGTAATTCCGCAATGCCTTCTTTGACCGCACCTTCGTCATCATCCTTCTTTGCCACCTGTTTGCGGTTACTGAGGAAACCGCGGCGCTGCGCGAGATGATAAAGGGCTCGGCCGAGGTAGTAGGGTTCGAGCGGTTCGTCGAGCGCCGAGGCGCGGAGAATGTAAGGCAGGGTGTGTTTGGGCTCAGGAAAGAGGCCGGAGCTGGCTTTGGCCTGGAACCACGCGGAGGTCAAAATCTGTTGGTCAAGGTCATTGAGCAAATCCTGGCGTTGGTCGGGCAGCAGCGGCGGTCGGTGGCCGCTGCCTGAAAATTCAGAAAGGCCCTCCGGGGCGGGCGGTAACAAACCAAAGCCCTGAAGAAGGTTGAATACTTTGGTCAATCGGCGGCGACGACGCCACAACAACCGCCGATGGAGCCGGGCATCACGCCGTGCCTTGTTCCTGGATTCTTCGTTTCCGAGCCCTTTGGTATCATCCATCCCAGCTTCAAAAACGCGCGCCCCGGCGCGGACGACTTGCGCGGGCACGCCGTCAATCAGGCCAATCATCGCCCAGCCGAGTGAGTTGCTGCCCAAATCGATGCCAAGTATGTATTCGCTTGCGGGTTGTTCAGTCATAAATCACCCCTTGACAAAAAATGAATTGGCGGTAGTATACACCCGTGTATCTCAGCAGCGGTTCCTGCTTATCTTAGTAAGCAGGTTCTACCTGCGCAGGCAACGTTTCGCAAGAGCGACCTGAAGCGCCGTGCGTGGCTTAAAGCCCCACGGCGCTCTTTTTTTACCCCGCCCCGTGCGGGGCTTTTTTTTGTGGCTTTCGTATGCGCCGCACCCATTCCATACTGCGGACATGGGATGTGCTCAGGGCAGATCGTCCTCGGAAACCGGCCGAGCCGCTGTGATAGGATAAACTTCGTCGGCGGGACGGTCGCTTGAGGCGAGCCCAAGGGCTGTGGCGGGGCGCAGGAGTGAAGCAAATTATTCGCTGAGGTTTGCAAGTTATAGTGTGGACCCTGTTGGTCGCGCCAGTGTCTCCGCCGGTGTTTTCGACGCTGAGGACGGCTCTGCTGCACGAAATGATGTCACGATAATTTGCAATCTTTAACAGGTCGGGCATGATCGCTTGGGCGATTGGATTATTGATCATCGCGGGATGCGCGGCGGCAGTGGCGTACGCCTGCATGGCGCCCACTTCAGAATGGTTCGGCCCGGTTGTCAATCGTGGCCCCGCGCAAAGCCGCAGCGTTGTCCTCACCTTCGACGACGGCCCCGCTCCGCCGTTTACAGAACAGATCCTGGACATCCTTGCCGAGCGGAAGATCTCCGCAACCTTCTTTCTCTGCGGCAAGAACGTTGAGCGCCATCCGGAAATCGCCCGCCGCATCGTGCGCGAAGGCCATACCATCGGGAATCATACCCATTCGCACCCGTTTCTCTGTCCGCGCGGCCGCAAGTTTATGGCCAGGGAAATCGATCGGGCGCAGGACGCCATCGAACGGGCTACGGGAGTCCGTCCCACTTTGTTCCGGCCGCCCTACGGCGCGCGATGGTTCGGCCTGATGCCCATTCTGCGGAAGCGAGAACTCAGGCTGGTCATGTGGTCGGTGGCGGGAGTCGACTGGAAATATCGGACCCAGGCGATTATCAGGACCACAACGCGGAAACTGCACTCGGGCGCCGTGATCCTTCTTCACGACGGCCACGAGCAGCCGCCTCCGGGAGGAATCGACCAGTCGAGCACCGTGGAGGCTTTGCCGGCCATCATCGAAGCGGCAACCAAGTCGGGACTTTCCTTTGCGCCGATTGAAAAGATGATGGCTTAGGCTTATGCTTGCCTGGGGCTGAAGCTCTCTCGCGTCCCATTTTTTCGGTGATCCGGGGCTAAAATACTGGAAGTCTGTGTCAAAATAAAATACACTCATCCCGCCGAGCGTAACGATTTGACACAGTCGAGGGCGCTAGAGCTCGGTTCTTTAGGTATGAAATTTTTAATAATCGCTTATGATTGAAAGGGATAGAAATTGTTGGGCACTTTGGCCTCAACTATGCTGGAAGGTCACTTGTTTGGCGTGCAGGATTCTTCCTGCGTAGGTGTCTGAGTGGCCTTAAAACGAGTACTGGTGGTGGATGACGATCAGGAGAGCCGGGACCTTCTTTCCGAGGTTCTGGGTGCGAACGGCTATTGCGTGGAGGTTGCGGAGGATGGCGAGGCTTTTTGGAAGGCGTTGAGCCGTGATGGCAGGAGGGCCATTATCCTGATTGATCTCCGAATGCCGGGTGAAAGCGGCCTGGAACTGCTGCGGAAGCTGAAGCAAAAGAAGACGGCCTGTGACGCGATTTTGATGACTTCTTTCATGACGGGGGCGGAAAGCGAACTTGCGCTGGAGCTTGGCGCGAAGGCCTTCCTGGAAAAGCCTTTTCGATTGTCGGAGTTGGTGCGTGTGGTCAGTGAATTGGCCATGAAGAATCCGATCGGGATATCATCGTAGGATGGCAGGGGACAAGGCAGAGGATTAGAACCGGTATGTAAGGAGCAGCGATGAACGTAGGTGAAAAAGTCGTGGAAATTATTGCAAGGGAACAGCATCTCGAACCCTCCAGGATAACGATGGATTCAACTTTCGAGGAGCTGGGGATCGACTCCCTGGACGGCGTCAACATCATGTTTGCGCTGGAGGAAGAGTTCAAGATCGACATTCCGGACACCGTGGCCCAGAACATGAAGGGTGTGCGGCAGGTTGTGGACAGCCTCACTCGGGTGATTGAGGGCAAGGACATTTCTGATCTCGCGGCGATGGCCAAGGGCGGCAGTCCCGCGGCGGGCAACTAATCCTCCTGGAGTTCATGGTGCGCAGGGTCGTCATAACAGGGATGGGGGTCTTTTCCTCCACGGGCAGAGACCGGCATAGCTTTTTTGAGAGCCTGGTGCAGGGCCGGTCGGGTGTCCGGCGAATTTCCCAATTTGATTCTTCTTCCCTCTCCATTCAAATCGCCGCCGAGATTGACGGCTACGATCCCAACGACTATTTCCCCTCCAAGCGCCTTGACATGCTGGACAAGTTTGCGCAGTTCGCCCTGATTGCCGCCGGCGAAGCCATGGAAAGCAGCGGCATCACGGTCAGCGATGAAGAACGCCCCCGTTTTGGCGTGGTGATGGGTTCCGGCCTGGGCGGGGCGGGCAGCTATGACGCCGGCTATCACAACCTTTACGCGAAGCAGATCACCCGGTTGCATCCCTATACGATTCCCCGGGTCATGCACAACGCCGCCACCTCCCACATCTGCATGGAATTCGGAGCGCAGGGGCCGGCGCTGGCCACCTCGACGGCCTGCTCGTCTTCAGGACACGCGATCGCGGAGGCGTTCCATCTGATCAAGTTTGGACTGGCGGACATGGTGCTGTCGGGTGGCGCCGACGCCCCGATCACTTACGGGGTGATGCGCTGCTGGGAGGCGGTGCGCATCCTCTCTTCCGGCAATGGAAATCCGGCCACGGCCTGCCGTCCTTTTTCGGCTGACCGCAAGGGCATGGTGATTGGGGAAGGAGCCGCTGTTCTGCTGCTGGAAGAGCTGGATCATGCGATCAAGCGCGGGGCCACGATTTATGGCGAGGTGGCCGGCTGCGGGATGAGCTCGGACGCCTCGCACATTACCCAGCCGACGGTGGATGGGCCGGCGCGCGCCATTCGCATGGCGCTTGCCGAAGCCGGGGTTGCGCCCCAGGAGGTTGATTACATCAACGCCCATGGGACCGGGACGCGGCTGAATGATGCGACGGAAACCCAGGTGATTAAAGAAGTCTTTAGAGAGCATGCCGGAAAGCTGGCGATCAGCTCCACGAAGTCGATGCATGGACACGCCATGGGAGCGACGGGCGCGATTGAGCTTGTGGCCACGGTGATGGCGCTTGAACGGGGCGTTATTCCGCCCACAGCGAATTACGCGCAGCCGGACCCGGAGTGTGATCTTGATTATGTTCCCAATCAGGCGCGGGAGAAGCGCATACGCGTGGCGATTTCGAACTCCTTTGCATTTGGCGGATTAAACGCCGTCTTGCTGGTGCGCCGTTGGGAGTGAAATCCTTATTATTCCACGAAGCCCGGGGGTTGGGGGGCGAGTGGATTCGGAGCAGGCATGGAAATCAGGCGGATCGCTATCCTGACGCTCAGTGCCGGAGCGGGGCCTTTGAGAGCGAGCCAGGCGATTCATCAGGCCCTTCACGACGGCGCGGATAACGTTGAGGCCCGGACGATGGATGTGTTGGATCTGGCGGAGCCCTGGTTTCTCCGCTGCTACGTTAAGGTCTACTGGCTGATGGTGCGGCGCGCCCCGCGGGTCTGGCGCAAGCTGTGGGGCTGGCGGCGGCGGAAACAGCTTCGGAAGACGGTTCCGGAGTGGTTGTTGCGGCGCGGCTGCCGGGAGGCTCTTGCCCGTCTCCGGTCCTTTCGCCCACACCTGGTGATTGTGGCGGATACCGGGGCCGCTGAGCTTGCCACGCTCGGCAGGCGTGAAGGGTGGTTTGACGCTCCGATCCTGGCGGTTCAAACGGACTTTTTTGCGGCGCCGCCCTGGATCAAAGCTGAAATTGACGTTCATTGCGTGGGCAGTGACGAAGCCAAGCGCCAGATGATTTCCTGGGGCGTTTCCGCCAATCGCATCGTGAACTGCGGCGTGCCGGTTGACTCGGGTTTCGCTCTCCGTTTTGACCGCGAGGAGCTCCGCCGCGCTCTGGGTTTGCACGTGAATCGGCCGGTGGTGCTGGTGATGGGTGGCGCCATCGAGCCCGCTCCGCTTGAGGCCATGATCCGAAGCCTGGAAAGGTGCCGCCAGCCCGTCCAGGTGGTGGTAGTGGCCGGACAAAATCGCGCCATGCGGCAGCGCCTGGAGGCGTTTCGAGGGAGGCTGGCCCTGGACCTGCACGTTTTTGGCTGGCCGGATTCCATTCCTGAATTGATGGGAGCGGCGGACTTGCTGATTACCAACCCGGGAAGCGTTACGGCCTCCGAGGCTTTGGCCGCGGGCCTTCCCATGATTCTGACCTTTCCGATTCCCGGCATGGAGGAAGCCCAGCTCAAATTCCTGGTTCAGCGCGGTGTGGGGCTGACGGTCGAGCGGCCTGAAGAAATCCCGGCGCGGCTCTCCGATTTGCTCGATGATCCCATGCAGCTTGAGACGTTGAGCCTGCGCGAGCGGGAGATGGCGCGGCCGGATGCCGCTTATGCCGTCGCCCAGGTTGCCCGAGCCTTGCTGGACAAGGCCACGTACATCGATCTGCTGGCGGCGCCTTCGCCGGCTACGGGCGAATCCGCCTACCTGATGTAAGGTTGATAGGGCTCGGCCCCGTTCAGTTCTGAATTTCATGATCGCTGACTTACGACAGATCGTTGAACGCCGGCTGATTGGCGGCTCCATTCCCCGGCTTGTCCGGTGGGGCAAGGTCCTTCCGCCCGGCCTCGTCCGCAGGATTCAGATGGACGGTTTCCGGCGTGCTGTTCGTTACGCGGGCGTCCACCAGAAGTTCTTTTCGCGAAAGCTTCGGGAGGCCGGCCTTCGCGCCGAACAGGTTCGCCGGCCCGAGGACCTGGGCGGGATCTTTACCACTCCTGAAGACATTCGCGGGTTGCCGGCTGAAGAGTTTTTGTGCCGGGAACCCCAGGCGGTGTTTGAAACCACGGGAACCTCCGGCGGACCCAAGCGGGTTTATTTTGGTTATGATGAGCTGGACTTTGCGGCGCGTTATGAGGCTGCGGTGTTTTATGAAAACGGCCTGCGGACGGGCGACCGCGCGGTCTGCACCTTTGACGCGGGATACTGGATCAGCAGTTGGGTGACTTTTCTGGCCTGCAAGCAGTTGGACGTTTTCTGCTCGGCCGTGGGCAAGCCGACCCCGCAAGAGGTTTACGACCGGCTGTCCCTTTATCGCTACAACGTGATTGTGGCGGACCCGACCTGGCTGGTCAGCCTGAGTGAAATCGCCGAGAAGCAGGGAAGCTTTCCGGTCAAGCTGATCTTTGCGGCGGGCGACCGCATGACCGATCCTTATCGCGATTACGTTCAGCGCATCTGGAACGCTCCGGTGATGCTCGGCTACGGCTCAACCGAAATGGGCGGCGGCGCCGGGATGGAGTGCCGGGAGCGCCAGGGCTACCACGTGGATGAGTTCAATCTGCTGTTTGAGATTCTTGACCCCGACCCGGAAGGTTATGGCGAACTGGTGGTGACCACGCTGTCGCGCCGAACCATGCCTCTGATCCGCTATCGGGTGCGGGATATCACGCGCTTTCTCGATGGAACCTGCCCCTGCGGAATGCCCATCCGCCGCCTTGCGCGCATCCGGGGACGCCGCGACGAAATGGTGGTGATGGGCGCGGGCAACATGTACCCGGAGATTTTTGAAAAGGTCCTGGGCGACGTGCCCGGGCTTTCCTCCAACTGGCAGGTGGCGGTGCGGCAGGAAGGTCTGCACGACGTTCTGGAATTTCGATTGGAACTGACCAACGGGGTTTCGGCCTCAGCGATGGAGGATGCGGTCCGAAAAAATCTGGAGGCCCGCTATCCGGACGTTTGGGCCAATCAACTTTGCGGGATGTACCGGCTGGCTTTCCGTTTTTGCTCCCCAGGATCGCTCGTCCATGGGCGGAAGCGCAAACGCCTAGTGGACGAGCGTGGGGAGTAGGGTGGGTAACAGGCGGCAGGTAGCGCGTAGGGCGTGCAGGAGGGGGTGATTCCTTCTACCTAGCCATCTGTGACCCTCTGCTTAAGCTTTCGGAGGGAAGGGAGAAACACTTGAGGGGAAAATTTGCGGGGGATGCCCGCAGCCAAATTTTGTCGCGGAAGCCGGTTGTTTTTTCCGACTTTGACGGGACGATTACGCGCCTGGACGCAACGGACGTGATCCTGGAAAAGTACGCGGACCCTTCCTGGCGGGAGGTGGAGGAACAGTGGCTGCGGGGCGATATCGGCTCCCGTGAGTGCTTTGAGAGGCAGGCGGCGCTGGTGCGGGCTACGGCGAAACAACTGAATGCGCTCATCGATGCGATCCCTCTTGATCCCGGCTTTCCGGCGTTTTTCCGCTTTCTGAAGGACCGGCAACTGCCTTTCTATATTGTCAGCGACGGTTTTGATTACGTCATTCGCCGCGTTCTGAAGCGCGTGGGAGCGAACGGCGAACTCCGGAACGGCCGCCATCTGTTTTCCACCGGGCTGGAACTGGAGGCGGGTGGGTTGCGCGCCACTTTCCCCCACAGCCAGCATGGCTGCGAGCATGGCTGCGCCACCTGCAAGCCGGCGGTGATCCGCCAGCTTCGAAAAAAGCAGCAGCCGGTCGTCTTTATCGGCGACGGGCTCTCCGACCGGTTCGCGGTGGAAGAAGCGGACGTTGTTTTCGCCAAGCAGGAACTGCTGGCTTACTGCCGCGAGCGCGGCCTGGCTTGCCGGCCCTTTGAAACTTTTGGCGATGTGCAAAAGGATTTGGCCGAACTGATGGAGGCCGGGGGCTGCGCGAGCGAAGTTGTTGTGAGTTCCGCGACGTAGCGGGCTGTAGAAAAAAGCCGCGAGCGACGTCATCCCGAGCGAAGCGAGGGATCTGCTTTTTTCAAGAAGATACAGCAGATTCCTCGCGGAGTTTATCCTGAGCCCCTTCGTTTCACTCAGTGCCGTTCACCCAAGGCCGGCGGTGAGGACACCGCCGCTACAGAGTGGAGGGCGAACAGCCTGCCCTGAGCGCAGCGAATGGGGGCTCGGAATGACACGGTACGAAAACGTTTTTCAGCAACAGGTGAAGAGAAATTGAGTTAACCCATCGGGACGAAGGTGAAGCTTATCCATGTCATTGCCGGAAACAAATACCAAGACGGCTGAATTGCTCGATCTCGAGCGCCGCTACTGCTCGTTTGGCGACACGGTGCACTATCTCGAACCGCCCAAGATCTTTGCCAACTGTGAAGGCTGCTACCTTTACGATGAGCAGGGCACGCCTTATCTCGACTTGCAGATGTGGTATTCCGCGGCGAGCTTTGGCTACAAGAATCCGCGCCTGAACGAAGCGCTGAAGCGGCAGGTGGACCGGCTGCCGCAACTGGCCTGCCAGTATCTCCATGCCGAAAAGGTGGAGGTGGCGGCGCGCATCGCGCAGCATTGCGAAAAGCAGTTTGGGGTGAAAGGGCGCGTCCATTTCAACGTGGGCGGCGCGCAGGCCATCGAGGATTCGCTCAAGCTGGTGCGCAACGCGACGGGCCGGAACCTGATGTTCGCTTTTATGGGAAGCTATCACGGGCGGACGCTGGGGGCCTCGGCCATCACCTCCAGCTACCGCTACCGCCGCCGCTTCGGCCACTTCAGCGACCGCGCGCAATTTGTTTTCTATCCCTATTGCCAGCGCTGCCTCTACGGGCTGAAGCCGGACACCTGCGGGCTTTATTGCGAGGAGCAGTTTGAAAAACTGTTTGACTCGGAATATTACGGGGTGTGGGATGCCAAGGCCGAGGCGTCCGAGTACGGGGCTTTTTATATCGAGGCGGTGCAGGGCACGGGCGGCTACATCATTCCGCCGGCCGATTATTTCAAGCGGTTGAAGGAGACCTGCGACAAGCACAAGCTCCTGATCGTGGACGATGAAATCCAGATGGGCTTTTACCGCACGGGCAAATTCTGGGCGATTGAGAATTTCGGTATTACGCCGGACATCATCGTGTTCGGCAAGGCGCTGACCAACGGCCTGAATCCGATTTCGGGCGTCTGGGCGCGCGAGGAATTGATCTCGCCGGACGTGTTTCCTCCGGGCGCAACCCATTCAACCTTTTCCGCCAATCCGCTGGGCACCGCCGTGGCGCTCGAAACGCTGAAGATGCTCGAAGAAGAGGATTACGAAACGCTGGTGAACGAGAAGGGCGCCTACTTTCTGGCCGGGCTTCGCGAACTCGAGCGGCGGCATCCGGAATCAATCGGGCAGGTGGATGGCCTGGGCCTGGCGCTGCGGATCGAGGTCACCAAATCCGACCGCACTACTCCCGACCGCGAACTGACCGACCGCATCTTTGCCGAAGGCCTGGCGGGCAACCTGGAAGCGCGCGGCCGCAAGCTGGGCCTGGTGCTCGACGTGGGCGGATATTACAAGAACGTCTTTACGCTGTCGCCCGCTTTCACCATCACCCGCGAGGAAATGGACCTCGCAATCGAACTGCTCGATCAACTGTTTACGCGCTGCACAAAGAAATAGCCGCAACGCCGGCCTGTAGAGACGCCTCGGTGAGGCGTCTGCGAAGATGAGACGTTCCAGCGGAACGTCTCTACAAGAACCATCCCACGCACGGACCAGCGTCGTGGCTTCCGCCTTTTTTCATGTCCTTCCTTTGATCTGACGATTTTCCTCATGCGCCGAGCGCGGGCTGCGCGCCAGAATTTGATAGCCCGGGCCGCCGCAGGGGAAACTTTGAACGATTCCGGGCCTTTTTCTGACCAGCTTGCTGGATGCGCGGAGGCTTGCTGGAATGCCGCCCGCGCCGTTTTGCTGGCCATGACGCTGGGCGTGTTGGTTGCTGCCTCGGCTGAGAATCCGAAACGGCCAACACCCTCGGCCGCTAACCTCCATTACGTTTCTCTGCCGCTGGCCTTTGAGCAGAACTGCGGGCAGGCGAATCCCGCGGTGAAGTTTCTGGCGCGCGGAAGCGGCTATGCCATTTTCCTGACCGAAAAAGAGGCGGTGATGTCGCTCGAACGAAGCGCCGCGCATTCTCCCAATCCTTTTCCGGCCGGCGGGTCCGCTGCCCGCGCCGCTCGCCGGAATTCGCCCAAGAAAGATGTTCTGCGCCTGCGCTGGGTGGGAGCGGCGGCCGCGCCTCGCATTGAAGGGCTGGACCCGGAAAGCGGCAGGACGAACTATCTGATCGGCAACAACCCGGCGAAGTGGGTCCGGGACGTTCCGGCCTACTCCAGAGTGAAAGTCCATCGCGTCTATCCCGGCATCGACGTTGTGTATCACGGCGGCCGGCGGGAGATTGAGTTCGACATCGAGGTCGAGCCGGGCGCAAAGCCCGGTTCGGTGCGGCTGAAAGTTGCCGGAGCAAATTATCATCCGGCGAAGCTGCGCCTTAACCGGAGCGGCGACCTTGTGGTGCGCACGCGCGCAGGCGATGTGCGCTTCCGAGCACCGCGCGCATATCAGCCCGGCGCGGATTCGAAGAAACATTTCCTTGAAGCCCGCTACGTGGTTGAGCCCGGCGGGCAGGTTGGTTTTGTTGTGGGCCGCTACGATCCTGCAAGGCCGCTGGTGATCGACCCGGTCCTGAGCTATTCCACCTACCTCGGCGGGACCGATTACAACGGCGCAACCGGCATTGCGGTGGACGGGTCCGGTTACACTTACATCACGGGCTACACCAGTTCCACCGATTTCCCGGTCCGCGGCGGCGTTCAGGGCCTCTTCGCGGGCGGAAGCTGCAATACCGAGGTTAACACCGCTCCCTGTTTCGACGCCTTTGTGGCCAAGCTCAATCCGCAGGGGACGGGGCTTGTCTATTCCACTTATCTGGGAGGAACCGGAGACGATCGCGGGGTCCGCATCGCCGTCGATGCCTCAGGGCAGGCCTATGTCGCAGGGTTCACTGACTCGGTGGATTTTCCCACGGTAAGCCCCGTGCAGGGTGCGAACGGAGGAGGCGCCTGCGGCACCACCGCCTACCCCAATCCGTGCTATGACGCTTTTGCCGCCAAGCTCAGCGCGTCCGGGTCCAGCCTGGTTTATTCCACCTACCTGGGCGGGACGGGAGATGATTTCGCCAGCAGCATCGCGGCGGATTCAAACGGCAACACCTATATCGGCGGACTGACGGCGGGGCCCAATTTCCCCGTCACCTACGGAGCGCTTCAGACTGGCTACGGCGGCGGGCCGTTTGACGGTTTTGTGGCCAAGATCAATCCTTCGGGAAGCGCTCTGGTCTATTCCACTTACATCGGCGGCAGCCAGGAAGATCATGTCAGCGATATCGTCCTCGATTCTTCCGGCGATGTTTATCTGACCGGCCAGACCAACTCCGCAAATTTTCCCGTGCAGGGCGGCTTTATGCCGAAATACACGGCGGGGGCGTGCGGTTCGGCGCTGAGCAATTTCCCCTGTTTTGAAAGTTTTGTCAGCAAGCTGAACGCAGCCGGATCGGCGCTGGTTTATTCCAGCTACCTGGGCGGCACCGCGGCCAGTTACGGATCGGGCATTGCGCTCGATGCTTCCGGCGCCGCCTACGTGACGGGATGGACCACTTCCAAGGATTTTCCCGTGACGCCGGGAGCCTATGACACGGTCTGGGGCGGTTCGAATGAAGCTTTTGTGGCCAAGATCGCTGCGGCGGGGGACGCCATCAATTACGCGACGTATCTGGGCAGCATCAACCCGGACCAGGCGAACGCCATCGTCGTGGACGGTTCCGGCAACGCCACCATCGCCGGATTCGCCTATGGCGGGAAGTTTCCCGTGGCCTCCCCGCTGCAGGCGGCGAGCGGCGGCTTCTACGATGCTATCGTCAGCAAGTTCAACGCCACGGGTTCCACCCTGCTTTTTTCCACTTACCTGGGCGGCGCCGGCGACGAAGCCGCGAACGACCTGGCGCTTGATTCTTCCGGAAACCTCTACGTCGCCGGCGACACTTTTTCAACCGACTTCCCGGTGACCACCCCCGCCCTGACCACCGGTTACACGGGCGGGTCCTATGATGCCTGGATCGCCAAAATCGGTCCGCAGAACGCCGCCGGGCTCACCGCAGTTCCCAATCCCTTGGCTTTTGCCGGCCAGGAGATCAACACCACCAGCACGCCGTCAATCATCAAGCTCGGCGATGCCGGAAGCGCGGCGCTCAGTATCGCCGGCATCTCGGTGACGGGTGACTTTGCGGAGACGAGCCAGTGCGGAAAGACGGTTTCTGCGGGAACCCAGTGCACGATCAGCGGTACTTTCACGCCGGCGGAAACCGGCACGCGGACGGGAACTCTGGTGATAACTGACAGCGCGGAGGGCAGTCCCCACACGGTCAAGCTGAGCGGCTTTGGAACCAGCGGGGCGGTCAGCCTTTCGGCGGCCAGCCTGAATTTCGGACTGGTGACTGTTGGAACGACGAGCACGCAGACGGTGACTTTGACGAACCCCGCGCCGTCGCCGCTCGATCTATCCAGCATCCGGGCCGGCGGAGGTTTTACGGAGTCGAACACCTGCGGCAGCGTGGTGAATCCGGGCGGCAGTTGTGCCATCGCGGTCAGTTTTTCGCCCGCTGCTCTCGGAACCAGCGTGGGAACGCTCACCCTCACGGACACGGGACTCGGCTCCCCGCAAACGATCACCCTGAGCGGAACCGGCGCAACCCCTCCGGCCGCCAGCCTGTCGCCGTCCGCGCTCACTTTCGGGTCACAGGGAGTGGGCGCCACGAGCCCGCCGCAGACGGTGACGCTGTCGAACACGGGTGGGGCGCCAATAGCGATAGCAGGCATCACAACGGCCGGAAATTTCGCCGAGAGCAACAACTGCGGCTCAAGTCTCGCGCCCGGCGCAAGCTGCGCGATCAGCGTCACTTTCACGCCGCAACAGACCGGGAGCACGTCGGGAACGCTTGCCCTCAGCGACAACGCGGCAGGAAGTCCGCAAACCGTCAGCCTGACCGGAAGCGGCGTGATCTCCTTTACCCTGGCGGCGAACCCGAGTTCGGTGACCGTGCTCCAGGGAACCGGCCAGGCGCAATTCACCCTGTCCGCGTCAACCAGCAACGGGTTTACGGGCTCGATTGTTCTCGGATGTGAAAACATTGCGCCCGCCACCTGCGCCTTTGGCCCCGCCTCGATCGATCCCGGGCAATCGAGCACGCTGACCGTGGGGAATCTGAACGCCGTGACTTCATCGTCACTCAGTTTTACGGTGACGGGAACGGTTGCGACGGCCAGCCAGACATCCAGCACATCAAGCAGCTCATCCGGGTCGGGCACGGCGTTTTCCGGCACGGCGATGGCGACGCTCACGCTGTCGGTGAAGTTTGCGGATTTCACCCTTGCGTCTTCTCCGGCGGCCGCGTCGATTCAGGCGGGACAGACGGCGAACTATACCCTGACGCTGACACCCCTTAACGGATTTGATGTGCCGGTGTCGCTCTCCTGCGGCGGGGTTCCAGCCGCGGCCACTTGCTCGTTCTCCTCTTCCACCGTGCCAGTGGGTCCTTCCGGCCCCGCCCAGGTCTCGCTGGCCGTGCACACGGCCTCGCGGGCACTGCTGAACCCTCCTCCCGACACTTTGTTCTTTCCCGGAGAGGGTCCGCGCCTCCGATGGTTTCTGCTCGGGGCGTGGGGCGCTTTGCTCGGCCTCATGCTGGTTTCGGTCCGGACACGGGAGCCTTTGCGGGCCACGATGATCCGGAATGTTTCCGTGGCCCTGCTGATCTGCCTGGTGCTGGTGGCCTGTGGCGGGGGCGGCGGCGGTGTTTCGCCGGGACCGAGCAGCGGAACGCCTGCCGGGAGCTATACCGTCACGATTACGGCCACGGCGCAATCGTTGAGCCATACGGGCCAGGTCTCGCTTCAGGTCGATTAACCGGGAAGGCTGGGAGCCGAAAGGCGGAGAAACAGGATCTTATCAGGACTAAAACATTATCAGGACTAAAAACATTTAAGGTTCTCTTGTTCTCGCCCGTATGTGCCGATGGACTTAACGAACGTGCAAGCCGCCGCGCTGCAGGTGGTTGGAATAGGCGGTGGCCGGGAGTGAATGATTTCAGGGTGGAACGATCAGCGGCGCTGGACCGCCGATCGGAAACGCAGACCGTGCGCCCTCAGCAGCGCTCCTTAGAAGGCTGCGGGCCCGGTGCTGAGAGGGAGTAGGGCTTATGTTCTGGGGGAAACCCAAGAGACTGGTGGGGCTCGATATCGGCTCAAGCTCGGTCAAGGCCGTTGAGCTTGCCCGGAAAGGGACGGAGTACGAACTGGTGAGCCTGGGCATGGAATCGCTCGGCCAGGACGTGGTGGTGGACGGTTCGATTATGGATGCGCTGCTGGTTTCTTCCGCCATCAAGAAGATATTCACTGACAACAAGATCAAACTTCGGGAAGTTGCAACTTCGGTGTCGGGGCATTCGGTCATCGTCAAGAGGATTTCCATGAGCGCCGCGAACGACTCCGAGGTTGCCTCTGCAATCTCCTACGAGGCGCAACAGTACATTCCCTTTGATGTGGCCGATGTCAACTTGAGCTACCAGGTGATGGGGCCGGCGGCGGGAGACGGCTTGGACGTCATGCTGGTGGCGGCGAAGCGCGAGAAGATCCTGAATTATACCAACGTTCTGAGCCAGGCCGGGATGTCGCCGGTGGTCGTGGATATTGACGCTCTGGCGCTGCAAAACGCCTTTGAGGCGAATTATGACCCGGAACCCGGCATGCTGGTAGCCCTGCTGAACATCGGGGCCAGCACCATGAACATCAACATTGTGCGGGACGGCACGCCCCTGTTTACGCGCGACGTTTCGGTGGGAGGCAACCAGTATACCGATACGCTGCAGAAGGAGCTGGACTTGAGCTTTGAAGACGCGGAACTTCTGAAGCAGGGGCATTCGTTTCCAAACCTTTCCGCCGATGCCGCCGCTCCGCATATACGCTCCGTCTCGGAGATCCTGCTGCTGGAGATCCAGAAAACCCTTGATTTCTTCCGGCAGACGACCTCGCCTGAAAACATTCAGTCCATCTACCTTGCGGGAGGAACGTCGAAGGTGGCCGGACTGCTGGGACTGCTCAAGGAAGATTTCAATGTTCCGATTGAAATCATGGACCCTTTCCGCAGAGTGAATATCGATCCCTCGCGGTTTGACCTGGGTTACACGGCGGAAGTGGCGCCTCGCGCGTGCGTGGCGATGGGACTGGCTTTGAGGAGTTTTGACACGCCATGATGAAAATCAACTTGCTCGGGCAGGAAGCACTGCAGGCCAAGGTTGTTGGCGGACCTTCCGCAGCGGCGCGCCAGGCCACGGTTTTCATGGTTGCTCTGGCCATCACCCTGGGCACGGTCGGCTTTGTTTACATCTACTGGAGCCACCAGATCAAGCAGGAGCAGGCGGCGCTCGCCCGCGAACAGGTCCGGCAGAAAGATCTGGCCGCCGTGAAGGCTCAGAACCAGGAATATCAACGCCAGCTCAAGACCCTCGAGGAGCGCGTTCAGACCATCCAGAAACTTCAGGCCAGCCGCCAGGGCCCGGTCGATTTGATGGAGGGGCTGGGGGCGACCGTGAACACCACCCACGATCTCTACCTGTTGCAGGTGACCCCCGAAGGGAACGTGTTGCACATCCGGGGGGAATCGCGGAGTGTCCAGGCGATTGCGCAGTTTATCAAGGCGCTGATGAGCTCACCCCGGTTTGGAGACGTCCAGTTGAAGCAGTATTACCAGGACAACCAGAACGACCGGACGAACTTCAAGTTCAACCTGGACTGTTCCTACGCCCGTCCTGAGATGGCCGGGTCGGCGACCAGCGGGACATCCCCATTGGCGGCGCTGCCGCCGGAGAGCGGAAGGTAAGAGAGGACGCCGTCATGACCAGGAGTCTTAACAATTTTTCGGTTGGCGTGCAAACGGCCATTCTGGTTGTTGCTGCTGTCATCCTTGCGGCGGTCACTTTCTGGTATTTCGCACTGCCCGAATCGAGTGAAGTGGATACCCTGCAGCAACAGGTGAAAAATCTGCGGGCGGAAAACGACCGCAACGAGGCCTTCAAGCGCGAGCAGACCGAATACGTGAACCGGATTGCGCAACTCAGCGAGCAGCTTCTGACGCTGCGGTCGATTGTTCCGGATGAGCCTGCGACGGATATGTTTGTGAGATCCGTCTACGAAACGGGAACGAAAAGTGAGGTGCACATCCGGAACTTTGTGGCGGAGACGCTGGCGAGCAAGGAACTTTATGTGGAAATGCCCTACCGGCTGCACCTGGATGGAACCTATTACCGGCTGCTGCAGTTTTTTGACCGCCTGGCCCATGAGCAGCGGATCGTTACGGTGTCCGGCCTGGCCCTGGGGCCTGCGGAAGGCGGTGGGATGGGATCCTACAAGATCTCGCCCGAAGAGACCGTTGGGGCCAACTGTGTGATTACGACTTACTACAACCAGCCGCGACCTGCAGGGAAGACGAAGGGAACGAAGGCGCGGAAGTAGGACGAGGGCAGCGTTATGGTCCAGCAAACGAAGAGTTGTTTTTGGGGAAACCGGTTGGCGACAGGCCTGGCGATCGCCGCCCTGATGGTCTCAGGAGGAGCGACGGTCAGCAGCGCGCGCGGCGCGAAGGATTCGGCCAGGGACCTCCGGGCAGGGGCCGGCTCCGCCAGCAGACCGGCCTCGAAGCCGGTGAC
>Ga0307372_10005454_pt1 | contig 19106 bp, 15 predicted proteins | sample OX1MG_FD_202533 | JGI IMG/M metagenome (GOLD analysis project Ga0307372, IMG submission 202533) | Soil microbial communities from Risofladan, Vaasa, Finland - OX-1 | ecosystem: Environmental > Terrestrial > Soil > Coastal area > Acid sulfate soil | place: Finland: Risofladan, Vaasa | collected...
CGGCCCCAGGGTTCTCTACCTGCGCCTGGAGCACCTCGGCAGCATCCTCGCCGGGGCCCTCGCTGCGATCCGCGGGCTGATCGATCGCTGCGGCGGGGAGCGGCGGGGACTCCGTCCCCAACGCCTCCTCCCCCTCGGCGAGGGGATCGGCGGCGGCAGGGTCTGAGTTCTCCTGCGCAGCGACCTCGGCCTGCACCGTCTCGACAAACTCCTTCTCCGCTCGGGCGACAATCTCTGCCACCTGGCCTTCCTCGGCATCGGGGTCGGCGAGGATCGCGACCTCGGCCACGGCCAGCGGCGTCAGGACCCCGACCTGGCTGGTCTCGAAACGAGCCAGCGCCTGGTGCTGGGGCAGGCCGCAGTAGGTGGAGCCGGGGACCGCGGCGTTGGGGCAACGGCGGCCGTTGGAGAGGACCGCCATGCAGCGCCCATCCGATTGCTCCTCACCCTCGTACTCGACCTCCTGATCTTCCTGGGAGAACTCCGTCTCAGACTTGATGTCGACCCGCCAGCCGGTCAGCCGTGCGGCCAGGCGGGCGTTCTGGCCGTCGCGGCCGATCGCCAGCGAGAGCTGGTCGTCGGGGACGATCACCGTCGCCTGGCGCTCCCCGTCGTCGACGATCACCTCGCGCACCCGAGCCGGCGAGAGCGCCTTGGCGACGAAGCGGGCGGGCTCGTCGTTGTGGGGGATGATGTCGATCTTCTCTCCCCGCAGCTCAGAGACGACCATCCGCACGCGCGAGCCGCGGGGGCCGACGCAGGCGCCGACCGGATCGACGCCGTCGGCGTGGGAGATCACCGCGATCTTTGAGCGGTAGCCCGGCTCGCGCGCGACGCCGACGATCTCCACCAGCTTGTCGGCGATCTCCGGTACCTCGAGCTCGAAGAGCTTCTTGATCAACTCCGGACTGCGGCGAGAGACGACGATCGCCGGGCCTTTGGTCGAGTCCGAGACGTCGGTGATCACCGCCTTGACCCGCATCCCGTGGTCGTAGCGCTCGTTGTAGACCTGCTCGGACTTGGGCAGCAGCGCCTCGACCCGCTCGCGCAGCTGGACCAGCGTGTAGCGCTTGTCGGATTGCTGAATGATCCCGGTGATCAGCTCGCCCACCCGGTCCTGGTACTCGTCATACATCATCTGCCGCTCGGCTTCGCGGATCCGCTGCAAGATCACCTGCTTCGCGGTCTGCGCTGCAATCCGGCCGAAGTCATCAGGGGTGACGTCGCGGGTCGTGATCTGGTCCTCGTAGGGGGCGATCATCTCCGGGTCAAGCTCGGGATCCTCGGGCTCGCGCAGCTCGCCCGTCTCCGGATCGATCTGTGCCTCCTCCTCCTCCTGTTGCTCGGCCGCTTCAGCCAGCAGCTTCTCCTCCAGCTCGGGCGGCAGGATCAACTCGTAGACGCGGAAGTCGCCGGTCTCGTGATCGAGGTCGACACGGGCGTATTTGGCCGCACCGGGGGTTTTCTTGTAGGCCGAGAGGAGCGCGTCCTCGAGGGCGTCCATCAGCTTATCGGCGGAGATTCCCTTCTCCTGCTCGAGCGCCTTGACTGCTTCGACGATCTCCTTGCTCACTGAAGCTGCTCCTTGGTCTCGGGAACGTGATTGGCGCTGCGGTACTTGGGCCCCGGCGAGGAGACCTCCAGCGAGTGCTCGGCCGTGAGGTGGCCGAGATGCTTGGTCACCCGTTCGCAGAGCGCCAGATCGACGCCGCCCGGGTGGTCGATGAAGATCCGCAGCGCGTCGCCGCCGGGTCGCTCGACGGCGACCAGCTGGAGCTCGGGGTCGAACTCGGTGAGCTGCTCTTGGATATCGTCTTTGGGGTCTTGCATGCCTGGTTCGGGGCGAAAAAAAAAGTGGGCCAGGCCCACTTCTCGACACCGGGTAGGACGTAAAAGCTTAAGCGCAGTATAGCCCGCTCGCCTGGTTGGCCGGAGGGTCCTATGGCGGACTGAGGGAGGCCCGGGTGCTCGGCGGCGGCGGCTACCCCTCACCCCGCCAGGCGCCGAATCAGCGAAGCGAGGGGTCCGACTCTGCCCTCAGTCGGTCGACCCTCGCCAGGATCGCCTCGGCGATAGTGTCCTTGGAAGCCCGCGGGACCACGGTCTCGCTTCCTGCCTCGATCAGGATCACCGCGTTTTCTTCACTCTCAAAGCCGATCGAGGGGTCGGAGACGTCATTGAGGACGACCAGGTCGATCCCCTTGGCCCGGAGCTTGCCGCGGGCTCGCTCGATCGCCTCACCGCCGTGCTCGGCGGCGAATCCGACAACGGTCTGCTGCGCGGTCCGGGACTCAGCCAGGCCGGCGAGGATGTCCTCGGTCGGCCGCAGTTCGAGCTCCAGGGCCTCCTGGCGCCTGAGCTTGCCCGCGGCGACCTTGGCGGCGCGGAAGTCGGCGGGGGCCGCCGCCATCAGCAGCAGGTGGGCGGAGGGGAACTCCGCCCGGGCTGCCTCGGCCAGCTGCTCCGCGGTCTCCACGTCTATGCGCTGGACACCCGCAGGGCTCGGGAGGGCGACGTTGGCTGCGATCAGGGTCACCTCGGCGCCGCGGCGGGCCGCCGCGGCGGCCAGGGCCAGGCCCATGCGGCCGCTGGAGCGGTTGCCGATGAAGCGCACCGGGTCGATCGGCTCGCGGGTTCCCCCGGCGGTGACCAGGGCACGAAGACCGTCCCACGGACGGTTGCCGGCGGGTAGCGCAGCCTCGACCCGGGCCAGCAGGTCGGCGGGATCGGGCAGGCGCCCCCGGCCGAACTCGCCGCGCGAGGCAAGCGCCCCCTCTCCCGGCTCGATCACCGTCACCCCGCGCTCACGCAGGGTCCCCAGGTTGGCCCGGGTCGCCGCGTCGGCATACATCCGATCGTTCATCGCCGGGGCGACCAGGCGAGGGGAGGCGCAGGCGAGGAAGGAGGTGGTCAGCATCGAGTCCGCCATCCCGGCGGCCAGCTTGGAGACCGTGTTGGCCGAAGCCGGGGCGACGAGGAAGACGTCACAGTTGGCGGCCAGCTCGAGGTGGCCGATCGGCTCGTGCGCGGGCAGCGGGTCGCCGGGGAAGGCGCCGCGCATCGGGTCAGGCTCGAACTCCGAGCTGAGTGCCGGCGCTCCGGTGATCCCCTGGAAGGAAGCCGGACCGACGAAGCGGCAGGCGGCCTGGGTCATCGCCACCCGGACCCCGTGGCCGGCGACCGTGGCCAAGCGGGCGAACTCGAGCGACTTGTAGGCGGCGATCCCGCCGCTCACGCCAAGCAGGATTCTGGCCATCGATTCCTCCTGTGGGTCGCGCCGTAGGCGCCCGCGCTCAGGCGCGGTACTCGTATTTGAGCTTGCCCTGGGCCAGCTCTTCGAGAGCCATCGAGAGGTAATTTCTGTCAGGCGGGACCTCGACCATCGGCGGTGGGTACTCGCCAAAGCTGCCCTCGCCAAGGTTGTGGAAGTAGCTGTTGATCTGGCGGGCTCGCTTCGCCGAAACGACGACCGCCGCGTAGTGGGAGTCGGTGTGGACGAGGAGTTTGTCGACGCGTGGTTTGATCATTCGACCTTGCAGTCTAGAGGAAGCCCAGCTCGGCGCGCACGATCTGCTCCAACTCGCCCGCTGCGCGGTCGAGTTCGTCGTTGACCACCCGGTGGCGGAACTCCTCCTGGGCGGCGAGCTCCTGCTCGGCGACCTCCAGCCTGGCGTCGATCGCCTCGGGGGAGTCGGTGCCTCGACTGAGCAGGCGTTGGCGCAGGACCCTGGGGTCGGGCGGGGCGATGAAGACTTGGACCGACTCGCGCATCGCGGCGCGCACCTGGCGCGCACCCTGCACCTCGATCTCCAGGACCACCGAGCGTCCGGCCGCTAGCCCTCGCTCGACCTCGGAGCGCAGGGTCCCGTAGCGGTTGCCGCTGTAGGTGGCGGACTCGAGGAAGTCCCCCGCGACGATACGGCGGTCGAACTCCTCGGCGGAGAGGAAGTGGTAATCGCGGCCGTCGATCTCGCCAGCGCGAGGTTGGCGGGTCGTCGCCGAGACCGAGATCTCCAGGCCGGGGACGCGCTCCAAAAGCCTGGAGATCAAGGTCCCCTTGCCGACGCCCGACGGGCCAGTGATTACCAAGACCTTTGACATTTGGCGACCCGCGAAACCAAGCAGGTCGGCCGGACGCGGGAGCGCGGACGCCCGATGCGCCGCGATCTGCGCGCCGTTAGCGGCGGAGCTGGGAAACCAGCTCTGTGCGCTGGCGCTCGGAGAGGCCCCCGATCGTCTTGGAGGGAGAAATCCGACACTGATTGAGGATCCGGTTTGTCTTCACCCGGCCGTACTTCGGCACCGCCAGCAGCATGTCGAAGACCTTCGCCGTCAGCACGTACTCGGGGGGGTCGAGAAGCAGGGCGTGGATGCCGGCCCGGCGCGCTTTCAGGTCCTTCTTCAGCTTGGCCCGGGCGGTGCGGATGTCGTTGGCCCGCTTCAGTGCCTCCATCCTCTGATCCAGCGACCGCTCGGGAGCCGCGGCTGAGGTCTTGACTGGGGCGGGCATGTGGCCGGCGAGTATAGCCGCGGGTCGAGGGGGTGCAAGGGCGATCGAGCCAATCCGGCCAAATTCACCTCGACCTCGAGTCGAGGTCGAGGATCGGCGCTCACTTCAGGTGCTGAACGAGCCCCGAGGAAAGCTCCGAGGCGACTCTTCTGCCGGCCAGCGGGTCCCTGAAGTTCTCTGTTCCGACGGCGACCGCCGTCGCTCCCGCGGCGAGGAATTCAGCCGCGTCGACGCCGCTGGCGATTCCCCCCATGCCGACAATCGGCACGCCGACCGCGGCCCCAACGGCGCGGACCTGAGCGAGCGCGATGGGGCGCACGGCCGGGCCGGAGAGCCCGCCGTGGCCGGCGGTCAGCGGCGGCCTGCCGGTCGCAGGGTCGATCGCGGTCGCCTTCAAGGTGTTGATCAGCGAGACGGCGTCTGCCCCACCGCGCTCCGCCCCGACGGCCACGGCGGCGGGATCTGCGACGTTTGGGGTCAGCTTCACGATCAACGGCATCGAGGTGAGCGGGCGCAGCGCCTCCAGCAGCGCCTCGGTCTCGGCGGGCTGCTCGCCGACGATCAGACCGGAGTCGACGTTGGGACAGGAGACGTTCAGCTCGATCGCGGCGACCTCCTCCCGCTCCCCCACCGCCGCCACCAGCAGGGCGAACTGCTCCCGGCTGGTGCCCATCACGGAGACGATCAGCGGAACCGGAAGTTCGGCGAGCCGCGGCAGGTCCTCAGCGAGGAATCCCTCAAGGCCCTTGTTCGGCAGCCCGATCGAGTTGATCATCCCCGCCGGTGTCTCCCAGATCCGTTGGGGCGCGTTGCCGGCGCGAGGCTCGGGTGTGATCGTCTTTGAGACGAAGGCCGAGAAGGGGAAGTCCTCGAGGATCTCGTCGCCGAAGATGCGGCGGGCGGTGATCGCGTCGAAGGTGCCGGAGGCGTTGATCACCCGGTGCCCCAGCTCGATGCCGCAGAGGTCGAGGGGCTCGATCTGGCGGCCGCGGGCAGCGAACGTCGGCGCCGAGGAAGGGGCGCCGCTGCGAACAGGGGCCTCCTCCGCTCTCCCGTTTTCAGCTGTGGCCGCTGTCTGGATCACCGGGCCCTCGAGGCACAGCCGTAGGTAGCCGCCGTCCGGCTTGGCGATCGCGCAGCCGTAGCAGGCGCCAAAGCCGCAGGCCATCGGGGACTCCATCGCCAGCTGGCAGGGGATGCCCCGATCCACGCACATCGCCCGCACCGCCTCCAACATCGCGGGGGGGCCGCAGGAGTAGACCACGGCGCTGGGCGAGTCGTCGCCGTCGAGCATCGCCGCCAGCAGGTCGGTGACGTAACCGTGATGGCCGCGATGGCCGTCCTCGCTCGCCAGACGAACCTCGCAGCAGGAGAAGAGATCCTCGAGGCCGCCGGTGTGAGAGTCGTCGCGAAAGCCGAGCAGGACACGGGTTGGGACGTTTCGCGCGGCGAAGGCCCGGCGCAGTAGCGCCAGCGGGGCGATGCCGATGCCGCCCCCGACCAGAATCGCGCCCGCCGCGGCGGGAGAGATTTCGCGCGGAGGCGAAAAGGAGTTGCCGAGCGGGCCGGTCAGCCAGACCCGCTCCCCCACCTCCAGCTCGCAGAGCCTGTCTGTGCCGGGGCCGATTCCCTCCAGTAAAAAGTCGAGCCCAACGCCGTCGCGATTGGCCGCGGCGTCGGCGACGGAGAGGGCCCGGGGCAAGAAGGGCCGCTGGCCGCTCTGCTCCCAATGGCGCTCGGTGGCCAGCATGTAGAACTGACCTGGCTTGGGCTCGGGCCCCGACCCGTCAAGTAAAGAGAAGAGCCGGTAGGCGCCCGAGGCCCTGCTCCCGGTGACTTTGCCCAGGCGGCGCCCGAGTGGGGCGGTCATCGATGCTGGGCGGCCCTGGTGGTCGCGTGGATTTCCTGCAGGGAGCGGACCTCGGCACCCTCCTTCGTCGCGGCGATCGCGCGAACCGCGGCCGAGGCGCCGGTCATCGTCGTCACACAGGGGATGCCGTGGCGGACCGCGGCGCTGCGGATCTCGTAGCCGTCGACGCGGGCGCCCGAGCCCGTTGGGGTGTTGATCACCAGGTCGCAGCGGCGCTCGCGGATCAGGTCGACGACGTGGGGGGAGCCCTCGCCAAGCTTGTTGATCCGGGTGACCGGAACCCCCATTGCCGAAATCGCCTGCGCGGTGCCGCCGGTCGCGATCACCCGAAATCCGAGGTCATGGAAGCGGGCGGCGATCTGGGTCGCCGCCGGCTTGTCGGTGTCGGTGACCGTGATGAAGATCGAGCCCGCGGCGGGAAGCGAGACCCCGGCGGCGGCCTGCGCCTTGCCGAAGGCCGTCGGGAAGTCGGCCGCGATCCCCATCACCTCGCCGGTGCTCTTCATCTCCGGGCCCAGTACCGAGTCGGCGCCGGCGAAGCGGGCGAAGGGCAGCACCGCCTCCTTCACGCTGACGTGCCCGCCGGGGACCTCCTGCAGGTCCTGGTCGCTGAGTCTCTCGCCCAGCATCAGACGGCAGGCGAGCTTGGCGAGCGGTGTGCCGGTCGCCTTGGAAACGAAGGGGACGGTGCGCGAGGCTCGCGGGTTGGCCTCGATCACGTGCAGCTGGCCCGCGGCGACGCCGTACTGGATGTTGATCAGGCCGACGACGCCGAGCTCCAGCGCGATCCGCTTCGTCGTTGCCCGAATCTCCTCCAGCATCTCCTCCCCCAGACTCATCGGGGGGATGACGCAGGCCGAGTCTCCGGAGTGGACGCCGGCCTCCTCCACGTGTTGCATGATCCCAGCGACCCAGACGTCGTGGCCGTCGGCGAGGGCGTCGACGTCGACCTCGATCGCGTTCTCGAGGAAGCGGTCGAGCAGCAGGGGGTGCTCGGGGTCCGCCTTGACGTGGGCCTGGAGATAGGTGGCGAGGTCCTCGGTCGAGTAGCAGATCTCCATCGCCCGGCCACCGAGCACGTAGGAGGGCCGCACCAGGAGCGGGAAGCCGACCTCCTCGGCGATCACCGCGGCCTCTTCGGCGGAGAGCGCGGTGCCGTAGGGTGGGTGCTTGACGCCGAGCCGGCGCAACAGGGCGCCGAAGCGGCCCCGGTCCTCGGCCAGGTCGATCGCCTCGACCGGGGTGCCGAGCAGGGGAACGCCGGCCTCTTCCAGGCCGCGGGCCAACCGCAGCGGGGTCTGGCCGCCGAACTGGACGATCACCCCCTCCGGACGCTCCTGTTCACAGACGGCGAGAACGTCCTCTGAGGTCAGCGGCTCGAAGTAGAGGCGGTCGGAGGTGTCGTAGTCGGTGGAGACCGTCTCCGGGTTGCAGTTGATCATCACCGCGTCGCGGCCCAGCTCGCGCACCGTCATCGCGGCGTGAACGCAGCAGTAGTCGAACTCGATTCCCTGGCCGATCCGGTTGGGCCCGGCGCCGAGGATCACGACCGACCCGCGCTCGCCGCGCCGGATCTCGCAGGCGGGCGGGCGGCCGTCGGCGCCAGGGCGCTCGTGGGCGGAGTAGTAGTAGGGGGTCGCCGCCTCGAACTCGGCGGCGCAGGTGTCGACCGCCTTGTAGGTCCGGGTGAGACCGTCGGTGCCGTCGCCCTCCAGGGCCAGCACCTTGAGCTCACGCAGGAACCAGAGGTCGACCCGGCAGTGCTCGTGGACCGCCTCGACGCTGATGCCGCGCCGGAAGGCCTCCAGCACCAGGTCGTATCGCTCCGGGCAGGGCGTGTGGATTCGGTCGAGCAGGACCTCATCTGCCTCCGGCACCTCGGGCACGGAGTCCAGCTCGCGCGAGCGCAGCGCCTTGGCGAAGGACTCGCGGAAGGTGCGGCCGATCGCCATTGCCTCGCCGACGCTCTGCATGTGGGTGGAAAGTCGTCCCGTCGCCCCGGGGAACTTCTCGAAGGCAAAGCGCGGAACCTTGGTCACGACGTAGTCGATCGTCGGCTCGAAGGAGGCCGGTGTGGCGCGGGTGATGTCGTTTGGAATCTCCTCCAGCGAGTAGCCGACCGCGAGTTTGGCCGCCATCTTGGCGATCGGAAAGCCGGTCGCCTTGGAGGCCAGCGCCGAGGAGCGCGATACGCGCGGGTTCATCTCGATCACCACCACCTCCCCGTTGTCGGGGTTGACGCCGAACTGGACGTTGGAGCCGCCGGTCTCCACCCCGACCGCGCGGATCACGGCGATCGCCTGATCGCGCAGCTCCTGGTAGAGCGGGTCGGTGAGCGTCTGGGCCGGCGCCACGGTGACCGAATCACCGGTATGCACTCCCATCGGGTCGACGTTCTCGATCGAGCAGACGATGACCACGTTGTCCGTGTGGTCTCGCATCACCTCCAGCTCGAACTCGCCCCAGCCGAGCACGGACTCCTCCACCAGCACCTGGTTGATCGGGCTCGCCGCGAGCCCCTCGGAGACGACCTGGCGCAGCTCCGTCTCGGTCTCCCCCACGCCGCCGCCCTGGCCGCCCATGGTGAATGCCGGACGGACGATCGCCGGCAGTGAGATGCGGCCCCCGGCGAGCGCCGCCTCCACCTCACCCAGGCTCTCCACGGTGATCGACCAGGGAATGCGCAGGCGGGCCTCGGTCATCGTGCGGCGGAATTCCTCACGGTCCTCGGCGCGGCGAATCGCGGCGGCGTCAGCGCCGATCAACTCGACCCCGAAGCGCTCCAGGGTGCCGTCCTCGTGCAGGGCCATCGCCAGGTTGAGCGCGGTCTGTCCGCCCAGGGTCGGCAGCAGCGCGTCAGGGCGCTCCTTCTCGATGATCCGGGTGATCGGGTCCGGCAGCAGCGGCTCGATGTAGGTCGAGGTCGCGAACTCCGGATCGGTCATGATCGTCGCCGGGTTGGAATTGACGAGGACGACCTCATAGCCCTCCTCCAGCAGCACCTTGCATGCCTGGACGCCGGAGTAGTCGAACTCCGCCGCCTGGCCGATCACGATCGGGCCCGAGCCGATCAGAAGAATCTTGCCGATGTCGTCCCTACGCGGCATTCACGCGCCCCCCATCGGCCAGGCCGAGGAAGGTGTCAAAAAGGCGGCGGGCGTCGTGTGGGCCCGGACCCGCCTCGGGGTGGTACTGAACGGTCGCCGCGGCAACGTCCTTGAGATCCAGCCCCTCGACCGTGCGGTCATAGAGGTTGAGGTGGGAGAGCTCGGCGAGGCCGAAGTCCGTCTCCCAGCGCACCGGCTCATCACCCTCGATCCTGGCCTCTCCGCCTGGCCCCTCGACGGCGAAGCCGTGGTTCTGGGAGGTGATATCGATCCGGCCGCTCTGCAGGTCCTTGACCGGGTGGTTGGCTCCGCGGTGGCCGAAGGGCAGCTTGTAGGTCTGCAGACCAACAGCGCGGCAAAGCAGCTGGTGACCGAGACAGATGCCGAAGATCGGCCGCTTGCCGAGGAGCTCGCGGACCGTCTCGACGATGTAGCCGAGGGCGGCCGGATCGCCGGGGCCGTTGGCGAGGAAGATGAGATCCGGTTCTTGCGCCAAGACCTCCTCGGCCGAGGCGGTGCAGGGAAGCAGCGTTACGCGACAGTCGCGCTGGCGGAGCTGGCGGACGATGCTCATCTTCACCCCGGTGTCGATGCCGACCACATGTGGGCCAGCTCCCTCGAAACGGACCGGCTCGCGCGGAGTGAGGGCCCGGGCGAGGTCGGCGCCGTCCATCGCTGGCTCGGCGGCGACCATCTCGCCCGCCTCCGCCGCGGGAATATCGCCGGGGAAGATGCCGCCCCGCATCGCGCCCCGGTCGCGAATGTGGCGAACCAGCGCCCGGGTGTCAACGCCGCCGATCCCGGGCACGCCACAGTCGTCTAGCCAGTCAAGCCAGCCACCCTCGGCGGTGGCGACGTCCTCGCGGTTCTTGGGGTCGCGCATGATCGCCCCGCGCGCCTGGATCCGATCGGACTCCATCGCGGCGGCCGAAACCCCGTAGTTGCCGACCAGCGGGTAGGTGAAGACGATGATCTGACCCGCGTAGGAGGGGTCGGTGACCGACTCCTGATAGCCGGTCATCGCGGTGTTGAAGACGACCTCTCCGGTCACCGCCCGGGGATGGCCGCAGAGCTCCCCCTCGAAGCGGATCCCATCCTCAAGCAACAGGTAGGCCGCCGTCATGCCGGGGTGCCCCTTGGATCACCGCGGTGCATGAAGCACAGCCGCAGGTCGCTCATCGCGCTACCCCCAGGGAGAAGGTCCGTAGCCGGTAGGCAATCTGGCCGCCGGCGAGCGTCATCAGCACCCGTCCCCTCAGCCTGCGCCCCGCGCACCAGGAGTTGAGCGAGCGGCTCTCGTAGCCGTCCTCCCCCGCCGTCCACTCGGCCGAGAGATCACAGAGGGCGACGTTGGCCTCGCTGCCCGGGGCGAGGCTGGGCCGCTCAAATCCGAAGGGCGCGGCGCCACCCGCCATTCGCTCGATGACCAGACCGAGCTCGAGCGTCCCGGGCAGTACGAGGTCGGTGTGAATCGCCGCGAAGGCTGTCTCCAGCCCGGTCACCCCCATCGCCGCCTGCTCAAAGGGGACCTCCTTCTCCTCGGCTGTGTGCGGGGCATGATCGGTGGCGATGCACTCGATCGTGCCCTGACGCAACCCCTCGATCAGCGCCTGGCGATCGCCCTCGGCGCGCAGCGGGGGGTTCATCTTGAAACGGCCTGGGTCGAGGCTGCGCACCGCCTCATCGGTGAGGCACAGGTGATGGGGCGTGACCTCGGCGCTGAGGTGCACTCCCGCCGCCTTGGCCGAGCGCACCGTCTCCACCGACTCCGCCGCCGAGAGGTGCTGGACGTGGATCCTGCCACCCTCGTAGGCGGCGAGCGCGGCATCCCGGGCGATCGCGGTCGACTCGGAGACCGAGGGGATGCCGGTGATGCCGAGCGCCGCGGAGACCGCGCCCTCGTGCATCGCGCCCTCGCCGGAGAGCTCGGGGTCCTCCTCGTGGAGGGCAAGCGTGCCGCCGCAGAGTCGCTGGTATTGGAGCGCCCGGCGCATGATCCGAGCGCTGACGATCGGCAACCCGTCGTCGCTGAAGCCGACCGCGCCGGCCTCGCGCAGATCGACCATCTCCGTCAGCTCCTCCCCCCTCATCCCGCCGGTGACGGTGGCAAGAAAGCCGACGGGCACCGAGGCCTCGGCCCGGGCCCGCTCGCGCAACGCGCCGATGTCGGCTGCCGTGCAGACAGGGGGCACGGCATTGGCCATGGCGAGGATCCCGCAGTAGCCCCCCGCGGCGGCGGCGCGGGTCCCTGTCTCGATGTCCTCCTTGTGCTCCTGACCGGGGGTGCGAAGGTGGACGTGAGGGTCGAAGAAGCCCGGGAACGCGTGCAGACCCCCGGCCTCAACCTCCTCGGCACCTGCGGCGAGGCCGGCGCCGGGTGGAGCAAGCTCGGCGATCCTGCCGTCGCGGATCACCACGTCGTGGACGCCATCGATCCCCGCCGCGGGGTCAAGCACCCTCGCCCCGCGCAGGATCGCGTTCGCACCCTCGCCGGAGCGCATGTCGAGCACCTCCGCCAAGCTCATGCGGGCTGCCCGATCGGGGTGGGGTGCTCCGCGACGCCATCGTCATCGACGGGCTCCGGCCGCTCCCCCCCGGCCAACAGCTCGTAGAGGATCGCCATCCGCACCACCAGCCCCGCCGCGACCTGCTCGCCGATCAGTGACTGCGGCGAGTCGATCACCTCGCCGGAAAGCTCGACCCCACGGTTGACCGGGCCGGGGTGCATCAGCAACTGGCGGGGGCCGAGCCGACGCGAGCCGATCTGGAAGCGAGCCGCGTACTCGCGGATCGAGGGGACGAAGCTCTCGCTCATCCGCTCCTGCTGCATCCGCAGCGCGTAGACCACGTCGGCCTCCCCCAGCCGGTCGAGCGAGTGGGAAACCTCGCAACCCAGGGCCTCGATCTCGCGCGGGATCAGGGTCGGAGGTCCGCAAACCGTCACCTGCGCCCCCATCCGCTGAAAGGCAATCAGGTTGGAGCGCGCGACGCGGCTGTGGAGGACGTCGCCGACGATCCAGATCCGCTTTCCATCCAACGAGTCGAGCCGCCGGCGCAGGGTGAAGACGTCGAGCAGCGCCTGGCTGGGGTGCTCGTGCTTGCCGTCTCCGGCGTTGACGACGGCGGCCGAGGTCCAGCCGGCGACCATCTGGGCGGCGCCCGCGTGGGGGTGGCGGATCACGATCGCCGCCGGGTCATAGGCGGAGAGGGTCGCCACGGTGTCCTTCAGCGACTCGCCCTTCTCGACCGAGGAGCCGGCCGCCTTGACCGAGACGAGGTCCGCCGAGAGGCGCTTCGCCGCGAGCTCAAAGGAACTGCTGGTGCGGGTGCTCGACTCATAGAAAAGGCTGACCACGGTTCGCCCGCGCAGGGTCGGCACCTTCTTGATGTCGCGGCGGCCGACCTCGGCGAAGCTCTCGGAGCGGTCGAGGATCGCCTCGATCTCCTCCCGCGAGAGCTGCTCGATCGCCAGCAGGTGCCTCATGCCGGCACCTCCGCGGGCAGTGGCTCGGAGATCGTCACCTCGTCGACGCCGTCGGACTCCTCCAGGCGCACATTGACCCGCTCCGGGCGCGCCGTCGGCAGGTTCTTGCCGACGTAGTCAGGGCGGATCGGCAGCTCGCGATGACCTCGGTCGCAGAGCGCGGCGAGCTGCACCCGCTCGGGGCGGCCGTAATCGAAGAGGGCGTCGATCGCCGCCCGCACCGTGCGGCCGGTGAAGAGCACATCGTCGACGAGCACGACGGTACGGCCGGCGAGGTCGAAGTCGATATGGGAGGCGTGGACCACCGGCTGGGAGGAAGGCGCCTTGGCGCCGACGTCGTCGCGGTAAAAGGAAATGTCGATGTCGCCGATCGGAAGATCGACGCCGGTCAACTCGGCGAGCAGAGAGTGCAGACGGCGAGCGAGCATGGCACCGCGGGTATGTATCCCGACGATTGCCAAGCCGGAGGGGTCCGGGTTCTTCTCGGCGATCTCGTGGGCGATCCGCCGCAGCGTTCGCCTCAGGTCATCGTGCGCGAGCACGACCTTCTCGCTCACCCTCGCTTTGCTCCTTCCTGGCCTCTCGGGACCGGGTTAAAGGACGAGGCTCAGGCTAGCAGGGCTGGCGGGCGCCGTTGGGAACAAGTTGAGGCTCGCCCCGCTCGGGAAAGGGGATCTCGATCAGGTCGAAGTCGCGGGGCGCGACGACCGGCTTAAATTTCTCCTGCGCCTCCTCGAGCACCCTTCCCACGTGGTAGCGGGAGGAGATGTGGACAAGGGCCAGCAGGCTCACTTCAGCCTCCTTTGCGACCGCCGCCGCTTGCTCGGCGGTGGAGTGGTGGGTTTCGGCGGCCCGCTTCACCTCCTCCCTGGCAAAGCTGGCGTCGTGGACCAGCAGCTCGGCCCGAAAGGCGGCTTCGGCTGTGGCATCGCAGGGAGTCGAATCGCCGGTGATCACCACCGTTCGGCCCGCTCTCGATTCCCCCATAACATCGCCGGCGCGAACCGGTCCGGCGGCTCCCTCCACCTCCTCCCCACGCTGCAGCCGGGCGAAATCCGGGCCTTCCTTGACCCCGAGGGTCTTGGCCGCCGCGGGGTCAAAGCGGCCGGGGCGATCCTCCTCCACGAGCGCGTAGCCGCAGGAGTTTTTAGTGTGCCCGGTCGCGTAGGGGCGAACCTCGTAGCCGTCGTGGGAAACCGCCTCACCCGGGGCGAGCTCGACCAGGTCGAGCTCATATCCGAGCCGGCCGACCAGGCGTCCCAGGGTCTCGAAGAGCTCGCCTAAACCGAACGGGCCATAGATCGTGAGCGGCTCTCGACGATCGGTGAGGTCATAGGTTTTGAGCAGCCCCGGCAACCCGAGGACGTGGTCCGCGTGGAAGTGGGTGAGGTAGATCTCGCCGACCTGGGTCAACCCCAGGGAGCGCTGGAGCTGGCGCTGTGTCCCTTCGCCGCAGTCGAACATCAGCCGCTCCCCCCCACGCGCGATCAGCACGCTCGCGGTCGAGCGCCGTGCCGAGGGCACCGAGGCGCCGGTGCCGAGGAATACGACCGAGAGGTCCACCAGTGCCCCGAGCCTACGCGACCGGTCCTCCAGGCAGGCGAAGCTAGACCGACCGCTCCGCAGCCGTAGCTCAGCCGGGCAGAGCGCGTGCCCCCGCAGCCGTGGCCGAGGTTTGGCGTTTGGCTTGTTGATGCGGCCTAGCGTCGGATTGTGATTGCCGGGTCCAATCCGGTTGGGCGCGATTCGATCGGATCTAGACAGGAGTTCGGATTCGGTGGCCTTACTCGGGCCCCGGCTCGCTAGGATTTCGGCCCGTGCGACCAAGGGTCAATCCTCTCGTCATCCTGGCCGGGATCGTCGGTCTGTTGCTCCTGGTGTTGGGGGTCGTGTATTTGACCGTGGAATGCCAGGCGCTGCCTGGGTTCCTTGGACCGACTCATGGCGATACGTCCCCCCGGATCGGCCTCGGAATCGTTTCCGCCGTGCTGGGCTTCACGGCCTTGGCTGTCGCCTTCGCCGGCTTCCGGCGTCGGCCACCCGGGTCACCGCTGCATTCTTAGTCTCTTGGTGGCTGCACCCCGTGAGCGGGGAGAATGCCGCTGCGCCAACTCCCTCGCTGAACGGCGCGCCGACGCCCTCACCTGCTCAGGTTCGTGCCGGCGGGAGCGGGGCCGGCTCTTACGCCTTCTGAGCGGCGAAGGAGACAGAAGGTATCTGACCTGACGTCCGAGAGCGGCTGAATCGTCGCCGCAGGTGTGCAGAACGCGCCCGCGAAGCCACTCGTCCACTGTCGGTGAGGGCCTATGAATCGACGTGCAACGCGTCGGACCCGGCCCCCAGCATTGTCCAGACCTCGCCCAGTCTTATGTCATGCAGACAGATCACGCGCCGCTGAGCCTTCAGCTTCAGGAGAGCGCGTCGCACTTCCCCGACCGGAATGCCTGCCCGTGCCGCGATCCCCCTGACCGTTCGATCGATCGTGGGAGCACTGGACTTTACGTTCATCGCTTCGAGGATTTGATGCTCGCCTGCTGAGAGATAGATCGTCGGCATCTACCGTTGAGCGTAGCGCTCCATCCTGTGAGCGCACAGAAGGTCGCGCCAGCGAGAAACCGCGAGAGCAGCTCAGCGAACCTGGACCAGCCCGTCCATTAATTGAAACGCTCCCTCGTGCTGCGGGTCTACCTGGAGCGCGAGGAGAGCGGTTGTCCCAGAAGGATCGCCAACGCACATCGAGAGCTGGGCCCATGAATCTTGGCCCGCTGCTTCGCGCTGAGGGGGGCAGCGGCTCACCTGTCGCTGCCCCCACTTGCGGTTTAGGAGTTGGCTGCGATCAGGTTTTCCATCGCCGACTGTGGATCGATCAACGGGTCGATCTGAACATCCGCGTATGGCGTGAAGGGATGCTCGGAAATGAGACGCGAAAGCTCCCCTGCATCGTCGGTCTCGATGGTCCCAAAGCCCCCACCACTGACAAAGAACTGAGTGCCCTCGACTCGGCCGGCGTATTTCTGCATCCACTCGCCCATGCCTTTGAGCAGGTCCGCGACCTGATCGGCTGGGGCTGGGTGTTTCGGCCGGTAGGTGATCAAGAACTTCATATGCCGCTCCTCCAATTCGTTGAGGTTGAGCGCCGACTTTATGGCCCGCCCCTCATGCGGTCAATCTGACCTCCAAGACTTGACCGCAGATCGGCGCCCAGCGGAACCGCTTTCGCCTCCGGTGAGGGTGAGCGAGGCCAGGCTGGCGTCGCGGACCCTCGGCACACCGTCGAAGCCGGGTGGCTCGGTGAGCCACAAAGGTGTGAAGCCGAGCGGTCCGGCGGAGGCGACATTCGGGCCAACCCAAATCCATAGGGAGAACCGGTGGCCCCTAAACCATTCCCCTAAACCGACAGGGCCGGTGATGGCGGCGAACACGATCCACGGCTACCGCTGGCACCGGAGCTTCACCTGCGCTTGACGGCCTCCGACCGGGCACTTGATTGGGCACGGAGAGGCATTTGGGCACCCTCGGTGACATCGACATCTCCCCCACCCCTGGGCCGCATTCCGCTCTACAAAGCTAGACTCAGCCCTCCGCGCCCGTAGCTCAGCTGGATAGAGCGCATGCCTCCGGAGCATGAGGTCGCCGGTTCGAATCCGGCCGGGCGCGCTTGCCGGCTCAGGATGCGGGGGCGACCAGCAGCTCGGGCCCCTCGATTCCCTTGCCGACTTTGTTGAGCTTCGGGTTGGCGGGGGCGCTGGACATCCGGGACGCCGGCAGCGTCGCGCACATCGCCACCGCCTCGTCCAGTTCCAGGTCGGGGCGCAGCCAGGTGGCCTCGGCCTCCGGTCCGGGCAGGATCACCGGCATCCGATCGTGCACCTGGGCGACCAGCTCGTTTGGAGTCGTGGTGACGATTGTGCAGCTGTAGAGCCACCCACCCTCGACCCCGCTTCCCCCGTCCTCCCACTCCTTGCGAGTGCAGATTCCGGCGAAGGCGAACGGCTCGCCACCGTCGACGGTGAATCTCCAGGGCTGGCGCGGTTGCTTTGGGTCCTCGGCCCGCATCCACTCGTAGAAGCCGTCGGCAACGATCAGGCAGCGGTGGCGGAACTTGCCGATCAGGGGTGCGTAGGCGCGGCTCGTCGTCAGGTTCTCGGCCTTGGCGTTGATCATCCGGTAGCCCACCTTCAGGTCCTTGGCCCAGCGCGGCACCAGACCCCAGCGCATGAGCCGCGCCTCGCGCTCCCCCTGGGCCGCCTCGTCGGGATCGGGGGAGGAGCGGACGGTCAGCACCTCCTGGCTCGGGGCGACGTTGAAGCGCCCCAGCGCCGAGGCTGCCCGCTCGGCCCGCTCCCTGCTCGGCGGGGGCGCACCGCCGTCCCCACCCCGCTCCAGCGCCCGCTCCAGTTCCACCTGGAAGCGATCGGCGATCTTCTTCGTGTCCTTGGCGGCGACGGTGAAGCGGCCACACATCAGGGACGGGCCTCCGGGTGAACGCGGTACCACTCCAGGGTGCGCGCCAGGCCGGCGCGCAGCTCGACCTCGGGGCGCCAGCCGGTCAGCTCGCGCAGCTTCGAGGAGTCCACGTATTGGCGGTCGATCTCGCCCGCCGGGTTGCCGAGACCGAGGTACTCGGGATCCAGGCCCGAGCCCGATACCTCGGCCACCGCACCCAGCACCTCGGCGACGGAGTGGGGCCGCTCGCCGCCCGCGTTGAAGGCTTGCCCGGCTGCTGGGCCGCCGGCACTGACCGCGCGCTCGACCGCGAAGTAGGCGGCGATGGCGTCATCGACGTGGAGGAAGTCGCGCTCGGGGCTCCCGTCAGAGCGAATCTGCGGCCGCCGGCCGTCGAGCAGGGCGGTGACCGCTTCCGGGATCAGGCGGGAGAAGTTGAGGTCACCGGCGCCGTAGATGTTGGCGAAGCGGGTCACCCCGACCGGCAGCCGGTAGGCGGGGAAGTAGCTGAGCGCGATCGCATCAGCGGCGGCCTTGCTCGCCTCGTAGGGAGACGCCGGGCGCAGCTGCATCTCCTCCCGGTAGGGCAGTTGGTCGCTGGGCCCGTAGGCCTTGTCGGAGGAGGCGACGACGACAGCGGGAAGCTCGGCGCGGCGGCAGGCCTCGAGCATGGTCCAGGTGCCGCCCACATTCGTCTCGAAGGTCGGCGTCGGATCGGCCATCGCCGGCCCCACCAGCGTCTGGGCGCCGAGGTGAAAGACGACGTCGAACCCACCCGCCTCGATCGTCGCCCCGACCATCCCCGCATCACGCAGGTCGCCCTCGACCTGCTCGACCTCGCCCTCGATCTCCTGCAGAGCCAGTCCGGAGAGGCGGGGGGGCGCCAGGCCGAAGGCGCTCACCGCATCGCCGCGCTCCAGCAGCGCCCGCGACAGATGCGAGGCGACGAAGCCATGGGCACCGGTGACCAGCGCCCGCTTCAACGCTCCACCTCACCGGCTACCGGCGCGCTCCAGGGTGCCCGGCCGCTCTCCCAGAGGTCGTTGAGGACAACCGCGTCCTTGTAGGTGTCCATGCAGTCCCAGAATCCCTCATGGCGGTAGGCACGAAGCTGCCCTTCGGCGGCGAGCTGCTGCAGCGGCTCGCCCTCCAGAACGCTCGCCTGGTCAAGGTAGCCGAGGACTCCCGGTGCAAAGCAGAAGAAGCCACCGTTGACCCAGCGCTCCGCCCGCGGCTTCTCGACGAAAGCCTCAACCCGACCCCCCGCGTCCAGCTCGGCAACCCCCCACTGCAGCAGCGGGCGCACCACAGTCATCGTCGCCAGCGCGCCGTGCTCGTGATGGAAATCAAGCAACGCTTCGAGGTCGACGTCGGCGACGCCGTCGGCGTAGGTGGCGCAGAAGGGGTCGCGGTCCAGGCGCTCGCCGAGCAGGGCGATCCGCCCCCCGGTCGGCGTGTCGAGCCCGGTATCGACGCACTCGACCTCGACCCCATCCGGCCAGCGCTCGCCCGCCGCGAACTCCTCCACCGCCTCGCCCAGGTATCCGGTCGCGAGCAGGAAACGCTCAAACCCCTGCGCCGCGTAAATCCCGATCACGTGCCAGAGAATCGGCCGCCCCCCGATCTCCACCAACGCCTTGGGCACCGTCTCCGTCCGCTCTCGCAGCCGTGTGCCACGGCCGCCGCACA
>Ga0307372_10005455_pt1 | contig 19105 bp, 20 predicted proteins | sample OX1MG_FD_202533 | JGI IMG/M metagenome (GOLD analysis project Ga0307372, IMG submission 202533) | Soil microbial communities from Risofladan, Vaasa, Finland - OX-1 | ecosystem: Environmental > Terrestrial > Soil > Coastal area > Acid sulfate soil | place: Finland: Risofladan, Vaasa | collected...
CCCGCTCACCGCGCTGTGGCGCGACAAGCAGCTGCAATACACCTGGCTCAGGGCGCTGCAGGACAGGCACGCGGATTTCTGGCAGGTGACCGGCGACGCGCTGGACTTCGCGCTGGAAACGCTCGGGTTCGCCGACGCCGCTCTGCGGAACCGGCTGATGAACCTCTATCTCACGCTCGACGCCTTCCCCGAGGTGCCGGATATGCTGAAGCGTCTAAAGGCCGCGGGGATCAAGACCGCGATCCTCTCGAACGGCACGCCCCGGATGCTCGAAGCGGCGGTGAAGAACGCGAGCATCGGCCCTTTCTTCGATGCCGTCCTTTCGGTGGAAACCGCCGGCGTTTTCAAGCCACATCCCAAGGTGTACCAGCTCGCCGTCGATCGCCTCGGCATCGAGACGAAAGCGATCGCCTTCCAGTCATCGAACGCCTGGGACGCCTATGCGGCGTCGGCCTTCGGCATGCGCGTCGTGTGGTGCAACCGCTACGGCCAGCGCCCGGAGCGCCTGCCCGGCAAGCCTGACCGCGAGATCAAGTCGCTGGCGGAGTTGCCCAAGCTCTTGGGCGTGTAGGCGTCAACGATGAAGCAATCCAGGACAGGAGATGCCCCATGTCGCGAATGACGCCTTTGACTCTCGAATCCATTCCGGAACTGGCTGATCTCCTGCCGCACTACCGGCGCGGACTCGGCTTCGTGCCCAACAGCGTGGGCATCATGGCGCGGCGGCCGAAGCTGGCGAAGGCGTTCTCGGCGCTCAACGCCGCGGTGATGGAGGGCAGCGTCACGCCTGGCTTCAAGCGGCTCTTGGGTTACGTGTCGAGCCGGGTAACCGGCTGCCGCTATTGCATGGCACACACCATCCACGGCGCCGGCCACAACGGCATCGACGCGGCGAAGCTCGCCGCGGTCTGGGACTACCCGACGAGCCCATTGTTCAGCGAGGCCGAGCGCGCCGCGCTCGACTTCGCGGTCGCCGCGGCGGCGGTGCCCAACGCAGTCGACGACACGATCTTCGCCAAACTCAAAGAGCATTGGAGCGAGGAACAGATCGTCGAGATCCTGGCGACGGTGGCGATGTACGGCTTCCTCAACCGCTGGAATGATTCGCTGGCGACGGAGCTCGAGGAGGCGCCGCTCGAGACCGACGAGAAGCTGCTGCGCCAGCGGGGCTGGAGCGTCGGCAAGCACGGGCGGACGACGCAGCCGGCCTGAGCGTGGGTGCGCGGCTTGTCCGGCGCCGCTGCTTGCCCTATCGTCCGCGTCGCGGACCCGTAGCTCAGCTGGATAGAGCGCTGCCCTCCGAAGGCAGAGGTCGTGAGTTCGAATCTCGCCGGGTCCGCCAGCTTTTCTGCGGATCCGCCGTACCGGCGCCAGATCATTGCAATCGCCGAGCTTTTGTCGCTTCGCGGTCGACGGACGACCCGCTGTAACGTTGCTGTGATCCGCGGCCAAGCCTCTATTTTGCTGGCGGCCGACCGCCTAAACTCCCCGTGATCCGCGATGGGGTCGCCGTTTTCGGACCGACGCCGCGCGCTCGCAACACGAATGAAGGAGGGTGGCATGAGGGGTGGATTTTCTCGGCGAGCCGTCGTCGCGCTCGCGGCTCTGGCGTGCATCGCCTGGGTGGGATCGGCGGCCGCCGCGCCGACGAAATTCAAGGTACCGCTGACCGGCGCGCAGCAGGTGCCGACAGTGACCACGTCGGGCAAGGGAACGGCATATCTGTCGTGGGATCCGAGCACGCGCATCGTCACCTGGCACATCACCTATAGCGGGCTGTCGAGCGCGGTGACGATGGCGCATTTCCACAACGGTGCCAGCGGCCAGAACGGACCGGTGGTGATCTGGCTCACCAAGAAGGGCAGCCCGGTGAAGAGCCCAATCAACGGCAAGGCAACGCTGACGCCGGACCAGGCGCAGCAGTTCGAAGCCGGCGGCTGGTACGTCAACGTGCACAGCACGAACCATCCGGGCGGCGAAATCCGCGGCCAAGTGACGCCGCCGAAGGGGTGACGCGCGCCTAAAGGAAGGTCACGAGCGCGGCAGCAACGAGAACGCTGCCGGCAAAGATGACGAGCGCACGGAGCGGTCCGGCAAGCGCGGGTGGCTGTGTGTCCGGTGGCAGGGTTTTACGCCCGGTGATCATCGGCAACACCAGGTTCTGGCGCTTCAGCGCCCAATAGATGCCGATCGCGAGGACGTGCAGCGCGACCGCCACCAGCAACGTCCACCAGAACACGGTGTGCAGGGCGTCGATGAGGTTGGCGATCGGTGCCGGGACGATTTCGGTCAGCGGCCCTTCATCGGCCACGTCGTTGTTGACGTAGACGCCGGTCAGCGTCTCGCCGAGCAGCAGCGCAAGCAGCAGGATCACCATCCAACCGCCGGCCGGATTGTGGCCGAGCTGGCGATCCGGCTCGCGGCGGAAGATATGAGCGAGATGCCGCGCCGCCGCGCGCGGCGAGGCGAGAAAACGCGCAAAGCGTGCCGTCTCGCTGCCGAAGAACCCCCACAGCAGCCGAAACAGTACCAGGGCGAGCAGCGCGTAGCCAACGCGGGCGTGCCAGTCCATCCAGTCGAGCCGCCATGTCACATAGGCCGCCGCGACCAGCGCCGCCGCGAGCCAATGGAAGAGACGCGTCGGCGCGTCCCAGATGGTGATCTTGCGCACGGCTTCGTCCGCGTTGTCCGCGCGATCTTAGCGCTGCGCGTATGAGCACGCCCTAGCGCGAAATCGACGCGGGAAGCATCGACTGTCGTTCGGCCTGCGGCGCCTTAGAATGACCGCGCATTTGTCCGGGGGAGGACATCATGCTCAAGCTGATATTGCGATTGATCCTGTGCGCGGCGCTGCCGATTGCGCTCGGGGCGTCGGGTTGCCCTGGAAGAGGCGGCGGCGGAAACTACCCGGGGGCCGGCTTCGCCGACTACAACTGAACGTCGCGCGGCGGGCCGGGCCGGCGTCGCGGCCGACCCGGCGCGCGTTGGGTCAGTGGGCGGCTGCGTTCGCTGCGGCGCGCTTATCGGCCGCCATCGAGCGCTTGGCGTAGTAGTCACCTTGCGCAGCTCGGCGACACAGCGGGCGTTCGATTTCGCCTGCTTCGCTGCTTCGAGATGGCGCTTGGCGGCGTTGGTGTTGGGCCCGGGCTTCAGCTTGGTGTTCACGAAAGCCTCGGCCTTGGGCAACTGAGCGCAGGTGATCTGCGCCTGCGCCAGCGCGGGCGCCAGGAGCACGACCGCAACCAGCCCCCCAAAACGATACGCATCTGAACCCCTCCCAATTGAGCGAAACCGACGACAAGCCGATGCGATAGCGCCCAATCGGGGCGTAAATGCGGCAAGGTGCGCCGGCCTACTCCGCGGCGCGCGCAGCGGTCGCCAAAACGCCGGCCCACTGCCCCCAGAATTTCATGCCATGTCCCGAGCCTGGCGCCGATTACCAGATCGCGGGCATCCTCCAGCGTCTGGCGGATTTTCTCGCCGCCCGGCACTTCGCCCACGCCGGTGTTGCCGGCGCTGTCGGTGAGGATGACGAGGTTGCGAGTGAAATAGGGAGCGTGCGCGCCCGAAAGGTTCAGCAGCATGCTGTCCTGCCCCGCGACGGGAACGACTTTCATGTCCGTGACGCGCGGGGCGCCGCGAACTTCCTTCAGCATCGTTCTATCCTCAGACGGCTTTCGGTCATCCGCTGCCGATCGTGTCGATCCTGTCATAGCGCCGGACGCGGTAGACGGCGATCGAAACGAACCAGCTCACCGCGAAGACCGCGACGACGAGGTAGCCGAGTTTGCCGAAATTTCCGTTGAGCGCGGCGACGAGGTTCCAAAACGGCCCCGTGAGGTTCATCTCGTTCGCGATCAAGCCAAGCGTCTCGATTCCGCCGACGATCAGCGCCACCAGAATCGAGACGAAGGTCACCGTCAAGTTGTAATAAAGCTTGCGGACGGGTTTGGCGAAGGCCCAGCCATACGCACCCACCATCAGCAAGCCGTCAGCCATGTCGGCCAGCGACATGCCGGCGGCGAACAATGCGGGAAAGATCAGAATCGACCCGATCGAGAGACCGCTCGAAGCCTGCGCCGCGGAAATCCCGAAGAGCCCGATTTCGGTCGCAGTGTCGAAGCCCAAGCCAAACAGGATTCCCACCGGGTACATATGCCAACTGCTCGCGACCAAGCGAAATAGACGCTGGAACAATCGGCTATAGAGCCCCCTCTGCGCCAGGAGACGATCGAGGTCCTCATCGATGAGTGCGCCGCCGCGCACGCGCCGGAACGTCCGATAAACCGAACGCAGGACGACCATGTTGGCGCCGGCGAGGACGAAGAGAAAAAAGGCGGACGCGCTCGTGCTGATCATGCCGCCAGCCAGCTTCAGCGACGGGAAGCGGCTCTCCAGCGAACTCGCGGTAACGGCGATGAACGCGGATGCGAGCATGACCACGGTCGAATGACCGAGCGCGAAGAAGAGGCCGGCGGCAGCGGGCCGCTTCCCCTCCTGCATCAGCTTTCGCGTCACATTGTCGATGGCCGCGATGTGGTCAGCGTCAACGGCGTGACGCAGCCCGAATATATAGGCGACAAAGGCGGTGCTCATGAGAATCGGGTATTCGCGAAACGCAAGAAACGCCCACGCCCAGACCAAGATATTGACGCCGACCAGAAACACGCAAATTCCGCCAGCTCGGCGGAGCTCCGCGTTGTGATCAGCGCGGGACGGCGGTGTGATGTGCTGGTTCATGCGATCAGTCGGACTTTAACGGCTCGGATTCGGCGGCGCAATTGTGGGCGGTCCGACGGGAGACCGTTATCTGCCGGCCAGCAGCGCTGCGACAAACGCCGGCACAATCTCAGTCGCCTTGCCGTAGCGGCTTTCGACGAAATGGCTGCGACCGAGCGAAGGCTCTAAGTTGAGCTCGACGGTGCGTGCGCCGGCAGCATTGGCTTCGGCGACGAACCCCGCCGCCGGATAGACGTTGCCCGATGTGCCGATCGAGACGAACAGGCCGCACGCGGCCAGCGCATCGCCGATGCGCTCCATCTCGAGCGGCATCTCGCCGAACCAAACGACATGCGGCCGCAGCGCGCCGGGTCGGGCGCAGGCGCTGCATGCGCTTTCGAGCGAAAGATCCGTGTCATGCGCGGTCACCGCGCCACAGGCGGCGCAGCGAACCTTGCGCATCTCGCCGTGCATGTGGACGAGCCGCCGGGAGCCGGCGCGCTCGTGCAGATCGTCGATGTTCTGCGTTACCAGCAGGAATTCGCCGGGCCAGCGCCGCTCGAGCTCCGCCAGCGCCGTGTGCGCGGCGTTGGGCTTGACGTGGCCCACCAGCAGATTGCGCCGGCGCATGTTGTAGAAATCGTGCACTTTGCGCGGATCGCGGTCGAAGGCTTCGGGCGTCGCTACGTCCTCGATACGGTATTTCGACCAGATGCCGTCCGGATCGCGGAAGGTGTCGAGGCCCGATTCCTGCGAGATGCCCGCGCCGGTGAGGACGACGAGAGCCGGTGCGCTCATCCCCCTATATTAGGCGGATCTCCTGTCCGCGGGTGATGGTTTCCTCGCCGAGCGGCGTCGCCAGGAATCCCATGACCTCGAATACGCCGCGCTGCGGCGAGCCGCGATAGCCGCGCTTCTTGAGCACGCCGGCGAGCGCCTCCAGCACCGGCAGGTCGCGCCGCCCGGTCGCCGGATTGGCTTCGGTCGCTTGGCAGCGCTCGCATGCATCCTGGACGCGGAACTTGAGCTTGCCGACCATGAACTCGCGCGTGCCGGGATAGTCGTTCGCCCAGTCGAGCTCGGAAAAGGGCTCGGCCTCGTACCAGATGTTCATGCGGAAGCGCTCTGGCTCGATCGCGAGACCGCTTTCCGCGGCGATGGCGCGCACCGTCGCGAGATTGAGGAACGACACGGTCGGCCCGAATTTATGTGGATCGGTGTCGACCAGATTGAACTTGCCCTTGGTGTCGAGCGTCGCCAGCTCGGTCGCGCCGACCGCGGCAGCGACCTTCGTCAGCCAGGCCGGATCGGGCACGCCGCCCGTGAACTCCGGCGTCTGCGCGGCCATCTCCGGCGTATTCATGCAGACGCGGAAGTGGATCTTGTCGGCCCATTCGTCGCCGGCGCGGGGCGTGCGGCGGATGCCGAAGCGGCGATCGCCGACGACCCCGACCGCCGGATCGACGTGGAGCGACTCCGGACGCTGGCCGCGCGCGCCCTTCAGGGGGAAGGTGTAGATGTCCTGAACCGTGGTATGGGCCATGGAAAAAATCCTTCGATTGCGAAGCCGCCGACGGACGGCCACTTGTGCCGCGCCCGGCGCCGGCTCGCTCCGGCGCCGGGTTTGGCGCTCACACCGGGGGGATCAACACGTCAGGCGACCGCGTCCTCGATCCGGGCGTCTATACGCTCGAGATCAGCCTGGACCCGCTCGATCGCCGTCGGCTTGCGGCGGTAGCAGTACAGGATCCAGCCGATGCCGATCGCGAGGTAGACGAGGAAGCCATACGGGAAGTAGTTCACCGGCGGGTCCGGGATCGGATAGACGCTGCCCACCGCCGGAATCGCCAGCAACGCTAAGGCCGCGACGCAGCCGACGATATCCTTGCCCGTCAGCTCGCCGATGCGCTTCAGGTAGACCGGCGCAGCGACGGTGACCAGGGCATAGGCGACGACGAAGCCGAAAGCCGCGCAGGTGCCGACGTAATTGAAGCCGTCGAGCGGTGCGATGCCGCCGAGGTTCATCGCCGCCGGAACGGCGAAAGCCAGCACGGCCATCAAGCTGACAGCGACGTGCGGCGTCTCGTTCTTCGCGTGGGCGTCGGCAGTGGCCGAATGGAACAGGCCGTGACGGCCCATCGCATAGATCACCCGCCCGCCTGCGTTGATGCACGACATGCAGAGTGCGAAGAAGCTCATCATCGCGCCGAGCGACAGCGGAATCTGCAGGAGCGGCACGTTCGACAACGTGGCGAGCACGTTGAGCGGCGCGTCGATCTTGTCGAGCGTGTCCTTGTAGCCGTGCGTGCCCATGATTTCGACGTAGGTGACGAAGACGAAGAACAGGCCCGAGATGACGAGGCTCACGTAAACCGAGCGCGGGATTGTCTTCAGCGGATTCTTCGCCTCGTCACCGAAGGCGGTAGCGGACTCGAAGCCGACCAAGCTGAAGATTGCCACCACCACCCCGAGTCCGACGCTCGACCACGGCAGCGTGCCGACCGTGAACTGGGTGCTGTCGAATGCGAAGTTATGATGGAACAGCACGATCGCACACAACAGCAGGATGAACGCCATCGAGATGCCCTCGAGCGCCAGCGTCAGGATCAGGGACATCGTGACGTTCTTCCAGGCGCAGTACCAGCCGACCGTGACGCAGACCGCGAACAGCACGACGAACGGCACGTGGACGCCGATCATGCCGAGCAGCGTGTCGGCGAAGATCGAGAACCCGTGAACGCCGGCCATGGCGATGCCGAGATAGGCCCAAATCAAAGCCCAGCCGCTGATGCCGCCGGTGGTGAGACCGAGACCGCGGCAGGTGTAGGCGTACATCGAACCGGATGTGGTCGACCGCCGCGCGAACTGGTTGAGGTTGTAGGCGACGAACAGGAGCATGACCGTGCCCAGGGCATAGGACAGCCAACTCCAGTTGCCGGTGTTCGAGTACATCACCGGCACGATCAGCGCCGCGGTCATGGTCGGCGAGATCAGCGCGACGTTCTGCGCCAGCAATTCATAGAAATTCAGGCAATTCGGCTTCAGCCGGGAACCAGACATGGGCAAACCCCCTTCTGCGACTGGCGACCACCCGCGCCACGTCGGGACCCGATCTCCCTGTTGCGGTCGCTTTTTCTCTCGACCATCGCAAAAGGCTATGCACGTAATGGACCAGCCTGAACGTCCAGTTTTTAAATGTTGAGGGGTCCAGTTGCTGCGTCCGTGGCCGTTCAAGATCGCGATCCGCCGGGGCGGCCGCATGCCGGTCTATCTGCAGATCGCCTACGCACTGATCGAGGAGATCCGCCGCGGCCGGTTGGCGCCCGGCAGCGCCCTGCCCGGCACGCGCGAACTGGCCGAAAACCTGGGAATCAACCGGAAGACGGTGATCGACGCCTACGACGAGCTCATCGCGCAAGGCTGGGGCAAAGCTGATCGCACGCGCGGGACATTCGTCTCCTCCGAGCTGCCGACTCTCGAAGAGAACGACGGCCGGCCGGGCCTGCCGACGCGGCATATGCCGGATCGGCCCGATTTCCGCCTCGTCGGCACGGCGCCCAATATTCCGGCATTCCTGCCCGAAAAAAATCTCTTGGTCTTCGACGACGGCGCACCCGACACCCGACAGGTGCCGGTCGTGCCGCTCGCCCGGGCCTATCGCTCGGCGCTGAGCCGGGCGGCGCAGCGCAACGAGCTGGGTTACGGTGATCCGCGCGGGTCGCTGGCGCTTCGCGTCGCCGTCTCGACCATGCTCAACATCGATCGCGGCCTGAGCACGACGCCGGACAACATCTGCCTCACGCGCGGCAGTCAGATGGCGATCTATCTCGCGGCGCGCATTCTCGCCGGGCCGCGCGATCCGGTCGTGATGGAGGAGCTGAGCTATCCGCCGGCGCGCGAGGCCTTTCGCGCGGCCGGCGCCCAGGTCCTGCCCGTCGGGCTCGACGCCTCGGGCATGCGCCTCGACGAGCTCGAGTCCACCTGTCGCAAGACGCGCGTGCGCGCGGTCTATGTGACGCCGCATCACCAGTTCCCGACGACCGTGTTGCTGAAGCCGGATCGGCGCCTTCGCCTGCTGGCGCTCGCCGACCAATTCGGCTTCGCCATCGTCGAAGACGACTACGATCACGAGTTTCACTTCGTCCATCAGCCGATGTGGCCGCTGGCGAGCGTCGATCCGTGGGGCAAGGTCGTCTATATCGGCTCGATGTCGAAGCTGCTGACGCCGAGCCTGCGGCTGGGTTACATCGCCGCGCCGAAGGCGTTCATCGATCGCGCCGCCGCCGAGATCATGATGATCGACCGCCAGGGCGATCCCGCGACCGAGCACGCGGTCGCCGAGCTGATCGCCGACGGCGAGCTGCACCGTCACACGCGCAAGGCGATGCGGCTTTATGCCGAGCGCCGGTTGCTGATGGCAAAGCTCTTGATGGAGCGCTTCCCGGGCCGCATCGAGTTCAGCCTACCCGACGGCGGACTCGCCATCTGGGTGAAATTCACGGAGAAGGTCGACATGGCTCAGCTGGTCGCGGCGGCCCACGCCAACGGCGTCAAGATCCAGCCGGGCGGTCATTTCGCCATCGGTGGCAAGCCCATTCGGGCGGCGCGGCTCGGCTTCGCCAGCATGAACGCGACCGAGCTCGGCACCGCGACGCGACGTCTGCGCCAGGCGCTGGACGCGGCGGCATGAGGCGGCGATGACGCTCGATGCGCTGACGCTCTTCGGTCTGTTCGCGGTAACCGCGATGCTGGTGACCTATGCCTTAGAGGATCGCCATTCCGGCTTCGTCCTGGCGTTTGCCGGCGCCTGCCTGCTCGGCTCGGCTTACGGATTCCTGCAGGGCGCCTGGCCTTTCGGCGTGGTCGAGGCGATTTGGGCCGTGGTTGCCGCGCGCCGCTGGTGGCGCGAAGGCGTCCGCCGCGGCACGGCGGAGTGACTCAGCCGTTCAGCCCGTCGAGCCAGGCGTCGAGCACGGCGCGTCCTTGCGGCACGATCTCGGCGGCGAACTTGGCGGCGTCGGCCCGGAGTCGCGGCACGGTCACGCGCGGCGTCGCGGTGATCTCGACCGCGTGGCCCACCAGCCAGCGCTCGAGCCCCAGCGCACTGACCTCGAGATGGAACTGGAGCGCGAGAGCGTGGCGACCGACGGCGAAGGCCTGGTTGGGCGTGCGCGGTGTCGAGGCCAGATGCGTCGCGCCCGATGGTAGATCGAAGGTATCGCCGTGCCAATGCAGCACGCGCGCACCCGGCGCCAGCTTGGCCAGTGGCGAGGCGCGGCCGCCCGCGCTCAAGCTGATGCCGGACCAGCCGATTTCCTTGAAGCCGGCGGCGTAGACCTTGGCGCCGAGCGCGCGCGCCATGAGCTGGGCGCCGAGACAGATGCCGAGCACCGGCTTGCCTGCCTTGAGTCGTTTTTCGATCAGCGCAATTTCGGATTTGAGGAAGGGATAGCGATCCTCTTCATAGACGCCGATGGGGCCGCCGAGCACGACCAGTAGGTCGCAATCGGCGACCTCCGCCGTGCCGAGGTCATCGGTCGGTGCGTCGCGGTAGCTTGCCTTATATCCGCGCGCTTCCAGCGCCGACGCGAAGGCGTCGAGATCCTCGAAAGCAACGTGGCGGATGGCGATGCAGGACGGCATGGGCCGGACCTAGGCCAGCTTGGCCGGCGGCACCGGCTTGCCCGGGGGCGCCTCGGCCTTGAAGGGCCGCGCGAGCAGCGCCGCGATCGCGCCGTCGATCGGAGCACCCTTGTGCAGGATGGCATCGACCGCCGCGCTGATTGGCATCTCGACCTTCAGCTTGGCGGCCAGCGCAACGCAGGCCGCCGAGGACGTGACCCCTTCGGCGATCGAGCGGCGCGAGCCCAGGATGGCGTCAAGCCGCTGTCCCTCGCCCAAGGCGATGCCGAGCGAGAGGTTGCGCGACTGAACGCCGGTGCAGGTCAGCGTCAGGTCACCGAGGCCCGAGAGGCCCATCAGCGTCTCAGCCTTGCCGCCCTTGGCCACCGCCAGGCGCACCATCTCGGCCAGGCCGCGGGTGATGACCGAGGCGCGCGCGTTGTCGCCCATCTTCTTCCCCATGATGACGCCGCAGGCGATGGCGAGCACGTTCTTGACCGCGCCGCCGATCTGCGCGCCGACCGGATCGGACGAGAGATAGGGACGGAAGGTCGGCGTCCCCAGCGCCTCGACCAGCTTGGTGCCGAGCCTGGAATCAGTGGCGGCCAGCGTAACCGCGGTCGGCAACCCCAGCGCCACTTCGCGCGCGAAGGTCGGGCCTGAGAGCACCGCCAGCTTCACGCCCGGCGCCGAGGCCGCGACCACCTCGGTCATCAGCGCGCCGGTCTTGTCCTCGATGCCTTTGGTGCAGAGCACGAGCGGCGTGCCCTTTTCGAGTTGCTTCGCCAGCTCCTTGACCAGCGCACGCAGATGCTGGGCCGGCGCCGCCAGCAGCACCGCGTCGGCCCCAGCAACGGCCTTGCCCAAATCGGACGTCGCGCGCAGGCCGGAGTCGAGCTTGACGCTCGGCAAAAAGAACTCGTTCTCGCGATGCTTGTTGACCGCATCGACGACTTCGGGTTCGCGCGCCCACAGCACAACGCCGCGGCCGGCGCGGCGCAGGGTCTGCGCCAGCGCGGTGCCCCAGGCGCCGCCGCCGATGATGCCGAAGGTCTGCATGAAACTAACGCCTCCCGCGCCTCATCACGGGCGATGAAGCACGGAAGGCATTATCCGATCAAGCGCAAGCGAACCTACTTCTTGTTGACGACGTCTGCGCCTGCCGTCGCGACCAACTCGTCCTGCGGCCCGATGCCGCCGGAACAGCCGATCGCGCCGATCAACTTGCCGCCTTCGACCAGCGGCACGCCGCCGCGCGAGGCGATCATGTCGTCGAGCGTCATCAAGTAGTAGGCGCCATGCTTCTGCAGGCCGTCTTCTATCGCCGCGGTCGGCCGGCGGAACTTGACCGCTGCCCGGGCCTTATGCTCGGCGATCGCGATCGAGCCGAGCTGCGCGCCGTCCATGCGGTCGAACGAGACCAGGTTCGCGCCGGAGTCGAGGACGGCGCAGTTCATCGCCCATTTGCGCTTTCGGGCTTCGGCCTCGGCTGCGGCGATGACGTGCCGAGCGCGTTCCAGGCTGATTGGCGCACCGTAAGGAATATCGAACGGCAGCTTTGCGGGCACCGCTTCGGCGGGCTTGCCGCCAGGGGCCGCCTGCTGCGCCTGGGCGCCGCTCGCGATCAGAGCCATACCAAATGCAAGCATCGTCAAAATACGGACTTTCATTGATCGTTCCTCCCTGCGTTTTTGCTACTTCTTCAGCTTGGCCATGACCGCCGGATTTGTCGAATAGACGCCGAGCGACTGGCCTTGCGCCAGCACCTTGCCCTTCATCGCCGCGGCCGCCGCCTCGCCGCCGAAATCGCCGCTGAGACCGAGTGACGGCACGCTCAGCGCATAGACGGTGAAGTGATAGTGATGCGTGTTCGCGTCGTTCCACGGCGAGCACGGTCCGTCATAACCATAGTAGGTGCCCTTGAGCGCATCGTTGGTCGCGAACGCCTGGGTGTAGCTGCTGGCGCCGGCCACGCCGACCTTGGATACCGTTGCCGGCTTGCCGTGCACCACGCGCGCGTCCGATTCTGCGCCGGCACGCAGCGCCGTCACCGTGGGCGGAATGTCGACCACGACCATATGGAAGAAAATCTTGCGCTTGATCGCGGCGGACAGCGTGTGGCCTTCCTGGTTCATCCACTCGCGGTGCTCGGCCGGCGAGTCCGTATCGTAGAGAATGACGGCGTAGGATTTGGTGCCGGCCGGTCCCTTCGACCATGAGATGCGCGGGCTCTTGTCGGGCGCTGCCGTGAAATGGCCCTGCGCCGCGGCCATGCAGAACGCGTACTCGCTCGGAATCATATGTCCGTACTTGATGGAATCGACACGCACGCTGAGCCTGTGCGAGCGCGCCGGCGCGAGCTTGGGCATCGACATCATTGGCGTTGGCGCCGGCGATGGCTGCGCATATGCAAAGCCGGCGACCAGCATGATGCTGCAGGCGGCCGCCATTAAGGTACTGAAACGCATAGATTTTCCCTCCCAGGTTATTTTGGCCGTCGCGCTTGCGCGGACGGCATTGGCGATCCTAGGCGGACGCCCGGCCCGGTTCAACGTGCGCGGGCGGGCGCGGCGGCGGGATCGAGCGGCCAGCGCGGCCGCGGCGCGAAGTCGAGCCCGTCGACGAGACCGAGCCGCAGGCGCTCGATGCCAGCCCAGGCGATCATCGCCGCGTTGTCGGTGCAAAGATCGGGCGGCGGCGCGACGAAGCGTAGACCCCACTCGGCGGCAAGGCTTGCGAGGCGCGGCCGCAATGCGGCATTGGCGGCGACGCCACCGGCCGCCACCAGGGCATGACCGCTGCCGTGCTGCGCGGTGAACCGCGCTGCGGCATGCGCGCCGCGGTCCAATAGGCAATCCACGATCGCCGCCTGGAGCGACGCCGCCAGATCGGCGCGCGCGCGCTCGTCGAGCGCGCCCGCCCGCCGTACCGTCTCGGCCAACGCGGTCTTCAGGCCCGAGAAGGAGAAGTCGCAACCCACCCGGCCGACCAGGGGGCGCGGCAGCGGAAAGCGTGCCGTATTTCCGGTGCGCGCGGCGCGTTCGATCGCCGGTCCGCCGGGATAGCCGAGGCCCAGCAGCTTCGCGCCCTTGTCGAAGCATTCGCCCGCGGCGTCGTCGATCGTCGTGCCGAGGCGGCGGTAGGTGCCGACACCCTCGACGGCCAGCAATTGGCAATGGCCGCCCGAGACCAGCAGCAGAAGATACGGAAACGGCGCGTCGTCGGTTAGGCGCACCGACAGCGCGTGGCCTTCGAGATGATTGACGGCGACAAACGGAATCCCACGCGCATAGGCGATCGCCTTCGCCTCCATCACGCCGACCATGACGCCGCCGATAAGGCCGGGACCGCCGGTCGCAGCGACGCCGGCAAGGTCGCCGAATCCGGCTCCCGCCGCGTCGAGCGCACGCGCGATCAGGCCGTCGAGATGCTCCAGATGGGCGCGCGCCGCGATCTCCGGCACGACGCCGCCATAGGGCCGATGCTCGGCGAGCTGCGACAGCACCAGGCTCGCGCGGATGCGCTGCTGCGGCGCCGTCGCGTCCTCGACCATGGCAGCCGCAGTCTCGTCGCAACTGGTTTCGATGCCCAGGACCAGCATGGCGGCGACCATACCATCCTTCCCTTGCTGCCGCCTTCCGCCTAAAGAAAGGCGATGACCGCACCCGTCCTGCGCATCGGCACGCGTGGCAGTCCCCTGGCGCTGGCGCAGGCGGACGAGCTCAAACGCCGCCTCGCCGCTGCCCACGACGCGCTCGCAGCGCCCGATGCCGTCGAGATCGTCGCCATCCGCACCAGCGGCGACCGCGCAGGCGAGCGGCCGCTGTCCGCCGATGGCGGCAAGGGCCTGTTCACAAAGGAGATCGAAGAGGCGCTCCTCGCCGGACGCGTCGATCTCGCCATCCATTCGATGAAGGACATGATGGCGACGCTGCCGCAGGGCCTCGCCATCGCCGCCTGCCTGCCGCGCGAGGATCCGCGCGACGCGCTGCTGTCGCCGCGTGCGGCGTCGTTGGCGGCGCTGCCTGCATGCGCGCGGCTCGGCACGTCGTCGCTGCGGCGCAAGGCGCTGGCGCTTCACGTGCGACCCGATCTCGCGGTGGTGCCACTCCGGGGCAATGTCGGCACGCGGCTCGCCAAGCTCGAAACCGGCAACGCCGACGCGACGATCCTCGCGGTCGCTGGATTGAAGCGGCTCGGCCTCGCCGGCCACATCACCGCAATCCTGTCGCCGGACGAGATGCTGCCAGCACCGGCGCAGGGCGTGCTCGCCATCGAGATTCGCGCCGACGACGCGCGCGTGCGCAATCTGCTGACGCCGCTCGATCACGCGGTGACCGTGGCCTGCGCCACCGCCGAGCGTGCGCTCCTGGCGGCGCTCGACGGTTCGTGCCGCACGCCGATTGCCGCGCTGGCGACGATCACCGATGGGACGCTTCATCTCGATGCCGCGATTGCCAGGCCCGACGGCGATGCACTTCATCGCACGCGACGCGACGGCCCCGTCGCCGACGCCACGGCGCTCGGCCGCGACGCCGGCGCCGAGCTCAAAGCGCGCGGCGGACCCGGCTTCTTCGCATGAAGGTACTGGTGACGCGACCGCGCGAGGATGCCGCCGGCCTGGTCGCCGCGCTGACGGCACGCGGCCTCGAGCCGATCCTTGAACCGCTGCTCAAAATCGAGCTGGCGCCGGACGCGGGCGATGCGCTCGCCAAGGCGCTTCCCGATGCCCAGGCGCTGCTGTTCACTAGCGCCAACGGTGCGCGCGCCTTCGCGACCGCCGCGGCGCGGCGCGACCTGCCCGCGTTCGCGGTCGGCGACGCCACGGCGCGCGCAGCACGCGCGGCGGGCTTCATCCGGGTCGAAAGCGCGGGCGGCGACGTCCATGCGCTCGCCGCCCTGGTGGCGCGGCGCCTGGAACCGCACGCCGGCGCGCTGATCCACGCCGCAGCCAGCGCCGTCGCCGGCGACCTCGCCGGTGCGCTCAGCCGCGCCGGTTTTGTGGTGCGGCGGCTGCGGCTCTACGACGCGGTCGCTGCTGACAGCCTCAGCGCCGAGTTGCGCCGCGCCATTGCCGCCGGCACGGTCGGCGCAGCAATCTTTTTCTCTCCCCGCACCGCCGAGACGTTTGTTACCCTCGCGCGCGCGGCGGGGCTCAGCGATCGGACGGCAGCAATGGCGGCGATCACGCTGAGTCCGGCGGTGACGGCGGCACTCCAGCCGCTGGCGTGGCGCCGAATCGAAGCCGCCGCGGCACCGAACGAGCCGGCATTGCTCGACGCCCTCGACCGGGCGCTGCAACCGACGCACGCAGGAGGCAGGGGAGAATACCCGTGACGCCGTCGCCATGAGCGAACCGCCGGTGATCGAGGCTAGCACCGACCTGAATGCGCGACGCCGCAAGCGTCGCCGTGCGGCCGTCATTGCCGGGCTCGCCCTGGCGCTGACGCTCGTCCTCGGCCTCACCGGCACGTCGCCATTTTGGGCACCGCCGTTGGCACGCGTGCTGCCGTGGGGCAATCCGCCGGACAACACGGCGCGCCAAGTCTTCGCCAATCAGCTTGCGACGGTCGAATCCGAGATCACGGCGCTGCGCGACGCGCAAAGCGGCAACGCGCAGGTTTTCGTGCGGCTCGATGCGCTCGAAAAGCAGGTGCATCAGGCTGCGCCCGATGTCGGACAGTTTGCCGATGCGATCAAGCGGCTCGACGACGCGGGGCAGCAACTGCAATCGGCGGTGAACGGTAATACCGAACGCATCACCGCGTTGCAGGCGCGCCTCGCCCGCTCCGGCGACAATCCCGACCGCATGCTGTTCCTGGCGCTGAGTCAGCTTTCCGCCGCCGTCGCAACGTCGCGGCCGTTCCCCAATGAGCTCAAAGCGGCCGAGACACTGGCGCCGCACGCGCTCGGCGCGAAGCTACTCTCGCTCGATCTGCTGGCACCAACCGGCATTCCGAGCACGGCGGCGCTGGCGGCGCGGTTCGGCGCTGCAACCGCGCCGGCGATGCTGGTCGCGACGCCGGCCGCCGCGCCTGACGAAAGCTGGACCAAGCGCTTCTGGGCAAAGCTCGCGAGCCTCGTCGTGGTGCGGCGCGTCGGCGGCGGCGCCACGCCGCCCGACCCGACCATCGCCGCGGTGGACGCGGCACGCGCCGAGCTCGCTCAGGGCGATCTTGCCGGCGCGGTCGGCACGGTCGAGGCGGCGCCGGCGGCGGCGCGCAACGCGGCGCAGGCCTGGCTCAAGATTGCGCAGCAGCGCCTCGACGCCGAAGCCACGATTGCCGCGGCGATGCACGACGTCGCGCCGGCGCTGGCGACTTCCGCCGACGCGGCCAGTGCCAAGCCGGCGCCGCAAACACCGTGAAGCGCATTCTCGTCGCGCTCGTCGCGATCGCTGCTGTGGTCAGCGCCGCGGTCTATCTCGCGGACCGACCGGGCGCGGTCACGATCGTCTGGCAGGGCTGGCGCATCGACACGTCGGTGGCGGCGTTGGGGCTCGGCACGGCGCTCGTCGTTTTCGTGCTGGGCTGGTGCCTCGCGCTCCTGCGCCGCTTGGCGACCGCGCCGCGGAACTTCGTCCGGGCGCGGCGCGAGCGGCGGCGGCGCGACGGCTATCGTGCGCTGACCTACGGCATGGCAGCGGTCGCGGCCGGCGATCCCGACGAAGCCGAGCGTCACGCACGCCGCGCGAACGCACTGCTCAACGAGCCGCCGCTGACGCGGTTGCTGGCCGCCCAGGCGGCGCAGCTCAAGGGCGACACCGCGGCGGCGCGCGATTATTTCACCGCCATGCTGGCCGAACCCGAGACCGAGTTTCTCGGCCTGCGCGGCCTGATTGTTCAAGCGCTGGCGCGCGGCGAGGACGGCGTCGCACTCAAGCTGATCGAGCGTGCGCGGGAATTGCGGCCGCGCACCGGCTGGGTGCAGCGCACGCTGGTCGAGCTCGAAGCGCGCGCCGGACGCTGGGAGACCGCCGAGGCACGGCTGGTCGAAGCGACGCGGCGGGCGGCGATCACGCCGGAGGAAAGCCGCCACCACCGCGCCGCGATTCTCTATGAGCGCGGCCGCACGGCGCACGCGGCGGGCCGCACGGGCGAGGCGCTGAAGCTCGCCGGCCAGGCGCATCACGCCGATCCCGGCTTCGCGCCGGCGACCGCGTGGTATGCGAGCCTGCTCGCGGCCGAGGGCAGCATGCGGCGTGCGCGCAAGGCGATCGAGGCCGGCTGGCGCGCGGCGCCGCATCCGACGCTCGCGGCGGCTTATGGCGAGCTCCATGCCGGCGAGCCGCCGCTGGCGCGCATCAAGCGGTTCGAGCGACTTCACGGCCTCAAGCCGGATCACGTCGAAGGACGGGTCGCACTAGCTGAGGCCGCGCTCAAGGCGAAGCTCTGGGGCGAAGCGCGCCGGCATTTGACCGAGGCGGGCGTCGATCGCGCCGATGCGCCGCCACGACTTCATCGGCTGATGGCGACGCTCGAAGATGCGGAGCGCGCCGACAGCGGCCGCGCTCGGCAATGGCTCGAGCGCGCGGCGCAGGCGCCGTCGCCCGATCCGGCCTATGCCTGCAACATCTGCGGCTATGAGACCGCGACCTGGACACCACTCTGTCCGCGCTGCCGCAGCTTCGATCAGCTGGTGTGGCGCCTGCGGCCCGGCCGCGGCGACGCCACACCGACGGCGGCGTTGCCACCGCTCATGGCGGGAGCGCCGATTGACGCTCCGCGGCGGGCGGTTGTAGGGTCGGCCGCCTTGCCGCCCATGGACGCCGACGTAGCTCAGCGGTAGAGCAACTGATTCGTAATCAGTAGGTCTGCGGTTCGAATCCGCACGTCGGCACCAGCTTTCAATGGATCACGTCCAGGACGCGATCAGGCCTCCTGAGTCATCTCAGCGATTTTTCAGCAGGCAAGGCGCCGACCTATTCGCCGCGCAAGACCGTTTCATGTACCGTCACAGGATCGGCCGTATCATTTCCCTGCCCGTCGTCGCCGGGCCGCATCACGACTGCGGCCGCGGTTGAGCTGGTGGTTAGGACAGGGGACAAAAAACATGGATAACACCCGCACGGAGGCGAGGGACGCGGGTGCGCGCATCCTGATGTGCGCGCCCGATCACTTCGCCGTCACCTACGCCATCAATCCGTGGATGAATCCGGCGCACTGGGCGAGCCGGGCGCAGGGCTTGCGCTTGGCCGCGCGCCGGGAATGGGAACGGCTGCACCAGAAGCTGCGGCTTCTCGGCGCGCGCATCGAGCTGGTTCCGCCGGCCGCGGAATTGCACGACCTGGTTTTCACCGCCAATGGCGCCGTGGTGATGGACGGGGTCGCGCTTCTTGCGCGCTTCCGCCATGCCGAGCGGCAGCCGGAAGAAGCGCATTTCGAACGCAGCTTCCGCGAACTCATGGCACGCGGCGTCATTACGGCGGTGCGGCATTTGCCCGAAGCGCTGATCCTCGAAGGCGCCGGCGATTGCGTCTGGGACCGCGCGCGGCGGATGTTCTGGATGGGCCATGGCCCGCGCTCCCAGCGCGACGCCGCGCGGGTGGTGCGCGAGACCTTCGGGCTCGAGACGATTCCGCTCGAGCTCGCCGACCCGCGTTTCTATCACCTAGATACAGCGCTCAGCCCGCTTCCACGCGGCGAGATGATGTACGTACCGTCGGCCTTCACCGCCGAGGGATTGCGCGAGATCCGCGATCGCGTTGCGCCAACACAGCGAATCGAGCTCGGTTCCCGGGACGCGGTCGCGTTCGCGGCCAACG
>Ga0307372_10005457_pt1 | contig 19101 bp, 13 predicted proteins | sample OX1MG_FD_202533 | JGI IMG/M metagenome (GOLD analysis project Ga0307372, IMG submission 202533) | Soil microbial communities from Risofladan, Vaasa, Finland - OX-1 | ecosystem: Environmental > Terrestrial > Soil > Coastal area > Acid sulfate soil | place: Finland: Risofladan, Vaasa | collected...
TTCGTGGGTCTCTGGCGAGAGCTTGCAGACAGGAAGACATTTCCAGTTCGGTATCTTACCGATGCTGGCGAGACGCTGGAGGAATTCGTCGCCCGCGGAGCCGACCGCTGAGGATATTGCCATGGAGACCCACCGCATCCACCCCGAGTTGCTCGAGCGTCAGGTGCGCATACTGGTCGTCGGTTGCGGCGGGACGGGGAGTGCTGTTGTAGCTGGACTTCCATATCTTCATCAGTCGCTCGTGGCTTGGGGCCATCCTGGAGGCTTGCATGTCACCGTGTTGGACGGCGATGCAATTTCGCCTGTCAATTGTGTTCGCCAGCCATTTTCGCGGTCGGAACTGGGCCTGAATAAGGCGGTGGTTTTGGTCAACCGTCTGAACCTTTTCTGGGGATTCAAGTGGGAAGCAGTTCCCGTTCACTTGAAGCCGGGCGACTCTATCTCGCGGAATTACTCCGGCGACGACCTCCACGCTCACATTGTGATCGGGTGCGTTGACACGCGGGCTGCGAGGGCCGCAATCAGCGATGCGGTAAGCAATTGGAGTACGACTTCCTACCTATTGGATTTGGGCAATAACTCCGACAGCGGCCAGTTCATTTTGGGCGAGCCGCTCAACGAGCGCAATCGGAGATCGAGACTCCGTTTGCGCACGTCGTTCGAACTATTTCCCGAGATTTGCAACCCAGCCCTTGATGACGATACCGAACCAAGTTGCAGCGCAGTAGCCGCCCTGGAAAGGCAATCGCCATTCATCAACCCGACCCTCGCACAGCACTCGCTGGCCTTGCTGGCCCGCCTGTTTCGCTACGGCGAAATCGGCTATCATGGCGGCTTCATCAATTTGGCAACCGGGGCGACTTCCATCATCAGGATCGACCCGGACTGCTGGAAACGAGTTCGGAGAATGAACAGCCGCAACGCGGCGTTCCGTCAGGGACAGGAGGGTAGCAACGATGGCAGAGCCAACCAAAGAAGAGTTGATAGCCCGAATCGCCGAGCTTGAGAAGCAAGTCGGAGGAAAGAAGAGCGGAAAGCTGGAGTTCAGGGTAAGCGAGAAGGGCGGCGTGAGTGTGTACGGATTAGGCCGCTTCCCGGTGACGCTGTATTACGAGCAATGGGTGAGGCTCCTCGACGCAGGGGAGGATCTGCTAGCGTTTTTGGAGGCGAACAAGTCGCAGTTGAAGCTGAAGCAGGCTACACAATCGTGATGTTCAGGTGGCTTAACGACGTGACGGTCGGAGGTCTTGCCTCGAATCGATCTTGTCCCTTGGGCGCGCACCCCTCAGCTTCGTGAATCCGAGCGCCAGGACATGATCACTCCTACGGCTAGGATCACCGCCATCGTCGCATTGGCCGCGGCCATGACGGGATGATCTGTAAAGAGAGTATAAGAAACCAAAAGATTCAAAGCAGCGAGGATCAAAAGGAAGGCTCTTACCATCTTGAAGTGATCGTCCACCCAGCGCCTGAACATGAAGATTTCCCCTCTCCAACCCGATTCCAAACCGCTTTGCGCCCAGAGTCGCATTGTCTCATAAGAGGCGTGCTGGCAGGTCGGAAACGATGACGAAAACGGCTAATGCCCCTGCGGTCCAATAGATTGCAAAGTCCACTCATCGGCTCCGCCTGCTGTCCGGCGGCGAAGGATATAAAGATTGCCGTCGTCCGCAAGGACCTTGAGGAACTCGCCATCGAGCCCCTTCCAATGGTCCTTTACCTCCTCGACCATGTAGTCGCGGTCGTGGAACTGGAAGCGGACTGGCCTTTCTTCCGTTTTCTGACCTCTACTGCACTCCACCCGGACCTTCACACTTTCCTCCCTAGATCCGCGAGAACAAAACCTGCCTTTGCCCAGCTATGAAGCCATCGCCCTGTGGCCCAAAACGGCCTGGACCGACGCCAGGGCTTTGCGGGCCTCCGAAATACCGCGGGACGTGGTGTATTGCTACTTCTTCGGATCTTCGAATCGAAAGTCCACGGTCCTAACGTTCGCTAAACCACCTTTCCTGTCGAAGAGGGATTTAATCTTAGCTGATTGCTCGCTTGCATACACCCATCGGTCGGCGCACATGATAATCATTTTATTGAGGTACCTGATGCCAGCGGGGACCCACTGACCCACACCGGCTTCGCTGTCTTTGGTCATCCGAAGGCAGGCCGTTCGCGAGAGGGGAAACCAAACGTTTACACTGGGACTTGCAACTCCCATTCGAAAGCGCAACCGGTTGGCCCGCTCGTCGATCACATGACTGATCACCGGGTCGTCCGAAGTAAGAAAGGGATCATGCTCTTCCGAATGAATCGTCTGCCAGTTCATGCTGAGAAGAACCTCGGCAACCATCTTCCCAACCTCGATAATACTTATCAGCTTGAAGTCCTGTCGGGCAGAAAGGTGTTCACCCCGTCCCGCTAGAATATCCCGTCGTACTTCTTCAAGGTCGACGTCCTCACCCTCCGGTAGATGATAATTTTCTTTGATGAAAGAACGGAACTTGTCGGGGTGGGCTGCTGCCTCCTTGATGATTTGGTTTGTCAGGGGACCCACCTTGTTCTCCGCGAACCAGCGCCCCGCAGGAGTCCGGCCTTGCATCGTCCCGATGAAAAGGGCAAGGAGCTGTTTCTCTAGCTCGGTGACGTGGCGGGGGTCTTTAACCAAGTTGGCGATGATTGGAGCAACCTCATTTTCAAGGTTCCCCAGCCACGTCTCGACCTCTACGTTTCGGGAGCCCTCTGCCACCAAACTGTAGTAGTCGCGCTGTCTCGCTTCGTTTGTGGGAGATGAACGACGTATTTGTTTTCCCCTTTCATACACCCAGAGCACTTCCTTACCTTCGAAATCGAGGATGTCAGGATCCGCGAACCCGCTTAGATAGAAACGAGGAATATAATGCTGCATCCGGGGCGTGTTCATTTTGGGCATGCATCCGCGCAGGCCGCGGCGAATTCGAATCAATCGATTCTACGTCAAAATGCCATGCAGCGGTGCCGTCAGCAATGAGCTACAGTGAGCGCGGCCATGCTCGGCGAGAATTGAATTACTCCCGCAAGAAAACTTTCAATTCATTCAACCAGGCCTCATGTTTGGCTCCGTGCGGGACCCTGCAGAGGAATCGCAGCCGCTCAGCGACGTTATGCCGGTTTCGTAGGATGTCGTCCCGAGTGACGGCAGCGTAAAACCTAAGAAATTGTTCGACACTTTCTGGCTTGGCGAAGAGGTAAGTGGCGTAGCCGGATTCCGGCTTTTCAACCGCAATCGCATGGTCAAGCTCCATGATGAATTCATCTCGGAACAAGTACACCTGACGGGCATGGTTCAATAACTCGTGGTAATAGAGGGGATCGTAGCCGGCCTTCCAGGTGACCTGTTCAGCGCCAAAATCGCCAGGGATTCCAACTTCGCCGAACAACCGCTCGATCTCCGATTTCGCGACCGGCTCGCGCTCGATGCGGGCGCGCAATCGGGCAAGGAAGTCGGCGTGTTGGCCGAAAATGTGGTGCCGGCGACGTGCCGTCTCAATCTGCTCGTTAATGTCAGCCGGCAACGTCACCCTAATTCGGCTGGGCAAGGCTTTCTGCCAACTCAAAAGGTTCCATTCCCCACCCTGCATCCGATAGACGCCGGTCTGAAGAAACGTCGCTTGAACATCTACCTTGGTGCCGAGCAAATGTTTCCACTGATTCCAGGTCGGATCCCACACGATGGGCATTGCCGCCTGGTCCACCACAAGCTCCAGCCTGCGTCGTGCATCTCGGTACACGGCGCGATCAGCGCAGAACTGAAACTTCCGCAGTGGCGCCTTGAAGCAGCGATCATGCCGGTCGGGCGAGAAAGCAAGAATGCGCCGCGCAAAGAACGTCTTCCCATCGCGCGATGGCTCGCCTTCGACTACCAAAGAACCAAATCCTCCATAGGGAATAAGCACTGGCGTTTCAGGATCTCTCAAGAGCGCGTCGTAACAGGCGCGCAAATCAGGCTCGGCCAGGATGTTGAACGCTCGCTCGATGGTTGCAACTTCGCGATGTTCGCCCCGGCCAGTCCTTAGTTCCAAATCACGAAGCCGGTATGCCAGTCGCAACTCTGCCAGCGACGCAGCTACGCCGGTCTTGAGCACCTCATAGAAGCTGGGTTGCTCCTGACTGCGCCGAGAAGTTCGCCGCGCGACATAGAAATAATCACGGATCACCTCGCAGTTGAGCCTCACGTTCGTGATCCCGAGTGCGCCACTGCGAACCTCCGCCAGTGAATAAAACTGACCGCGCCTGTCCTCCTTCGGTTTCGTCACATAGCCGATGGGAGCCTGGTACACGTCCTTCGACTTCGAGTCGGGATCTTTGTGAATGAAGATTTCGGTCTCTGCGCTTGTAGCTTCGTTTGGCAGAGAAACCTCGATCGTGTCTCCTCGAAGGACGTAGCGGCCCAGCAGCCTTGAGACCAGGATTGAGGCCCCGTCTCGAATGATGCACTCTGCTTTTTGGCCGTCTATATTAACGCCCATGACTTCAGCGCGGCGGACTTCGGTCACTGACTCCGGCATAGCCGCAGGTTAGAGCGATGGACAGGCCCTGTCAAACGCCTGACATCTACCTTGTTTTCAACAAGTTCGGCGGGGCCGTCTGACCATTATCAAAAAGACCGCATGAATTTTTCCGAGGAAGGAGAACGTGATGCGCCCCAGCGCTTATCTGCGCATGGCTTTTTACCCGTTGCCGCTGTCCGAGGCGGAGCACATTCGTGGATTCGTTTCGTTTCCGGATCTTCCTGCTGCTGCGCTCGATCCGTGCGTCGGCGATGGTGTAGCGTTTGAGGCCCTCACGAGCAACGCGGAGGTCCTTCGCTGCGGGATGGAGCTGGATGCTTATCGTGCCGAGCAGGCCCGGAAGCGAATTCCCAACACGATCCAGGGCAATGCGCTCGAAGTCCATTGCCCCGTGGAGAGCTTTTCGCTCCTCTACTTGAACCCGCCCTATTCGTGGGAGCTGGGACCATCGGAGAGTCATCCAGCAAAGCGGACAGAGGAAACGTTCCTGAGTCACACGTACCGCTGGCTGAAGGCAGGCGGAGTGCTGTTGTTGGTCATTCCAGGAGAAAGACTTGCCGAGTGTAGTCAGATTCTCGCAACACACTTCGGCGACGTCTGCGTTTATCGCCTCGAAGCGCCTGAGTGTGTGCGCTACAAGCAGGTAGTGGTCATGGGGGTGCGCCGGACCCGACGCGAGCGAGAGCGTCTCACGGACAGCGACATCACCCGGTCGCGGCTTCACTACGCCAGCCTGGCAAGGAACCCCGCGCACGTCCCCGTGCTGCCTCACGAGCCCGAAGCGCGATACGTCGTGCCGGTGAGCGGGCCAGTGCAACTCATTTATCGTGGGTTGCCGCTCGACGAAATCGAGGATCAACTGTCGCGCTCGGCAGCCTATCGGCAAGCAAACCGAATCATGTTTGCCGAGCCGGCGGTAACCTCCGGCCGGCCTCTGATTCCATTAAAAGCCGGACATGTTGGCCTCCTTGCCGTGGGCGGCATGTTGAACGGGATCTTCGGGTCCGGCGACGAGCGGCATATATCATTCTGGCAAGCCGTGAAGTTGGTGGACAAGATAGAGGAAGAAGATGAGGATGGCACCATCACGGTCAGGGAGAAGGAAAGGTTTTCGAACGCGCTAACGCTGGCCTTTGCCACAGGTCAGGTGACCACACTCAAGTGAACTTGTCGAATCGCCAGGAGGCAAATCGTGAAAAACGCTCACGAGCGTTTCGGGACTTTGCAATACACGAAACGGATGAAAGACACAACCACCCAGGTACGGCTCCGACTGGATCGCTTCATCGGAGAAAGCGCCGAGAGGGGAACCTGTAGGGCTCACCTCATCTCTGTTCTCGGCGGAGACTCCGACGTCGGCGCCATCTGGGCTGCTGTCGCCGAGCAGAACTACTTCACCGTGCAGGCTCCGGGAATAGATCCGCTAACCACGACCCTGGGCGAAGGTGCGCAGTCCTTCCGCGGGACCATCAGCCTTGCCGGCCGCAGGCCGATCCGCCACTTGGTCACGGTCTCGGCGGAGCTGGCCAAAACTCGGCCGGGAGCGGACCCGGAAGGAAAGCGCACCGTCCTGTGTGATGGCGACCCGACATTCATCCTGTACCGCCTCGCGCAGCGGTTTGGATTACCCGTCGTGCCGGATTGGGCCGCCTGGTTCAGCGACGAGCTTCAACGGCATGGGGCGATTAAACCCCTGATTGGTCTAGGATGCTCGCCCGTGCTGGTAAGCGGCACGAAGAAGCTTTTCCTGAAATGGATTGGAAGCGCACTGAGGCGGAAACAGATTCGGTTTCCCGAAAACAACGGACCCGTCCGGTGGAGCCTTTGCAACAGTTTCTTTCGCATCCCGGAGGCTGATCTGCAAGAGGGGAGGCGTCAGGAAATAAGCGTAGAGAGCCCCGCCGTCCGGGCGGAGGAGGAGGACACACCGGCATGCGAATTGCATTGAGGGTATCGAGCAGTAATGAGTATTGCGATGGGGGATGCGAATTTGCGCTCGTGGATTTGACTCCGGAACTTGCTGCGCTCGCTCTTCGGAGGATAGCCGCCCTCAGAGAACAGAAGAACCTCGACCCGGCTATCGACGAGGTCTATTACTGGGCCTATCTTGTGGACTTCTACTTCTCAGCTTACAGCGACTTGGCGGTTGGCGAAAAGGAAACCGAAGGAGCAAGTGTGGCCGTGGGAGACATGCTTGGCGAGCTTCAGATACAAGAGAAGGAAGTGGTTTGCGTTCCAGAGAGCTTCCAGGTGTCATCCAGCCAAATCGCCCGTGTAGAGTGTGAGCAAATGATCGTTCGCGAAGACTCGATCGCGTTCATGGCTATCCCGAAACATGCCAGTTTTCGCGTCCAGACGGTAGAAATTCCGCTCGCCATGCTCGAAGCCGCTGCCACCGGCGCTTCGACCCCCAGCCTCTGACCCACCAAGAATCGCCAACCTGTTGATACGACCGTAAGAACTGCGTATAGCCATTGAACTCAAAGCGAAAGGAGGAAATTGTGCCTCTGCCCGAGACAATCGCTGATTACTTGCGGGCCCACGCGGAAGAGTTAGGAGATAGAATCCTTGAATCGTATCCACCCTTGCACGCCATCGAGGACCCACCGTCCCCGATGATCGGCAAGCTCCTTCGGAAACCGTATCCCGCCCAGACCCTCAGCATCATGGGTCTGGTCCGGCGCTGGCGGGAGGCCCGCGCCGGCGCTGTGATTGCGGAGTGCGGTACGGGCAAGACCTTGATATCCTTGGGCGCCGTTCAAACCCACGCAGAACACCGGCGCTTTACGGCGTTGGTGATGGTCCCGCCGCAGCTGGTCGAAAAATGGTGTCGAGAAACGATCCTCACTTTGCCGCGTGTCCGCGTGTTCGTCATCGATGGGCTACGGACGCCGACCAGCTCGAATGGCCATCACGGCGTGAACGAAGTGAAGCTGCGACACGGTCGCATGGTACGCGAGGGATTGCGGACCAGCTTGAGCGAATTGCGTCTGCGCAAGACCTTTCCTTCAGCCCGCAAGCGTTGGGATTCGCTTTGCCCTTTCCCGGCCGTGTTCGTTGTGGGCCGAGACCGTGCCAAGCTCGGGTACTTTTGGCGGCACGCCTACCAGGTCGCCCGCTGCGGCCGTTATCAGGGCAGCGTCCTCAATCCTGACAGTGGGACTCCGGTCTACCTTGGCAAAGACGGCGAGCGTCTGTTGGCAGTGGACTTCAAGAAGGTGAAGCTCAGCGAAATGCTGGGCCAAGGTGACGGAACAAATCACTCTCGCCGGTCGCTCTACAGCGCGCTGTGGCAGGCGGACGGCAAGAAGATTCGACGCTTTGCGCCGGTCGACTTCATCGGCCGTTACATGAGCGACGGTTTCTTCGACTACGCCATAGCTGACGAAGTTCACGAGTTGAAGGGCGGAGATACAGCACAGGGCAACGCCCTCGGCACGCTGGCGTCCTGCGCCCACCGCATCGCGGTGCTCACCGGCACATTGCTCGGCGGCTACGCGGATGAACTGTTCAACATTCTTTTCCGGCTTGGGCCTTCGCGGATGCTCGAAGAGGGCTTTGAATACGGGGAGACGGGTGTGCGGGCTTTCACCGAAACCTACGGGTTGCTCGAGAAGATCACTGTGATTGAGCCGGCTGACAACGCTTGTTCAGAGGCACGGGTCAAAACCCGGGTCCGCCACCGGCCGGGAGCTTCACCCCTGCTGTTCGGCCGCTTCCTGATGAGTCTTGGAGCCTTCGTGTCGCTGGAGGATATTTCCGATGCTCTCCCTCCCTACCGGGAGGAGGTTGTCAACGTCGAGATGGACCAACCGCTGCAGCGGGCGTACGAGGATTTGGAACAGGACATCAAGAAGGCGCTCCGCGAGCATCGGGGCAACCAGTCGGTGATCAGCGTCGCGTTGAATGCATTACTCGCCTACCCCGACCGGCCCTTTGGTTTCGGGGACTTGATAGGGCGTGAGTTCAATCCTGAAACGCAACGCCGCGAGCCGTTCCTGATCGCACCTACGCTCGACCTCGATGAGACCTTTGTTTACGCCAAAGAACGGCGATTGGTTGAGGAAGTCAAGTCATCGCTAGAGCGCGGAAGAAAGGTGCAGGTCTTCGCGGTTTATACACAAAAGCGTGACGTGACGCGCCGGTTGGAACGCATCCTGGCGAAAGAAGGGATTCGGGTGGCTGTCCTCACAACCGAGGTTGCGCCGGAAGAACGTGAAGCGTGGTATGAGCGTCAATTGCGTGCCGGCGTTCAGGTAGTCATCGGACACCCGCGCTTGGTTCAGACTGGACTTGATCTTTGGTCCTTTCCCGACATTTCCTTTTACGAAACGGGCTATTCCATCTACACGCTCCGGCAGGCCAGCCGGCGCTCGTGGCGCATTGGGCAGCGGTCGAACGTCAACGTGAAATTCTTCTACTATGCCGGCACTATGCAGGAAACGTGTTTGCGGCTGATGGGAAAGAAACTCTTGGTTTCGCTTGCCATGGAGGGGAAGTTTGCAAGCGACGGTTTGCAGGCCATCGACGAAGGCGACGACATCCTGATGGCGATGGCGCGTGAGCTGGTCACTGAGAAAGGGATCGGCGAGTCCGCCGACCTCGTCTGGAAACAATTGCAAAAGCAGCAGGCGGAAGTGTTCGGAGTCCGAAGCGAGCCAACTCCCGTATCCCGCGTTGAGACCGAAGAGGTAGTGGACACTGTCCCTGGCCCGATGGTTCTGCCTAAAGCGCGTATTCCCACGGTTATGGAACAATTGGCGATCTTCGGTGCGTCGCTTGATGAACGACGGAAACGCAAAGTTTCACGGCTGCGCGCTGCCACCGCCACACCGTCGAATCAACTGGGATTGTTTGGACCGTAAGGCTTCCTAAAAATCATCTGCACGCATCCAGCCGACATCCCGCAGGACATTCACTTGGCGGACCGGGCTTTCTACATTTCTGTGCAAAAGCCTGTCGAAAAGCCGGGCCTCATCACCCAATGCGATTGTGCAGGATGAGCGTTTAACTCTTTGCACTCCTCTGGTGCATTCGCACGTGGCGCTGGAACACAAGCCGGACAAAGCTGACAGCCCCGGATCTTATCCACGACAAGAAACATAGGAGGCTCCGCATGTCGTTAAAGATCAGCCACACCGGCGATGTCCATATGGAGGAAGACCGCTATTTCGCCGATACCGCCAAGTGCCTCGAATGGTTCGTCGCCGATTCCATCTCGGCCCGGACCAACCTCTTTGTCATCAACGGCGACCTTACCACCTACAAGGCCACGATCAAAGAACGGAATTTCTGGATCGATCGGCTCGTCGAAATGGCCAATCACGCCCCCGTCATCCTCGTTGCAGGCAATCACGGTCGCGAGCTGGATGGAGATTTGTACGTCTACGCCCGAGCAAAGGGGAAGTATCCCATTTACCTTTGCACGGAGCCAGATTTCATCGAGCTGGGCGAGGCTGCTATCGCGGTGTTTCCTTATCCGCGAAAAGAGGAGATGACGGGCGCCGATCAGAATCTCGGTGATGGCTTTGCAAGCCAGCACAGCGAGTTTAACCAGCGATTTGAACAGCGGCCCGGCTCCTACAAACTTTTCTTCGGGCACTTCGGCGTGGCTGGCGCGCGGGTATCGAGCGGCCAGCCGCTGGTCGGGCGTTGTGCTGAGTATGCCCTCGAACCTCTCCTGAACGTCCATGCGCAGTATGTGGGCCTGAGCCACATACATCTCCGGCAACAGCTTGGTCCACGCATCTGGTACGCCGGATCCCTTTCCCGCTGCGACTACAGCGAGGTTGAAGACAAAGGCTACAATCTGGTGACACTGGACGGTCCTGAGCTGCGCCCGGAGCTCGCAGACTTGGAGGTTGAGTTCAGGATGTCGCCTACGCGGCGGATGGTTGAGCTTCATGCCGTCTATGAAGATGGCGAGCTCCGGCTGCCTGAACACGTGGACCTGAATACGCTGAGAGACTCTCGAGTGAAAGTCGTAGTGAAAGTTCCGAACGGGCCGGATCGCTTGTTGAGCCGAGAACAGCAAGCGGATCTCAGGGAAAAGCTGTTGGCCGAGAGTCCCGCGGAATTGAAAGTGAAAATCGAACACGAGGCCGACGTTGCAATGGATCCCGCTCCGATCACTGCCGCGTGCTCGGCCGAAGAAAAACTCCGCGCCTATTGGGCGGTGAAAGGCTCCCCGGCGCCTGAGCGACAGGAGCGGTTGCTGGCCAAACTGGCAGATCTTGAAACAACGGTGCTCAACGACGCGGAAGGCCTGTGAGTTTTTGACCTTCGTGATTCGCCCCGATGACGTCCAACTCATCCCTCCATCGCCGACACCCGCCCAGCTTCCGGTCTGCCGGCGATACGGGACTCGAGGGACATAGACCTACTCTACGGCGTTACTTGCGGGTAGTCGCCGAGGGCGCGTTTTTTCATTGCGTTGTCGTTTGGGCGCTGATACTTCCATGAGTACGCCGTTGCACGGCCAGGTAATATTGTCTCGGCGCGCACCACAGTTCCTCCAGAATCTTGGACTAGCCCCGCCGACGGCTCAGTACTTACAGCGGTGTGCCAGGGGTGCGCGGGCAGCCACTCACCCTGTATAGGCGCGGGGCGCTCAGTTTCGAGAGCTTTGAAGATGGTTAACTCGACCTTTGAAATACGCAACGTCAAGCGCTTTCGAGATCCTTACCGAGGCAACAGTGTGGGAAAAGAGGCCCCCTGCTCTATTTCCCTGTTTCTCGTATCGCTGCAGTGCGATCAGCAGAACCAGGTTCTTATCATATTTGTTTAGAATGCGCTTGAGTGCCGAAGCCGAACAGTACAGTCGCAGGCCCGAACGTGGCCCTCGCTCGCTATATCGGTCGTCGCGACCCCATGCCTGCGCGCGGACGGCGATGGTTCCACGCCTATTTTGCCAAGTTCTGCCGAAAGGATCTTCCGTGGTGAGCGACAAAGCAGCGACGTAATCACGGGAGAGGCGCGGGCGCACATTGGCACAAGGGGCACCGAAAGGGTCGTGCTCATCGAGCCGGGCTTCTCCGGAGGGGCAAACGATCCAAGGTACGTAACCCTTCTTGTCGCCTTTGGAATACTCGCCAGCGCCTTCGTCATCCTCATACATAGGAATCCAGGCGCGTATAGGCTCCTCACGCATTAGCTCACGCGCTAGCCGTTGTGCCTTTTCAGAGGCAACCAGAGCGGAAGAGATGCGAACCTCAACGTCATCGGAAGAGCGCCAAGAGCCTTGGACAATGAGCTCCCTGCCAACACGAGATGTAAGTCCCACGAGTCGCAAGAGCTTATCCTTGTCACCGGTAAGGGCGAGACCGTCTTTCGCCATCTCAAGAAGATTTTGGGCAGTATCAAGCGGTGTTTTGTCTGTACCGTCAGATAACCAGAGTCCGTCGTGTCTGGTTAGAACGTACCGTTGCAGCCACTCGCCCCAGGGATCGTCATGGTAATACCAATCATCAGTGACTGGAAAATTCTTGAGCAAGTGTCCAGCAGTGAGAAAAAGTGCGTGCCAGCCAAGCTGCTGGCCATAGGTGTGATAACGCGTATTCATTCCGTACGAGGTATCGCTGTATCGTGATCTGCGGCTGCCGGCGTCATACATGCTGGAAGCGTTCGCGTCAAGCTGGTGGATCGACTCCGCCATCATCCCTGCAACTTCCCAATGTGGTCTACCAAAGACTTGGCTAAGATTATCAACGTCAATTTTCTCAAAGTCGTAATCGAGGTGGAACTCGAACTTCGGTTTCCGCTCTGCTTCGGGGCTCCCGTGGTAAAAATCACCTCCCTCTCTCACTCGCTTCTTCAGCCTGGGATGGGGAGACAAGTCGACTGTCCGCAATTCGTTAACGATTCCCGCTTCCATCGTTAGGTTCGCCGGATCAACGCATGCCAGGAGAACACGGGCCGCGAAATGCCGCATCAGCACGTGCGGCTTCTCCGAATCAGTGGCAATCGATAGAAGTGCGTCCTTGTAACGCCCGATCTCTTTGGGGTGTTCAAGCACGATTCTCGCGAGGGAAACGAGTAGCCAAAGCCGGGCATGCAGATAATAGAACGTCAGTTCGCGAGCCTGAAAGGGACCAGCTGTTTGTTCGTAAATTTTACCAACTAAGTCATCCACGATATTCCATCGTCCAAATCTGGCGAAACACCAGATGCTGTGGGCGGCACGCCACCTATCTTTGGCATAAGGGGAGCCGAGCATGCGCCAAACCAGCCCTGCCGCAATCGCCTCTACATTACCCTTAGGGTAGAGATCACCCGCCCAAACTCCATCGGTAACGTTGTCTGCAAGCTTGGCGGCATCGCTGCGAAGAAGGCGTGTAAGGGCGGCTTGACCTTGGCCGTCATCCGCTCTAGGACAAATGAACGACGCAAATGCAAGCCACACAGCACCAGAGACAAGGCAGTCTGGGCGCGCACACATTTTGATGAGTTCAAGGACAAGTTCTGCTATAGGTACGCTCGTCAGATCGGAAATATCCCTAAGCTGATAGCCTGTAAACCTCCCGTCACCAACTAGGTCGCCAGCGTGAAGGCGAATGAGCGCGGTTGCCGCGCTCTTGAGAGCTTCGTTAAGCCCAACCGAGGAGGTGCCCCATTTATCCTTGCACTCCTTGAGCTCTGCGATTTTCAAGTAAAGATTGAAATCTTCTAACTCAGATATGTCCCTAACATATTGTGAGCGGGCATTAAAAGGCACTTTGTTACGCAATGAAGTGAAGAACGCCGCCTTCGAATGCCCGTCGTCTTGAAGATCATTGAGCCTTTTGATCGCTTTCGCAAGAGAAGTTGGATCAGTGGGTTCCGTGCTCGCCACTAGGGCTCTAAGCATTGCCCGATTTTTATGATCCTTCTCGTTGGTGTGCAAGCGCATCTGTGCGAGCGGCCCGCTGCTTAGGTTCATGTGATCATTCGTGGTTTTGCGGACCTTGGCAAAGCGCCTGTGCGCTTCAGAAAGGTAGACCGTCATCTCAGATGATTTGCCAAGGGTTTGTTCTGCGAGCGAGGCCAGCACCTCAACTGTCGGTTCCATCGGGATGCCGGGGTTGTCATCCTCGAACTGCTTTATAAGTTCGGCGATTATTTCCGGTCTGTTTGGGCCCGCCTTGCCCTGGATGGCTTTTGCGAACTCAGCCGTACCGTCAAACCAGTATTCAACCGGGTTCGCGAGGCGATTAAGAGCCAACGCAACATCAGCTTCCATCTTTCCGTCTTGAACCAGCGCTGTCAGATATGGGAGCAATGTATTGCTCAAACGAATCGTCGAACGATCATCCCAACGGCTGAGTTTCGCGAGGCCCCTGACACCGGAGGTCTTGCATAGGCCGCGTGCGAAGGCACCCCAGGGAAATTTCTCAGGCTCATATGGCATATTGAGTTCACAAATATTTGTCAGTCTGTGAAAATCATGTTCATCAAGCTCTTGGCCTCTGATTGCCGATGCAAACAGTAGAAGCTCGTTCGTGAAATCCCAGTCGCCCGATCCGATGGCATCCATTTGATCAAGCCCCTCCCGGAAATGCACAGAGGCGTCATTGATGCTTGCCGGCATTAACGCACGACTAAGATTGGCAAAAAGAGAGGCCCGAGTAGTAACATCATTTTCCGCCTGTATGAGGAGTCGTGTCTTCTGCGACTGCTCGCCGGCTAGAACCTGCATTCCCTCCCTTTGGGTCAGAATGGAAACGATCTGAACAAGTTTATCTGCGCTGATGTCTTGGCCGTGCGCCGTAGTCAAGAACCTCTCTACGGAAGAAGGCCTCAATTCGATGCGCGCCCAGAGAGCAAACATAGCTGTTTCGAGGCCCAGCATGCGGAAGAGATTATCGAATTTGCTCTCGTCATACGAGGTGCGCTGCCTGCGCGCGTCTTCCCAAGCTTTGAGCAGTTCAACAAACGCATTGTCGACAGATCGTGTATCCGCACCCAGGAATTCCGCGAGTGCATTGGTTAGACTCAGCAGGGGCTGTAGGCGGCGGCTTACAAAACCCTCGGCTTCTTGCTTCTCGTCGTAGCTCAACAAGCCTGAATCTTTCTTTCCTCCATGCTTTTGGTGTTCAGTAGACACATATTTGGGGAGTCGCTCTATCACCTTGCTCCGAAAAGCATCACCTGTCAGCGTACGGCCAACGCCATCGCAGACCGGAACGAGTTCCTTGGGGATGACGTCTTTTTCATGCAGCACTCTATGGCTTGCGGCAGCAGCAAGTGCGGTTTGAAACACAAAAGGAAACACGTCGTTATGGTAGAAGACACCTCGCAGCGACCACAGCCCGGGCCGTTCATGCGGTGCGATCTCAGAGATTGCAAGTGCCTCTCGGGCCAGTCCCAAAGAAAGGGCCAGAGCAGAGGCTCTGCGCAGACCATCCTGAATTTCATATGTGCGTCGACGTTGGTATGTATCTGGAAGATCCAGTTTTGTTGTTGCCTTGCATACGCGGGAAAGCTTAACGACAAGGTTCCTAGTTGTCTCCGTCGAAAGGCTTTGAAAAGATAACGCTGCCGTCAAGGGGCCAACATCTGTTAGCCCGCCAAGGAATTCAGTGAGCTTGGGGGCCGAGGACGGGCGTATTTCCGCGGCCAGTTGACAGTAACCAAAGACGTGCTCACACACCTCATAGGCACACCAGTCTTTCCACCCTTTCAGGGAATTAACGGCGTTCCTAGAACGATTCTCGCAAATGAGGAAGAATGGTATGGCAGCGATGTCACACTGATCTGGGCGTGGGCGATCCCTCTGGTCGTCGGTGCGACGGTAATGCTCAATCCATTCGCTTGTCCTGATAGCATGGCGGGATGCTTCCTCCAGTTCGCCGGCCAGACAGTTTGCGATCGCCAGCCTTGCATGCCGAGTGCCCGGCCAACTCGTCCGCATCTCAAAAAGACGGCGCTTCGCATCAACATCTTTCGCAGCCGCGACGAGGTCTGGGCAATTGAGGATGTAATCAACCCCACGCTGATCGACTGCGGCGATCGTGGAAAGTTCGAGCAATAGCCGAACAAGGCGGTTGTAATCCTGGTTAATTGCAGCATGAAGGGCAGCAGCTTTGAGCCTTGCATACCTAACGTTCCTCCTTCCGACCGTGCTCGTGATCGAAGCAGGAACGCGGTCGTCGAATGCAAGCTGGAAGAGCCTCTTGCCATCATCAAGCTTATGCAGAAGGCCAGGAAGCGCTCGTGCAGCATAAACGGATACAGCTTGCCGCGCGAGGAGATTCGTCGCCACTAGGCGCAGCGCATGTTCGGAGGAGCTATAGCGATTGCGAATAAGCGTTTCGGTAGGTTCATCGCGAAACATTAATCCTTGATTTGTACGTTCGAGCAACGGCGATAAATCAGCGGTAAAACTCTCAATTTCGCTCAGCTGCATGCCTTGGGCGCTTGCGTATTCGTCAAGCGGCACGGGTGGTGGTAGCACAGCAAGTCCTGCCAGAAACGCGCTGATGTCTTCCTGCTTGTATCCGCGCTGAAGCCCCGTTGCCAGAGCATCCGATATTCTCTGCTGAATAAGGTCGTCCAATTCGACGTGCTTGTGGACCTCAGATTCATCAAGGACACCACGACCACTATTAACAAGATAGTCCAACACCCGTGGATTTCCGCCCGAGCGGGCTTGCGCGACATTTATTTCCAATTGCGTGACATTTTTGAGCCGTGATCGCAGGTAGGCACTGGTTTCGCCGACGCTGAAGGGAAGAAGCTCGAACTCCTGCCACCTCGCAGGCGTAGAAGATGGTTTGCGCTCGGTTCGGCAGGAGACAATTAACTTAACTCCGCGTACAGGGGAGTAATGGAGACTCTCCAGCAAGCAGGCAGGAAACGAGTCTTCGCTCCGTTCACGCGCGGACAGTTCGGCGCTGTCTATCGCATCGATGAATAACGCAAGTTCTCGTTCCTGCGCTGCCCTTTTAATTGTGGCCACGCATTGTACGAGCCGCTTCCGAAATGTTTTCAGCAGGGACGGGACATCTGTAGGGCCGGGCAGAATGGGATCGCACAGGCCGCGAAAAGCAAGCGTATTGGCGATATGGATGAGCCCCCTGCCGGGAAGATGCCTTGCGTCTTCGGGCGAGCGATAGGCCCCGCCGCCAAAGCAGTCAAAAAAGACGATCTCACTTTGTTCACGCAATGCACTCGCAAGGCTGTCCATGAAGACGGTTTTCCCGCCCCCGCCAGCCGCATGAATCAGCAGTGGCATTGAAAGTTTTAGAACGAGATCGATGGCGTCGGCGAGCTGTTCACGCTTAACCACCTCCCCCACATTCGCGATTGCGGCGGGGCATGGCAGAAGGTCCTCCGGGTCCCTAACATCTAACGCGGCCAGAATATCTTCTCGCGTGATGAGGTTCTTGTTTGTTCCTGCATGGCCGGCTTTGTCTCGAACCATTTGCCGTAGCTGGCCGAGACGCGCGGTCGCGAGCGTGTCGCTGGTTGCGGACCAGTCCACGATCAAGCTTGCAAGTTCATGCTTAGTGGCAGACAAGCTCCCTGAAAGACCAATGATTCTGCACTTGGCCGCGAATGCTGGCAGTGCCTCCCCGTCAAGGCCAGAAGCTCTTTTGAATTGCTCCGATTGCCTCTTAACCTCGCCTGTTTGCGGTAAGCCCTTTGCTAGAGCGTCAATGGCCTGGACCAGTGGCCTATAGATCGGCCGATTTGTTATGAGCTCAAAATCAAGCTTTTCTTGGACCGCCTGCGGACCATACCTGTCCTTGCAATCAAGGAAAGTCTTTGCGAATTTCGCAATTGTTTGCTTGGCGTGACTCGCCCTAAAGTCGGTACTCTCATCGGCTATTGAGTACTTGAATTGAACAATACTCGTGCGCGAGGCCTGCTCAAAGAAATGACCTTGGCCGTAATAGACAGCGATATCGGCGATTTCCACAGTCGCGGCCGAGGCACTGGCTTGGTCACCCGGCGATAGTCCCTCCACCGCTATTGCACTGATTTCAACGTCTGGCCACAGAAGCTGCATAGCTTTGCGTGCCACCCATGCCTCGTGAAACTCGTGACCGTCACGAGAGGCTCTTACTTTGTTTACGGGACGCATTCCGCGCGCCATTTCTCCTGAAACCCCTCCTCCAAGGCTTAGCCCGCGTGCATCGCTGGTGGCGCCAAGTCATGCGCATACCATGTCGCTGGACGGTTTAAGAGTTTAGCACTGGTTTGACACTACCAAAACGCGACAAACATAGTGTCGGTTTTCAAGTCGGGGGATGGAAAGCGCAAAAAGAGTCCCACTCGACGAAGGTTTAATCGGAAACCCTCCTCCGCAACATGCGGCCACTTTACGGTCGGCAAACCGGACAAGTGGCTGATGGCTCTCACATTCCCTAAAACGGGGGTTGTTGGGAATAGATCCTGCCTTGCCGCCCAGCGTTTATCCCCAATTCGGCAATCTCAGCTTCTAAGTTCCGTCCGCTGACACGCCCGGAAATAATGCATCCGGCTATGTAACCCCTGCACGCATGCCAACCCGCCTTCCCTCTGCTTACATCACGAAGGAGATTTTCCATGAGGCCCTCAACCCTTCGGCTTCGAGGAATCAGCGAGGCCTTTCCCAACGAGATATCCGTTGACTTCGACGCCCTTGGCCCCGGCCTTATCGCCATCGTGGGCGAAAATGGCGCTGGGAAATCCACCCTAATCGGCTCGATTTTCGCCGCCCTGTTTCGTCAGCTACCCGGCCAGAAGCGTTCGCTGTATGACTTCGCCACCCATCCCCAGCCGGAAATCGACCTGACGTTCAGTGTCAACGGCGCCCGCTTCCGGTCGCTCCTCAAGCTCGATCCGAAGGCTCGCCAGATGGAAAGCTATCTGTTCAATGCGGATGGAGTGCCGCTGACGAACGGCAAGAAAGAACCTTTCGAGGAGATGGTCCGCAAATACGTTGGCACCCCAGAGTTCTTCCTTTCCTCGATCTTTTCGAGCCAAAAGCGTACGGGAAACTTTCTGTCCCTCGATCGGAGCGAGCGGAAGGAACTGTTTATCCGCGAACTGCTCGGCCTCGACCGGCTGCGATTGATTGCGGCCGCAGCCAGGGACAAAGCGGAAGAAGCGGCCAAGAGCACAATTGATCTCGAAGGCCAAGCCAAGAGTTTGAGGGAGTTAGTGAACGCAGGGGCTGAAGATCCGGCGGAAGTTGAAGCCCAGCTTCAAGACTTATCATCTCGACTTGAGCGGCTGGAGGCCGAAAGGCGTGCGGTTCAGGAGCGATTCTTGGAATTTCAGTCAGCAGATGCCAATCGGAAGCCGCTCATGGCCGAGGTCGAAACCTTGAGACAGCGGCTGCGCAAGGTCGATGACGAGATCACGGAAGCCAAACATCAGCTCGCGCGCGATGAGAGTCTCCTATCCGGAAAGAAGGATCTCGCCGATTTGACAGAACGAGGGGATGCGCTCAGAACTCGCATCGAAGAACGTGAGCTTTCGGCAGAGCTGCGTAGGAGCACCGTGCGCTCCGGGGTCGAATCGGGATTCCAGACGCTGGGAGGGTTGGGTTGATGCGCTACGTGTGCTCCGCAAAGATGTCGTCCATTGCGTCTGC
>Ga0307372_10005458_pt1 | contig 19094 bp, 13 predicted proteins | sample OX1MG_FD_202533 | JGI IMG/M metagenome (GOLD analysis project Ga0307372, IMG submission 202533) | Soil microbial communities from Risofladan, Vaasa, Finland - OX-1 | ecosystem: Environmental > Terrestrial > Soil > Coastal area > Acid sulfate soil | place: Finland: Risofladan, Vaasa | collected...
GTCGCTGCCCGATGTCACGCGCGCGTTTGCTGTTGCGCGCGCGCTTTCCGACGCGGCGCCGTTCGCGCATCTGGAAATCACGAGCCCGCGAGTCAGCGTGGCGCTTGGCCTCGCGCCGCGGATTTTTGTGTGGGCGGGATTTTCCGGAACGGGCGCCGAGGTCGAGTACCTGCGCGATACGGCGCGCGGCATCGGCGGCCCGGTCGAATTTCTGGACGGCTCAGACGCTACGACCATATACGGCGCGTTGCGCGATTTCGATTTCGGCGCGGCCGAACTGGTTGCGCAGATCGCGACGCCGCCGCCCGAACTGGCGCGCGTGCTCGAGAACTGCGGCGCAGAATTTCGCGCGCACGCGGGCTCGGGAATCGCACAACTCATGACGCATGCGCCGCTCGTGGCGGAGGTAGCGTCCGCCACGATTTTTCGATGGCGCGAGCTTGCCCGGAGCGTGCGCGGCCACGTTCGTATCCTGCACGCAACGCAGGAGATTCGCGGCACGCTCGAGTTCTTCGATTCTCCGAACGACGGCGCGCTCAAATTGATGCGCGCGCTGAAAGCCGCGTTCGATCCTGCCGGCATTTTCAATCCCGGATGCTTCGTCGGGGGGATCTGATGACAGCCGCGGCGCCCTCGCAACCGGTTCGCAACGTGGTGGACTACGAATTGCTCTTCGATTGCGTTCACTGCGGCCTTTGCCTGGAAGCGTGCCCAACCTACGCAATCTCGCGCTCGGAAATGGATTCGCCGCGTGGCCGTATCTACCTGATGAAGGCGCTGGCGGAAGGACGCCTCGAACTCGACGCCGATGCGGCGCGGCATCTCGACTTGTGCCTTGGATGCCGCGGATGCGAAACCGCGTGCCCGTCGGGAGTGCATTACGGACGGCTCATCGAAGACGCGCGAACCTTTGTCGAGTCGAATTACTCCCGCAGTCCGCTCGACGCGCTGAGACGCCGCCTGATCGCCGCGATCTTTCCCTACCCCGGCCGCCTGCGAAAGCTTCTCGCGCCGTTGAGGCTTCTCGAATCTGTGGGGCTTCGTCCCGCGCTCGAGGCGATCCTGCCGCGTTCGATTCGCGCGTGGCTGGAGCTTCTGCCGACATCGTCGAGAGGCCTGGCGGTCTTGTCGCGTCCGCTCACAGAGCCATCGCCCAACGCGACGACCGTGCTCGTACATCACGGATGCGTGACGCAGGTGCTGGCGGACTCGGAGAATAAAAATACCGAACGCCTGCTGATGGCCGCGGGTTATCGCGTCGCTCATCTGGAACACACGGAATGTTGCGGCGCGCTGGATCTCCACTCCGGCAATCGCGCGCGCGCGCTCGAATTCGCGCGAGCCAATGTTCGCGCGATCATCCGCAGTGGCGCGGATTCGATCGTCTCCGCCGCTTCGGGATGCTCGACCGCGGTCGCCGAGTATGGACTCCTGCTCAAGGACGACGCGGGACTGGCCGGCGACGCGCGCGCGGTCGCGGGAAAAGTCACCGACCTGAGCGCTCTGCTGCTGGCAAGCAAGCGCTTTGCGATGCCTGAGTTCCGATGCGCCGTCACCTACCACGACGCGTGTCATCTCGCGCACGGGCTGGGCGTGCGCGACGCGCCGCGCGAACTTTTGCGCTCGATTCCCGGCCTCGTGCTGGTCGAGCTCGCGGAGTCCGACATGTGCTGCGGAAGCGCGGGCAGCTACAACCTGACCGAGCCCGCGATGGCGCGCGCTCTCGCGCAGCGAAAAGCTGAAAACATTGCCGCGACCGGCGCGGATTACGTCGTCCTCGCGAACCCGGGCTGCGAATTCCAAATCGCCGCCGAACTCCGCCGCCGGTGCGCAAAAACGCGGGTGATGCATCTGGCCGACTTCCTCGCGATGGTGATGAATTCCGCCAACGGCAATCCGCGATGATCGAGCTACTCGAAATCAAGCTTTACTTCGCGTACACGAGTCCATTCACCTACCTTGCGATGGCGCCGGCGTATGCGCTTGAGCGGTCGCATCGCGTGCGCGTGCGCTTCATTCCTTACGGCGTCAATATCCGGGAGACCTATGGCAACCTCGACAACGCTGACGCGGATCGGCGCAAGGTTCGGTACCTGTATCTCGACGCGCGGCGGATCGCGAAGGAGCGCGGGCTCGTCATTTATCCGCCGAAAAAGATTTTCAGTTGCCGCAACGCCTTCTATGGCGGCCTGTTCGCCGAACGGCATGGACGCTTTCGTGATTACTCTAATCGCGTGTTCGAGCGTTTCTGGCACGGTGAGTTGGAGGTCGAGGATCGCGGCGCGATTGGCGCGGTGCTCACCGAGGTCGGTCTCGACGCCGAAGAGTTCGAGCGTTACGCAGATAGTGGTGCGCACGGCGATCTCGACGCGTGCTTTGCCGAGGCCGATCGCGACGGCATATTTGGCGTACCGACGTTTATCGTCGAAGGCGAGCCGTTCTGGGGCGAGGATCGGATCGACTGGGTGATAAAAAAGCTCGACGCGATGGGACTTCGGCGATGACCCGCGTCACACGCGCGTGATCGGGATGTACTTCGGCTGTGAGCTCACGCGCTCGAGCCACGCGCGCACGGCAGGGTACGCCTCTAAATCGTAGCCGCCCTCTCCCGCCACGTGCGTATACGCATAGAGAGCGATATCGGCGATCGAATACTTGCCGTCGCTGAACCACTCGCGCGGGCTCAGATGCGCTTCCATTACGCCGAGCGCGTCGTAGCCGAGCTTCATGATTCGTGCGAGGCCGGCGCGGCGATCGTCGGCGAGTTTCGGATACATCGCAAGAAATCGGGCGACCGCGATGAACGGCTCATGGCTGTATTGCTCGAAGAATAGCCACTGGAGCGCTCGCGCGCGTGCGAACGGATCGGCGGGCAGCATCGACGTGCCCTCGGCGAAGTACCAGAGGATCGCGTTCGACTCGAACAGGCGGCGGCCGTCTTCGAACTCGACCGCCGGAATTCGTCCATTGGGAAACTTCGCGAGAAACTCCGGCGTGCGCGTTTCACCCTTTACGATATCGAGTTCGATTCGCTCGAACGGGAGGTCGAGTTGCGTGAGCAGAAGGCGGACCTTGTAGCCGTTGCCCGAGGGCAGATAGTCGTACAGCTTGATCACCGTGCGAAGGCTCCTGTAGCGCCTGCGCCGTGCTACAGCTCCGGGCTGGTCGGCAGAAAAGTTTCGCCCATAAGGTAGGCGTCGCAGGCGCGAGCGCATTCGCGGCCTTCCCAGATTGCCCACACCACCAGCGATTGGCCGCGCCGCGCGTCGCCGGCCGCAAAAACTCCGGGGACGCTCGCGGCGTAATTCTCCGTCGCGATGTTGCTGCGCGCGTCGAGCTTCAGAGAAAGCTCGGAGACGATCCCTTCCGGGTCGGGGCCGAGAAAGCCGAGCGCGAGCAATACCAGATCGCAATCGAGGTCGAATTCGCTGCCCGCGATTTCTTCCATCACGTTGCGGCCGCCGTCGCGCTTCCAGCTGAGCCGCACGCCGTGGAGCTTCTTTACTTGGCCGCCGGCTCCGCTGAACGAACGCGTGTTGATGCTCCAGTCACGGAGCACGCCTTCTTCGTGCGAGCTCGAGGTGCGCAGGATCATCGGCCAGTCCGGCCACGGCATATCCGCCGTGCGGCTCTCGGGCGGCATCGGCAAAAGCTCGAACTGGCTGACGCTCAACGCGCCCTGCCGATTCGAGGTTCCCAGGCAGTCGGAGCCGGTATCGCCGCCGCCAAGTATGACGACGCGTTTTCCCTTTGCGGTTATCGAGATGCGCGGATCGATCGTGTCGCCGAAGCCGCGTTTGTTCTGCTGTGGAAGAAATTCCATCGCGAAGTGGATGCCGCCGAGTTCGCGCCCGGCCATCGGCAGGTCGCGCGGCTTGGTCGCGCCGAGGGTCAGGCAGATCGCGTCATGTCTTTTGCGCAACTCGTCGGCGTGCAGATCAATTCCGACGCGGCAGTTGGTGACGAACTCGACGCCCTCGGCGCGCATCTGTTCGACGCGGCGCAGGATGTGGCGCTTTTCGAGTTTGAAGTCGGGAATCCCGTACATCAGCAATCCGCCGATCCGATCCGAGCGCTCGTAGAGCGTGACCGAATGTCCAGCGCGCGCGAGTTGCTGCGCGCACGCGAGTCCCGAAGGACCCGAACCGACTACGGCGACGCGCTTGCCGGTTTTGCGCGCGGGCGGCAGCGGCGTGATCCAGCCCTCGCTCCACGCGTGATCGACGATGTTCTTCTCGATCAGTTTGATCGTGACCGGATCGTTGTTGATGTTGAGGACGCAGGCTTCTTCACACGGCGCGGGACAAATGCGGCCGGTGAACTCGGGAAAATTATTGGTCGAATGCAGCCGCTCGATCGCGTCGCGCCATCTGCCGCGATAAATCAAATCGTTCCAGTCGGGGATGATGTTGCCGAGCGGGCATCCCTTGTGGCAGAAGGGGATTCCGCAATCCATGCAGCGCGCGCCCTGGCGGGCGAGCTTATCTTCGGGCATTTTGAGATCAAACTCGCGCCAGTCCTTAAGGCGTTCGGCGACGGGACGCTTGTGCGGCGTCTCGCGCTTGATCTCCATGAAGCCCGTGATTTTTCCCATCTAAAACGATTCTCCTGCGCTGATGCGCCCAGCTCCGAGCCGCGCGCGCAAAATCAAACCGCCGCCAGCCGCGCCATGTCGTTGCCGCGGCCCAGATGCTGGCGCTCCAGCACCATGCGGTACTCGGTCGGCAGCACCTTCACAAACTTCGCGGCGGATGCGTCCCAGTCGGCCAGGATTCGCGCTGCGACCGCGCTTTGAGTGTATTGGCCGTGACGCGTAATGAGCGCGTGCAACTGCTTCAGATCGTCCGGGTCGGTGACCGGGCCCAGCTCGACCATCCCCGTGTTGCAGCGCGGCGCGAAGCTTCCGTCTTCATCCAGAACGTAGGCGACGCCGCCGGACATCCCCGCCGCGAAGTTGCGTCCGGTCTTTCCGAGCACCACGACCAGTCCGCGCGTCATGTATTCGCATCCGTGATCGCCTACGCCTTCGACTACGGCGTGCGCGCCGCTGTTGCGCACCGCGAAACGCTCGCCCGCTACGCCGCGAAAGAACGCCTCGCCGCCGGTTGCGCCGTAGAGCGCTGTGTTGCCGATCAAAATATTCTCCTCGGCCTTGAAGGTCGCCTCCTGCGGCGGACGCACCGCCATGAATCCGCCCGAAAGACCCTTGCCGCAGTAATCGTTCGAGTCGCCTTCGAGGTAGAGTGCGATTCCCGGCGCGAGCCATCCGCCGAAACTCTGTCCCGCGGAACCTTTGAAGTGAATCTGGATGGTGTAGGGAGGCAGCCCCTCGGCGCCGAAACGGCGCGAGACCTCCGCCGACAGCATCGTCGCAGCGGTGCGGTTGACGTTATGAATCGGCAGATGAATCTCGACCGGGCGGCGATGCTCGAGCGCGTCGCGCGAGAGCTCGAGCAGTTGATTGTCGAGCGCCTTGTCGAGGCCGTGATCCTGTGACTCGATGGCGTGCAGCGGTTCGTCGTCCGACACCTCGGGCTTGTGCAGGATAGCGCTCAGATCGATGTTGCGCGCCTTCCAGTGTCCGATCGCATCGTTCGCGTCCAGGCAATCGACATGCCCGACCATCTCGGCGACGGTGCGAAAGCCGAGCGCCGCCATGTGCTCGCGCAACTCGTCGGCGATAAACATCATCAGGTTGACCACATGCTCGGGCTTGCCCTCGAACTTCTTGCGCAGCTCGGGATCCTGGGTCGCGATTCCGACCGGGCAGGTGTTGAGGTGACACACGCGCATCATGATGCAGCCCGAGGCGACCAGCGCCGCCGACGCGAAACCAAATTCCTCGGCGCCAAGAAGCGCCGCGATTGCGACGTCGCGTCCGGTCTTCAACTGACCGTCGGTCTCAACCCGGATGCGTCCGCGCAACCCGTTCATTACGAGAACTTGCTGAGTCTCGGCGAGGCCGAGCTCCCACGGCACACCGGCGTGCTTGATCGATTGCAGAGGCGACGCGCCAGTGCCGCCGTCGTATCCGCTAATCAGGACCACGTCGGCCTTGGCCTTGGCGACTCCCGCGGCGATCGTTCCGACCCCGACTTCGGCGACGAGCTTGACGCTGATACGCGCGCGGTTGTTCGCGTTCTTCAGATCGTGGATGAGCTGCGCCAGGTCCTCGATTGAATAGATATCGTGATGCGGCGGCGGCGAGATCAGACCGACGCCGGGCGTCGAGTAACGAATCTTCGCGATAAAGTCATCGACCTTGTGGCCGGGCAGTTGGCCGCCTTCGCCGGGTTTGGCGCCCTGCGCCATTTTGATTTGCAGCTCGTCGGCGTTGACCAGGTAATGGCTGGTCACGCCGAAGCGCGCCGACGCGACCTGCTTGATCGCGCTACGGCGCCAATCGCCATTAGGATCGCGATCGAAGCGGGCGGGATCCTCGCCGCCCTCGCCGGTGTTGCTCTTGCCGCCGAGCCGGTTCATCGCGATCGCGAGATTCTCGTGCGCTTCCTTGCCGATCGATCCGAATGACATCGCGCCGGTCTTGAAGCGTTTGACGATCTCCGTGGCGGGTTCGACCTCCTCGAGCGGCACCGGCGGCCGCTCGAGCTTGAACTTGAGCAGCGAGCGCAGCGTTGCGAGGTTGCGGCTCTGCTCATCGACCAGCCGCGTGTATTCCTTGAACATCCGGTAGTTGCCGGAGCGCACGGAATGCTGCAGCTTCGCGATGGTGTTGGGATTGTACATGTGGAACTCGCCGCGGCGGCGCCACTGGTAGAAGCCGCCCGCGTCCAGTTCACCGTCGAGGTTCGGTTGCATTTCGAACGCGTGGCGATGGCGCGCCGCAGTCTCGCGCGCGATCGTGTCGAGGCCAACGCCGCCGACGCGCGAGGGGGTCCAGGTGAAGTACTTGTCGATCACTTCGCGGTGAAGGCCGATCGCTTCGAAGATTTGCGCGCCGCGATAGCTCTGGATGGTCGAGATTCCCATCTTTGACGCCACCTTGATCATGCTCTTGGTGGCGGCTTTGATGAAATTGTGGACCGCGGTGTCCTCGTCGATATCGGGCAGGCTGCCGTCTTCGATCATTCCGGCCAGAGTCGCATACGCGAGGTAGGGATTGATCGCGCCCGCGCCGTATCCGGCCAACAGACAGCAGTGCATCGCCTCGCGCGGCTCACCCGACTCGACCGCGATACCGCAGCGCGTGCGCGTGCCTTCGCGAATCAGATGGTGATGCACGCCGGCGGTTGCGAGCAGGCTCGGGATCGCGGCGAACTCGGAGTTCACGCCGCGGTCGGACAGAACGATAATCGTAAATCCCTCTGCTATCGCCTTGGAGGCCTTGGCGCACAAGTCGTCGAGCGCGGAGCGCAGGCCCGCCTCGCCGTCGCGAATCTGGAACAGCGTGGGCAGCGTGATCGCGCGGAGCCCCGGCTCGGCGAGGCGCTTAATCTGTTCAAGTTCTTCGTTGGTGATAATCGGAGTCTTGAGCCGCAATTGGCGGCAATGCGCCGGCGACTCCTCGAACAGGTTCTGCTCAGAACCAATTGTCGTTTCAGCCGAGGTCACCAACTCTTCGCGAATAGGATCGATCGGCGGATTGGTGACCTGCGCGAACAGCTGTTTGAAATAGTTGAACAGCGGCGGCGCCTTGTCCGAGAGCACCGCCAGCGGAGTGTCGGTGCCCATCGAGCCGACCGGCTCCTGCGCGTTCACCGCCATCGGCGCCAGAATCAGTTTCAGATCTTCGTTCGTATAACCGAAGGCCTGCTGCTGCTTGAGTAGATCCAGCCCCTCGAACCCGGCGACCGCCGGCGCGCTGGGCGGCGCGGGCAACTCCTCGAGCTTGATCACATTTTCGTCGAGCCATGCGCGATAGGGCTGGCGCGCGGCAAAGCCTTCCTTGATTTCCTCATCCTGCACGATCCGCCCGAGCGCGGTATCGACCAGAAACATCCTGCCGGGTTGCAGACGGCCCTTGCGCGCGACTTGTTCGGGCGGGATGTCGAGCACCCCCGTCTCTGACGCCATCACGACCAGCCCGTCCTTGGTCACCAGGTAGCGCGAAGGACGCAGGCCGTTGCGATCGAGCACCGCGCCGATACGGACGCCGTCGGTAAAAGCGATCGAGGCGGGGCCATCCCACGGCTCCATCATCGAGGCGTGAAATTCGTAGAATGCGCGTTTGCTCGCGCTCATTTGCGGGTCGTTCTGCCACGCCTCCGGTATCATCATCATCACGGCGTGCGCGATCGGACGTCCGGTGCGGACCAGCAGCTCGAGAACGTTGTCGAATTTGGCCGAGTCGGTCTGGGTGGGTTCAACGATCGGCGGAAGCTTGGCGATATCCGCGCCGAATAATGGCGACGAGAACATCATCTGCCGCGCATGCATCCAGTTTTCATTTCCGCGCAGCGTGTTGATTTCGCCGTTGTGAGAGAGGAAGCGGAACGGATGCGCCCGATCCCACGACGGGAAGGTGTTAGTCGAAAAACGCTGATGAACCATCGCGAGCGCGCTCGCAAATGCGGGATCGAGCAGGTCAGGATAGAACTTCGGGATCTGATGCGAGATCAGTTGGCCCTTGTAAACAATCGTCAGGGTCGAAAGCGAGCAGAAATAGAATAGCTCCTGTCCTGCTAATCCAAGTGTGTCGATCGCGCGGAATGCGCGCTTGCGAATTATGTAGAGCTTGCGCTCGAGCGCCTCCTGGTCGGCGACGTCCGCTCCGGGTCCGATGAACACCTGCCGAACCTCGGGCAGGCCGCGCCGTGCGATATCGCCGCACGCGCTTGGGATTACAGGTACGGTGCGCCATCCGAGGATACGCTGGCCTTCCTCACGGACAATCTTCTCGAACGCGGCTTCGCAGGCGGCACGCTTGTTCGCCTCGAGCGGCAGGAAAACCTGCCCGACTCCATATTGGCCCGGAGCCGGAAGATCAAAGCCGCACTTGAGCGCTTCACGCTTGAGAAATTCGTGTGGAATCTGAACCAGCACCCCGGCGCCGTCGCCGGAAGTGGGATCGCATCCGCAGGCGCCTCGATGCGTCAGGTGGTCGAGGACCTGCAGCGCCTTGGCGACAATATCATGCGAGCGCTCGCCCTTGATGTTGACGACGAAGCCGACTCCGCATGCGTCGTGTTCATGTGCGGGATCGTACAGGCCTTCGCCTTCGGGAAGACTGCTCCGATTGTGCATGGCTCACATCCGTCTCGGGTCAGGGAGCGCAACCGGTTTCGGCGCATGACGGCTTTTGCGGCCGTGGCCGTTGCCCGGCTCAGGCGCCTCGCCGTTAGGATGCACCGCGATCTGGCTGCGCTCGGTATGGGTCGAAAGCACCACCATCGTCTCCGTCCGCGCCACTCCCTCGATCGAGCGGATCGCGCTGATGAGCCGCTCGAGCGACGAAGTGTCGTCGGTTTTGATCTTCAGGAGAATCGTGTGCTGACCCGTGACGTGATGACACTCGAGAACGTCGTCAAGGAGATCGACGCTCTGTTCAAACAGTCCGATAGTTTTCGGATGCGCGATCGAAACCCCGATGAACGCTGTCACATCCTTGGCGAGCCTGCGCGCGTCGAGCGCGGCGTGGTAGCCGCTGATCACGCCGCTGTCTTCGAGCTTCTTGACGCGTTCGATCACCGACGGCGCGGAGAGTCCGACCTGTTCGGCGAGTTTGACATGCGCGATACGGCCGTTGGCCTGCAGGAGGTTCAGAATCTGCAGGTCGATGGCGTCGAGCTCCGGAATATCGCCGCCTAATTTCATAAGGCAATCCTCGCTGAGGTTCGACGAAGATAATGGGAAAGGCGGAATGTGTCAAGGATAAGACAGGGCGAACCTCAATAAAACATTATTTTAAGAGATTCTCGATCCACCGATCCGGGTTCTTTCAGGCGCCAGTGCCACTGAGCCTTACTAATCGCTTGAGCAAAAGACGATGCGATAGCGGGAGGTTCACTCGTTTCGCCAAGTTACCTCGGCTTTAGGCGCAGAGATATGAGGCGTAATAACGCGCAAATTGAAGCTGCCGCGCGCGCTGCGAGCAGGCCACCGCGGACGACTACACGGTCGATTACTCGCTGCGAATTGCCGGACGCGCGCGATTCTCGCTCAATGCCTATTTAGGACTTGGCCGATCGCGTCGAACGCTACCAGTTGCTCGATGCCCAATTGATCGTCCCAGAAATCGTCGTAGGCGCTGGTCTTGACGATCACCATGTTGTACTTCGGGCTTACGTAGATGAACTGAAAAAACACGCCCTCGGCCGAATAGGCATGGCCCGTGCCCGGATAGATGAGCCACCATTGATAACCGTATGCGCCGGGATCGCCCGGGGACAAATGGCCCCATCCGACTTGCCGACTTTGCGGGTTGGTCGCGGCGTTGATCCACGACGGGGGAACGATCTGCTTGCCACCGTTTTTGCCGTCGTGCAGGAAGAGCAATCCGAAGCGGCCGTAATCGCGCAGGGTCGCGTTGATACAGCAATAACCATTTTCGGTTGCGTTCGGACCCGGACCGTCGGTGAGCCAGGTCGCGTCCTGCTCCATCCCGAGCGGCTTCCAGATGCGCTCCGACAGCATCGTAGCCATCGGCATCCCGGTCACGCGCTTGACCAGCAGTCCGAGCACGCCGGTATCGATACTGCGATAGACGAATCTGGTGCCGGGCTTTTCCGCGCGGCCGAGCGTCTTCGCGTATTCATCGAGTGTCTGCGACTGCTCGGTCATCGTCTTGTCCCACATGATCTGGACGTCGGACTTATTGTTGCCGTAGTCTTCGGTGAACTTCACTCCGGAGGACATCTCCAGCAGGTCTTTGATCGGCACGCCGTCGTAGCCTGATCCTTTCAGCTCGGGAAGATAATAGGTCACTGGATCATCAAGGCTTTTGATCTTGCCGTCGGCCAGCGCAAGACCGACCAGTGTCGAGGTGAACGACTTGGCGACCGACCACGAGGTAAATTTGGTATTGCTGTCGGCGCCATTGAGGTAGCGCTCATCGACAATCTTGCCATCCTTGATCACCAGGAAACCCTGGGTGCGCGAACGCGCGAGCAAATCATCCAGGGTGCGGCGCTTGCCTTTGAAATTGTAGGTCACCTCGAGTTGTTGGCCGCCGCCCGGCAACGCGGCGACGGGTCCGCCGCGCTCGATGACGTGAAACGGGAAGACGGTGTCCATGGTGCGAAACGACTGGATGCGATTAGCCGGCGACAGGATCGCCGCGCGCTTCGCGATCGCCGCGGAGTCGGCCGCGTACGCCGAAGCGGATGCCGCCAAGGTCAGCGGCAATACGAGCGCGAGCAGAGTTCGTCGATTCATGGGTTTCCTCGGCGACCAATCGTTACGGCGTCCAGATCGCGGCGGTCGCCTCCGCTTGAACTTCCGCCACACGATGCGCACACAACCGCAAATGCGATAACGCACAGAACGCGACTCTTCATCTTCCCCCGTCCTCCCCAGATACTGCGAACTGACTATTCTCCCTTAAAATTCGCGGCGCGCTTTTCGACGAAGGACTTGGCGCCTTCCAAATGATCTTGCGAGGTTAGCATCATTCGCTGTCCGTGACGCTGGTAGTCGAAAAAATATGGCAGGTTCAGATTCAACCCTACCCGCAGCGCCTCCTTGGCCAAGCGCTGCGCCAGGGGCGCTTGCGCCGCGATCTTCTGCGCGAACGCCGCGGTCGCCTCGCCAAGCTGCGCGTGGGGCACGACTTTGTTCACCATCCCGATTCGCTCGGCTTCGGCGGCGTCGATAATGTCGCCACTCAGGATCAATTCGTATGCGCGCGCGAGGCCGACCAGTCGCGGCAGGACCAGCAGGCCACCGGCTTCCGGGATCAATCCGCGGCGGATGAAAACCTCGCCGAAGCGCGCCTGATCCGAGCAGATGCGCATGTCGCACATCAGCGCGATATCGCATCCGTAGCCGACCGCGGCGCCGTTGACCGACGCGATGGTCGGCTTCGGGTAAGTGACGAGAAAATCCAGCGCGACCGGCTGATGCGTGCGCCACTCCTCGACCTCGGCGCGCTTGGAAGGCTTGGCGTCGCGGAATTCGGGATTGAGAAAAATCTCCTTCACATCGTCGCCAGCGCAAAATGCGCGGCCCGCACCGGTGATCACTACCACGTGCACCGAAGCGTCGTGCTCGGCTTCGCCGAACGCCTGGCCGATCTCGGACCAGGTCCGGATGGTGCCGGAATTCATCGCGTGCGGACGATTGATCGTTATCGTCGCAACCTTGTCGTGCTTCTCATAAAGAATATCGCTGTAGGCCATGAAACCAACCCTCCATGCGTTCGCGCGAAGTCTGTCGTGATGAAATTGCTATCGCAGATGCATGAAATCGGCGTCAAGTGGCACGCCGGATTCAGAACGGGGTCCAGCGCAACTCCGGAATGAAATGCGCCAGGTACAGACTCAGCATTCCAACCACCGCCGATTTTTCCTGGTTTTGTGCGTAGCCATCGAGTCCGAACTGTCCGCCGACTGTGATCTGGTACGCATCGGACTGGTAGGCGAGGGCTGGCGTGATCAGGAACTCTGGCGGGGTCTTATTGGAACGCCCATCAAGGATTTGCTGATAGTTGAATTCGACCATCGGCACCAGCCGCGCGACGATCGGTATGTGCGCTACAGATTCTTCCGAGGCCGCCAGATACGGCATGGAGTACGACAGCGCCACGTCCGCCTCTCCCAGATCGCTTTCGTAACCACTCCAGGTCGGCAGGTATCCGGCGTCGGCCTGAATCGCGATCGGGCGCAGGTAAAAGATCGGGCCCTCCGAACTCAGGTCACCCATCCCTTTTGCGAGCATCAGTAGCGGTCCGCCGCGCGCATGGCCGTCAGCGCCGGCCGAGATTTGGCCGGTAGGAGCTTCTATCTCCGCTCCGATCGCAAGTCTCAACTCGTGTTCATCGGACTTGAAGAAGGCCCACTTCGGCAGAACCTGAAGGTTCGATAGGCCACTCGCGGAGCGCAGCCTTCGTCTTAAGGGATCGTTGATCGCCTGGGAAAACTGGATGCTGGTGTTCTCGCTGAGCTTTTTCTCGAAATCAAAGGAGAATGAGAAACTATTCTGGCCACTCCCGCGCGCGATTCCGGGCAGCAAATCCAACTCGTTGGAGGGATCCGGATCCTGGGTGACCAGCGTATCGGGAAAGTTACGCGCTCCGACCTGCGCATGGACGTGACTCGCCGGACTGGCGAGCCACAGCGCAATCGCCAACCCGGCCGCCGCCCGGACCTGCGTCCGTTTACACGTGCGGATACGCGTCGCTGCCCATCTCAAGCGCGTCAAGCCCCGACCACTCCACTTCCGCCAGCACCCGATTGCCGATCGTCCGCTCCACTATCGTAAAGAAGATCCACGCCAGTCCGAATACCACGACGATGTTCGTGGCGACACCTATAAATTGCGCGACGAATTGTCCCGGGTCGCCGTAGAGCAGGCCACGCACGGGACCGGCGACCGCGTTCCATCCGTCGCCGTAGCTGCCGTCGGCAAAAATTCCGAGCGCGAGTGTGCCCCATATTCCGCACGCGCCATGCACCGCGATCGCGCCGACCGGATCGTCGATCCGAAAGCGCCGCTCGAGCTCGATCACCGTCGCAACGACCACCAGCCCCGCGACCAGTCCTATAAACACGGCGGCAGCCGGAGTCACGAATGCGCACGGCGCCGTGATTGCGACCAAGCCGCCCAATAGCCCGTTGCTCGCCATCGCAACGTCGGGCTTTTTATAGCGATGCCACAAATAGAGCAGCGCCGCGAGTGCTCCCGCCGACGACGCGAGCATCGTGTTCGCCGCGATCACCCCGATCCGCGAGTCGGTCGCGGCCAGCGTCGATCCGGCGTTGAACCCGAACCATCCGAACGCGAGGATCAGCGTCCCCACCATCGCCATCGGCAGGTTATGTCCGGGCAGGGCGCCAATCGCGCCGTCGCGGCGAAACCTTCCGATGCGCGGACCGAGCACGATCGCTCCCGCCAGCGCGACTACTCCGCCGGTCATGTGGACCACCGACGAACCCGCGAAATCGACATGGCCATGACCCAGCCCGAGATTGACGCCCAGTTGCGAGAGCCATCCGCCGCCCCACACCCAGTTGCCATAGAGCGGGTACAGAAACATCGAGATGAAAAATCCGTAGATGAAAAACGCTGAGAACTTCCACCGCTCGGCCATCGCGCCGGTCGGAATGGTCGCCGCGGTATCCATGAACACCACCGCAAACAGGAACATCGCGAGGCTCGCGGGATCGTGGCTGACGCTGGCGAGCGTAAATTTGCTGAACCCCAGGAGCCCCCACGGGTGGCTGCCGATCGTGAGCGCGAGTTCGTGATGCCCAATTACCGCCGCGCCGAGCGACGGCCACTGATGCACCCCGCCCATCATGAACGCGTAGCCAGTCAACCAGAATCCGATCACGCAGATCGGATAGATGACCAGGTTCATCGCCATCGTGTTGACCGCGTTTTTGGCGCGGGTGAAGCCGGTCTCAACCATCGCGAAGCCGACCTGCATGAACATCACCAGGAATCCCGCGATCAGCACCCATGCCAGGTTGAGCGATTGATCAAGCGTGATCGCGGGCGATGTGGATTGGGCGTGTGCGCGGCCGGCGGTCAGCAGCATCGGCGCCGCGGCGGCGATCGCGAGGGCGCAAAGAGTGAAACTCGAGTGGCGGCGTGTCATCTCATTTCCCCTCGGAAAGATTTTCGCGGCGCGACCTGCGCGGCCGGATAGCGGTTGGCGAGCCAGATCAGAAACACAAAGAATCCGATGAGCGAGGCGAAGAACAGCACGAACCCCGCGCCGCGACGGAATTTCTGCATCCGCAGGCTGCGCGGCTTAAGATGCTCGGCGCGTCCGCGCGGAACCACCTTTGACGGATCGCGCAGATCGGCCAGCATCTCGGCTGCGCTCGCATAGCGGTTCTTGGGCGCGGTCTCGATCGCGTGCAGGATGATCTCCTCGAGCTTGGGATCGAAGTCTTTGATGAACTCGGACGGCGGATGCGGATCCTCGTTGGTCTTCGCGCGCATCACGTTGTAAACATTCGGCCCCGAAAACGGCAGATTCCCGGTCAGCATCTCGTACAGGATCACGCCCATCGCGTAGATGTCCGTGCGCGCATCGCCGCGACGGCCGCTGACCTGCTCGGGCGCCATGTAGTCGGGCGTGCCGATGGTTGACGACAGGCCGGACCAGGTGAGTCGCCGCGCGGATTCGTCCAGCGCGATCCCAAAATCCATTATCTTGAGCGTGTCGTCGCCGGTCACGAGGATATTTTCCGGCTTCAGGTCGCGATGCACCACTTTTTCGCCGTGCATGTAAACCAGCGCCTCGCAAATCTGGATCGCATAGCCAAGCGCCTTTTCGGCCGCCATCGGTCGCTCGCGCCGCATCAGCTCACGCAGCGAAATGCCGTCCACGAACTCCATCGCGATATACATCCGGCTTTTGTGCCGGGGAGTCATAATCTTGATGATGTTGCGATGGTCGAGGCGGCGGACTACTTCCTCTTCGCGCTGAAAGCGGCTGTAGAAAATTACGTCGCTCTCGAACTGAAGGTAGGGAACCTTGATCGCGACGGTCTGTTCGTTGGTGAGGTCGATCCCTTTGAAGATCGACGCCATTCCACTGCGCGCGATCACCTCGGTGAGCTTGTACTGATCGAGGGTTTCGCCGACGCTGACCTCGCGCATGGAATCTATGCCTGGCAGAAATAGGGTCTGGGCGCGGAAGTTACCACGCCCTGCCGCCCCAAACTAGCCGGGTGATTCAACCGCCTACGCGCCTTTGCCGAATATCCGGGCAAGCCTGGCGCGCCATCCCGGTGTGGTCGGCGTGAGCCCGGTATCCGCAAGCATCGTGAATACCGCGACGGTCAGATTGTCGGCGGTTCCGCGTTCGTTCGCGGCCTCGACCAGGGCGCGGCACGCGGCGGCCGCGTCGGGGTCGCGCGTCAAGTGCTCGATTTCGCTGTCGTGCAGCACGTTATGCAATCCGTCGCTGCAGAGGATCAGGCGATCGCCCTGCACCAGCGGGATCGAGATTCGATCGACTGAAACGATCAGTTCCTGTCCGATGCTCCGCACCAGCATCGAGCGTTCCGGATGATTGCGCGCGCGCTCGGCGGTGAGCAGGCCCATCCGAACCTTCTCGGCGACCATCGTGTGATCCTTGGTGAGCTGCGAGATCGCGTGCCTGCGCGCGAGGTAGAGCCGGCAATCTCCCACGTGCGCGGCCGCAAGCATCCCCTTGTCGATCGCGACGGCGGTAAGCGTGGTGCCCATCCTGCGCAGTTCCGGCACTGCGAGCGCGCGATTGTGAATTTCGATATTAGCGAACTGGACCGCGCGCGCCAGGCGTTTGGCCGCCCCCCACGACGGCGGGCTATCGCGCCACGCCTGCAGCGTCAGCTCGATCGCCATCGCGCTCGCTACTTCGCCGCCTTCATAGCCGCCGATCCCGTCGGCGACCGCGAACACCGCCGCGTCAGGCGTGTCGATCAGATGGCCGCAGGAGTCTTCATTGTCGGGACGATTGGTTCCGACATCAGACAGCATCGCCAGATCGAAAATATCCCCGTGGGGCGGAGGTTCGGCGGACGGATGCTTGTGCTCGGCTTCAGTCACAGGCCGCTACTATACAACACTCGCAAATGGGTTGGGGGCGGACGACGCCGAAGCACCATCCGCCCCCGGGGCTACAACCGGCGTGGCTCGCTACGCCGGTTTGGCGACCAATATGGTTGATTTCCCCTTCTTCTTCGAGTTGCGGATAAAGTATATCGCTCCGTAAACTCCCCAGATTACGGAAATCGCGACGGCGAGAAGCGGTTCCTTCACGCTGCCCAAGCCTTCCAGAGGTCCGATAATGTAGAAGGCGAGGCAGGAGAAGTTTGCGATCGCGCCGAACACCGGGATAACCACGTGCTTGAAGCCGTGGAAAGATTCGTGCTCGCGGAAGGCCACGATACATATGATGTTCGTGAGTCCGTAGAGCAGGAAGGTCCCGAAGTTCGAGGTCAGCGTCACCAGCAACAACCCGTTGGGCAGCGCCGAGAGGCTCGCGTTGGAGCTCATCCCGATCGCGTACCAGATGTTGTGCGGCAGCGTCGCGATAGTTTTGTCGTCGGGCGCGGAGCCGCCGGCGAAGTAGAACAGCGCCGCGTATGCGCCGAGCACTGCGGAGATTACCGCGAGCGCCCAAATCGCGCGATGCGGAGTCAGGTTCTCACCGTGCAGCAAGCCGAAGTGCTCCGGCACTTCCTCATCGCGGCCCATCGCGTAGGTCACGCGCGCTCCGGTGTTTATGCAGCTAAGAGTAGTGCCGATCAGCGCAAGGAACACGGTCAGCGCTTCGACCAGCATGAACGCCTGCCCGTGCCCGCCCATGAGCGCGTTGCCGACCAGCACCATCATGTCGCCGATCGGAGCTGCCGAGCCTTTTGCGGCGGCCAGGCTGTAGGCGCTGTTCATGAAGTAGTTGGCGGCGAAATATTCGATCAGGTAGCAGAACAATCCCTGGATGGTCAGCGAGAGCAGAACCCCGCGCGGAATATCCTTGGTCGGGTTCTTGGCTTCTTCACCAAGTGACGTGACCGACTCAAAGCCGACCAGCAGCAGGATCGCGACCGTCGCTTGCAGCATCACCCATGAGAAGTGATGCGGCAGAATAACCGACAGCGCGCTCATATGCGACGGATTGTCGCCACTGAACGCATAGCTGACCGTTGCATGGATGACGTTGCCGCTCGCGTCGAGCCCAAGGCCCGCGGCGCCGGCAGGATGCGACATGCGGTAAGCGATCGCCAGCGCTGAGAAAAACAGCAGCGCGACGATCTGGATTCCATTGATCGCGATATTGACCATCGTCGAGCCGTTGACGCCCTGGAAGGCGATCCACGCGACCGCAAACGAAAAGATCACCGCGATCAGCGCCATGAACACCGGCCCCGGCACGCCTGCGTTGATCGAGTTCGGTGCGATGTTGCCGACGATGTACCCGATCATGATTCCCATCGTCGCGACCATGACCCCCGGGTACATCCAGTAGTACAGATGCGAGGCCCATCCGGTCACGAACTTTGCGATCCGCGAGAACCTGTAGGCGTGGGTCGTGTTCAGGAAAGCCTTCTCCGCAAACAGATACGAACTACCCGCTCCGGGGTAGAGTTTGGCCAGCTCCGAGTACGAAACCGCCGTCGCATAGGCCAGCATCAACGCCACGAAAATCCCCGCCCACATCGCCATGCCTGACGGAAACGCGTAACCCGCTTGCTGGACGAACGTGATCCACAAGAAGGCGCCAGGCGCAATTAGCGCCATAGCGTTGACCGTTACTCCGGTCAGCCCAAGTGTCGCCTTCATCTTGGGTGCTTCGTTTGACTCTGCCATCTCTCCTCCTTCGGCTTAGCCCGAGAATTCGGGCATGCTCCCCGTCTGATTCAATTCCGATGCGGGTTCGCTTTCGGCCTAAGCGCAAGAGGAGTGCCATCCGGTAGTCATCAATCTGCAATGAGAATTAGTTGCACTTTGCACGGACGATGCTCATGCGATGAGCAACCGCCCGCCGCACGGTCATCATCTGGACCTATTGGTGGAGGCTGATACCGGACGATGGTTTGAGATGGGTTAGGTAGTTCGACGGAGTTTCGCCGCGTGCGATTCAGATCGCAATATCGCCGCGCTCGTCGGTCCGGATGCGGATCACTTCGGACACTTCAGACACGTAGATCTTGCCGTCGCCGATTCTGCCGGTCCGGGCCTTGCGCTGGATCGCATCGACGACCGCGTCGGTCTGCTCGTCGCGCACGATCACTTCGAGTTTGAGCTTGGGCTTGAAATCGACGATATATTCCGAGCCGCGGTACAGCTCGGTGCGTCCTTTCTGGCGGCCGAAGCCTCTGACCTCGTAGGTGGTGAGTCCGGTGACCCCCGCGAGCTCGAGTTCCGCCTTCACCGCGTCGATCGTAAACGGTTTGATGATCGCCTCGACCTTCTTCATCCACTGCGTCCTTTGCGCGGTGCAACCCGGCGCGTCACTCGGCTCCGGTAACAGCAAG
>Ga0307372_10005461_pt1 | contig 19092 bp, 16 predicted proteins | sample OX1MG_FD_202533 | JGI IMG/M metagenome (GOLD analysis project Ga0307372, IMG submission 202533) | Soil microbial communities from Risofladan, Vaasa, Finland - OX-1 | ecosystem: Environmental > Terrestrial > Soil > Coastal area > Acid sulfate soil | place: Finland: Risofladan, Vaasa | collected...
ACTTTGGCCACGTCAGCGGGCACGTCGACGGCGATGCCGGAATAGGCGCATTCGGCGACGCGGATATGGTAGCCATTTTCGAGCCAGCGAAGCTGCTCGAGCTGTTCCAGGCGTTCGAGATCGCCGGGCGGGAGCGCGGGAAATTCCAGGAGCGCGGCGCGGCGAAATGCGTAGATGCCGATATGCTTGGAATGGCGCGCGGAGACGCGCTCGCCCGCGTCGCGAACCCATGGAATGGGAGCGCGGGAGAAATAAAGGGCGTTGCCGTCGAAATCCGAGACGACCTTCACGATGTTGGGGTCCATGATTTCCGCGGCGTGCGAGATGGGCGTGCAGAGCGTGGCGACCTGCGGTTCCGCGACGGAGAGAATTTCGTCCACGACGGCGTCGATGGCTTCCGGTGAAATGAGCGGCTCGTCGCCTTGCACGTTGACGTAAATTTCGGCCGGGATGTGGACGGCGACTTCGGCGATGCGCTCGGTGCCGGAGCGATGCTCGCGGCGCGTCAGGATGGATTCGCCGCCGAAGGATGCGACGGCTGTGCGGATGCGCTCGTCATCCGTGGCCACGACAACGCGCGAGACACGGCGGCTCATTTTGGCACGCTCGACCACGTGCTGAATCATGGGACGTCCGGCAATGGGCGCGAGCGGCTTGCCCGGGAAGCGCGACGAGTCGTAGCGCGCGGGAATCACGACGACGGCGCGGGCCTGATCGGGAAACTGACCGGGGGCTGGCTCCAATATCGGATTGGATTGGGAATTTTCCGCCATCAGAGACTTTCTCTGTACGCAAACATCTTACCATTTAGAACGCCGGTCGTTGCGTCGATCGTTCTGCTCCCCGTTGAGCCGATTGCGGATGAGCGGCTGGAGGCGTGCCGCTTCGCAGCGGACCGTCCCCCGCAAAGCCCTGATGAACCGCTTGGCATCCATCGTGCAAGGGGGACAAGCTGCCGACGCAGGCGGGTTTTGGCCGACAGGATGCTGGGTTAGTTCTAGTTCTTGCTTTGGCGTGAGGCGGTGGTAAGATGTCCGGCAAGATTCGGGCTGCTGTTGCGAATGGGGGCAGTGTGCTGAAGGCAGCCAAACTGTCCAGAGCAAGCTGGGCTGCGGGCGCGATTGCCGTCGCGCTGGCGGTCGGAATGATTCCCTGCGGCCTGGCCCATGCGCAAAGCACCGGGCCGCTCATCTACAAACCCCCGCCTCGAGGTAAAACTTCCCACGCGCCGGAAATTCGCCGAAACGTCAACTTGGTGCCCGTGAATGTCACGGTGACGGACCCGTACGGGCGGCTGGTGACGGGGCTAGATCAGGAAAATTTCCGCGTTTTCGAGGACGGCAAAGAACAGCAAATCATGCGCTTCGAGGAAGACGATGTGCCGATCTCCATCGGCATGATTTTCGACGTCAGCGGCAGCATGGCGGACAAGATCGGCAAATCGCGAATGGCCGCGGTGCAATTTTTCAAGACCGCGAATCCGGCGGACGAATTTTTCCTCGTGGATTTCGCCAGCCGCGCCCATCTGGCAACCATGTTCACCAGCAGCATCGAGGAATTGCAGAACCAGCTTTTGTTCAGTTCACCCAAGGGAATGACGGCGCTGCTCGACGCCGTGTATTTAGGGATGAGCGAGATGAAACAAGCACGCAACGCGAGAAAGGCGTTGCTCATCATATCGGATGGAGGCGATAATCATAGCCGTTACGATTACGACGACATCAAGCAGTTCTTACGCGAGACGGACGTCCAGATTTACACGATTGGAATTATTTCCGCGGACGCTTGCGACAGAACCGTGGAGGAATGCGACGGACCGGGCCTGCTGCAAGAGCTGGCGTCGATGACCGGCGGGAGATCGTTCATGGTGAGGAACCTGGACGACCTCGGGGACATCGCTACGAAGATCAGCATGGAGCTGCGAAATCAATATGTTCTGGGTTACCGGCCGAGCAACACAAAACACGACGGAAAATGGCGCAAAATCAAGGTCAAGCTGCGTCCGCCGAGAGGATTGCCTCCGCTCACCGTATACGCGCGCTATGGATACTACGCCCCTGGGCCGTAAGCGCATCGCGTTTCCTTCCATTCTAGCGTTCCTAAGCTTTTGTCTGGCTTCCGTGTTTTTGTTCGGCACCATCAGTACGTCCGCGCAGAACCAGCTTCCCCCGCCGCCCGGCGCAATACCGCAAAAAGGACCGTACACGCTGAAGAAAACCGTGGACATGGTGCGCCTGCCCGTCACGGTGGTCGATAAAAAGGGAAATTTCGTTCCCGAATTGAAGGAGCAAAATTTCCGCGTGCTGGAGAACGGCGCGCCGCAAACGATTTCCGCGTTCAGCAGTGCGGATATTCCGATTGCCGTGGGCCTGGTGATCGACAACAGCGCGAGCATGAGGTCGAAGCGCGCCCGCGTGAACGCCGCGGCGCTGACCTTTGTGCAGACGAGCAATCCGCAGGATCAAATGTTCGTCGTGAATTTCAACGACCAGTATTACCTCGACATGAGTACGGATTTCACCAGCGACCCGAAAGTGCTGAAAGCGGCGCTCGAGCGCATTGAGTCGCGCGGCGGCACGGCGCTCTACGATGCGATTTTGGGCTCGGTGCATCACCTGAGAAAAGCGACGCGGGATAAAAAAGTATTGCTGGTAATTACCGACGGCTACGATCAGGACAGCCGCAACACGCTGGCGCAGACGGTGCAGAAATTGCAGCAATCCAACACGGCGATCTACGCGGTGGGGCTGTTTACGCCCGGAGATGATTCGCGCAGTGACATCAGGAAAGGCAAGAAGGCGCTGCTGGATTTGACGCGGGCCACGGGCGGCGAAGCGTATTTCCCGAAGACGATTGTGCAAGTCGACCAGATTTGCAGGCGCATCGCGCAGGACATTCGCGACCAGTACATGATCGGCTACTATCCCTCGGACTCCGCAAAGGATGGAACGTACCGCTCCGTGAAAGTCGAGCTCGTCGGCGTGAAAGGCCACGGAAAATTGATCGTGCGCGCGCGGCCGGGTTACTACGCGCCCATGGCGAAGCCAAGCGCCCAACCAGTTTCAGGAAATTAGCCGCTGGAAATTCCACTCCCAGAGCATTCCGCCTTGGACAATTTTCCGCTCCAAGCAAAAGGACTTGCGTCCTCGTTTGCATTATGGTATATAGTTATAATATAAAGTCAGTTTTTGTGTCCCCCCTGATTCAAACTTTCCGCATTCCCTAAAAACAAGCTGTGAACGCCGCATTGCGGTTGAATCTGGACGAATGCGTCAGCGCGGTCGCCAGCTCAAATCTGTTTAGGCAAGAGATGAAAGGAAGCTCAATCCGTGAGGGATTTTTGCGCCAAAATTTTCGGCGACGGTTTGGCCCATGTCGGCGAGCGTCGCGCGAATGCCGAGATTTACGCCGGCGCGGCCTCGCGACTCGAAACTCGGCGAATAGCAAACGATGGGCACGTACTCGCGCGAATGATCGGTCGTGGGCGCGACGGGATCCGGGTCGCAGCCGTGGTCGGCGGTCAGGATGAGCAGGTCGGAAGCCTTCAGCGACGCGAGGAATGGCCCAAGAAGCGCGTCGAATTCCTCGAGCGAGCGCGCGAAGCCTTCCACGTCCTTGCGATGGCCGTAGAGCATGTCGAAATCGACGAGATTGGCGAAGATCAGGCCTTCGGGCTGGCGCGCGAGCGAGTCGGTGAGCTTGGCCATGCCGTCGGCGTCGTTTTTTGTGGTGACGTAATTCGCGACGCCACGGCCGTTATAGATGTCGTGGATTTTGCCCACGCCGAAGACGGGAATTTTGCGTTCGGCGAGAACGTCGAGAAGCATCGGGCGCGGCGGTTCGACGGCGTAATCGTGGCGCCGCTCGGTGCGGCGATAGTTTCCGGGCGTTCCTGTGAACGGGCGAGCGATCACGCGGCCGACGCGATGCGGGCCGTCGAGAAGTTTGCGGGCGATTGCGCACATTTTGTAAAGCTCGGGGACTGGGATTACGTCTTCGTGCGCGGCGATTTGGAAAACGCTGTCGCCTGAAGTGTAGACGATCGGACAGCCGGTGCGCTGATGCTCTTCGCCGAGTTCCTTGAGAATTTCGGTGCCGGAGGCGGGTTTGTTGCCGATGGTTTTGCGGCCGATGGCGCGTTCGAATTTTTCGATGAGGTCGCGCGGAAAACCGTTCTTGTAAACGGGAAAGGCTTGCTCGAGCCAGATGCCGGCCATTTCCCAGTGGCCCGTGGTCGTGTCTTTGCCGGGGGAAACGGTGACGCCTTTGCCGAATGCGCCTGCGGGATGCGCGGGCGCGTCGAGATGCGCGAGCGGCTTGATATTGCCGAGGCCGAGGCGAACCAGATTCGGCAAACGCAAAGGACGCGAGCGCGCAATGTGCCCGAGCGTGTCGCGGCCAACGTCGCCATAATCGGCGGCGTCGGGAAGTTCGCCGATGCCGACGCTGTCGAGGACGATCCAGATGATGCGCGAGAAAGTGGTCATTGAACTATCAGCTTGAAACGGCGACGCTGTTCTCCATTTGTAAAATCTCGGTCCGTCCTAAGGCTGTGCATCCGTTTCCCGCTGCTCCTTCGAGATTATGACAAATGCGGCTGTGAGAAGTATAATTTTAGGTTTAGCCTATGGCCACGAAACCCACAGACAGCAACGCCGCCGTCTTAGCTCCCACGACCACAGTTCGTGCGGCCGGAACAGTGCCGAGAGGTTTGGCTGGCGCTGATTCGGGGCCGGAGGCGATCCGCGTGCGCGGAGCGCGCGTGCACAATTTGAAGAATATCGATTTCGAGATTCCGCACAACGCGATCACCGTGGTGACGGGCGTGTCGGGATCGGGAAAATCGAGCCTGGCGTTCGACACGGTGTATGCCGAGGGACAGCGGCGGTACATCGAATCGCTTTCGGCGTATGCGCGGCAGTTTTTGGAGCGCATCGAGAAGCCGGACGTCGACGAAGTGACGGGAATCGCGCCGGCGATTGCCATCCGGCAGAAAAATTCGACGCGCAATCCGCGCTCGACGGTCGCAACGTCGACGGAAATCTACGATTACCTGCGCCTGCTCTATGCGCGCGTCGGACACACGTTCTGCGTGAAGTGCGGCGCGGAAGTGAAGAAAGACACGATCGACGAAATTGCGGAGCGCGTGTTGAAGCTGCCCGCGGGCAAGAGATTTTACGTCCTCTACCCCCTCGTGCTGCACACGGAAGCAGCGGTGCCAGCGGCGAAACCAGCGCGAGCGCGAAAGGCGCTACCCGCGGCAGAATCCGTGAAGCAAACGCTGGGGAGTTTACAGAAACGCGGTTTCAACCGGCTGTATCAGGGCGGCCGCGTGTACGAATTCTCTTCCCCGGAGACGCTCCTCGACGTTGATTTCGCGAAACCGGTCTATGTGTTGGTCGACCGGCTGGCGCTGGCGCCGGAAATTCGTTCGCGGCTGATGGATTCGATCGAGATTTGTTTCCGCGAAGGCCGCGGCGAAGCGATTCTGGAATTCGTGCCCGAGCAAGCGGGTGCGGCGCCGGAGCGGATGGTTTTCAGCGAGCGCTTCGAGTGCAAGAAATGCAGGATCGTTTATCAGGAGCCGGAGCCGCGCCTTTTTTCGTTCAACAATCCTTATGGAGCCTGCCCGCGCTGCCAGGGATTCGGGAACACGATTGATTTCGATATCGACCGCGTGATTCCGGATAAAGGAAAATCGCTGGCGGATGGCGCGATTGCGCCGTGGACGAAGCCGCGCTACCGGCAAGTGGTGCAGGATCTGAAACGCTACGCGAAGGCGAAAGGAATTCCGCTGGACGCGCCGTTCCGCCAACTGACGGAAGCGCAGCGCCGCTGGATCATTGACGGCGATCCGCAGGAGGATTTCGGCGGCGTGACGGGATTTTTCAAATGGCTCGAGCGCAAGAAATACAAATTGCATGTGCGCGTTTTTTTGAGCCGGTATCGCGGCTACGCGACGTGTCCGGACTGCGGAGGGACGCGCCTGCGCCAGGAAGCGCGGGCCGTGCGCGTGGCGGGAAAGTCGATCACCGAGGCATGCCAGATGACGGTCACGGAAGCGCGCGCCTTTTTTCATGGACTGGAGCTGGGTCCGGCGGATGCGACGATTGCGGGCAGAGTGCTCGAAGAAGTGCAGCAGCGGCTGCGATTTTTGGATGAAGTGGGATTGGATTATCTGACGCTCGAGCGGCTGACGTCCACGCTTTCAGGAGGCGAGTCGCAAAGAATACAACTGGCGACGTCGCTCGGCTCGCATTTGGTCGGCGCGCTCTACGTGCTCGATGAACCGTCGATTGGATTGCATCCGCGGGACACGCACCGGCTGATTTCGATTCTGAGAAGTCTGCGCGACCTCGGGAACACGCTGCTCGTCGTCGAGCATGATGCGGATACGATACGCGCGGCGGATTACGTGATGGACTTGGGGCCGGGCGCGGGCGAGCATGGCGGAAAAATCATGTTCGCGGGAACGCAGAAGGAGCTCGAAGCGGACACGCATTCGCTGACCGGGCGCTATTTGAGCGGCGAGCTGCACATTCCCGTGCCGGCGACGCGGCGGAAGACGCGGGGAAAGTTTCTCAAGATCGTCAAGGCGCGAAGCCACAATCTGAAGGAAATCGATTTGATGATTCCGCTCGGAATGATCGTGGCGATCACCGGCGTATCGGGTTCGGGAAAATCGACGCTGGTTTACGATGTGCTGTACAAAACGCTGCAGGCGAAAGGCAATGGCGGAAATTGGCGCGATGCGTGCGAGGACATCGAAGGCGACGCGGCGCTCGCGGCGGTGGAGATGGTGGACCAATCGCCGATTGGACGCACGCCACGGTCGAATCCCGCGACGTATTTGAAAGCGTTCGATGCGATTCGCGAGATCTTTGCGTCGGCGCCGGACGCAAAAAAGCGCGGCTACACGGCGGGGCATTTCTCGTTCAACATTCCCGGCGGACGGTGCGAGGCGTGCCAGGGCGACGGGACGGTGACGGTCGAGATGCGATTTCTCGCGGACGTGGAATTGATTTGCGAGGAATGCAAGGGCATGCGTTACAAAAGCGGTATTCTGGACGTGCGCTACCGCGGAAAGAACGTTCACAACGTGCTGGAGATGACGGTGCACGAGGCGCTCGCATTTTTCGCCGGCACGCCGAAGGTCACGTCGAAACTGAAAATCCTGGAAGAGGTAGGGCTGGGATATTTGCGGCTGGGGCAATCCGCGTCCACGCTCTCCGGCGGCGAAGCGCAACGTTTGAAGCTGGCCGCGCATCTTACGCGGCAAGAGAACACGGGAGTCCTGTATATTTTCGATGAGCCCACCACGGGCTTGCATTTCGACGACATTTCGAAATTATTGGCGGCGTTTCGGAAATTGCTCGACGGCGGCGCTTCCGTACTGATCATCGAGCACAACTTGGACATCATCAAATCGGCGGACTGGGTGATCGATCTGGGACCCGAGGGCGGCGAGCGCGGCGGACGCGTGGTGGCGTGCGGAACGCCGGAGCAAGTCGCGCGGAATGCGCAGTCGTACACGGGAAGTTTTTTATCGCGCGCGCTGAATCAAGCTACGCGCGAGAACGCGAATCACCGCAACACCACTCCATGAGACGAGCGCGAAACGCGGCCGCATTTTGCCTTTTGGCGATTTTTGCGGCTGCGCCACGCGCCGCACACGCGCAATCGGGACAGGTCTCGCGGACGCGCGTCCGCGTGGTCTCCGCGCGCGAACAGGCGCTGCACGATTTGCTGGTGCAGGCGAAAGCGGCGGCGGATTCGAAAGACTACGCGGCCGCCGCGGCGGACTACGAAAAATACCTGGCACAGAAACCCGATGATGCCGCGGCGCACTTCGACTTGGGATATGTCTACACCGCGCAGCAGGAAAAAGATCAGGCCATCGCGCAATACCGCAAGGCGATTGCGCTCGATCCGAAAATGGCGCAGGCGTATCTGAATCTTGGCATCAGCCTGACCGCGAGCGATCCCAAAGCAGCCGTTGCGGCGCTCGAAAAAGCGGCCGCATTGAATCCCAGCTACGAGGAGGGACATTACATCCTGGCCATCGCGCTGGCGCAGACGGGCGCCACGCCGGAAGCGATCAAGGAATTCACGATTGCGGTGAAACTCGATCCCCAGGATTTTGCGGCTCACTTCCAGCTGGCGACTGCGGAACTGAGCGCGCGAAACGCGGCGGCGGCAGAAACGGAGTTTCACGCAGCGCTGAAGCTGAAACCGAATGCCGCCGAAGCGAAGCTGGGCCTGGCGCAAAGCCTGCTGCAACAGAAAAAAAACGCGGATGCCGCGGCGGCGCTGGACGATTACCTGAAGGACAAGCCCGATGATGTCCACGCGCACATAATGCGGGCTTCCCTGCTGGTCGATCTGGGAAAGAACGACGATGCGCTGGCGGAACTGGACCGCACGGCAAAGGTTGCGCCGGAAACGCTCGAAGCGCTGAAACTGCGCGCGGTGATTTATTATCGAGAGAAGGATTTCGCGCGCGCGGCGGCTGCGCTGCAGAAAGCCGCGGCGATGGCGCCGCAGGACGCCAAGATTCGCGCCAGCCTGGGACATGCGCTGCTCTCGGAGAAGGATTACGCCGGAGCGGCTCGCGAACTGGACCAGGCATTTCGGCTCGACCCGAGCTCGAACGACACACTGCGCGACCTCGTGGCCGCTGAATATCTCGGCCATAATTATCCGGCGACGCTTGCGGTACTGAATGTGCTGGACCAGCGGGAGCCGCCGAAAGCGGGCGCGTGGTTTGTGCGCGCCACATGCTACGACCACATGGGCCAGGACAAAGCGGCGCTCGATGCGTATCAGAAATTTCTCGCGCTGAATACGGACCAGACGAGCGACGAGTATTTCGAAGCCACGGGACGAATCCGATTTCTCAAACAGGCGATCAAGGGCCCTGGACGTTAAAATGGCGGCGGGAACGATGGCGCGGACGCGGAGCGGCTTGATGGTGCGAGGCGTACTGTTCGCTGGTATTGCGCTTGCGATTGCTGCCGGGAGCGCCGTGCCGGCCATCGCGCAAACGGCGCGCGCGCGGAAAAGCGTCGCGAAGTTCCAGGCACAGTTCGCGAGAGAAAAAAAGCCGGTGGGCCAGGCGAAGGCCGTGGTGAAACTGGGACGCGCGGAGTACGTGGCGGCATGGCAGTGCGTGACCGCGGGGAATTTCAGCGGCGCGCTCGAATTTGTGAAGGACTACAATGAACACGCGATTGCGGCGCATGACGCGCTCGACAAAACGGGCGTGAACGCGGAAAAGCACTCGAACGGCTTCCGCCAACTCCAGATTTCGGTGCGCGAAAGCTTGCGGCAACTCCGGGAAATTGCGGGGCGCGTGCCTTTCGAGCAGCGGCAGCCATTTCAGACGCTCGAGAAAAATCTGAACGCCCTGAATCAGACGCTCATCTTGGAACTGTTCCCGCAGCAGCCCGGCGAAAAACGCCACGATAAAGAGAGCAAACCGTAGGAGGGCTCCATGAGGCGCAAAAGGATTGCGACGGTGATTTTGGCGCTGGGGACGTGCGCGGTTCTGGGGACGGTGTTCGCCGCCATGACGCACGCGCAGGAACGGCCGGATTTTCTGAGCCCGGCCGAAGCGGAAAAAATCCGCGACGCGCAGAATCCGAACAGGCGCGTGGAGCTGTTTCTCGATTTTGCGGCGGATCGGATCAAAAAATTGCAATACGAACTGCAGCTCAAATCGCCGCAGATGCACAAAAGCCAAATCCTCAACGGCCTGTTGAGCGGGTATTCGGGATGCATCGACGAGGCGGACGACCGGATTCAAGAAGGGCGCGAGACGGATCCCAACATGCGCCCGTCGATCAAGGACATGCAGAAGCGAGCGAAGGAATATCTGGCGGTGCTGCAAAAAATCAAAGCGGCGGGCGGGCCGGAAATGAGTTCGTTCCATGATGCGCTCGATGATGCGATCGATGGAACGCAGGACGCGCTGAAGGATGCAAGCAGCGCGTCAAAGGAATTTGGAGCGGTGCCGGTGCGGAGAAAACCTTGAGCCGAACGCGCGCGATTCGCGGCGAACGGAACGTGCCGGGGGGAGCGCCCGTGTTCCAGCGCATGTATACGCGGCTCAACTGCCAGGGCCGGCCGCCGCAATTTGTGGTGGAGTTTTATCCCTACGCGAATTTGACGCATTCCATCCGGCTGCGCGGCGATACGGCGCTTGCGCGGCTGTCTGATTTATTGCGGGATGCGCCGCTCGAAATTCTGGAAGCAGCGGCGGCAATTCTGCTGGCGCGGCTGTACCGGCGGCGGTTGCCGCGCGAAATCCTGAACGCGTACAGGCAATATTCCCATGGCGCGGCGACGCGGCGGCGTTTGCTGGCATTGCGGCGGAAACGCGCGCGGCCGAAAGTCGCGCAGCCACGCGGACGCCATTTCGATTTGGAGCCGGTCTTTGATGAGCTGAATGCGAGATATTTTCAGCAGGGATTGCCTCGGCCGAAAATCGGCTGGAGCGCGAAACGGTGGCGCAGCCAGCTGGGGACATACGATCCGGCGCTCGATCAGATCGCCATCAATTGCGCGCTGGATCGTCCCGATGTGCCGCCGTATGTGATTGCCTACGTCGTGTACCACGAGATGCTGCATCAAAAGCATCCGATGAAGCTCGCGCGGTGCGGCCCCGCCCGGGCGGGCAGACCCTCCCAGGTGGGCAGGCTGGAATCGCATTCGCGCGCGTTTCGCGAGGAAGAAAAACAATTTCGCGAGTATGACCTCGCGATGAAGTTTCTGGCGCGATTCGCGTAACCCGAACCGCCGCCCGACGACGTAAACTCCTACGAGCCTGAAGGATTTCGCGCCGCGGATTTCTCCTGCTTTATCTTTTCCTCGAGTTTGGCGATGCGCTCACGGACTTTTCGCGAGTCACGCCCGCGGGGAAGGATTTTCAGGTACCGCTGATAATAATCGACGGCCCTGACTGGGTCGCCCTTTTTTTCGTAGGCCTGGCCGAGCAGGAGGCAAGGCTCCGCGTAATTCGGCTTGTATTCGATGGCGTCCTTGAAACGCGCAATGGCACCATGGATGTCGCCGCGGTCCATGTAGAACTTGCCCACCGAAATATCTTGAACCGCGCGCCTGGGATCATATTTTGGCGCGTAGGCGGGCGCAGCGGCGGGTTTTTGCGCGGCCGCGATTCCGCAGCAAAAAAGGGCGGCGAGAATCACAACTTTTTTCAATGACATTGCAAACCTACTCCAAAATACTGAACTGCTCTTTCCCTGGCCAGCAAGCCGCCGAGCCAACCGGGCTGCGACGCGCCGCGATCAATGCTCCTGAAATCACCAGTCCGCGCAACGGCGCGACTAGAAGGGATTTGATGGTGTCTGCTAAGATGGCGTTGTCCCGCATGCTTGCGCGAATGAAACGCGCTGCGGCTACAGCATAACTCTTTCCCATGGACCTGCGCGAGAAGGTTTCCGAATTCCCCATTCAGCCCGGCGTGTACCTGTTCAAGGACGCGGCGGAAAAAATCATTTACGTGGGCAAGGCCAAGCTGCTGCGGCACCGCGTCAAATCGTACTTTTTGGATTCGCGGCAATTCGATGCGAAGACGGGCTCGTTGGTGCGGGAAATCGCCGAGGCCGAATACATCGTCGTCGACAACGAGCGGGAAGCACTGGCGCTCGAAAATAACTTAATTAAGCAGCACAAGCCGAAATTCAATATTCTGCTGCGCGACGACAAGACGTATCCGTATATCTGCTTCACTGCCGGGGAGTTGTTCCCACGCGTATTCGTGACGCGGCGGCTGGAGAAAAACGGCTCTGCCTTCTTCGGGCCGTATTTTCCAGCGAGCCTGGCGCACCGCATCGTGCATTTCATCAACCGGTATTTTGGAATTCCCTCCGCGAAAATGGAAATGAACCGTCCGCACGCGCGCGCGTGGCTGGAATTTTATTTGAGCCGGAGCTTGGGACCGCGAGCCGCGGGGCAGACGCTCGAGGAACGCTACACGGAAGCGGCGCGGGACACGCGCATGTTCCTCGAAGGGCGGAGACGAGATCTGGTGAAGAGCCTGGAAGAGCGGATGCAGCGCGCGGCGGCCGAAGAACGATTCGAAGCGGCGGCGGGATATCGCAATCTGGTCCGAACGATTGCGGACATGGAGGAGCGGCAGAAAATCGCCGCGGCGGAGGGAGATGACATCGATGTGCTCGCGTGGTATGCGGAAGCGCCGCAAGTGGCGGCGAATGTCTTTCATTTGCGCGGCGGGCGCGTGGTGGACCGGCGGGAGTTTTACTGGGAGGATTTGGCGGAATTCGAGCCGGTGGAATTCGTGACGTCGCTGCTTAAGCAAATTTATCTGGAAGCGAAGTATGTGCCGCGGTTCATTCATGTACCGGTTGATTTCGAGGAGCGCGAGCTGCTGGAAAACGTGCTTTCGGAAAATATCGGCCATCGCGTCGAGATCGTCGCGCCGCAGCGAGGGGCGAAGCGCGCGTTCCTGGATTTAGTGGAGACGAATGCGAAGCACTCGTTCACGCAAAGATTTCGCGTGATGAAGCCGGTCGCCGAAGTGATTGCCGAGGCGCTCGAGGATGCGCTTGGGCTGCCGGCGACGCCAAAACGAATCGAGAGCTTCGACATTTCACATATTCAAGGATCGGATACAGTCGCGTCGATGGTGGTGTGGGAAAACGGGCGAATGAAAAAGTCGGATTACCGGAAATTCATTATTCGCGGCGCGCTGAATCCTCGAGCCGCACAAAATGCCGGACGGACGCCGGCCGCTGACGCGGCTGCGGTGCCGCAACTGCTGCGGGACGACTTTGCCAGCATGCGCGAGGCAGTCGGGCGACGCTACCGGCGACTGCTCGAAGAAAAACGGCCGCTGCCAAGCTTGATTTTAATCGATGGCGGCATTGGACAACTCCACGCGGCGGCGGAAGCGCTCGAAACGCTCGACATCGCGGGCCAGCCGCTGGCGAGCATCGCCAAAAAAGAGGAAATTCTGTATGTCTACGGGCGCGACGACGATCCCATCCGCCTCGATCACCGCTCGCCCATCCTGCACCTGATTCAGCAGATTCGCGACGAGACGCACCGATTCGCAGTGACGTTTCACCGGCTGCGGCGAACCAAAGGCCGTCTGCGCACGGCTCTGACGGAAGTCCCGGGGATAGGCCCGCAGACCGCGCAAAAGCTCCTAAAGCGTTTTGGGAGCGTCACGCGACTGGAGCAATTGACCGTCGCAGAGCTGGCCGCGGCGATTCCGAAGGCAAAAGCGGAACGCCTGCACCAGTTTCTGCACGCGCGGGAAGCGGCAGTGCTATCAGAAGACCGCCGCACGCCGCGCGGTTCGCGCTGGTAACGCCGATCGACGCGTACGCGCCTGGAGCGGCGCGCCGAGCAAGAAACAGGCCCGTCGGCGAATCACACAGCCATAAGGACAGGCGGAAACGGGCTCCATGCGGCGGCGTATGGATACAGCGAAGTACGGCGACAAATACGGGCAACCCGCCTTGCTTCGCGCCAAGCCGCTGTGCTACGTTTCATTTGGAGGTGCAACATGGGCGATAAAGTGGGATCGAAGATTGGTTTTTTCCTCGTTGGACTTGGCATCGGGGCAGCAGTGGGAATTTTGTTTGCGCCGAGCTCCGGAGAGGAAACGAGAGACTACCTCACAAAGAAGGCCGACGAAGGCCGCGAATACGCGCAGAAAAAGGCGCGGGAATTGCGCGAGCGTGCCGAGGATTTGATCGAGCGCAGCAAAGATATCATGAATCGCGAGAAGGGTTCGCTTGCCGCTGCCGTGGAAGCCGGCAAGGAAACTTACCAGAGGGAAAAGTCAAAAGCGCAAGCCCAATAGAAAGCAGCGGAGACCGAGAGAGCTCATGGCGATAAACGGATGGATGATTGCGTTTTTTGTCGTCGGCACGATCGCCCTGGTGTTGCAGATGCTGATTCTGGCGGCGATTTTTTTTCAGTTCAAGCAGACGAGCCGCGAGCTACGCCGCGTCATCAATGAAATGCAGCAAAAAGTTAGCCCCATCCTGTTCCGGATCAATCGCGTGCTGGAGAATTCGGAGGACAAAGTCTCCAGCATTGTGACCGACGCCGCGGAGATGACCCGGCTGGCGCGCGGCCAGGCGCAAAAGATCGACCGCGTGGTGACCGAAGCGCTCGAACGGACGCGGGCGCAGATTATCCGGGCGGATGCGATTCTCACTGGCACGCTCGAATCGTTGGAGGATGCGGGCGTGGCCATGCGGCGGTCCGTGATTGGCCCGTTGCAGCAAGCGTCAGCGGTGTTGAAGGGAATACGCACCGGGATCGAATTCATTCGCGGGCAGCGCGGCGCGCGCGGAAATGCCGCGAATCAAGACGACGAACTGTTTATCTGAAACTCCATATCCCTCTGGAAAATTAACTTCCGCGTCGATTCGCGGCGGGAGTATGCGCGTTCGACCGGCGCTATCGCAGCCAGCCGCCCCCGAGGACTGCATCGGTGGAGTAAAAAACGGCGGCCTGGCCCGGAGTGATGGCGCGCTGAGGCTCTCGAAAACGGATGCGCGCGGTGGTGGCGTCAAGCGGCTCGACCGTCGCGCTCGCCGCGGCGTGGCGATGGCGGACCTTCACGCTGGCCTCGATGGGACGATCCGGGCAGCCAACGGAGATCCAGTTCACGTCGCGAACTTCGCACACGGATGTGAAGAGGTCGCCGTCATCGCCAACGATGAGCCGATTATTGGCGCGGTCGAGCGCCACGACATAAACGGGGCGCCCGATGGAGAATCCGAGGCCCTTGCGCTGGCCCACCGTGTAACGGTGCAATCCTTCGTGGCGGCCGATGACCGCTCCATCCGTGGTCACGATGTCGCCGGATTCCGTGGTCAATTCCCTGCCCTGCTCGCGCAAATAACTTCCGATGAAGCGAACGTAATTCCCCGTGGGCACAAAACAAATTTCCTGGCTCTCGGGCTTTTCGGCGACGGGAAGCTGCGTGCGGCGCGCGATGTCGCGTACTTCGGACTTCGTGAGTTCGCCCAAGGGAAAGCGCGAACGAGAAAGCTGCTCCTGCGTCAGGCCGAAGAGGAAATAGGATTGATCCTTGGATTCGTCGGCGGCGCGAAGCAGCTCATACCGGCCCGAATCCCCGTTCCAGCGGACGCGCGCGTAATGCCCTGTGGCCAGACGTTCGGCGCCGATTTGCCGCGCCGTGACGAGCAACTGCTCGAACTTCACGTGATTATTGCAGAGCGTGCACGGAATGGGCGTGCGCCCCGCGAGATAATCATCCACGAACGGGCGAATCACGCGGTCTTCAAATGCCTGCTCGAAATTCACCACGTAAAAAGGAACGCCGAGATGCTGCGCGACGCGGCGCGCGTCGTAAACGTCGTCGAGCGAGCAGCAACGATGCGGCGCCGGGCCGCCTTCTGACGAAAGCTCAGGCAGCCGGCGCTGGTTCCAGAGCTGCATCGTGAGGCCGACGATCGGCTCCGCGGCTTCGTGGAGCAGCGCGGCGACAGCAGAACTATCGACGCCGCCGCTCATGGCGACAGCGGTGAGCGCGGATTGTGAGGATGCGGCCATAACCTTCCAACGAATTAGGATACCAGACGAAGGCTCCATTCCGCGCGCTCGCTCTAGAAAAGAGGGCCTCCGTGAAGCGGCTTAGCCGGCGGGAACAGCGTTGCGATAGTTTGGAGAGAGCTGACGCAGGCGTTCGACTACAGCAGGAATCGCTTCGAGCGCGTAATCCACATCCTCGCTCGTGGTGAAGCGGCCGAGGCTGAAACGCAGGGTGGATTTGGCTTCGTCGCGCGGCAGGCCGATGGCGCGAAGCACATGCGATGGCAAAATCGCGCCGGAGGAACATGCTGCGCCGCCCGAGCACTGTACTCCCTGAAGATCAAACGCAATGACCAGCGATTCACCTGCGGCATGCGGGAAAGTGATGTTCGCGGTGTTCGCGACGCGCCGCGCGCGGCCGCCATTCACGTGCGATTCGGGAACGCGTGCGAGAATGCCTTCTTCGAAACGGTCGCGCAGAGCGGCGATACGCGCGACGTCGCTGGTGAGATGCGCGCGAGCGATTTCCGCGGCTTTGCCGAAACCGGCGATCCCCGGAACGTTTTCGGTGCCGGGGCGGCGATCGCGTTCATGAGTGCCCCCGAAAAACAGCGGCTCGAGCGGAGTATCTTCGCGGACGTACAGCGCGCCCATGCCTTTTGGCCCGTAGACCTTGTGCGCGGAGATCGCGAGGAGATCGACTTTGAGTTCGTTGACGTCGATGGGGATTTTTCCCGCGGACTGCACCGCGTCGCTATGAAAATAAACATTCGATTCGAAAGCGATGCGGCCGATTTCGGCAATAGGCTGGATCGTGCCAAGCTCGTTGTTCGCGTGCATCACAGTGATGAGGACCGTTTCGGGCCGGAGCGCGCGGCCCACGTCTTCGGGATCGACGATGCCGTCACTGGAAACCGGAAGCCATGTGACTTCGACGCCCTGCTTTTCCAGGGCTTCCACGGCGTTGAGAACCGCGTGATGCTCGATGGGCGAGCAGATGACGTGCCGTTTTTCACGGCGCATCGCAGCGACAAAACCGAGCACAGCCAGATTGTCGGCTTCGGTCCCTCCGCTGGTGAAAACAATTTCGGAAGGCTTCGCGCCGATCAGTGCGGCGACGGAGGCGCGGGCGGATTCCACAGCGGCGCGCGCGTTCTGGCCCGCGGAATGAATCGAGCTGGCGTTGCCGTAGCCCTCGGTGAAGAAAGGCAGCATCGCGTCGAGGACTTTACGGTCGACGGGAGTAGTGGCGTTGTAATCGAAGTAGACGCGTCGCATGGCCGAGTTAGCAGAATAGCGCGCCGCCTATGATTGGTCAACGAAGTTGGGATTTTGCGGACGCTTTGGCTGTTCGGCGAGCCACCATCGGCGAACGGCAACTACGGACCACACGGCTTCAACAAGTCCGAACGGCCACGCGCCTTGCAGAAAGCCGTAGACGGACGCCAAAACGCACGCCGCTGCAAACGCCAGGATGAACCACCGGCTGCGACGCTCGAATGCGTAGCATATCAGCATCGCTGTGACTGCAAACAATCCGAACGCGGTGAGCCAATTCATGAGCTTCCTCTGGTAGTATTTACGGGCCTCGCTCCCAAACGTGGAGGCTATCACGCGAGGCCCAAATCACGATATTCGGATGACTCGTCGAAAGACAATTTGCAGGGCCGCAGCCGTGATTGCGCTGATATTCGTTGGCGTTTCGATCGCGAAAGCAGGCCCGCCGTTTCAAACTGACGACCCGCAGCCGGTTGATTTCCGCCACTTCGAATTTTATACGTTTGGAAGCGCTGACGGCACCGGCGTCGAAATGGACACGTCCGGGCCCGCCATCGAGTTCAATTGGGGAATTCTGCCGAACGCGCAATTTCATATTGTCATCCCGGCGGCATCGATCATGCCCTCCAACAACGTGAACTATCTTCCGGCTGGCGCTGGACCAAGTGCGTTTGGCCTCGGCGACATTGAAATTGGCGTGAAATACCGATTCGTCAAGGAAACGAAATACTGGCCGATGATTGGCACCTTCCCGATGATCGAAGCGCCCACCGGAAACTACAGTCTCGGATTGGGCGTCGGAAACGCATGGGCGAAGCTGCCGATCTGGGTGCAGAAAGACCATGGACCGTGGACCACCTATGGAGGCGTGGGCGAAGAAATCGTGCCGCAGACGGGCTATAAAAATTTCACGTATGGCGGCTGGCTGGTGCAGCGCGACATCGGCAAAAAATGGACGCTCGGCACGGAAGTTTTCTCTCACGGAGCGGAAGGGCTGGCGACGCCGCAAATCAGAGGTTCCACGCTCGTCGATTTCGGCGGCTATTACTATTTCCGGAATCCGGGATTCCAATTGCTGTTCGCCTATGGCCATTCGGTGGCCGGCCAGCCGGAGACATACGCCTACCTGGGACTTTACTGGACGTGGGGGCTTTCCACGTGCGGCGCGAACACGGATAAAAGCCTCCTGAGCAAACTGCACCTTCCTGAAATTTCGACGCGGCCATAGACGGAGCATTTGCCGCGCGCCGCGTCGCATCGAAACAATTTCAAAAGAGGAAACAGCCCCGCGAGGACCGATTGCCTTGCGCGCGCATGTTTGACAAACTGACAGAACAAGGCAGCCTGGAACGAGGAGGCGAATTTGGCGCGTTCGATTATTACTCTAACCACGGACTTCGGATCCGCCGATCATCTGGCCGGCACGATGAAGGGCGTCATCCTCAACATTAATCCCGACGCGGAGATCGCCGACATCACGCACAACGTGCTGCCCTACGATTTGCTCGATGGCGCGCTGGCCATCGGGCAGGCGTACAAATACTTCCCGTCGAGGACGATTCATCTGGTCGTGGTGGACCCCGGCGTGGGAACGAATCGGCGTCCGCTGCTCGTCAGCGCGGGAGTGCATTATTTTGTCGCGCCGGATAATGGCGTGCTTTCGATGATCTACGAGCGCGAAGAACAGTTGACCGTGCGGCAAGTTACCGCCGAGCATTATTTCCTGCAGCCCGTGAGCAACACGTTCCACGGGCGCGATATTTTTGCGCCGGTCGCGGCGTGGCTCTCGAAAAACTGGCAGACGCAGTCGTTTGGCGAAGAGGTGACGGATTTTGTGAAATTCACCTTGCCCAAGCCCAAGCCCGCAGGCAAAGGACTGAAAGGCGTGGTGCTGCGCGTCGATATTTTTGGGAATCTGCTGACGAATTTCACGGCGGAAGATTTGCCTCAGATTCTCGCGGGCACGAGCTTCAAGATGACCGTCGGAAACTCCGAAATTACGAAATTCGTGCAGACGTTCGCGGAGGGCCCGGCGAATATACCCGTCGTGGTCCTCGGCTCGAGTGGATATTTTGAAGTCATCGTGAATCGCGCCAACGCTTCGAAGACGCTGGGCGCGAATCGCGGCTCCGAAGTCACCGTCGAATTCGCGTAAACGTAGCCTATTTCTTCTTCGCAGGTTCTCCTGACATCTGTGCTGCTATGAACGCTGTGCTCGGATCGGGATCAACTGGCCTTAAAAACTTCTTAGTTAGT
>Ga0307372_10005463_pt1 | contig 19084 bp, 19 predicted proteins | sample OX1MG_FD_202533 | JGI IMG/M metagenome (GOLD analysis project Ga0307372, IMG submission 202533) | Soil microbial communities from Risofladan, Vaasa, Finland - OX-1 | ecosystem: Environmental > Terrestrial > Soil > Coastal area > Acid sulfate soil | place: Finland: Risofladan, Vaasa | collected...
TGGCAGGAAGAATATTTCGGCGAATGCCGATACGTGAAGATGACCGGCAAGTACGGCTTCAAAGATGAGTAACGGCCTGTAGCTGGTGGTCAGCGTTCGCGTGCGCGGACACACGTGGCGCGCAGATTCTCAGGGCAAGCGGGACGATGGCTGTGGTGATGGTCGGGATGGCGGCGAGGCGCGACGGTACGGCACTACGGATGCGAGCGGTGGCGACGATCGCGGCACTCGCGCTGTGTGCCGCGCTGGCGGGATGCGGCGGCGGTGCGGGCAGCGCGATACCCTCCACAGCGGCGCGCGCCGGGCGTTCGTACACGGTCCAGCCGGGCGACACCGTTTATCATATCGCGACCAGGTTCGGGGTCAGCGTCGGACGCCTGATGACGGTCAATGGACTCTCCGATCCGCGCGACCTGCGCGTCGGGCAGACGCTCACGATTCCAGGATCGTACCCGGTCGCCGCACTCAGCGGCGCTGTGCACGAACGCTCGAGCGCGTTCCCGTACCGCGGGATGCGCGAGTCGCGCCAGTTCGCATGGCCGGTTGCCGAAGGCATCGTGTCGTCAGGTTTTGGAATCCGCAACGGCGCGATGCATGACGGGGTCGATATCGCGGCTCCCGTCGGAACACCCGTGCACGCCGCCGACAGCGGCGTGGTGGTCTTTACCGGGCGGCTTAACGGCTACGGCAACACGATTATCATCCAGCACGACGATCAGTACGCGACCGTGTACGGCCACGATGAGCGAAATTTCGTGCGCGAGGGCGAACACGTAACGCGCGGGCAGACAATCGGAGATATCGGCACCAGCGGCCGCACCACCGGCGCCAATCTGCACTTTGAAGTCCGTCACGACAACATCGCGCGCAATCCGCTGGCCTATTTGCCCGAGCCTCCCGCAGCGCCCGGGATCAGCTACGCCGCCGGCGGCGGGATGTAGCGCGCCGGAACTTCCGCGCGAGCCGATTCCGTCAAAATGGATTTTCCGCCCGTCGCCTAGTATCGTGTCTGGTCCACCCGGCTCATGCCGGGTCAAAGCCCAATTTTAGCAAGCGAAGTGGAAATGAACTCAGACGAAATCAAAAGACTGATTCGCGACATCCCCGACTTCCCCAAGAGCGGAATCCTGTTCCGCGATATCACCCCGCTCATCAGTGACCCGCGCGGATTCGCGGCCGTGGTTGACGGGCTGGCCGAGCCGTACCTCGGGCAGGTCGATACGGTTTTGGGAATCGAATCGCGCGGCTTCATTATCGGCGCCCCGGTCGCTTACCGGCTTGGCGTCGGACTCGCGATCGCGCGCAAACCCGGCAAGCTGCCGGCCTCGACTGTAGATGAATCATATGACCTCGAGTACGGCAGCGCCTCGCTGCAAATGCATAGCGACGCGATCGCCCCGGGTGCGCGCGTGCTAATCGCCGACGATCTGCTGGCCACGGGAGGCACCGCCGAGGCCGCGATCAAGCTGGTGCGCAAGGTCGGCGGAGTCGTCATCGGATGCGCATTTATCGTCGAGCTGGTGGCGCTGGGCGGCGTCACGCGGCTGGCGCCCGAGAAAAGTTTCTCGCTGGTTCGCTATGAGTGAGACCCCTCACCGCGCGCCTCGGATGCGAGATTAACCGCGTGGAAGCTTCAAATCATCACATACTAACCGCCCATAACGCGGGAGGTACGGCCGATCGCCGCCGGCTCTACTTCGTGCTGGCGCTCGCGGCCGGATATTTCGCGACCGAGCTTGCCGCGGGATGGCTCACCAACAGCCTTGCCCTGCTCTCCGACGCGATCCACATGCTGACCGATATCGCAGCGATTTCCCTGAGCCTGCTGACCCTGTGGATCTCGTCCCGGCCCGCAACCGAGGGCAAGACCTTCGGCTACCTGCGCGCGGAAATTCTCGGCGCGCTGCTCAACGGCTTGTTTTTGTGGCTGCTGGTCGCGTTCATCTGGATCGAGGCGTTCGAGCGCCTGCGCCATCCCGTGCATGTGCATGGATTCGGCGTGATGATCGTGGCGGTGATCGGAATCTTTGTGAACTCGCTCGCCGCATGGATCACCTCGGGCGCGTCCGGAGCTGGCGACGGCGGGCGCGGGATGGCGGTGCGGGCGGTTTTCGTCCACGTCATCTCGGACCTGATCGGTTCGCTCGGCGTGCTTATCGCGGGCGCGCTGGTTTACTTCACCGGTACCTGGCAGGCCGACCCTGCCGTCAGCATCCTGATCGGCGCGCTGGTGCTCTACAGCTCGTGGGGGCTGGTGCGCGAGGGCGTGGACATCTTGATGGAGTCGGTGCCCGCGCATATCGATTTGCAGCGCGTGCGCGACGACCTGCTGGCCGTCGAGGGCGCCGAGGAAGTTCATGATTTGCACGTATGGTGCCTGACCTCGCATCAGGTCGCGCTGGCCGCGCATTGCGTGGTGCGCGCCGATATCGATCAGGATCGCGTGCTGCATCAGATGTCGGAGCTGCTGCGCGCTAATTTCAATATCCATCACATGACCGTGCAGCTCGAACGCGACAGCCGCCGCCGGCATGAACCCGAACACTTTTGAGCCGCGATTGGACTGCTACAATCCCGCGCCCGCTGCCGATAAACTGGATCATGCGCGTTTGCAAAGCGGCGGGCGCGCGGCGGCCTACCCACGATGAAACCTGAATCCACCATCTTTTATGACGTCGATACGCAGCGCGATTTCATTCTGCCCGGGGGCAAACTCTATGTTCCCGGCAGCGAAAAGATCATTCCCGCGCTCGCCGAATTGACCCAGCTCGCGCGTACAAACAAGATTCGCATCGTATGCTCGGTCGATCGCCATTTCCCCGGCGACCGCGAGCTCAAGCGCAACGGCGGCGAGTACGACGACCATTGCATGGACGGCACCGACGGCCAGCGCAAGATCGACGCGACCGCGCCGCTCGATCCGCTCTATATCCCCAACCATCCGCTCTCGAGCGAGGAAGTTCAGACCGCGCTGGACCACAAGGGCGAAGTGGTATTCGAGAAGCAGGAGTTCGACGTGTTCATCGGCAACGTGCACGCGAGAACGATTCTGCGGATGCTGCTCAAGCCGTTCACCGACATCGTCATCTACGGCGTCTTCACCGAGGTTTGCGTCGCGCACGCGGTGGATGGACTGCTCGACCTCGGACCCAAACTCCACGTCGTCAGCGACGCGATTGCGGATATCGGACCAGACGCCGATCGGGTCCGCGCGCAATGGAAAGACCGGGGAATCGACTTCGTCACCGTCGCGCAACTCAAGGAAATGGTCCTCAATCAATGAATGGCGGCCCCGCAAGCGGCGGCGAAACCGACCCGCGCGAAGCGCCTCCCAACAAGATCCCCGGGCAGACTCCAGACGACGCGTACGATTGGGTCACCCCACCGTTTCAGCCGCTGCGCGCCGTCGCCGCGATCGTGCTCACCGCATCGGGTTTCGGACTTTACGAATTCGTGCTGCTGAGCTTCTGGTCGTCGCCCGCGATGGGTATTCATGAGCGGATTCCGTGGCCGGCCTTCGGCGTGCTCGCGCTTGCGATGCTGCTGGCGCTGGCGGCGGTTCGCACCGCGCTCGGGCTTTGGTCGCCGCACGCAAAGCTCGGCTTTGCGCTGCTCGCGTTTTTCGCCTGCGTCGTGATCGGAGTCGGGGGCGGAAGGTTCGCAAGTTATATCCTGCGCGGATCGCTTAACCCGCCCTATCACTTGACGCTCGCCGTCGGCGAGCGATTTCCGGAGTTTTCGCTCGCCGATCAAACCGGCGCGTTCGTTCACGTCCCGACGCGGCCGGGTAACCGCGCGACGCTGGTTTTCGTCTATCGCGGCGACTTCTGCCCGTTTGCACGTCACGAGTTGGCGGAGTTGACCGCGCTTGCGCCCGAGCTTCACCGAGCGGGCGCAAACGTAATCGCGATCAGCGCCGATCCCGTGGACCGCTCGAGGATGCTCGCGCGCTATCTGAACACCGATGTTCCGCTGCTGAGCGACGCGCAGGAGACGATCCTTGCGCCGATGGGCCTGGTGCAGCGCCATCGCGACGGCCAGCCCGACAGCGCCATTCCGGCCTTCTTCGTGATCGATAGCGCCGGGACAGTTCGATGGATTTTCACGTCGCCGTATTACCGGATTCTGCCGCGCACGAGCGATCTGATGGCCGCGGTGCGCACGGTCACGCAGCCGTGGAAGAAGTGAGCGCCGCGATCATCGCGCGCATCGCCTCGCCCGGAGACTCGGCGCCGAGAATCGATCCAATTCCCGCCACGCCTGCCGGACGCGCTCCGAGATCTGAATTGCTCATCAGGTCCCGCGCGCGCGCGGGCGTTATTCCGCCCAGCGCATAGACCGGTATGGCGCCGGCGCGGCACGCGGCGGCCAATCCATCGAGTCCCCACGCGGGTCTGTAGGCGCTTTTCGAGATCGGATCGAAAATCGGACCGAACACCACGAAGTCCGCTCCCTCGCGGGCGGCCGACGCGACATCGGGCGGCGAATGAGTCGATGCGCCAATCAGCAGGTCGGAGCCGGCCAGCCGGCGCGCCATCGCGACTCCGATCGAGTTGAATGGCAGATGCACACCGTCGGCGCGCGCGGCGAGCGCAATATCCACCCGATCGTTTACGATCATCGGCGCGCCGTATCGTGAGCAGATCTCGCGCAATTCGAGCGCGAGCCGGTAGAGGTCGCGCGCGGGCAAGCCTTTCTCGCGCACCTGCAACGCGACGGTTCCGGGCGCAGCCGCACAGAGCGCCGCCGCGCACGCCTCGGTCAACGTGCCAGCGCGCACCGCACGGCGATCAGTTATCAGGTAGAAGCGAAATCCGGCGCGCCGCACGGTCTCACTGAATCATCCCGGTGATTGGGCTCGACGCGGTCGCGTACAGCCTGCGTTCGATCCGCCCGGCCGAATAGGCAAGCCGCCCGGCCTCGACGGCGAGCTTCATTGCGCGCGCCATCGCGATTGGATCCTTCGCGCCCGCGATCGCCGTATTCATCAGGATTGCGTCGCATCCGAGCTCCATCGCATAGGCCGCGTCGGACGCTGTGCCCACACCCGCATCGACGATCACCGGAATTTTCGCCTGCTCGATAATGATCGCAAGGTTGTATGGATTTCGGATGCCGAGCCCCGAGCCGATCGGCGCCGCCAGCGGCATCACCGCCGCGCATCCGATTTCCGCCAGGCGCAGACAGGTAACCGGATCGTCGGTGACATAAGGCAGAACCTTGAAGCCTTCCTTGACCAGAATTTTCGCCGCTTCGATTGTCGCAGGCACATCGGGAAACAGCGTCTTCTGGTCGCCAATAACCTCGAGTTTCACCATTTCGCCGACTCCGACCTCGCGTGCGAGCCGGCAGGTGCGCACCGCCTCCTCAGCGGTGTAGCATCCGGCGGTGTTGGGCAGAATCTGGTAGCGCTTGGGGTCAAGATAGTCGAGCAGGTTTTCAGATTTCCGGTCGGTGATATTCACCCGGCGCACCGCGACAGTCACGATCTCGGCGCCGCTTTCCTCGACAGCGCGGCGGGTTTCGTCGAAGTCCTTGTACTTGCCCGTTCCGACGATCAGGCGAGATTTGAATTTTCTGCCGCCAAGTTCCAATGGAGTATCCACGGTCTTCACCTCGAGTGCCGCAGGCCGGATGTTCGCGATGCGTTCATCCGCCTCCGACGAAATTGATTATTTCGACCTCATCGCCCGCGTGCAGAATCGTCGCGGCGTAATCCGACTTGGGCACAACCTGGCGATTGATTTCGACCGCGATTCGTTGCGGGCGCATCTTGCGCTTCTCGAGCAGCGCGCTCAGATGCGCGTCGCCTTCGATACTGCTGGGCTCGCCATTCAGCGTGATTGTTATTATCGCGTCGGGCATCGAAGAAAGCCGCCCTCCGGGCGCCCGGGGAAGCGGCTTTCGGCCGAACTGCGATCGTTCGGTCATCGCGGGCTTCCCTACGCCGGTATTACCCGGATCAGGTTCAAGGGGTCCTCTCCTTGGAGAGCTCTCAGCGCGTGCAAGCGCGCCCCCAGCCTGAGATTGTTATAGCACCGCGCACCGCGGAGAAAAACCATGCCCGCAAGCCTGCCCGGCGTGCGCTTCGAGGAGTTGAATCCACAGCCTCCGTACAAGTTTCATTGACTGTCAGTTCGGCGGATGGTTATCTGATTGCGCTTTCATTGCGGACGTGAAATCTCCCGACGCTCCGGTCCGCACCGCGGCGCCAGGAGCATGGAATCAAGCGTGATGCGTCCGGGCCATTTTTGCGGCTCGGGCGTTTTTCATTGAATTGATGAGTCGATTGCGATGAACCTCGAGGAACAGCGCCCCACTATCGCCGAGATCGATCTCGGCGCGCTGCGTGCAAACTACCACGCGCTGCGCGCGGTGGCCGCGCACGGCGAATTGATGGTGGTGGTCAAGGCGGACGGCTATGGACACGGGGCGGTGACCGTTGCGCGCACCCTCGGCGCCGAAGGATGCGTGAATTTCGGGGTCGCGACAATCGACGAGGCGCGCGAGCTGCGCCGCGCCGGAGTCACCGCGCGAATTTTTCTCCAGGCCGGTTTTTTCGCCGCCCAGGCGCGCGAGATTGTCGCGCTCGAGCTGACGCCGTTTGTATTCGATCCGGCCCTGGTTGCTCCGCTTCAGGCCGCTGCTATTTCCGCCGGCGCGCGCGAGCGTTTTCCGATTCATGTGAAGGTCGACACGGGCGCGAGCCGGCTCGGCGTGTTGCCGTCCGACTTGGGCGCGCTTATTGATGCGATGCGGGCGGCGCCGTCGCTAAATCTCGAAGGCGTGTGCACCCTGCTCGCGAACGCCGGAGATCCTTCGAGTCCAATCACCGACCGGCAACTGCGCGTGTTCCGCGCCGCGCTCGAAACGCTGCGTGCCGCCGGCTTCGCGCCGATCGCCCATGTCGCGAATTCCGCCGCGCTGGTCCTGCGCGACGATTCCCATTTCAACCTGGTCCGCCCCGGCCTTGCGATCTACGGCCTGCCTCCGGTCGCGGCGGTCCGCGAACGCGTCGAGCTGCGCCCCGTCATGACCTTCAAAACGCGGCTGATGCAGACCAAACGCGTACCGGCCGGAAGCGGCGTCGGCTATGGACACACTTTCGTCACCCCGCGCGAAAGCATAATCGGCGTGCTACCCGTCGGATACGCCGACGGATACCGGCGCGGACTTCAGCACGGTGGCGAGGTGCTGGTGCGCGGCGCGCGCGCACCGGTGGTTGGCGCGGTCTCGATGGACCTGACGACGATCGATCTGACCGACGTGCCCGGCGCCGCGGTCGGGGACGAAGTGATATTGTGGGGCCAGAGCCGCGAAGCTCAAAGCGGCGAGGCGACAATCAGCGTCAACGATGTCGCGCGCCTGGCGCAGACGATCTCCTATGAAATGCTTTGCACCGTCGGCAAGCGCGTGCCGCGAGTCTGCCGCGGCTAGCAGTCTTAAGCGGCGGCATCGAAAGGGCTGAGGCGAAATGAACACCGACAAGATATTCATACGGCGCGCACTGCTCGGCGTATCCGACAAGGGCGGATTGCCCGACTTCGCACGCGCATTGGCGCGCCACGGCGTCGAGATGGTCTCGACGGGAGGCACCAGGGCCGCGCTCGAAGCGGCGGGCGTGCGAGTCAAGGCAGTCGAAGAGTTCACCGGATTTCCCGAGATGCTCGACGGGCGGGTCAAGACGCTGCATCCGAAAATTCACGGCGGAATTCTCGGCCGGCGCTCAGAGCAAAGCCATCTAAAGCAAATGAAGGATCACGGAATCGAACCGATCGATCTGGTGGTCGTAAACTTTTATCCGTTCGAGCAGACCGTCGCTAAGCCGGGCGTCACGCGCGACGACGCGATCGAGAATATCGATATCGGCGGTCCTACTCTGGTCCGCGCCGCGGCCAAGAATTATCCCGACGTCGCAATCGTCGTTGACCCCGCCGACTACGCCGCGATCGCGGACGAGATGGAAAAGAACGCGGGCGCGCTAAGCCTCGCAACGCGATGGCGCCTTGCGCGCAAGGCTTTCGCTCGCGTGGCCGCCTATGACTCGGCGATCACCAACTGGCTCGGCGCCAACTCGGGCGAAGGCGAGCCCTCCGCGCTCGGCGAGACCTTCAGCCTGACCCTGGAGCGCGAGCAGAAACTTCGCTACGGCGAGAATCCTCATCAGGAAGGCGCGCTGTACGGCAACTTCCTCAAAATCGCCGAGCAGCTCCACGGAAAGGAGTTATCGTTCAATAACGTCTTCGATATCAGCTCGGCGGCCAACCTGATGCTCGAATTACAGGACGAGACGCGGGCCGTCGTCGCGATTCTCAAGCACAACACACCGTGCGGAGTAGGCATTGGATCCTCGCTCAAGGCGGCATGGGACAAGGCTTTCGCGACCGATCCCGATTCGCCATTCGGCGGGATAATCATTTCGAATCGGCCGTGGGATATGGAGTTCGCTCGCGCCGTCGATGAACTCTTCACCGAGGTTCTTATCGGCCCCGACTTTCCGGCCGAAGTTCTCGCGTTTTTGAAGAAGAACAAAAATCGCCGTCTGATTCGCTTTCATCCCGACGCGGTCCCACGCGGCGAATTCGACCTCAAGAAAGTCGTCGGCGGTTTGCTGGTGCAGTCGCCGGATCTTTCAATCGAAGATCCGCGCAAAGGCAAAGTCGTCACGCGGCGCGCGCCCACGGACGCCGAGCTGCGCGCACTCGAATTCGGCATCAAGGTCTGCAAGCACATCAAGTCCAACGCGATTGCATTCGTCGCCGAAGATCGCACGCTCGCGGTCGGCGGCGGTGCAACTTCACGCATCGATCCGGTCTATGCCGCGCGCGAGAAAGCCGCGCGCCTCAAGGTATCGCTCGAAGGCTCGGTGCTGGTCTCTGAAGCGCTCTTCCCGATGGCCGACGGTCCTACACTGGCGGCGGAGGCGGGCGCAACGGCGATTGCGCAACCGGGCGGCTCGATCCGCGACAAAGACGTTATCGCCGCGGCCGACAAGTACGGCCTCGCGATGGTCTTCACGGGGGTGCGCCATTTCCGTCATTAGGCGGCGCGTGGGATGAAAGTTCTGGTCATCGGAAAAGGTGCGCGCGAGCACGCGCTGTGCTGGCGGCTGCATCAGAGCCAGTCGGTATGGGGGCTTTACTGCGCGCCGGGAAATCCGGGAATCAATCAGCTCGCCGAGCCAGTTGCGATCGCTCCCGGCAACGTTGCTGGACTGATTGAATTCGTCCGCGAAAGAAAAATCGACCTGACGATCGTCGGGCCCGAGGATCCGCTCTTTGCCGGAATCGTCGATCAGTTCCAGCGCGCGGGCCTTACGATCTTCGGGCCAACCCGCGCCGCCGCGCAGCTCGAGACCAGCAAGTCGTTCGCGAAGTCGGTGATGGCCGCGGCCGGCGTCCGCACCGCCGCCTATCGCGCCTTCGATGACGCCGGCGCCGCGCGCGAGTACGTTCGCGGTCTCGACCGCCCGGTCGTCGTCAAGGCCGACGGGCTCGCGCTGGGCAAAGGCGTCACGATTTGCCCGGACCGGGATTCCGCGTTGGCCGCGGTTGACGCGGCGATGACCGAAGCGAGATTCGGCGCGGCGGGAAACCGGATCGTCGTCGAGGAGTTTCTCACCGGCGAGGAAGTTTCGTTCTTCGCGCTCTGCCACGGCGAACACGCGATCGCGTTCGGCGTGTTCCAGGATCACAAGGCGGCCTTCGACGGCGACCGCGGTCCGAACACCGGCGGAATGGGCGCGTACTCACCGCTCCCACAATTCGACGCGAGCTTCGAAGAGCGCGTGATGCGCGAAGTCGTGCGCCCGGTCCTGCGCGAGATGGCCGCGCGCGCAATGCCATACACCGGCCTGCTCTTCGCGGGGCTGATGGTCGCTGCGGACGCGATAAACGTGATCGAATTCAATGCGCGCTTCGGCGATCCGGAAACCGAAGCGCTGATGATGCGCTTCGACGGCGACCTGGCCGAGACTCTGCACGCCGCCGCCGAGGGCCGTATTGGCGCCGCCGAGGTCCGGCTGTCGCCGCGCTCCGCCGTCACCGTGGTTCTCGCTTCGGGCGGTTATCCGGGCGACTATCGCAAGGGAATTGCGATCACCGGGCTTGAGAAGGTCGAAGGCGGCGCGCCGTCGGACCTCAAGGTCGCATGGGCGATGAAAAAGATTCGGGTCAAAGTCTTCCACGCCGGAACCGCCCTCAAGGACGGCCAGCTCGTCACCGACGGAGGCCGCGTGCTGGCGGTCACCGCGATGGCGCCGGAACTCGAGACCGCGGTCGCGGCAGCGTATCAAGCCGCCGACCTGATAGAATTCGAGGGCAAGCATCTGCGCCGCGACATCGCGCATCGCGGGCTTGCCCGGCGCCGCGCATCGGCCTGAAAGAAAATCCGAAGGAGCACTTTAAGTTCTTGTCTGCCAGAAAATCCGCCGGCGCATCCGGCAAGTCGTCCGCCAGCCGTGCTGACCGCGCCGCGCATCCGTATCTTCCCGGCCTCGAGGACGCCGTCGCGGCGCTGCGCGCCGCCGAGCTGGTCGTCTATCCGACCGAGACATTCTATGGACTCGGCGCCGACCCGTTTTCCGCGGTTGCGCTTGAGCGCCTGTTCGCCGCCAAGGGGCGCGAAGCCGGAAAGACTGTCGCGCTGATCGCCGCCGATACGGATTCGGCGCTGGCGCTCGCGCGTGAAGTCTCTCCCGTCGCGCGGAGACTTGCGGATATGTTCTGGCCGGGCGCGCTGACCCTCGTGCTGCCTGCCCGCGCGGGCCTGCCGGCGGAAATTGTCGGAAGCGGCGGCGGTATCGGAGTTCGCGTTTCATCGCATCCTGTGGCCCGTGCCCTGGCGGCGGGATTAGGGCACCCGCTCACGGCGACCAGCGCCAACCGGGCCGGGGAGCCTCCGGCGCGAACCCTGGATCAGGCGCGCGCCTCGCTCGGCGATAAAGTTAAAGTGTTTCTTGAAGGCGGCACGCTCGACGCCGCTTCCCCCAGCACTGTCGTCGCCGTCGAGAACGACTCCTGGCGGCTCATCCGCGCCGGCGCTATCAGCGAGATTCAGCTCGCCGCCGCGCTTTCCGGCGAGGTATTGGAATGACCGTGCAGCGAATCGAGATGACCGGCCAGCGTATCGAACCGTTTCGGGCGCTGCTCTACAACCGCGCCATCGCCGGCGAACCCGCGACCGTCGTCGCCCCTCCTTACGATTTGATCGGCGCGGCGCGGCAGAGTGAGCTGTACGACCGCAGCCAATACAATATCGTGCGGCTCGAATTCGGCCGCGACGCCGATCGCTATGGCGCCGCGGCCGCGACCATGCGCGAATGGCTTGGCGCCGGAGTTCTTCGGCGGCTGGAGCGTCCCGCGATCTTTCATTACACGCAACGCTTCACGATCGAAGGCCGCAACCTCGTCCGCTCGGGACTTATCGCTCGAATCCGGCTCGAACCGTTTGCCGCGGGCAGAATCCTCCCGCATGAAAGAACTTTTCCCGCCGCCAAGGAGGATCGGCTGAAACTCCTGACCGCTATTCGCACCAACACCAGCTCGATCTTCGGCCTCTACTCGGGGCAGCATCCCGAGCTCGATCGCTTGCGCGCGGCGGTTGCAGCGCGCGCGCCGCTCATCGAGCTGACCGACGATCTCTCGATTCGCAACGAGCTTCGAGTGATCGATGAACCCGCGGAAGTCGCGGCAATTCAGGCTGCCCTCGCCACGCCGCGCGTGCTGATCGCGGACGGGCACCATCGCTACGAAACCGCGCTCAATTACCAGCGCATCCGCCGCGCGGCCGGGATTCCGCCGGTTCCGCAGGGCTTCGACTACACGATGATGACGATGGTCGCGTGCGAGGACCCGGGCCTGGTGATTCTGCCGACGCACCGCGTCGTCCATCGCTTGCGGCCGCAGGCAATTTCCGCGTTCGCGGCCGAGGCGCGCAAAGCCTTTGTCGTCGAAGAAATCGCCGACCGCGATACGCTGCGCGCTCGCCTTCACGCCGCCGGACGCGGCTCGCTCGCGATCGCGCTCAAGGGTCATCGCGCGCAATACCTGCTGCGAATTGACGGCCGCGCCGCCGTTGACGCCGCGATTCCCGAGGCGCCGCCCGAAGTCCGCGAACTCGACGTCACGCTGCTGCACACGATGATCTTCGACCGGATTTTTTCACTCAAGGCGGCGGAAATCCGCAAGGGCGGAAATATCGAGTACACCATCGACACCGCCGCCGCCCTCGACGCGGTCGCAAGCGGCGCCGCCGACGGCGCGTTCCTGATGAATCCGCCGTCGATAGAAGACGTCGAGCGCGTCAGCGACGCGGGCGCCACCATGCCGGAAAAATCGACCTACTTTCATCCCAAGCTCCTGACCGGCCTGGTGATGAACCCGCTCGACGATTGAAAACGCTAATCCTCGTCCGGCACGGCGAGACCGAGGGCGAATCCAGCATCCGCTATCACGGGCGCAACGACGTGCCACTCTCCGAGCTCGGTCGCGCGCAGATGCGCGCCGCGCGGGCCGCGATCGATGCGCATCACGGCGGCCTTGCCTTCGAGCGCGTATTCACGAGTCCGCTGATACGGGCGGCCGAGGGCGCGCGCATAATCGCCGACGAGCCGCCGTCGCTCACGCTCGAGGAATTCGCCGAGGTCCACTTTGGCGATTTCGAAGGATTGACCAGAGAGGAAATACGCGCACGCTTTCCCGACGAGTACGCGCGATGGCGCGCCGACCCGCTCTCGCCCGCGTACGCCTACCCCGGCGGCGAGAGCCGCGCCGCATTCGCGACGCGGGTCGAGCGCGGCGTCGCGCGGATGCTCTCGCTATGGACGCCGCAGGGCGCGCTCGGCGCAACTCGCGCAATAGTGGTGGCGCATCGCGGCGTGATTCGCACGATCGTTCAAACCCTCACCGCCGCCGAGCCGGAGGTCGAACTCGGATCGATCCAGATACTCGAGCACGCTGGCGCGTGGACTCCGGCCGCACTCGATCTTATCGCGCATTTGACGGACGTGCGCGCCTGACGCCGCGCTCAGGTGCGCCGCAGAACGCCCCACCAGCGCCGCTCGCAATTCTCCATCGCGACGGCGAACGACAGGTCCGCGTATGCGGCGATCATCTCGAACTTCCCGCAGGCGCGCGCGAGCAAGTCCAGCGTCGGCGGAATCGTGTAGCGCACCGGCACGAGGTCGCGCGTCCTGACAGTTCGGTCTGGAAATTCGAGCTCGCATTCAAGCTCGAAGATCGAATGGATACCCGAATGCCAGGGCATCGGGCTGCTGTGCGCGCGCACGCGCACGGTTGCGTCCGCAACCCGCATACTCCGGTCACGCCATAGCTTGCGCGCCGCGGCCACGCGAAATCCGTCGTGGCGATCGATATCGATCACGTACAGACCGCCGCGCCGGAGCGTCGCCGCAACCGATTCGAGATGCGACAGGATCGCGTCGTTCGCCGTCATCACGGGAAATGTCTCGGACATGAATATCGCGGCGTCGAACCGGCGCTCGGGAATTTTGAAGCGCTCGATCGGCCTGCGATAGAAGCGAATATTATCCAGTCCGTGCGATTCGCGCCGTCCCGCGGCAACCATCGTGGCCGACCGATCGATCCCCACGACTTCGATTCCCCCGCGCGCGAGGATCTGCCCGTGCGGCGAGTTGCCGCACGCCAGATCGAGGACTCGCCGGACCGGCCGCGGCGCGTGGCGCTTCCATACCTTGCGCAGGAACCGCACTTCTTCGCCGATTTCGTAGGGCTGCTCCTTGTGGACGCGGCGGAAGATGTCGGGAAATTCGTAGATGCTCGCTACCATGGCGGGCAAGTCTAGCCGCAGCCGCCGCGCGCGCAAATCCCCATGGGCGAATGCGCTTGAGCTTTTGACTGCGGCGCGATAATTCCCATCGAAACGATACCCGCCTGAACGAGCGTTTAGGAGAAGCGATGACGAAGCCGCTGGACGGAATCAAAGTGATCGAAATCGGCCAGGAGATTCAAGGACCCTTCGCGGGACTGTTTCTCGCCGACATGGGCGCCGATGTGGTCAAAATCGAGAACAAGGAAACCGGCGACCTGAGCCGCTGGATGCTGGCCGCGCTGATCGGCGGACCCGAGGTTCGCAACGCCGCTGTGTCGCACTACTTTATCGCGATGAATCGCGGCAAGCGCAGCATCTCGTGCGATCTGAAAAATCCGCGGGCCGTCGAGCTGGTGCGCAGGATGGCCAAAACCTACGATGTTCTGCTGACCAACTATCGGCCCGGCGTGCTCGACCGGCTCGGCCTGGGCTACGAGCAGATCCGCAAGATCAACCCGAAAATCGTCTATGCCCAGGGCAGCTCGTGGGGACCCAAAGGTCCTTGGGTCACGCGCCCCAGCCGCGACACTCTGGCGCAGGCCGCAAGCGGCGTGATGGCAAAAACGGGGATGCCGTCGGACCCTCCCCTGCCGGCCGGGATGCTCGTCGCGGATCACTCGGGCGGATTAAGCCTTGCCAGCGGCATTCTGGCCGCGCTGTTTGCGCGAGAGAGGACAGGCAAGGGACAAAAAGTCGATGCGTCGATTTACGGAACGATGATCGCGATGCAGGGGATGGAGATAAACTACACCTCGATCACGCAGCAGGAGCCCGAGCGCGCCGGCCGCGGGCATCAGTTCCTGCACGGCGTGTGGGGCGCGTTTCCAACCAGCGACGGGCATATCTGTATCGCGGGCGTCGATGACAAGCGCTGGCCCGCGTTCTGCCGGATCCTGGGAATCGAGCATCTCGAGAAAGACGCCGAGTACGGCGACAACGTGGTGCGCAATTTCCACGGCGACAAGATCGCCGCCGTACTCGACGCCATCTTTCCGAACAAGACCAGCGCCGAGTGGCTGGCCGCGCTGCACGACGCCGATATTCTCGCCACCGAAGTCGTGGACTATCGCACGATGCTGAAAAGCGAGCAGGCACGGGAGAACGGATATCTGCAGGAGCTTGACCATCCGATCGCCGGGCGTGTGCTCGTCTCTGGCACGCCGGTCACAATCAACGGCGAGGTCGAAAAGCAGGCGCGGATGCCGCCGGAGCTCGGCCAGCACGCGGAAGAAGTGATGCTCGAGCTGGGATACTCGTGGGAGGAAATCGGCGCGATGCGCGAGTCGGGCGCGATTCTGTAGCGCTGCGCGCGCGCCTGATATTCTGCCGCGATGGCTGAGCGTCACATCGTTGCGATGGGCGGCGGAGGGTTCTCGATGGAACCCGAAAATCCGCTGCTCGATGACTTCGTGCTCGACCTCGCGCGCCGCACCCGCCGCATCCGCAACCGCAAGCCGCGGATCGCATTCGTCGGCACCGCCAGCGGCGACAGCGACAGCTACGCGCGAACCTTCATCGAAGCGTTTCCGCCCGCGCGCGCCGAGGCGATGCTACTGCGCTTTTTCGAACGCACCGTGACGGACCTGCGCGCGTTCGTTCTCGCACAGGACGTCATCTATGTCGGCGGCGGCAGCACCGCGAATCTGCTCGCGATCTGGCGCGTGCACGGACTCGACCGCGCACTACGCGCCGCGTGGAACGCGGGAGTCGTGCTCGCAGGAATCAGCGCAGGAGCGGTCTGCTGGTTCCAGGACGGCATCACGGATTCCTTCGGCGGCGGCTATCGCGCCCTTGGCGGCGGTCTCGGATTCCTGCGCGGCGGATGCTGCCCGCATTATGACGGCGAAGCAGCACGCCGCCCTGCCCTGCATCGGCTGGCAAAGCGCGGATTCCCGCCCACGCTAGCGCTCGACGATGGAGCAGCGGCGCACTTCGTCGGCACGCGGCTCAAGGAAGTCGTCTCGTCACGGCCGCACGCGCGCGCATTCCGGGTGACCGCATCCGGCGGCAGAGTAGTTGAGACCCCGCTTAAGGTGCGCTATCTCGGCACCTCGCGTCGCCCGAGATAGCTCGTTCGGTCCGCGGCCCCAGCGCCTCATCGTCGTGCTGTAACGTGATGACAAAATGGCAGATTCTGGCTTAGAATCGCGGCGTCCTTATGGGCGAGGGGTTGCACATGACGGCAGGAACAAAAATCAGCGAAATCAGGGCGCGCGAGATACTCGACTCGCGCGGAAATCCGACTATCGAAGTTGACGTGCGGCTCGAAGGCGGAGCGCTCGGACGCGCGGCTGTTCCCTCGGGCGCATCGACCGGCGTGCATGAGGCGCTCGAACTTCGCGACGGCGACAAGCACCGCTTCGGCGGCAAGGGCGTGCTTAAGGCCGTCGCCAATGTGAACACCACGATCGCGGCGAAACTCAAAGGCGCCGACTCCGCCGACCAGAAAGCGGTCGATGAGGCTCTCATCGCACTCGACGGAACCGCGAACAAATCGAAGCTCGGCGCCAACGCAATTTTGGGCGTGTCGCTGGCTTCCGCTCACGCGGCCGCCGCCGCGCGCGGGCTGCCGCTCTATCGTCATCTCAATCCCGATTCGCACATCCTGCCGGTGCCGATGATGAATGTCCTCAACGGCGGCGCGCACGCCGACTCGAGCGTCGATATGCAGGAGTTCATGATCGTGCCGCAAGGCGCACCCACTTTCGCCGAGGCGATTCGCGCCGGCGCTGAAGTATTCCATTCGCTCGCCGCGGTGCTGAAGAAAAGCGGACACTCGACCAATGTCGGCGACGAAGGCGGCTTCGCGCCGAGCCTCAAAAGCAACGAGGAACCGATCGAGGTGATCCTGCAGGCGATCTCGAATGCCGGCTACAAGCCCGGCGCCGACGTCGCGATCGCGCTCGACCCGGCCTCGAGCGAATTTTTCGACTCCGGCAAATACGTGTTCAGCCGCTCCGACAAAAGCGCGCGCGACGCGGCCGCGATGGTCCAGTTCTACGGCGCATGGCTCGCGAAATATCCGATTGTCTCGCTCGAAGATCCGCTCGCCGAGGACGACTGGGCCGGCTGGCAGCTTTTGACGCGCGAGCTTGGCGCGAAAGTTCAAATCGTCGGCGACGATATCTTCGTTACCAACCCCGAGCGGCTTGCCCGCGGCATCAAGGAGAAGTCCGCCAACTCGATTCTGATCAAGCTCAACCAGATCGGCACTCTCACCGAGACTCTCGCCACGATCGCGATGGCGCGCGAGGCCGGATTTTCCTGCGTGATATCGCATCGCTCGGGCGAGACCGAGGACACCACCATCGCGGACCTGGCGGTGGCGTCAGGAGCGGGCCAGATCAAAACCGGATCGCTCAGCCGCGGCGAGCGCACCGCGAAATATAACCGCCTGCTCCGAATCGCCGGCGAGCTGGGCGCGCGCGCCGTCTATCCCGGTGCGTCCGCTTTCAAGCGCGGCGGCGCATCGCGATGAGCAATCGCCCACCGGTCGCGGCGCTGATCATCTTCGACGGATGGGGCCTGCGCGCCGAGCGCGAGGCGAACGCAATCGCGATGGCGCGGACGCCGGTGATGGACGCGCTGCTCAAGTCGTGCGCGCATACCGGTCTTGACGCGTCGGGCGAGTCGGTCGGTCTGCCGCCGGGAGTGATGGGAAACTCGGAAGTCGGCCACCTGACGATCGGCGCGGGCCGAGTCATCTATCAGGACCTGATGCGGATCGGGAAAGCAATCGAGACCGGAGCGTTTGCGCGCAACGAAACCATTCTGGGCGCGATTCGCGCCGCCAAATCGTCGCGCCGCACGCTGCATCTGTGGGGTTTGCTCTCCGACGGCAGCGTGCACAGCCATATCGATCACCTGTTCGCGATCCTCGATCTGGCCGCGCGCGAAGGGATCGGCGATATTGCGGTGCACGCCGTCCTCGACGGACGCGACAAGCCTCCGCGCTCGGCGTCGCCTTTTATCGACGCGCTCGAGGCAAGGCTCAAGCAGATCGGCCGCGGACGGATCGCAACGGTTCAGGGACGCTACTACGCGATGGATCGCGACAAGCGCTGGGAGCGCACCGAACGCGCGTGGCGCGCAATCGCCCTGGGCGAAGGCGCGCCGGCCAGGAGCGCGCGAGAGGCGGTCGAGCGCTCCTACGCCGCCGGCAAGAACGACGAGTTCGTCGAGCCATGCGTCATCGGCATGTCGGCAAAAGTTGCCGACGGCGATCAGATCATGTGTTTTAACTTCCGCGCCGATCGCGCGCGCCAACTTACCGCGGCGCTGGCGCTCGCGGAGTTCAGCGGCTTCGCGCGGCCACGGGTGCCGAAGATCGGATACGTCTGCATGACCGAGTACGACCGATCATTTGGGCTCCCGCTCGCATTCGGTCCCGAGGACGTGCGCAACAGCCTGGCCGAGGTTCTTTCGGCAGCAAAGATTCCTAATCTGCGGATTGCGGAGACCGAAAAATACGCGCATGTCACTTATTTTCTGAACGGCGGAATCGAAGCGCCGTTCGCGGGCGAGGAGCGCGTCATGATCCCCTCGGCGAAAGTCGCGACTTACGATCTCGAACCCGCGATGCGCGCGCACGAAATCGCGAGCCAAGCCGCGCAGGAAATAGCGAGCGGGAAATTCGGCGTCGTGGTGATGAACTTCGCGAATCCCGACATGGTCGGCCACACCGGAAATCTCGAAGCGACCATTAAAGCGGTCGAGGCCACCGACTCGGCCCTCGGGATCGTGCTCGAGGCGGTCGCAAAGCGCGGCGGCGCGGCGCTTATCACTTCAGATCACGGCAACGCCGAGTTCATGGCCGATCCCGCAACCGGCCAGCCGCATACCGCGCACACCACGAACCCGGTTCCGCTAATCCTGGTCGATCCGAATTTCCGCGGACGCCTGCGCGACGGCGGCACGCTCGCCGACGTCGCGCCAACCTTCCTCGCGATGCTCGGGTTAACGGTGCCCCGCGAAATGACGGGTCACGATCTGCGCGATGCAGCTTCTTAGCTCGCGCGCGGGACCTACCAGCGGATTACCTGCTCGTAGATCTTCGGCAACTGGCGGGGCAGCGAGGCGATATCCTCGATCACCAGGTAGCGCGATGACTGGCACATCTGGCGCAAATAGTCGTGGCCGGTCTTGTCCACCGTGATGCAGAACGGGAGCACGCCCGCCATCTCGAGCTCCTTGAGCGCCACCATCGTGTCCTGGATTCCGTAGGCGTTCGAGC
>Ga0307372_10005464_pt1 | contig 19082 bp, 17 predicted proteins | sample OX1MG_FD_202533 | JGI IMG/M metagenome (GOLD analysis project Ga0307372, IMG submission 202533) | Soil microbial communities from Risofladan, Vaasa, Finland - OX-1 | ecosystem: Environmental > Terrestrial > Soil > Coastal area > Acid sulfate soil | place: Finland: Risofladan, Vaasa | collected...
GCTTCACGTCTTCGGCGTCGCGCTCGGTCTTGGCCACTTTGTTGGCGGGAATCAGCTTCTCGTAGCGCAAAAAAGTGTTGATGGGCAGGAATGGCACGCCGAACGGCGCCATGAGCAGGCCGCCGGTAAGGATGATCGCTGGGAGAGCCGTCCGCACCCACTTGCGCCCGGCGGGTTCGCAGAAGCGCTCGATGGCCACGCCGCCCGCGGCCAGAATCAGCGGATATGCGGGCAGCACGTAATAGGATTTGCCGTTGAGGGCGAGGAAGATGCCCAGCACGAGCAGATAGCACCAGCCGAGAAAGCGGTATGGCCGTCCGTCGCGCGAGAAAAAGAGCCACGCGAGGCCGCCCAGCCAGACCGGCAGCGCCAGCGGGTTCAGAAACGCCACCTGGTCGCCGAGAAAATCGAGGGGCGAAATAGGGATATTTTTGTAGCGCTGCGCGTTGCGGACCACTTCGATTTGCGGCCAGCCGTGGCGCGCTTCCCAGATCAGATTGGGGAGAAAAATCGCCAGCGCGATCAGGCCGCCGATCCAAATCCATTTGGAGCGGAAGACACGCGCTTCGCCGGAAAGAAGCAAACCGGCGACGAGCGCGAAGCCAAACACCAGCATGGTGTGCTTGTTTTCGAGTCCAACGCCGGAGAGCGCGCCAAAAGCCAGCCACCAGTGCGGCGAAGCTCCGCTGACGATGCGCACGGTGAGCAACGCGCAAAGCACCCAAAAGAGCGGCTCGAAGGCGTTCATCGAGAAAAAGCTGTCGAAAGCGAGGAATGCAGGAGCGAACAGGACCGAAACCGCGGCCAGGCATTGCGCGTAACGGTCGCCGCCTAATTCGCGCGCGAGAACTCCGGTGAGGAAAACGACGGCGGCGCCGGAAAGCACCGGCCCCAAGCGGAGCGCGGCGATAGACGTACCAAAAACGTGCGCTTCGAACCAGGCGATCAGGGCGATGAGCGGAGGCTGATCGACGTAGCCCCAGGCCAAATGACGGCCGCAGGCCATGTAATACAATTCGTCGCGAAAAAAGCCGTAGTGGCGGATGCCGGCGAATTGCAGCAACAACTTCACCAGAGCCAGACCGAGAAGCAGTGCAGTGGCGCTGACGACGGCCTGCTCCATCGGAGGAAACGCGAGGGTTTTTTCCTCCAAGACAGATTGTGTTTTGCTCATGAGGGCTGGGGCAGCGGCTGAGTCAGGCCGCCGCGAAGCGGTTTTGGTTCCTTTCTCTCCCGGAGCGCGAGCGCCCACACCGGTCGCGTTGAACTACAGGCCCCGTGCGGCTGCCGCATGTCCCCAAATCTGCCGCTGGGAACGCAGCACGCCGCAGTAAGATTCCACCAACCTCAAACAAGTTGCTAAGAGCCCGAGCCGCCTCGGCGCTACTGCGCCGCCGAAGCGGGGACAACAGTGGCCGATTTAATCGTGTCGAGATTCGGGAAGTTCTTTTGCAGATAGGCCGCGCCCTGCGTGGTGATGGCGCCTTGGTCGGGCTGCTGGCCGTAGCCGCTATAGATTTTGTCGACCACATCCATGCCAGAGGTTACCAAGCCAAAGGGAGCAAATCCCTGGCGATCCAAGCCGGAGTTGTCGCCGAAGTTAATGAAAAGTTGAGTGGTGCGGGTGTTGGGCCCGGCGGTGGCAAAGGTGATGGTGCCGCGTTTGTTGCTTTGGGTGACTGGATCGTCCTTGATATTGGCGGATCGCCACGCGCGATTCACGTCCGGATCGGGGCTAAGGCCGAATTGCACGACGAAGCCCGGAACGACGCGGAAAAACGCCTCGCCGGTGAAAAATCCGTGCTGCACGAGATTGTAGAAACGGTCGGCGCCGAGCGGCGCCCATTTGCGATGAACTTGAACGGCAAAATCGCCGCGAGTGGTGTCGAACTTCACGTCGAAAACTTCGGGAGCCTTGTCGGTCAGAGTCTCGGGATGCAAGAGTGCGGGATCGATGGCCATTGGCGCCTGCCCTTCGTTGGGATTATTTTGCTGCGAACCGGATTTACAGCCAACTGTGGCACAGGCCACGGCGGCGAGCACACACAAGCTAAACCATACCTCAACGCGCTTCATAATGCAGAGCCTTTCATTGTTTGAGATGCCGCGTCCACGTCGTGCATCAGGCGCAGCGTATTTTCACCGAGAATTTTGCGAATGTCGGCGTCGGAATAGCCTTTGCGCAAAAGAGCTTCGGTGATTTGGGGCAGCTTCGACGCGTCTTCCATGCCAAACGGCATGCAGGCGCCATCGAAATCAGAACCCAGGCCAACGTGGTCGACTCCGGCGATTTGCACGGCATGATCCACGTGGTCAATGATGCTGGTCCATTCGACTCGCGGAAGCTTCCCCTGCCCCATGAATTCGCGCACAATTTTATCCCATTGGATGAGTTCGCGCGCACCGGATTCCGAGCTGCGCTTTTTTGCCTCCACTTCAATTTCCTTTTCGATTTCCGGATGCGCGGCTTCGAATTGAGCGAATTCCTGGCTGAGAAAACCGACGTGGAAATTGATCTGCACGAGTCCATTTTTCGCGGCGAGCGCGCGGAGGAGATCGTCCGAGAGATTGCGCGGCGTGTTGCAAATGGCTTTGCAGGAGGAATGTGACGCGAAAACGGGCGCGTGGCTTACGTCGAGAACGTCCAGCAGAGTTTTGTCGGAAGCGTGAGAGACGTCCACGATCATGCCGAGGCGATTCATTTCGACGATGACTTGTTTGCCGAAATCGGAAAGGCCGTTGTGGAGTGGCGGATCGGTTGAGGCGTCCGCCCACTCGGTATTGCGCATGTGCGTGAGCGTCACATAGCGCGCGCCGAGCGAAGCGAAGCGGCGGAGCACATCGAGGCTGGAATCGATCATGTGGCCGCCTTCGATGCCGATCAAAATGGCGATGCGTCCCTGCTGGTGCGCGCGCCTGATGTCATCGGCGCTGCGGGCCAGCACTACTTCGCCGGCGTGTCGCGCGATTGCGCGGTGAATCGATTTGATCTGCTCGGTGGCGCGGTGGACAGCTTCGGGGCCGGTGACGGTGCCGCGAACCCACACGGCGAAGAATACGGCGGTGACTCCGCCTTCGCGGAGCCGGGGCAGATCGAGTGAGCCGTCGGAATGGCGCGAGCCTAGATGGAAAGCAGCTTCAGCGAGTCGCTGAGTGGTGTCGACGTGCGTGTCGATAACAATGGAGCTGAAATGGAGATCGCGCGCGTGGCGGGAAGTTTCCGGATCGGGGGCTTGGACGGACAGACGCTATCTCCTGGCAAAGGCAATCGCCCTGACGCTGCGGCTACTGGCCACAGCGACTTCTAATCGTGGCCGGTGAACCAGGTCTTGAGCGCGTGGCGAATCACCTGGCCATTAATGGCGGCGAGCGATTCGGTCAATGGAATGCCTTTCGGGCAGACCTTCACGCAATTCTGGGCGTTGTCGCAATCTTCGATGCCGCCGGGGCCCATGAGTGCATCCAGCCGCTCTGCGGCGTGGAGTTTGCCGGTGGGATGCATATTGAAAAGCCGGACCTGGCTGACGATCGCGGCGCCGACAAACTGCGTGTGCTCGTTGACCTTGGGGCAAATTTCCAGGCAATTTCCGCAAGTAATACAGCGCGCAAGCGGATAGCCCGCTTCCTGAACGGCAGGAGACATGCGCGGGCCTTCGCCAAGATCATAAGTGCCGTCGATGGGAATCCAGCAATGGGTGCGCTTCAAATCCTCGAACATTTTCGAACGATCGACGACCAGATCGCGCACCAGAGGAAACTTGGTGAGCGGTTCCAGACGAATCGGCTGTTCGAGATTATCGACCAGCGCGGAGCAGGCCTGGCGCGGCTGGCCGTTGATGATCATGGCGCAGGCGCCGCAGACTTCCTCGAGGCAATTCGCATCGTAACTGACCGGCGACGATTCGCGGCCGTCGCGGGTGACCGGCTTTTCAGCGATATCGCGCAGGCAGGTGATGACGTTCATGTGCGGACGATAGCGCAGCTCGAATTCTTCCCAGCGAACGGGCTCGTCCGGCCGCTGCTGGCGCTTGATGCGAACGATGACTTTTTTGTCGGCCATAGATTTTAGTTACCCCGCGGCGGTGTATTTCCTTTCGCGCGGCGGAATCAAGGACGTGTCCACGGGTTGGTACTCCAGGCAGATTTTGCCGAAATTGTAGCGGGCGATGGTAGTTTTCAGCCAATTGGCGTCGTCGCGCTCAGGATATTCGGGCTTGTAATGCGCGCCGCGGGTTTCGTTGCGCTCCAGCGCGCCGAGCGCAATGACCTGCGCCAGCACCAGCATATTGCCCAGCTCGCGCGTGAAATTCAGCGTCTGGTTGGACCACTGCGTACGGTCCTGCAAATTGATTTTTTTGTAGCGCTCGCTGAGCTGGCCGAGCTTATCGAGAGTTTTCTTGATATTAGCGTTGTAGCGGATCACGGTGACGTTTTCGGTCATCGCTTCGCCGAGCTCGCGCCAGATGGTCAGCGGGTTTTCGGTTCCCTGTTGGTGGAGCAGGCCATCGGTGATGTCCTGCTGGCGGACGCGTTCGCGCTCGAAGACTTCGGATGACACGCTGTCGCATCCAGTTTCCAAGTTGCGCGCGTAGCGAACCGCGGCTGGACCGGCAATCATTCCGCCGTAAATGCAGGAGACGAGCGAGTTCGCGCCGAGTCGATTCGCTCCGTGATATTGATATTCGCACTCGCCAGCGGCGTAGACGCCGGGCAGTGTGGTGGCTTGATTCTGGTTGTCGACCCACAGGCCGCCCATGGTGTAGTGCATCGCGGGAAAAACCTTCATGGGCTCTTCGCGCGGGTCGGAACCGACAAACTTCTCGTAAATTTCGAGAATGCCTTCGAGCTTGTGGTCCAGGATATCTCGCGGGATATGGGAGACGTCCAGATACACCGCCGGGCCGCCGGGCAGTCCCATCTTCATTTCGAAGACAACTTTGTGAATCGCGCGGGTGGCCACGTCGCGCGGGACGAGATTGCCGTATTTCGGATACCACTCCTCGAGGAAATAGAAGCGCTCGTTCTCAGGAATGTCTTTCGCGGCGCGCGTATCACCGGGCTTTTTGGGAACCCACACACGGCCGCCTTCACCGCGAGCGGATTCGCTCATCAGTCGGCACTTGTCCTCGCCGGGAATCGCGGTGGGATGGACTTGAATGAATTCGCCATTTGCGTAGGCAGCGCCCTGCTGAAACAGCGCCGATTGCGCCGAGCCGGTACAGACCACGGAATTCGTGGAATGGCCAAAGATTGCGCCGATTCCGCCAGTACAGAAAATCACCGCGTCCGCGGGGAAAGTGCAAACTTCCATGGTGCGCAAATTCATGGCGCAGATGCCGCGGGCGATGCCGGCGTCGTCGAGAACGGCGGAAAGGAAGGTCCAGCCTTCGAACTTCTTTACGCGATCCTGGGATTCGTGGCGGCGAACCTGCTCGTCAAGAGCGTAGAGCAATTGCTGGCCGGTGGTTGCGCCAGCGAAGGCAGTGCGGTGATACAGAGTGCCGCCGAAGCGGCGAAAATCGAGCAGGCCTTCCGGCGTGCGATTGAACATGACGCCCATGCGATCGAGCAAGTCGATGATCGCCGGCGCCGCCTCGCACATGTTCTTCACTAATGGCTGGTTCGCGAGGAAATCGCCGCCGAAGATGGTGTCGTCAAAATGCTTCCAGGTGGAATCACCTTCACCCTTCAGGTTCTTGGCCGCGTTGATGCCTCCCTGGGCGCACACGGAATGCGAACGCTTGACGGGGACGATCGAGAGCAAATCGACCGGAACGCCCATTTCAGCGACTCGAATGGTGGCCATCAGGCCTGCAAGTCCACCGCCGACGATAATGATTTTTGGCTGTCTCATCAGAGATATGTATCGAAAGGAGTCCAGTGGAAGCGGAAGCCGACGATGATTGCGAGTCCGACCACGGCGAAAATGATGGCCACAGAAGCCCCGAACCAGCCGGCGGCGCGCTGCGATTTAGGAGTGACCGCAAAACCCCATTTGCAGGCGAAATTCCACAAGCCGTTGCCGAGGTGGAATGACGCGGCGAGTACGCCGATCACATAAACCGCCGCGATCCAGGGATTCGCCAGGTAATGCGCGATATCGGCGTAGGTGGTCTTTCCGTGACTCAGGAAGCGGACCGTCCAAACATGGTAGAAGATGAAAGCGAATACGATCATGCCCGTCCAGCGCTGCAGCACGTACAGCCAGTTGGACATCCACGGGTGGCCGATGGCGTTGGCTTTCCCGTTCCACCAAATGTAAATCCCGTAGAAGCCGTGGAAGAGAATGGGAGCCCAAATCAGCAGCACTTCGATGGGGACGCGCCACGGAACCGTTTCCAGTTTCGCCGCAATGTAGTTGTATTTTTCGGGGCTGACGAGAGCGTAGCTGTTCTCGAAAAAATGTTCGGTCAAATAAGCGCCGATGGGAACCACGCCGCTGAGTGATTGAAGCTTATCTAGAAAATAGCTGGTCCGAGTTACACCGACTGCAGATGCCATGCAAGCTCCGAGAACAAACTCCTAGCGCGGCGAGACTTCGAGACATTGTGAATCATTCGCCGGCTGCGCTGGTGAAAAATCCTGTGTCGAATGCTCTTGACAGTATAGGCGACGGCATCGCGAATGGCAAGAAGCGCATGCGCCCCGCTATGCTACACTTCGCGAAAGTTCATCGAATGGCCAGCGAACACATCGGCGAACTGAAAAAGTGGGTGACGGAACTCGCGCGCGCGGGCAGCGAGGGCGAAACCGTGCGATTGAACCGCGCAGTCGAGTTAATCGCCAAGAATTTCGGCGTGCGGCCGCACGAAGTGGCAATATTGGGATTTTCTCCCGACGAGCGCTCTCTGCGTTTCCTTGCCCCCGATAATTTGCGTCCCATCGGCGAGATTCCGATGAGCAGCATCTCGTCGCTCGCCGTCCGGACGGCCCGCGAGCGCCGGCCGGATGTGGTGAATCATTTTTCGATGGTGCCGCACGCGTCGGTATTCGAGGGAGTTCGCGTCGATGAGCACTGGCCGGAGCCCATCCAGAAAATAATGAGCGCGCCGCTTCTGCTGGGCTCGCAGGTGGTGGGAGTTCTGCAGATCTCCCGCAAGGCGAGCGAGGCTGCCGAGGCGGGCCCGGACTTCACAGCGGCGCAACTTCGCGAACTGGGAGTGATCTGCGAAGCGCTCGCACCGTGCGTGATGCTGTGGAAGACGGTGTGAGACGCGCGTGAAAAGTTTTTGAGAGCGCCCATAGGCAGGCGTTCGCGGAAAAGTAACGCAGCTGTAATGGCTGCAGCGCGAATAATCATTGACATCACTTCGGCTGCTTGTTAATTTTCGAACGCTCAATTTTCCGAAACCAAGCGACGGAGGCACCGCAACCCGGCTCAAGACATGGCGTTTGTCGCGAAGACAATTTTCCTCACTAAGGGAGTCGGAAAGCACCGCGAGCGCCTGTCGAGCTTCGAGCTGGCGCTGCGGAATGCGGGCATTGCGGCCTGCAACATCGTCCGCGTCTCGTCGATTTTCCCCCCACACTGCAAACTGATTTCGCGAACCGAGGGGCTGAAGCATCTGAAGCCCGGGCAGGTGGCGTTTACGGTCATCAGCGAGAATCAAACGCGCGAGCCGCACCGGTTGATCGCGGCCGGCGTGGGACTCGCACTTCCCGGCGACAAGTCGATGTATGGATACCTCTCCGAGCATCATTCGTTTGGCGAGACGGAAGAAGTTGCGGGCGAATACACGGAAGAGCTCGCCGCCGAGATGCTGGCGACGACGCTGAACGTGGAGTTCGATCCGGATCTTTCGTGGGATGAGAAAAAAGAGGTCTACCGGATATCGAACAAGATCGTCCGCACCATGAACATCACGCAATCGGCGGTCGGAGATAAACGCGGCCTGTGGACCACGGTGCTTGCTGCTGCCATTCTGCTGAGCGACGACGACTAATCCGCCGCTTCCCTGCCCGGTACGTTGGACCTGCCTTTGTTTTATTTCCCGGAATGGTGTTTCGGTTTGAAGCGCGGGCTCTGGCCTATTTCTTCTTGCCGCGCTTGCGCTTCAGATAGCCGGTCCGTTGCAGAACCGCGCCGACGATGAGCGGCAGCGCGACGGTTGCGTCGTCGAAAACTTCCGCGAACTTTCCGCCCTCTTCGGGAGGTACAAATTTTCCCCATGAGACCGCTTCGGTGTAGGTGCTGCCTGACAAACCTCCCCAGCTAACTGGCTCGGGGCAGATGCGCACGCCGTAGTTATAGCGCTTGAGCGGAATCTTTTCGTAGCCGCGCCTGGCGAGCAATTCGGCGTAGACGCCAAATTGCTGCGCCCAGTTGCGCGGCACTCCGCCGCCCACGGTAAATATTCCCATGCGCTTGGTGGCTAGCATGGTGGACGCATAGTGCTCGAAATCATCGAATCCGTCGAAAACGAGCGGCGGCCTGCCCGTCTTTTTGCGCTGGCGCTGATTCAGGGCGAAGTCGATGCCCAGCTCCGAATCCGTGAATGCCGGGACGAATACCGGAACTTTCTTTTCCACGCAGCTTTTCAAAATACCGCGGCCTTTGGCGTTTTTTTGCAGATATTCGCCGATGCGCTGGTGCAGGCGCCAGCTGGAAAGCACTTCATTGGGATCCCAACGATCGAGAACGTGATCGACAACTTCCTCGACGTGATCCAGGTTAATTTCCGGCTCGAGCGAATCGTACACGCGGTTGTATCCGGCGAAGAAAAGCTCGCGATCGTCCATTTTCGGATCGTAGCGGAAATGCGAACGTCCAGTCGCTTCCACCAGGCCATGCGCCATCAGAGCACCCGTCGACACGATCGCCTTCACGATGCCGGAATCGACCAGATCGCAGAAAAGCAAACCCATTTTGCCTACGGTCAAGGCGCCCGAAAGGGTCAAAACGACGAAGCAATCTTTATCGCGCGCCATTGATTCGAGCACGTCCGCGGCGTCGCCAATCTGCCGGCCGGTGAAGGCGGTTCGGCCCATGGCGCGCACCAGATCGTCGATCGTTTCGATTTTTGATAAATCCAGCGGGTAAATCGGAGTCAAACGATCCTTGACCGGATCGTGCAGAATTCGACCCGTGGCGCCTTTTTTATTCGGCATTCACATTTCCTCGCAGGTGGTGAAATTCGTTTTCCGGCGAAACGGCGGTTCTCGTTCGCGTTCATGCGCCTCATTGATATTACAGATGAGGCGGCAAACGAAAGAACAATTTAGAAAAAACTCGGATAATTTTTGAATATCGCAAACGACGCGCGCGACGTGATGCTGGGTTTTCCGAGCGCTTGTGCGCGGATCGTGGAACAGCGAAACGGCTATCGCCCGAACAGCAGACTGCGGCCTCGGTTCGGACACGATTTCTCGTACAAAGAATCCGCCTTTGGTCACGCGCAGCCTGAAGAGAGATTCTTCGTCGCTGCGCTCCTCAGAATCACAGCCGGTCTTTTCTTGTGCGCTGGGTTATGCATAAATGTTGGAGATGTAGCCTTTCGGCGGCAGCATCTCCGGGGAGGAACCTGGCTATGAATCTGGTTGTGAGCGCAGTGCTGTCCTTGCTGCAAGTGCACGTGCACGGGCATACGTATTTCCTGGGGATTGAGTCACGCGGATTACTTGCGTGGATAATCATCGGGCTGCTGGCCGGATGGATTGCTGGCATCATCACGCGGGGCCACGGCTTCGGCTGCCTCGTGAACATCATTCTCGGATTGATCGGCGCCGTGATCGGCGGGTGGATATTTACGCGGCTGGGAATTCCGTCATGGGGTTTCTGGGCCAGTTTGGCGGCGGCGACGGTGGGCGCCGTGGTGCTGGTTGCGATTGGCCGCCTGTTTGCCGGCGGATCATCGCATTGAACCCGGCCAGGCCAGCGTCAGAACTCCGGGCTCAAACGCGACCTATCGCGTGGTGAGCCACTGATACGCGGCCCACACCACCGGACTCGCGAGAATCAGGCTATCGATGCGGTCGAGCATGCCGCCGTGGCCCGGCAATAGCGCGCCCGAATCCTTCACGTTCGCAGCGCGCTTGTAAGCGGATTCCAGGAGATCGCCCATTTGCCCGGCGATATTCGCGAATGCGGCGATGCCGACTAGGGTCCAAAGGTCCAGTTGCATCCAGTAGGAAAATCCCAGCGCGACGATGAGCGAAGCGACCAGATTTGCTGCCGCGCCCTCCCACGTCTTTTTCGGACTGAGCGCCGGCGCCATGGGAATTCGTCCGATAGCTTTTCCGGTAAAGTAGGCGAGCGTATCGCCGGCCCAAATCAGTACGAGCGTGAAAAGAATTAACGCCCGCCCGGTTTGGCTCATTTCGTCGAGACGTACCAAATAGCTAAACGGAAATGCAATAAACAGAAGCCCAGCCGAGCTGATTGATAGCGCGGGGAGCGATTCCTGCAGAGGGCGGCGCATCGCCAAAACAATCCCCGCCGCGCCAAAGATGAAAATCAAAAAAACCACTGCCACAGAAATTGCGCCAACCGCGTGCACCCGAACGATTGACACGCCGCTACCGAGCGGATGAGTCTCCACCAAGCCTTGAGAATATTGCGCGTAGAAAAGTCCCGCGGCGCAAGTCATCGTCCAAATGCGGAAGGCGCGAAGGCCAACGCGTTCGCCTAAGTGGAAAAACTCCATGAGCGCAAGCAGCGCCACCAGCGCCGCGACGGCGGCCAATAACGCAGACGGTCCCCACCATACGAGGGCCACGACTGCGGGGATTAAGACGCATGCTGTCAGGATGCGCGCGGGCATTCGCTCAGAGCCGTCCCTGCCGCGCTACATCCGCGGGCCGTTGCTCGCGCTCGGACTTTTCTTCGTCCGGGAACTCCTGCGCGCTAGCGGATGAATCCTTCGGCTTTCGCGCAGCCGCGTGGCTGGAACCCAGACCGCCGTAGCGGCGTTCGCGCTTTTGATAATCGACGAGCGCCTCGATCAAGCGCGTGCGCGAAAAATCCGGCCATAGCGTCTCCGTCACATACAGCTCCGCATAGGCGATCTGCCACAGCAGAAAATTGCTGACGCGCATTTCGCCGCTGGTGCGAATCAGCAAATCGGGATCGGGTAATCCCGCCGTATACAAGTGCGCGGAGATGGATTCTTCATCAACATGAAAATCGCGGCGTTGCTCGGCGCGCGCTTTGTCGAACAGCGCATTGCAGGCGTCGGTCAGCTCCGCGCGTCCGCCGTAATTGAGTGCGACCACCAGCTTCAAACCAGTATTTTGCGACGTCACTTGCATGGCGTCGTCGATATCTTTGCGCACCGCGTGGGGGAGTTCGCTGAGCCTGCCGATGAAGCGCATCTGAATGTTGTTTTTTTTCAGCGAAGGCAGTTCGCGCTTCAAATATTCGCGCAGCAAACGCATCAAAAAATCGACTTCCGCTTCCGGACGGCGCCAATTTTCGAGCGAAAACGCGTAGAGCGTCAGGCACGGAAGGTGCAGCCTTGCGCACGTTTCAATCACCGCGCGAGCCGCTTTCACGCCCGCGCGATGCCCGGCGATGCGCGGCAGGTGCCGGCGCCCGGCCCAGCGCCCGTTCCCATCCATGATGATTGCCACGTGGGTGGGCAGGCGGCTGGCGTCGAGCTTTTCGAGCAGCGCAGCTTCGTCGCGGTCGGCAGGTTTCAATTCGCTAGTTTTCACTGGAAAAGGCTCAAGAAATGCCCGCGAGCGAAAGTAGCATACGCATTGGCGACGCGCAACTTCGCCAGTGGATACAGCCGCTGTGTGGTGTGGTAGCGTAGGACAGAAAGGCACAGCCATGTCGAATGTAGCGAGCGACGACCTGACGGAATATCAGCCGGTGCGCGCTCCGCGCGGTACGGCAATCACCTGCAAAGGCTGGCAGCAGGAAGCGGCGCTGCGAATGTTGATGAACAATCTTGATCCAGAAGTGGCTGAAGAGCCGCAGGAGCTGATTGTTTACGGCGGGCGCGGTAAAGCGGCGCGCAATTGGAAATGTTTTCACGCAATTGTGGATTCGCTCCGGCGTCTGGAAAATGACGAAACTCTCCTCGTTCAATCCGGAAAACCAGTCGGGATTTTTCGCACGCATTCATACGCGCCGCGGGTGCTGATCGCCAATTCGAATCTGGTTGGGCATTGGAACGATTGGCAGCACTTCGACGAGCTCGACCGCGCGGGCTTGATGATGTACGGGCAGATGACCGCCGGGAGCTGGATTTACATCGGCTCGCAAGGAATTCTTCAGGGCACCTACGAAACATTCGCAGCCGCGGGACGCCAGCATTTCGGCGGCGATTTAGCGGGCAAGCTGATTGTGAGCGGCGGCATGGGCGGAATGGGCGGAGCGCAGCCGTTGGCAGCCACGCTGAATGGCGCAGCTTTTCTTGGTATTGACGTCGATCCCGAGCGTATCAAGCGGCGAGTGAAAACCGGCTATTGCGACGTGATGGTCAACGACCTCGACGAAGCGCTGCGCATCCTTAAAAACGCAGTGCGTAAGCGCGAAGCAACTTCCGTTGGTCTGGTGGCAAACTGCGCGGATGTGATTCCGGAGCTGGCCGGGCGCGGAGTTGTGCCCGACCTTCTCACCGATCAGACCAGCGCACACGATCCCGTCGGCGGGTATATCCCGCAGGGTCTGAGCGTCAATCAAGCCGCGGAACTTCGCAAAACCGACCCGGCTGCTTATCGCGCGCGCTCTCTGGAATCGATTGGGTACCACGTCGAAGGCATGCTAACGCTGCAGAAACTCGGCGCAGTCACTTTCGATTACGGCAACAACATCCGCACGTTTGCGTTCGAAGCGGGCGTGAAAAACGCGTACGACTTTCCGGGATTCGTGCCGGCGTACATTCGCCCGCTCTTCTGCGAGGGCCGAGGTCCCTTCCGGTGGGCCGCGCTTTCGGGTGAGCCGTCGGACATTCACCGCACCGACCAGCTTGTTCTCGAAATGTTTCCGGAAAACGAAATCCTGTGCCGCTGGATTCGTCTGGCGCAGAAGCGAGTAAGGTTTCAGGGCCTGCCGGCGCGCATCTGCTGGCTGGGATATGGCGAACGCGACAAATTCGGCGTGGCGCTCAATGACCTGGTATCGCGCGGCGAGTTGAAAGCTCCCATCGTGATCGGCCGCGACCACCTCGATTGCGGCTCGGTCGCGTCCCCTTACCGCGAGACCGAATCCATGCGGGACGGCTCGGATGCTGTGGCCGACTGGCCGTTCCTCAACGCGCTGCTGAACACCGCCAGCGGCGCAAGTTGGGTATCGATTCACAACGGCGGCGGAGTAGGAATCGGATACGCGCAACACGCCGGCCAAGTGCTGGTGGCGGACGGAACTAATGAAATGTCCGCGCGCATAGAGCGCGTGCTCACCAACGACCCGGGCATCGGCGTGGCCCGCCATGCGGACGCGGGTTATCCGGACGCCGTCGCTTTCGCGAAGAAAACGGGTATCAAAATTCCGATGCCGGATCGCGAGAAGCTTTGACTGCCGCGCGATGTTCGCGGCTCCCCTTCCAGCAAATCATTGCAGTTTTAAGCAGATGCGAGTTACGATTCCGCTGATCGCGTGTCCGGTCTTCTCATAACCGGGTGCTCTGAGCTGCTCACCCTGCGCGGCCCCGTGCCGCGTCGCGGGCGGGCAATGCGCGACCTGGGCATCATCCGCGACGGAGCCATTCTCATACAGGGCGACCGGATCGCGGCCATCGGGCCGCGGCGCAAGATCGAAAAGCTCCCCCGAGCGCGCAAAGCCGAGAAACTCGATTTGCGCGGGCGCGTGGTGCTGCCGGGTTTCGTCGATTCACACACACATCTAATTTTCCCCGCCAGCCGCGCGGATGAGTACGAGCAGCGCATCGCCGGGAAATCGTACGAGCAAATCGCCCGAAATGGCGGCGGAATTCGCGCGACCGTCAGCCGCTTACGCAAGGCGTCACCGGAAGAGCTGAAAACGCGAGCGTCCGCGCATCTTCAGCACTTCGCCGCAAACGGCACAACCACTCTCGAAGCCAAAAGTGGATACGGCCTCGATTGGCGGAGCGAAGTAAAAATTCTCAACGTGCTGTGTGAGCTGCATCAGGACCAGCCGCTCGATATCGTGCGGACTTTCTTAGGAGCGCACGTGGTGCCGCCGGAATTCCGAAGGCGGCCGGAAGCCTACGTCGATCTGTTGGTGCGCAAATGGATTCCGTGGATCGCAACCGCCGGGCTCGCCGATTTTTGCGACGTGTATTGCGATCGCGGCGCGTTCACGGTGCCGCAAGCGCGCCGGATCCTTTTAGCCGGGCGCGCCTGCGGCATGGTTCCGCGGATTCATGCGGCACAGTTCGCTCGAACCGGCGCGGCTCGGCTCGCCATCGAAGTGCAAGCCGCCAGCGCCGATCACCTCGAAAAGATCAATGGCGCTGACGTCCGGGCCCTGGCGCAATCAAGCGTGGTTTGCACGCTGCTTCCCGGCTGCTGTTTTCATCTGGGACTCGCTTATCAAGCGCCCGCACGCGAGCTGCTCGATGGCGGCGCTATCGTGGCTCTGGCAACGGATTTCAATCCCGGCACCAGCCCCACCATGAGCATGCCGATGATTCTCTCGCTGGCGTGCAGTCAATTGCGCATGAGTCCCGCGGAAGCCATCTCCGCAGCCACCATCAATCCCGCCTATTCGTTGCGGCTGCACGATCGCGCCGGTTCGCTTGAGGTTGGCAAATATGCGGACCTCGCCACTTTCGACGTGGCCGACTACCGCGAAATTCCGTATTATTTTGGTGTGAGTCTCTGCAGCATGACCATGAAGCGCGGAATTGTAATCCACCCAAAGAACTCCTGACCCATGAGACGTCTCGTTGAATGCGTTCCCAATTTTTCCGAAGGGCGCGATCGCGCGAAGATCGAGAGGATCGTGGCTGCCATGCGCGAAGTGCCGGGCGTGCTGGTGCTTGCGGACGAGTCCGATGCGGATCACAACCGCAGCGTGGTAACTATCGCGGGCGAACCCGAAATCGTCGTGGAGGCGGCGGTTCGCGCCGTCGGGAAAGCCGCCGAACTGATCGACTTAACGCGTCAGCGCGGCGTTCATCCGCGCATCGGTGCGACGGACGTGGTGCCGTTTGTGCCGCTGGAGGGAGTCACGCTTCAAGATTGCGTGGCGCTCGCGAAACTCGCCGGGCGCGAGATTTGGAATCGCTATCACATCCCCGTTTATCTCTACGAAGCCGCTGCGCAGCGTCCCGACCGCGCGAACTTGGAGAACATCCGCCGCGGCCAATTCGAGGGACTGTGCCAGGAAATCGAGACGAATCCAGACCGCGCTCCGGACATTGGCGATCGCGTGATTCATCCCACGGCGGGAGCCACGGTGGTAGGCGCGCGAAAGTTCCTGGTCGCTTACAACATTCTGCTGAACACCAGCGACGTGGAGGTGGCGAAGAGAGTCGCGAAAGCGGTGCGCTTCTCAAGCGGCGGGCTGCGCTACGTGAAAGCCATGGGTGTTTTTCTGGATGCCCGCAATCTGGCGCAAGTGTCGATGAACCTCACGGATTTCGAACAGACGCCCGTGCATCGCGTATATGAAATGGTGAAACGCGAGGCGGATCGCTATGGCGCTTCGGTGGTGAGCAGCGAACTGATCGGGCTGATCCCGCGGCGCGCCATCGACATGACGGCTGAATATTTCTTGAAGTTTGAAAACTTTACCACCGCGCACGTGTTGGAGAAGAGATTGGACGACGCGCTGGAGGCTGCGGCAGCTGCGGCGCGTCCGCACAGTTTCGCCGCGATGCTCGAACCGTTTCTCGCCACCGTAGCGCAGCCAACAGCAACGCCCGGTGGAGGATCGGTGGCCGCGCTGGCGGGCGCGTTGGCCGCGTCCCTGGGCCAAATGGTGGCTGGGCTTTCGAGCCAGCGCAAATCCCAAGCGGCATACACCGCGCGGCTGGACAGGATTTGTCAGGAATTCCAGATCGCCGCGCGTGATTTTCCTCAGACGATCGACGCGGATGCCGCCGCTTTCGACGCCGTGGTCACCGCGAGGAAACTGCCGCGCGAGACGGAAGCCGAGCAACGCACGCGCAACGACGCAATTCAGAAGGCGATGCATCGCGCCGTGGAGGTTCCGCTGGAGGTTGCGCGCCGAGCGGCCGATATATTTGAAATGCTCGGGCAACTGGAGGAGATGTCCAGCCCATCGATGTTATCAGACGTTCGTGTGGCCCGGCTTATGGCGACTGCCGCCCTTCGCGGCGCGCTTGAAAACGTGGAAATTAATCTCGACGGAATTGAAGACGCCGACTTCGCTGAAAGGGCGCGGTCCGATGCCCGTACCATAGCAGCGCGGGCCGACGATACGCAGGTAAGCGCGGAAAAATGAACGCGGCAAAATGAAATTGACCAGGGGAGTTCTGAGGACTTTTATGAAACAGCGTGTGAATCGTTTTGCGATCATCTTGATGGCGGTTGGATTTTTGCTACTGGCATCCGCCGCTGTGCCGCGGCCGTCTTTCGCCGGAACTTTGAGCACCGAAGTGATCGGCATGTTTCCGGAGAACGTAGGCGAGTTTGCTTATGCCGACATGAAAACCGCGCGACAGTATTCGTGGTTTCCCCAGCTCCGCGAGCAGCTGCTGCCCAGCCGATTCCGCCAATTCGAGCAATTTCTGATTTCCGCCGGCGTGGATCCCAATACTCAAGTGGACGAGCTAGCCTGGGCCGCGATCAAGAGCCCTAAGAACGGCGAAGAGATCGTCGGCGTGGCGCTGGGCGATTTCAGTCCCGCATCGAGCGAGGCGCGGTTCAAGCAGCAAAAGCTGCCTGTGGTGACCATCGACGGCTACAAACTGTACGCCTACGGCAGCGGCACGGGTCCGACGGATATTCTTTTCATGTTCATCGACGCCAACACAGCGGCCTTCGGGCAGCGCGCTGCACTGCAGCAGCTGATCGATGTTCGCAGCGGCGCGGCTCGGAGTCTGCTCGACAACAGCCAGCTTTCTCCATTGATCAGCGAAGCGAACGGTAACGGAGTGATCTGGGCGGTGCTCGACAAGAGCTACACGCACTTGGCAATTCAGCAGCTGATCCCGCAAGCGGCGCAGTTTCCGCAGGCGGCGCCGATCATCAACCGCATGCGCGCGATGACCATCGACATCCAAGCCGATAGCGGTATAGACGCGCAATTTCAGGCCATCTGCAATTCACCGGATGACGCCAACTTGCTTGCAGCCGGCTTGCAGGGAGCGCTGATGCTCCAGCGTTATCAGGAAGCGAAGTCGAATCCCGATTTGGCCAACGCTCTCGATCAGGTACACGTGACGCCGAGCGGCGATCGCCTGAAAGTGGATGCGGCGGTGAGTCAGGATCAGTTGCTTTCGTTGATTCGCACGCGCGCGTTTGCGGTTCCAATGTAATTTGGAACGCAACTCTGGCTGAACTTTGTTGAGAGCTGACGAGCAGGTTTCGGCTGGGGACCGATCAGAAAACGAACCGGCGTTTGGCGGCGCCGGACTTCTTCACCAATATTATCCGCGGAACTCCGTCGTTGATTTCGACGTCGAGCTCGTCGACTGCGGCGCTCTTCAAACTTTGTCGAATCTGATCCGCGAGACGTTTCGACGCTCCAGAGGCGAATTGCGCGCTGAATTCTTTCAGGATTTCCGGCGCGGGCTCGATAGTCACCTCGATGCGATCCGGAAATTCGGCGGCAGCGAGCTTCATCCCCGCGGGAATTCCAGATTCGCCAAGCACGCGAGCAGCTGCGCCGCAAGCTTGTGAGGCCGCTGCCGCAATCTCACTTGCCGCCGCATCCGAAAGTCCCGCTCGGCGTGACACGTGCGCCGCGATCACGGAGGCGCCCTCGATCAAGCGAGGATCGCCGTCAACCTGGCACTCGATGCGAGCAATCCATTCAGGACCGGTGGTCATCATCGTCAGCGACTCGAACGTCGCATGCTTCCCGGCATTCCGGACAATAGTACAAGCCATCGACGCAGAGCCGAATCGTCTCTGTCGACTGGCAAAAGCAGCAGTATTTCTCACATTCGCACTTCGACTCGGGTTGGTCGCACTGCGAACAAATAGTTGTCATGGATCGCCCCTCCGGTAGGAGCGCGTTCAAGTCACAATAGTAGGACACGCCCGCGCCCGCCACAAGCGCCACGCACTGGACCAGTGCCCAAATCCGGCGGGTCATCGCACACCGAAAGAGCCGAACCTTGCGGTCAACCGAAGTGGTGGTACATCCGCGATAAATTCGATAACGTTGAAAGGCACGCCACCAGAGCGAGTCCACCCGCAATGTATCCGCCAGACTATCGCTATACAAAAGACCATCAGTGGGTGAAGGCGCAAGATTCGATCGGAACGATCGGGATCACGCACTATGCACAGGCACAGTTTGGCGACGTGGTATTCGTGAATCTGCCGAACGTAGGGGCAGCATTGAAGAGCGGCCAAGCGTACGGAGCGATCGAGTCGGTGAAGGCAGTGACCGACCTGCCCGCTCCCATTTCCGGCGAAGTGGCCGAGATCAATACCGCGCTGGCAGATTCGCCGGATATCGTCAACAAGGATCCGCACGGCGGCGGATGGCTGATGAAGGTTCGCGTATTTGATCCGCGAGAACTCTCCGGGTTGATGGACGCGAGCGCGTACGCGCGCTACACAGCAGAGATTGCCGGCTGAGCGCGAGTGAAACATTCCCCCAAAAAACGAAAAGCGCGGCGATTGCGCGCCGCGCCTTCGAATCTCATCACTATGCAAGAACACAGGCTGCCGTGTTCCTGCGGTTTGAAATCGAGCAAGAAACCAGCGCGACGAAGCGCTAGCCCCTATCTTTCCTGGCCTTCTCCGTCGAACTATTCGGCTCTGGAGCCGACGCGATGGTTCGTTCGAGCGGGATTTCGGCTCCAGCCGTGAGTGCAGCCGGAAAGGAAATCTCGCGTCCGCCGGATTGAGCCGCGGCAGCCGCCGCAGCGGGAGCGGAGTCCGGCGCGGGCATGGGGATCAGCGCGCCTTCCGCTTCCTTCGAGAACAGCAACCCGTCGCCTGCGCCGTTCCAGTCAATCGAGATCACGTCGCCCAGCGCCACCTGATCGGTGGCCAGCAGGTTCGCCAGC
>Ga0307372_10005465_pt1 | contig 19078 bp, 19 predicted proteins | sample OX1MG_FD_202533 | JGI IMG/M metagenome (GOLD analysis project Ga0307372, IMG submission 202533) | Soil microbial communities from Risofladan, Vaasa, Finland - OX-1 | ecosystem: Environmental > Terrestrial > Soil > Coastal area > Acid sulfate soil | place: Finland: Risofladan, Vaasa | collected...
TCCGCAATTTCTGGATAGTTTCATCGGAAAGTGAAATCGTCAGATTTACCATATTGTTGGATATACGTAATCAACACATAAACATTACGTAAACCGAGTAGATTTCGGAACTTTAGTTTGGCCGCCTAATTTCGAAACTTCGATCGGCGAACTGTGATTAAACTAATCTCCCCTTACGATTGGCAAGACAACACCGCTAACAATGTTGCTCTAAGTTTGGGAGAAGATTATTGCATTCTCATTCTTTGGAAAATCATCAAAGAATTTGCACTGAAGGATGGTGCTAGAAGTGCTACACCAAGGAGCTCACAATCATTCCGCCGAAGATTATGAAAAGGTAGGGTAGAGAAATCAAGAACGCCTTAAACCCGTTATTGGCAGTTGGTTTTCGGAGCATCTTCACGTCCACCGCGACGAAAGCAAGCCCCATTACACCTGCAAGGATGTAATAGAACACGTCGTACGTCCCAAAGGCATGGATGGCCAAAGGAAGCAAAGAAAAAACAAGAAGGGGGATCGAAGACCAGACGATCCAATTGATCACTTCCTTCTCGCTCTTCACGACGGAGAGCATCGGATAGCCCGACTTTCTGTAATCCTCCTTGAATTTCATGGACAAACCCCAGAAGTGGGGCGGAGTCCAGAGGAATACTAAGAGACCGATGAAGATCGACGGCCAGCCAACTGAATTCGTAATAGCGGCCCAGCCTGCCAAAGCAGGGAAGACTCCCGCGACCCCGCCGATGACAATGTTCCAGTATGTCCTCGGCTTCAGGTACAGCGTGTAAACGAAAATGTAGGAAACCGCGCCTAAAAGTATCATTATCATTGTGACGGTATTGAACTCGACCTGCGCGACCAATAGCCCAAGAATAATGAAAACAATCCCGAAAACAAGGGCGTTATTTGGCGGAATCTTTTTCGTAGCTACGGGCCTCGCCTCGGTCCGGGACATAAGGACGTCCTTGCCTCGTTCCAGATAGTGGTTCAGAGCAGCCGACCCTCCGGAGGAAAGTATCCCGGCGACCGCAATCCAGAACAAAGCTGGAAGCGTAACAGATCGCCCCGCTGCAACGATCATCGCGGTCAAAGCTTCCAGGACAAGAAGCGTCATGATCCCGGGCTTTGTGAGCGCGACGTAATTTGAGAGTGTCTCGCGGAACGTCATTTCAACCTAGCCTCCGGGGCGCAACCTTGCAAAATGCTTCCTATACTTTTCGCCTGATAGTATATGGAGAAAAATAGCAAAGGCAGCGTAAGCGCAACTATCAGTGGTTGGTATTGCGCTATAATCGTTGAAAACGCTGTCGCTCCGGCACCCGCAATCATAGAAAGGAAGAACGCTGCGGCGCAGGTTGGGCAACCAGCGAATAAACCAAAGGCGGCACCAAGGACGCTCCCAGCAGCTCCCTTTGTGTCCTGGGATCTTGACAAGTGTAGCGCCTTTACCAAAAGAGCTAGATTCAATCCAACCAATAGCGAAACAATCAACATGAGCAGAACGGAAAGCGGAAAGAGCTCAACTCCGACATGCTGGGCGGGGAGATAGAGTAAACCTACCGGGACGTAAGCCGGCGTGCCGCAGCATGTGGCAACTCGCCAAGCAGGAGAATTTACGGCATAATCAATCGCAAAATTCACGTTGGGCTGGTAGACCAGTATCCCGTCCAGGAGCGCGAAGAAGGCAGCATAGACTGCAGTTGCAGAAACGAACAGTTTCTTCTGCAGAAAAACGGCATCCGAGATTATTCTCCCGAGCGGCCAGCGCGCAGTGTTGGATTCATTGACAACTGGGGAAACTTTCTGCTGCATGTCAAGAAATGAGAACGCCCCAACTCCAAGCGAGATCGTCGCGAGTGCGATGATCAAAGCAGAAGTGTAAGAGTATAGAGGCGAAGCGCCGTATTCGTAGAACGCCGACAAGTTCGATATGTAGAAAATGTTGTTGACAGTAAAGAGAACTATCCCAGCAAGAAACGCTATCCTCGGGAGAGAGTAAACTGGACGAGCTTTTTCCACGGTGGCGATATCAGTCAAATTGGAGCAACTCGGTCGGAAAACACTACGGGATCTTGTTCAGGTTGAACTTGGTTTCCACCTTGATCAATCCCGTCGCCAATTGGATCTCGGCTTCCTTGACTCCGTCCATCGATTTGATCTTCTGAGAAGCGTCGTTCATCGCGTCCATACTAGGATAGTGCGCAACTACAATGAGATCGTGCTTTCCGGTGGCTTGAAGGATGTGTTTTGTCTCTTCGAGTTTTGCAAGTTTCTCAAAAACTTCCTTCAATTGGTGGGGTTCTGTTGTGATCATCATTATCGTAGCTACTGGTAGCCCGATCATCCTGGGATTAAGGAGAGCTGTGAACTCCTTGACGACGCCGGTTTTTTTCAAGCGTTCAATTCTGTAGCGGATCGTATTCTCATTGTACCCGGTCTTTCTGGACATTTCAGAGGCGGAAGCGCGAGCGTCGTCCTGAAGGATCATGAGGAGTTTCTTGTCGAGATCGTCGAGCATTCCGCTTGACTTGTTCTCAGTTACTGTTTGTGTCACTTTTCTGTTCACTTTTTAGTGGAGTTTTCCGCTGGGAGCACTCCGTACTGTAGAGTCGCTTAGCTTGATATTGCTTTTCTCAAGCGCGAGCGCGGAAAGCGTCTTCGCAATCTCGTAGTGAACCAGGTCCTTGGGCTGGTCGGCGGGAATCGGAAACCAGCGACCGGGTTCGTAGAGCGCTCCATAGACGCTGGTGACTCTCTTCAGGAAGGCGAGATCTGCCTCATACCTGTCTCTGTTCTTCTTTCTTCCAGCAGAGAGTTCAGGAGAAAGTTTCAGATAAAATACATAATCGGACTTTGGCATGCGGCTTTCAATTTCAACAAGCCACTCCAGCGGAAGCCCGTTTGCCGCGCCGTAAGCAAGATTTGACTCAGAATATCTATTGATGACAACTACCTTTCCCTCCTCAATCCATGATTCGATCTTTTCCTTGTGCTCATACCTGTTCGCGGCGTAAAGGAGATGTCGTGATTCCAAGTTGTACTCCCTTTTCTGATCTAGAAAGTTCCTGATTTCTTGACCAATTGGCGTGTTGTAATCTGGGAAGCTGATGTACTCGCAGGGAGTCCCGCTTCTTTTGAAATAATCGTACAGCATTCTTGATTGGGTATTCTTGCCAGCTGCATCTATACCCTCGAACGAAACGAGAACGCCGACCTGCTTGTCCTTCATAATTTGCGTACTGAGATCACCAGGAAATTGACAATAAAAACATTGAATATCCACATCCGCAATTTTTCATGAGGTATCACTTTGCAGAATGTCAAGGAAGGTGCTAGATTTGTAGACTTTCCCATGATCAAGCCCGGACTGTTGGAATGGCGAAGATACCAAAAGGAAGTAGCGGAGATTTCAGTTGGCCAGAACACGCTAGTCATTCTACCGACGGGCCTGGGCAAGACCGCGATTGCGCTCCTGGCAATTGCAGATTATCTTGCAAAGGATCCGAAAGCCCGGGCGCTCGTCTTGGCTCCTACAAGAGTCCTAGTCCACCAGCACTATTCATTTCTCTCGCAATATTTGGATCTGTCCAAGGAAGATATTGGCGTTCTTACCGGCGAAGATTCCGACGAACTGAGGGACGAGGTCTGGTCGAAGAAGGTCGTCTGCGCCACGCCGCAGGTCACCGTGAGTGACATGCAGAAGAAAAGGTGCAAGCTCGAAGAATTCTCGATAATTGTTTTTGACGAGGTTCACAGGGCCGTTGGAAACCACGCGTACACAGTGATTGCGTCAGTCTACAACGAGTTTCGGCGCGATGGAAGGATTCTGGGAATGACTGCGTCTCTACCTTCGGACAAAGCAAGGATTGACGAGATCGTCTCCAAACTGAAGATTGCAAAGGTCGAGGTCAGAGATGAGAAGGACGAAGATGTCTCGCCGTACGTGTACAAGACAGATGTCGAATGGAAGGAGCTTGAACTAACACCGACGCTCAAGGGAATTCAGTCACTGACGAGGGATGCCCTAAACGCCAGGCTGAAGCTGCTGGAAGACGCGTCGCTGATCAAGAGAAACAACTACGGTTCCATTACCTTGAAAGATTTGCTCCGGCTAAGGATGAAGGTAGATCAGATCCAGAGCTCGCAGCTTCGAAACGCGCTGTTCAGTTGCATCAGACTATTCCATGCTCTAAATTTGGTAGAAACGCAGAGCCTCTCATCATACAAGAAATTCATGGATCGATTGCTGGAAAGAAAGCGCGGGTACGGCATGTCGGAACTCTTGAACGACCAGCGAGTGAAGGACGCCTACGAGCACGCGAGAGCGGCCCTAATGGTCGGCGAGGAGCACCCCAAGATCGCGGAAACTTTGAAACTCGTGGAAGGCGTAAAGCGAGGAGAGCGCGCGATTGTCTTTGCCAGTTATCGCGACACCGTTGACCAGATTTACTCTGAGCTCAAAAACCACGGTTTCAGAGCGGGTTATCTCATTGGAAAGAGCGGGAAGAGCGGACAGACCCAGAAGGCGCAGATAAGAGCTCTGGAAGAGCTGAAGGAAGGCGTCTACGACATTCTTGTCGCAACACAGGTCGGGGAGGAAGGCCTGGATGTTGCAGAGTGCAATGTTGTAATTTTCTATGACAACGTCCCTAGCGCAGTCAGATTCGTGCAGCGCAAGGGGAGGACGGGCAGGAGAAGAGAAGGACACCTCTACGTGCTGATAACAAAGGGAACAAAGGACGAAGCGTACTACTGGCTCAGCAGAAGAAGAGTCGGAGACGCAAGGAAGATTGCGACGACACTTGTCGCTAGCAAGCAGAAGAAGGGACCTCTTGATCAGTTTGTTGGAAACAATTCCGAGGAAAACATTCCGGTAGTTTATGCAGATACTCGAGAGATACCCGAACTCGTCGAAAAAATCAGGCAGCGCGGCGCCAGGGTCGAGGTAAAGCAGCTTGACTTTGGCGATTTCGTAGTTTCAAGCGACATTGTGATCGAAAGAAAAACGCTTGACGATTTCGTGAAGTCGATCTACGACGGCAGGTTGTTCAGCCAACTCGCAAGAATGAATGAAAAATACGCAAGGCCGATCATGATTATTCAGGGAGAGAAAAAGCACCTGTCCGGGATCGGCGAGTCGGCGTTCTACGGCGCGCTTGCAAGCGTGCTGGCAGATTTCAAGGTTCCAATATTCTTTGCATCAAACGAGAAGGAAGTCTCTGAATTAATTTTCCACATTGCAAGACGCGAGCAGATGGAAAAGAAAAGAGAGACAAGAATCAGAGAGGGAAGAAAGCCCGCCAGCCTATCGGAAAATCAAAGGTACATTGTTTCGGGCATTCCGGGGATCAGCGGAGTTCTCGCAGACAGACTCTTGAGCTCGACTGAAACAATCGAAAAGCTCTTCTCTACTAGTGGGCTCGACCTCCAGAAGATCGACGGCATCGGAGAAGTCATGGCGGAGAGAATCCGAGATCTAGCAACTGCGAAATATGTTTCCGCAACGCCAACCGAGATCAAGAAGATTGCCGCGGGAGATTCCCTGGAAACATTCGTAGAATCCTCTGACGAAGGGCTAGACATTCCACCACCAGCCGAAGAATAATACAAGAACTTTCGGCATTCTTTTTAACCGACGCGCGCTTGCATAGATTCAGAATGAACCGAACCGACAAGATTTGGATGGACGGCGAGCTAGTCCCGTGGGACAAGGCTACCGTTCATGTAATGTCCCACTCTCTCCACTATGGGAGCGCGATATTCGAGGGGGCTAGGTGCTACGATACCGAGATTGGAAGCAGAATATTCCGCCTTGACGAGCACGTAAAGAGGTTCTTCAACAGCGCCAAGGTCTACGGCATGCCGATTCCCTTCGCGCCTGACGAAATTTCTGACGCGATAAAAACAACGATCAAAGAAAATCATGTAAAAGAGTGCTACATCCGTCCGATAGCTTACTACGGCTGGGATGAAGTCGGAGTCAATCCTACCGGCAACAAGGTTCACGTTGCAATCGCGGTGTGGCCTTGGGGCGCGTACATGGGCGAGGACAGTTTGAAGAACGGGGTAAAAGTTCAGGTTTCAACGTGGACGAGAATTGACACGCGATCAATGCCTGCTAGGGCGAAGATTGCGGCAAATTATGCGAACAGTCTTCTTGCAAAAATGGAAGCTCAAAGACTAGGATTCTCGGAAGCTATTTTGCTAAACACTGAGGGCATGGTAACCGAGGGTTCTGGCGAGAACATCTTTATGATAAACAAGGGGGATATCTCGACGCCCCCTCTCAGTGCGGGAGTCTTGCCGGGTATCACAAGAGATTCAGTAATCCAAATCGCAAGGAGTCTCGGCTATAAGATTACAGAGGAAAACTTCACACGAAGCGATCTGATCTTGGCTGACGAGGTTTTCTTCTCCGGAACGGCTGCAGAGATAACTCCGGTACGAGAGATTGACGTTAAAGGGAAAGATCCAAACTTTTCCAAGTGGCTCGAACCGATTTAGGCAAACTGAATCACGGCTGTGCTGATTTCGGCTACTCTGGGAAAAGCTATTCTAGCAAGTAACAGGCTTCAAGTCAGAAACCAGACTGCAGCAGCGACAATGATCGCCGGTAGGAAAATAATCAGCGCACCAATCACCAATACGATAATCAGAATCCCGATTATTAGTACGATTAATCCCCCGAGTATGTCCAAGATTCCGGTCAAGATTCCAAGATGAGGCAAGATACGCCAAAGATTGGAATAGACTCAATATGGCAATATCGGAGTCCGTCATGACTCACTTAAAACGCTCTCATAAAGCGGCTTTCCTGATTATCTTAGGTAACCCGAAAATGGCCACAAAAATTTTCTCGCTATTTTAAGAAAGTTTCAATCAATTTCTATCTCAGGCCAGAATAATAAGAGTAATAAGGGGGGCCGACTAATATAGCGTAATGTATACTCTAGAACAGTTCTTCGACATCTCAAAATCCAGTTCGAGTTCATTTCTAGCATTCTCACAAAACCCGTTTTTTGCACCGGATCTGCCGAATTAAACAGGAGCAGATACGCAAATGTCAGAACATATAGGAACTCGACAATTATATCCAATCAGGGGCGGATACTACGTGCCCGCACAGACTTTTGTCTTATTGCAGGATTACGAAGAGAAAGACTGGCCTGAAATTGTTTCCATCATTGCATCCTACACCAACGGGTACAGCGAAAAAGTTTGTTTGTCTCCAGAAGAAGAAACCAGTCTTTTGAACAGATTTTTGAAAAGGGAAAAGGTCGAGCTGGAAATTGACGACAGGATGCAGAAAATTCTTCTCACTCTTTGCGAAAGATCGCCGAGAAGGATTTGGGAAATTGCTGAGGTTGTCGAGCCGCCAATCCAAAGAGGCCGCAAGATTATCCCCAGCCCCCATCTTAGATCTGCAATAAAGAGAATGAACGGCACTCTAGTTATGAGTACAAAGAGCGAAGTTGAGATCACTGAATCTGGTTTGAAAGCAATTTCAAAGATTGTTGGCACTGCGAAAGTTGCAAAAGCCCGCAGAGACGGAGCAGCAGCAAAAGCCGCGAGAGATCAGGACAATCTGTTGAGGCGTGAACAGAACCTTACGCAAAATATGCTCTAAATCTGGAGTTATTATTAGCACGTCAATTCCTCGAACCAAACGTAATCGTTCTGGCTCGGGGGGCACATAACCTCCAAAGAGATAAATCAACTGATGTCCACAAACAAAACCTCCGAAAAAACGGAAAGTAAGCCCAGCAAGGGCTACGCCGCAAATCAGAGTGGCAAGAAGGTAATTCTCGTAACATATCCTGACGCATTCGTTCAGGAAGAAGCCAAGGGACTAATTGACGCCGCTGGGTACCGATTGATTGAGATGAGGACGCAGAGACGACTCGCAAACCCGCAGTACGGAATCGGACCGGGCAAGGCAGAGGAAATCAGGGACATCGCCGAAGAGAAAAAAACACAGATGGTCATAGTCGACGAGCGACTCTCATCCTCACAAGCGCACAATCTGGCCAAATTCACGCATCAAGAGGTTATTGATCGCGAGAGGCTAATCCTTGATATTTTCAACTCGCGGGCAACGACAACAGAAGCAAAACTTCAGGTCAAGCTTGCCGAATTGAAGTACGAAATTCCGCGGGCAAGAGAGGCTGTTAGAATATCCCTGAAGGGCGAGCAAGCTGGCTTCATGGGAATGGGCGAATACGCCGTCGACATTAAGTTTAGAGCGCTCAAAAAGCAGATGGTTCTGGTTCAGAAAAAACTCGAAGAAGCCAGACGCAGGCGAAAGCTCTTCATCACCTCGAGAGATAAGCTGAATCTTCCGTTTGTATCGCTGGCGGGTTATACAAGTAGCGGAAAAACTACGCTCTTCAATCGATTCGTATCCGAAACAAAAGAAGAGTCGCAGAGCCTATTCACGACCCTGACAACCACGACCCGCGCATTCGAGCCGCTCCAAGGGAAGAAGGTCTTACTTTCGGACACAGTCGGCTTTATCAGCAGACTCCCCACTTACATGGTTGAAGCTTTCAAATCTACTTTAGAGGAACTTTCTTATGCAAATCTAATCCTTCTTATGATCGACACTAGCGAGCCAATTGACAGCATCCGAATAAAATACGAGAGCTGCAGGGAAACCTTAGGGCAGTTGAACATAAACCCGGCAAAGATTCTTGTCGTATTGAACAAGGTTGATCTCATCACGAGTGATGAGCTGAAGGAAAGGATGTCTTTGTATCGCGACCTTCCAACAATGAGCATTTCCGCAAAGACTGGGGAAGGAACGAAGAGACTCAGGATCAGGATCGCCGAGAGAATTTTCGACGAAAGAGAGCTTGCGAGCGGCACTGTCAAGGAAGAACCTGACTACAGGGCGATTTACGCTCCGAAATCAATAGACTCCAAAATCGACTAAGCATGGAAGAATTCCTAATGTTTCGATCGATTGTCGAAGGCATAGCTGGAGTGGGCGTGATAATTCTCGGGATTCTCTTCATCGAATACCTACCGATGAACGCATCTAACTTGGCAACCGACGTCATATTCCTGGGAGCTGGAGTTTTAATCATAAGGAAGGCTTACCAAGATTACAAAAAGCCAAAAGTTCTGCCTCAACCTCAATCCAATAAGACCCAACAAAAACAGAAACAACAAGCAAAGAAAAGGAATTAGCAACTTTTCCGAGATGATGCTGTTGAGACCCCTACAACAGAACGAAAAAAAATCGCTTTACAGATTCACCAAGGTGACTCTTTACGTTCTGGGTGCAGCCCTGATCATATACGGTTGCTGGTATCTTGTTTCACAGTTTCTCTCGGCACCCAAAAATCCAGAATTCTGGCTGGGAATGTTTCCCGCGTACATTGGCTCCATGATGATTCTCATCTCACTCGCGATGAAGCTGGAGTGGTTCACCGATGCTAGACGGTTTTGGTAATTGCGATCTATTGAGAGTAAATAGATTCGCTCTAAACAATCTCATGCCCACATTTTCAGAAACCATTTTGTTTAATAAGGGGAATTCGGATGCTCTAAACAAGTAGGTAATGTTGATGTCCTTCCAATATCCGAAGCCCGTATCGGGCCCAACGAATGTAGTATTCTTTCTCTTTCAGTAAGCTCTCATACCAAGAGCACACGCAGTCCCTTTCAAAGAACCTTCAATGTGATTTCTGTTTTGTTTGGAGTTGAATAATCAATGAGCATCGTAATGAAGCCAAAGGCAACCAAGAGCCAAGTGGACGAAGTCATTCAAAAGATCAAGTCTGCCGGGCTCAAGGTCGACGTATCGTCTGGAGAGTACCAGACCGTAATCGGAATAATCGGCGACGAGAAAAAAGTCGATTTCGACCAGATCAAATCAATGACTGGAGTCAACGACGCAATTCGCATACAGTCAGCCTACAGGCTAGTAAGCAGGGGCTACATACCGAAGGATGTCAAGGTCAAGGTCGGAAATGTTACGATCGGTGGTGACGAGCCGCCAGTTTACATTTCAGGTCCTTGCTCGATTGAAAGTTACGAACAACTCTTCCGGATAGCGAAGCAGGTCAAGGATGCTGGCGCGCACATCCTGAGAGGCGGCGCTTTCAAACCTAGGACTTCTGTTCACTCTTTCCAGGGTCTCGGCGTTGAAGGGCTGAAGTACCTAAAATCAGTGAGCAAAGATCTCGACATGCCGACGATCACCGAGATAAGAAGTGAAATGGATGTCGAGACTGTCGCAAAATACACGGACGTGCTTCAAATCGGCGCGCGAAACATGTTCAACCAAGATCTGATCGAAGCGGCGGCAAAGACGGGCAAGCCCATATTCTTCAAGAGAGGATTTGGTTCTCAGATAGACGAGTACCTGAGCTTCGCCGAGAGGATAGTCGCAAAGAACAATCGGAAGATAATTCTATGTGAACGCGGAATCCTGCCTCTTGGGGGATCGTTCAAGCCCACGACTCGTTTCACTCTAGATCTGAACGCGATTCCTGCAATAAGGAAAGAGACTCCATTTCCAATATTCGGGGATCCGAGCCACGGCACTGGCAGAAGAGACCTAGTTCTCCCAATGGCACGTGCTGCAATCGCAGCGGGTGCGCACGGACTGATGGTAGAGGTGCACGACAGGCCGCAAGAAGCTTTGAGCGACGGGCCGCAGGCAGTCCTGCCGGAAGAGCTGAAGAGGATAATCAAGATCTGCGACAAGATCCACAAGACAATCGCCGAAAGCGACAGCCCGTTTTCAAAAGACGTGGCGAATGGCAACGGCCACTCTTAACATTAGCTTCGAAAGAAGCCGTGAAAAGTGCAGAATAACAATCGATAATCAAATTCTTTCGCGGCTTCCGACGAGTGCATTTTCGGGCGCAAGCTCGATAGCGATCATCAGCGATGATGTCGTATCAAAGCTCTACGCGAACAAAGTGAAGAGTCGACTATCAAAGATCGCAAAGACTAGCGTCATCACTTTCCCCCACGGCGAGAAGAGCAAGAATCTGCGAACATGCTCCGCTGTTGCGTCCAAAATGAGCGACCTCGGTTTGGATCGAAGGTCTGTGCTAGTGGCGCTCGGAGGCGGCGTCGTCGGTGATATCGCAGGTTTCGTCGCTTCCATTTTCAAACGCGGAATAAAGTACGTTCAGGCACCGACAACTCTTCTGGCGCAGGTAGACAGCAGCATCGGCGGAAAAACTGGAGTCGACACTGACTGGGGTAAGAATCAACTCGGAACATTCTACCAACCGAGGGCGATCTTCATCGACCCTTTCACGCTCGACACGCTACCTAGATCAGAAGTCATCAATGGTCTTGGCGAGATGATAAAATCCGGAGTAATCGCAGACAAGAATCTTTTTCGCTCAATTGAGAAGACCTACTCTCTCAATATACAGAATCTAAAACCATTGATTCCACAAACGTGCAGGATCAAGGCGAGGATCGTAGAGGAAGACGAACGCGAGAATAACTTGAGATCTGTCCTGAATTATGGTCATACGGTCGGCCACGCGATCGAAGCTTCGGCAAATTTCAGATTGAGTCACGGCAAGTGTGTAATTCTCGGCATGATTGCCGAAGGATGGATTGCGTCAAAACTCGGGATATTCGAAGAATCAGATCATGAAAGGCAGAGGGACTTGCTTCGAAGAATTATCAAGAGCTCAGTAATCGAAACCAGTCTTGACACAGGACGCATTCTCGGATTCGCACAACTGGACAAGAAATCTTCGGCTGCTTCAATCAGAATGGCACTGCCAGAGAAGATCGGAAAGATGCATGCAAAGAAAAATGGCAGCTACTTGACTTCTGTATCAAAGGATCTGTTACTAGAGTCGTTGCAAGTGATACGGCGTGAACTCTGATGGTTGAACCCAGCCTGAGCTTATTTGAGGCGACAACACACTCTGCAATTTCGGTTGTGAACGCGATCCCCGCAGGCAAGGGCGTAACGATCGCGATTGACATTCCTTGCACTGTGAGAGCTTCATTCGTCAAACGAAAGAATAATGAGAGGAGGATCAAGGTTCTGAGCAAAACTTCTGACCCGCACGCGTTGGTAGAGAAAAGCGTTGAGTACGCATTTTCGCATCTTCGAGCTGACTTTCCCAAATTAATACAGCTCAGAATTCAAATCAACTCCAAGATTCCGACGGCGGTTGGATTGAAGAGCTCCAGCGCAGTTTCTGTGGCGACAACAAAAGCAGTATTCGGTTTGTTTTCGAAAGACTCCGATTGGAGATCTATTCTAAAATCAAGCTGCACGGCTTCAAAAGACTCAATGGCTTCCGTTACAGGAGCGTATGATGATGCGTCGGCTTCCCTTTTGGGCGGACTTGCGTTTACGGATAATTACAAATTCAAGCTGGTCAAGCATTCGAAGGTTCCAAAGAAATTGGGTTCCAAAATCGCGATACTCGTACCTAAAAAAAGGAAGATGTTGACTAGCAACGTAAACGCTATCTCATTTGAAAAGTACCATGTAGAGAGCCTGCACGCATTCGATCTGGCAATGCTTGGCGATTTTGCTTCGGCGATGCTGCTAAACTCGATAATACAGTGTGCGACACTAAGGTATTCCATGAGGCCAGTCTCGTCAGCGCTCGAGGAAGGAGCGAGCGCTGCCGGGATCACGGGAAAAGGACCAGCTGTAGGAGCGCTGTGTCAAAATTCGAAGATCGTCGAGAAGGTCAAGAGAAAATGGCTCGAAGAAAACGAGAATTGCAATGTATTGACCACGACTGTTCTCCAGCCGGCAAAAATAATCGAGTAGAGTTATATTGAGCAAGAAGTTGAGCGTGAGAGGTAAGCCAGCAGAGTTTCACGGGAGCGTTCGGCTGCCTCCGAGCAAGAGCTATGTACACAGAGCTCTGTTCATTGCTTCGCTCGGAAAGGATGCTTCGTACATTACAGAGTGTGGAAAAGAACTTGCAGACGACATTCTTGCCACGATCGAAGCTCTTCGAGCTTTTGGAGTCAAGATAGATCACAGCAGTGAGGCACATGGGACCCTGAGCGTTGTACCTGGCAAGACAAATCATTCAAAGATTTCAGTTTTTGCAAGAGGATCGGGCACTACAGCGAGGTTCGCAATTTCATTTGCGGCACTTGCAAACGAGGGAACCTCAGTTAGAATTTCTGGTGACGACTCGCTATCAAGGAGGCCGATGCAATCGATCTTCGAGTCTCTCTCCCAGCTCCGTGTTCGCTGTTCTTTCGAGAAAGATAAAGGGAAACTACCAATAACAATCATGGGTGGCGGGATCGAAGGTGGTGAGTGCTGGGTCGACGGGTCAATATCTTCACAGTTCATTTCATCTCTTTTGATTTCTTGCACGAGAGCCAGGAATGATTGCACGATCAGAATCAAGGACCCCACGAAACTAGTGTCCAAGCCCTACATTGATGCGACGCTGGCAACTCTCCAGTATTTTGGACTGGACGTAAAACCAATTTCAAGGTATTCAGGTTTCAAGATAAGGGCAAACCAAATTGTAAATGGCCGCAAATTTTCCGTACCTGGAGACATGAGTACTGCGGCAGCGCTTATCGGCGCGACACTTGCGGCGAGTGGAAGTTCGTTGCTTCTTGGAGTTAGCCAAGAATTTCCGCAATCAGATTCAGCGATTATTCCGATCGCGAAAAAGCTGGGTGCCTCAATAGTCGAGAAGAGCAAATCACTCCGCATATCGAGCAGACCAAAGAAGATCGAAAAGTTGAGTTTCGATCTGAACAGATCGCCCGACATTGCTCCCGTTGTCGCGGGTCTAGCTGCCGCGCTGGGCGCGAGTGTGAAAATAACAAACATTGGGCATTTGAGGTTCAAGGAAAGCGACAGAATTTCCGTTCTCTCGCGAGAACTACGAAAGCTCGGCTTGGATACAAAAGATAGCGGTTCCACGCTCCAGATACTTGGCAAAATCTCGATCTCAAGGGATTTCCGAAAGCCTATTTTCATAGATCCTGAGAAGGATCACCGAATGCTTATGGCGCTCGCGATTGCAGGCCTCTCTGGGAGATATGGTGAAATATTGATTTCCGACCCAGATTGCGTAAGGAAATCTTATCCAACTCTCGTAAAAGATCTCCAGAAACTCTGCCACGAGAAGAAAACAGTCAAAATAGTAGATGTGTCAAGATGAGTCTTCCAAACACGATAGGATCAAATTTCGCCTTCACCTGTTTTGGTGAGAGCCACGGAAGGTGCGTTGGTGTGGTTATCGATGGTTGCCCAACCGGATTAGAAATATCCGAGGCAGAAGTCCAGAAGCAACTCGACCTCAGAAAGCCGGGGCAATCAATCGTTACTACTCAGAGGGCCGAAGAGGATCGCGTCGAAATACTGTCAGGGACGTTCCGAGGCAAGACCACGGGCGCTCCGATCACGATGCTGATCTGGAACAGCGACCAGAGAAGCTCCGACTATGACAAATTCGTGAACATACCCAGGCCGGGACACGCAGATTATCCTGCGTTTGTAAAATATTCTGGAATGAACGATTACAGAGGCGGCGGCAGGTTTAGCGGCAGGATCACAGCTTGCTTTGTGATGGCTGGCGCAGTCGCTCAAAAGTTATTGGCGAAGACTTTGGGACTAGAAATCTACGCCTATACGCTGGAGCTCGGCGGAATCAAGGCTGACATTGGAAGATTATCCAAGGACGAGATACTCGCAAAGAGGTACTCGAACGAGGTCAGGTGTCCTGATCAGGCTTCGGCAGACAAGATGAAGCAACTGATCGTCGAGGAAAGGGGGAACGGCGATTCTCTAGGTGGTATTGTCGAGTGTAACGTCCTAAATTCTCCAGTGGGCATCGGCGAACCAGTGTTTTCCTCCGTCGAGTCAGAACTGAGCAAGGCGATATTTTCGATTCCAGCCGCAAAGGCGATCGAGTTTGGCTCAGGTTTCGCGGGGACAAGGTGGAAGGGAACGCAGAACAATGATGTTTACACCCATACTGCAAATGGAAGGATAGTAACAAAGACAAACAACTCCGGCGGAATTTTGGGCGGTATCACAATTGGGATGCCAGTCGTGTTCCGCGTCGGCTTCAAGCCAGCCTCGTCAATTGCCGCCCCACAAGAGACTTTGGACATGTCGACTATGAAAGAATCCAAGTTGATCGTCCCTGGAAGGCACGATCCAACCGTCGTCCCGAGGGCCGTTCCAGTGGTAGAGTGCATGACAGCCTGCGTGATGGCCGATCTCGCAATCCGCGGCGGGTTTATTCCACGCGTCCTGAAGTAACTTCCAAAAGTTGTTTGACGGAAACTTGAGCAGACAAAACAGCTCGAAGCGCTTGAAAAAGTACCGCGATGACGTGCAGGAAATCACTAGGTCTATTCTTGATCTCGCTCTTGCGCGGCAAAATCTCACTCAGCATATCGCGGATGAGAAGGAAACCTCCGGCGCGGACATTGAAAACCACGCAGTCGAGGAAAAGCTCAGTTCCGAGATGACCGAGTACGCGAAGAGTTCCGGACTCGACCAAGAGCTCGCCCGAAAAATCGTGGAAAATCTAATAGAGTACTCGAAGATAGCGCAGCGAAAGAAAATTTATCTAAAGTCAATCAGGGCACATCTTCGCTCGTCCAAGGTCAAGTCAGTTTCAATCTTTGGAGCGGGGCGGATGGGCGGATGGTTTGCGAAATATTTTGTCGACGCAGGTTCTAAGGTGCTTCTTTTCGACGATGACAAGGCTCTTGCGAGAAAAAGAGCCAGGGAACTAGGCTGCGGTTACGCGAAGAGTTTCGAAGAAGCGGCAGAATCAGATCTGATAGTCATAGCAATCCCGATCAAAGCTACGACGGAGATACTTGGAAAGCTTGCAACTTACGAGAAGACTACAACTGCCACGAAACGAATAATGGAGATATCTTCGGTCAAGAGCGAGATAGAGAAATTCTTTTCGAAGAATATTCTCCCGAATAATCTAAAGGTATACTCTATTCACCCGCTGTTCGGGTCCATCGCCAACGCATTTGCGGTCAACACTTTGATCGAGATAGGCCGGGATTCTGGATTTGTAAAAGCAATATTTCCGCATTACCGAACATTCCAGATGAGCGCCCAAAACCACGATCGTTTGATGGCGACCATGCTAACATTGCCACACGTACACGCGCTCAGTTTCGCCAATTCGGTAGCAAGAAAGAAAATCCCAAGAGATATTCACGGTCCGAGCTTCGACCATCTCCTCGAATTATCGAAGAGGGTGTTAAGAGAGAATGAGCGGGTCTACTATGAGATTCAGGCGACAAACCCGTTCGCGGATAGAGCACTAGTGGAAACGTTGAATTCTGTCCGAAAGCTGCGTAAATTAATGAAAGACGAATCCACGTTCAAGAAATTCTTCAAAGAGACAGGCCGCGTGCTCAATTAGCGAGTTGCCTCTTACCCGCAAGGAGCATCGATTTTCTTGGTGCTTTCATTCCAGTCCATATCTCGAATGACTTTGCTCCCTGCTCTGCAAGCATCAACAGGCCGTCGATTGACTTGATTTTGGATTTTCGCGCAATCCTCAAAATGCTTGACGGCTTCTTGTATCCAAGATCAAAGAATTTCAAATTCCTTGGAGCGCGAGAAAAATCGACCGCTATAGGAAATGGGCTTGTCACTGCGTTGATTAGCAAGTAGCAATTTCTGATTTCTTTTGCAAATTGCTCGTTCGACAGCGGCGCGATCCTGATTTTCGCTCTGGGAAACAGCTTTTTGAAATCTGAACGGAGCTTTTCCGCGCGGTCTCTAGTTCTGTTCATTATTACGAGCGAATCAAATCTGCGCTTTAGCACAGTGTAGGCGCACGCTCTTGCCGCGCCCCCCGCTCCCAGTATAACGCAGCTGCTCCCTTTCAAGGCGCCAAGCTTTGAGAGAGAGAAAGCAATTCCATCAGTGTCCGTGTTGAACCCAGTCATTTTTCCGTCGCACGAGATCTTTACGGTGTTTACTGCGCCGATAGCCTTTGATTGCGCATCCAGCCTGATGAGGTACGGCAATATCATCTCCTTGTATGGAGCTGTTATGTTGAGGCCCTTGACGTCATCTATCCTTTGTATTTGTTCCATTGCAGAATCGAATTTGTCATTTGAAATCTGGAACAGGTCGTATCTTCCACCGTAGCCAGTTTTCTTGAAAGCCATGTTTTGCATAGCAGGAGAAATCGACTTTTTGATGTCGGAGCCTAGCAAGAAAAATCGATATTGTTTTCTCGGTTGACTCAACGACGACACGCCGAAATTAATTCGCTTAACTATTTAAGAGGGAATAGTTGGCATCCACGGACAATGGTTAGCGAATTACCAAAGGGTTCCGTATGCCAAAAATGCGGCGAGAAGCTCAAGGTTGCGAAATACATCGAAGAAGATTGCGCGTACTTTTACGAAGTAGCATGTCGGTGTACTGGCTCCGCCACAATTGTTCCAGTTGGCAGGCCTTTGAAACCAGGCTCGATATGCCCGAACTGTCTCATCGGGAGCATGAGGCAGGTGCCAATCCACGAAAAAGGGATGCGGCTTGCCTGCGACTCTTGCCTTGTCGTAATTCCTTTCGGCTACGCGGTTAAGGTAAATCAGTGATTTTGAGGTCTACGCGGCCGTCGGAAGTTTCTAGAGTCTTGCGGCCTTGACCTGTCAAGCGGCGGCCTGTTGCCGTGCTGCTCAAAGTGCCCGCCTCCTTCAGAGACTCTTTCCGTGAAACTGAAACCTCCGTGCCTGTTTCCGCCGTCACGATTATCGTTTGGCCTGAATCCTCTGCGATCGTCTCTTTGGAATCTTCTTCCACCGCCGCCTCTGCCTGAAAAGTGAGTCCTCGGATCTTCGGCTGGCGCTTTGTATCCAGCCGGGAGGATGTCTGTAATCTTCCTGATCGGAGCATCGGTCATACCTACGATCCTGCTAAAGTCGGGATACTCGGAGTTTGAAACAAGGGAGACGGCTTTGCCTGGTCTTCCGGCTCTTGCGGTTCTTCCGATTCTGTGGAAGTATGTCAGCGGATCTTGGGACACATCGTAGTTTATCACGTGCCCTATTTCAGGAACATCGATTCCTCTCGCTGCAACGTCGGTCGCTACAAGAAGTTCGACACGGCCTTCCCTGAAGTTTTGCATCGCGTGCTCTCGCCTGTTCTGGGAGAGGTCTCCATGGATTGGAGCTGCGCGAAAGCCCTGCATCTGAAGTCTTTCTGCAATTCTTTGTGTTTTAATCTTCGTCGCACAGAAGATGATTCCAGAGGTTATCTGGCTCTTTCTGATGTATTCGACTAGAGCCGGGAATTTGGACCGTTCGTCAACTACCGCGTAAGATTGATCGATACCTTCGAGTGAAAGTTCGTCGCTGTCTATCAGGACGTTGACGGGGTTGTTCATGTACTTTCGCGAAAGTCTCAGGATTTCTTTCGGCATTGTCGCCGAAAACAGTGCAGTCTGGCTGCCGTTTGGAATCTGTTTCATGATGTAGTCAATGTCTTCAATGAATCCCATGTCGAGCATCCTGTCCGCCTCGTCCAGGACGACGAACCTGACATCTTGAAAGTCGATGGTGCCGCGCTCCATGTGGTCAATGAGTCTTCCGGGGGTTGCGACCACTATCTGTGGAGTGCGCCTGCGGAGCCGCTCGATCTGCGGAGTGATCGACTGTCCGCCGTAGATGGAATACGCCTTGATGCTGAGGTATCTTGCTATCTTGTTGAATTCATCCGTGACCTGCAAGGCAAGTTCTCTCGTCGGCACTAGGACCAGTGCCTGAAGGTACTGCTTTGTTTGGTCGATCTTCTCGATAATCGGAAGCGCGAAGGCTGCTGTCTTACCAGAGCCGGTGTGCGCTTGGCCAATCACGTCCTTTCCCTCAAGCATGGGAGGTATCCCTTGAGCCTGAATGGGGAACATGGACTTGTATCCCACTTCAGCTAAACTTCTGATTACTTCTGGCCTGAGCTTGAGCGTGTCAAATGCTGGGCCTTCTACTTTCTCTGTACTTCCTATTTGCATTTTCTTTTGTTCACTTTTGTTTCTTCCTAAATTGCATTGAAGAAAAAGCGCGAATATTGCACTTTAACCGAAGCGCTGGTTTGTTTCCCCCG